>WUUC01087194.1_pt1 | contig 39485 bp, 30 predicted proteins | sample 6278441 | NCBI WGS metagenome assembly WUUC01 (sample SAMN13675441, study PRJNA597444) | soil metagenome | isolation source: soil | place: USA: Washington | collected 2017-10
CTTGCCTTGGCCCGTTAACGGCGGAACAAGTCCGCCTGCGGGCCTTCGTTCGCTCCGCTCACTGCGCGCTGTGGCTTGCCTTGGCCCGTTAACGGCGGAACAAGTCCGCCTGCGGGCCTTCGCTCACTGCGCGCTTCGCTTGCGGCGTCGGGTCCAAGGCCGGGCTTCCCGCGGCGGCGAGCCTCAGGTAGTGCTCGCGGATCGCCAGAATCTCCGGCTCGATCGAGAAGAAACAATCGATGATGTCCGGATCGAAGTGCGCCCCACGGCCTTCGCGGAGAATGCGCTTCGCTTCTTCGAGCCCGAACGCCGGCTTATAACAGCGGCGATTGGTCAGCGCGTCGAACACGTCGGCGACCGCGACGATCCGTCCTTCGATGGGAATCGCTGTGCCCGCGAGCCGATTCGGATACCCGTTGCCGTCGAACTTCTCGTGATGGGTCATGGCGATGTCGAACGCCATCTGCAACAGCTCCGAGTCCGAGCCTTGGAGGATCGCGCCGCCCTTCAAGGTGTGGAGCTTCATCTCTTCGAGCTCGGCGGGCGTCAGTTTTCCCGGCTTTTTCAAGATCGCGTCGGGTACGCCGATCTTTCCCACGTCGTGCATCGGGCTCGCGAGCTTGATCAATTCGCAGGTCGCTTCGGGCAGGCGCAACGCACGCGCGATCGCTTCCGCATAGTCGCTCATCCGGTGGATGTGAAAGCCGGTGTCGTCGTCGCGATATTCCGCTGCGACGGCCAAACGAAAGATGGTGTCGATCGCCGTGCCCTTCAGCTTGGAGTGCAAGATGGCGTTTCGCATCGCCCCGGCGGCCGCGCTGGCGATACCTGTCAATAAGGACAGGTCGTCGTCTTTGAAGGCGTGCGTGATCCCCACAGTGTCGAGGTAGATGACGCCGAACGCGTGATCCTGGTGCACCATGGGCACGCACAACGCCGAGCGGATGTTCATGTCGACGATACTTTTGCGGCCGTCGAAACGAACGTCGCTGCCTGCATCCAAGGTCAACAGACCGACGCGATCGCGAAAGGCACGTTCGACGATCGACTGCGACACCGGCGAAGACAACGCCACCGCACCCGGCGCCGTTCGGGTGGCGCGCACGGCAAGGCGCCCGCCGTCTTCCGCGGTCATGATCACCGCACGATGCGCCGGCAAGACGCTGAAGATCTGATCGAGGATCTTCTCGAAGAGCTTCTCGAGATCGAGCTCGCTGGCGATGATCGATCCGACGTTGAGCAAGAGGCGCAGGTGTTCGCTGGCGCGCGAGTGAAACGTCGACTCGGAGGCGGGCACCAGCGTGATCACGCGCGGGTCGGTGGCGTGGACGCTGAGCATGCTCTGCGGCTCGGTGACATCTGCATCAAACGGTTCTTGTCCACGTTGCTGCGTGAACTTGAGGATCGCCTGGCCGATCACCACGTGGCTCGCTTCGGTGATCTTGGTGCGCGTACGGACGCTGCGCCCGTCGAGCAAGGTGCCGGTGCGGCTCCCCAGATCTTCGACGTAGTAGTCATTTCCGACGCGCACGATCCGCGCGTGATAACGCGAAACCTGATCGTCACGCAGGCGCAGCCGATTCTCGGGCTTTCGTCCGATCGTCAGCTCATCGCCGATTTCGATCACCGAGCCCGCGAGCGGACCGCTGATGACCAAGAGCTCAGCGACCATCGCCGCGAATCATGCAACGCTGCTTCGTCCGGGAGCAACACGCACCGGTCGCCACATTTCGATCACCGGCTCGACGGTCATGAACGTCCAGGAGACGGCCATCAGCAGCGCGCTCGGGAAAAACAGCGGTGCGAAGCCCGGCGAGACGAAACGGATCAGCGGAGGTAAGAGCACGTGGAAGAGCGTCGCAACTGTAGACACGCCGATGATCGCCGCCTTGGTGCGGGTGCTGAAGGCGCTCATCATGAACAGATGCGCGACGATCAGCAGGCACACCGGCACGCTGAACATGTGGAAGTGGAACGTCTCCATCACCTGACGCGGCGGCTTCTGAAAGCGCATCGGCGTGGCGGGCAGATCGCTTGGAAGCTCGATATTGCCGGGTGTTTCGCTCAAAGGCGCCGCGGCCTCGCCGAGATAATACGTTTCGGCGTTTTTGCCGGAGACGCCGAAGTCGTCGTCGAGGTAGAGCCACGCGCTCGTCGCGTAGCCGATCAACAAGAACAGCGCGAAGCTGGTGTAGACGATGCGGGCTTCGAGCGAGAGTCGCTCGAGGCTGGTGGGTTTCGCGAAGACGCGCATGTCACGGAGCGACGGCGGTCGCGCGATCCAAAGCGCGCGCTTTGACGACCGAAACCAACGCCAGCGCGCGGCGCACGCCGACGGTCATCGCTTTGCTGGATATGGTCGCGCCGGAGATGGCCATGACGTCGTCGTTCAAACGCAGCTTGTCTTCGACACGTTTGCCGTGGAGCTGTTTTTTGAAGCGCGGCTCGCGGATCTCGGCGCCGTAGGCTTCACGATAGACGAGCACTTCGAGGCGCTCGAGCTCGCCGCTGGTTTTGATCTTCACGCCGAAGGTGATCGGCATGTGTTGGCCGAGCTCTTCGTCGATCACCGCGTAGCCGTCGATCTTTTCGCCGCTCCTCGCAACGAACACGTTGTAGCTCGGCTTCGGCGGAAGAGCGCCGAGGAGGGCGGTGAGCTCCTCTTTCGCAGCGAGCACGTCGAGCTTCACGTAGGTGACGCGCTCCGAAGTCGGGAAGAAATCCGCGAGCAGCGCTTTCGGAGTGAAGAACGTCTCTTCCGCGCGGGCGGTGCCTGATCCAAAGATCAGGATGGCGGCGAACAGCAGTCGCATCAGGTTCGCCTGCGAATGATTATCAAAGTCATTGCGCCGCAGCAATGGTCGCCGGGCTTGACCCGCCGTTAACGGACAAAGACCGAGCAAGCAAAGCGCAGAGAGCGAAGCGAACGAAGGTCCGCAGGCGGGGTTGACCCGCCGTTAACGGACAAAGACCGAGCAAGCAAAGCGCGCAGAGAGCGAAGCGAACGAAGGTCCGCAGGCGGGCTTGACCCGCCGTTAACGGACAAAGACCCACCGCGCCCGTGTCGCGTGAAGGGAACGGCCCTTTGGGAACGAACACGGGCGCGGTGAGCCCGGGAGAGATCTCTGGAGCAGAATTTGGGAACGCGAGCGGCCGCGATCAGGAAGCTTCTTTTGCGAGCTGGCACCGCTCGCACAAACCGTAGAGCTCCATCTTGTGTTGGGTGACGATGAAACCCTTCTCGGCAGCGACCACGTCTTGGAGCTCTTCGATGTGCGGATTGCAGAACTCCACGATGAGCCCGCACTTGGTGCAGATCAGATGATCGTGGTGTTGTTCGCCCGAGTCGCTCGGCTCGTACCGAGTATGGCCGTCCCCGAATTGGCGCGGTGAAGCGAGCCCGCACTCGGTCAAAAGCTTCATCGTGCGGTAGACCGTGGCCAGGGACACCTGCGGATCGAGCGTGCGAACCTTCTCGAGTAAGTCCTCGACTTTGAGGTGTCCGCTCGACGCAAAAAACACCTCCGCGATCAGCTCGCGCTGGCGTGTCAGCTTGAGGCCCTTCTTCGTGACGTAGGCGCGCAGCGTTTCTTGAGACTTGGTCGCTTCCATCGAAATCGCGTCTTTGGCGCAGCATACAGAAGATGAGCTGGAATCGCTTGCGTTCTCATCATTGAGAACGATTCGCAAAATCAATAGACCGCGGCTCCGCTCCCGGTCAAGGGTGCTAAGAAAGGTGTCGTGAAAATCCCGGAGAACATCACCGCGCTCGTCACCGGCGGAGGCGGCGGGCTCGGACGTGCGTTCGCGCTCGAGCTCGCGAAGAGAAAAGCGCGCGTGGCGGTCGCCGACATTCGGCTCGACGCCGCCGAAGAAACCAGAGCGCTGCTCGAAGCCGAGGGTGTCGAAGCGATCGCGCTGCAATGCGACGTCTCCAAGATCGACGATTTCACGGACTGTGTCCGCGTCATCGAAGCGAAGCTCGGCCCCGTCGAGCTGATCGTGAACAACGCCGGCGTCGCCGTCGCGGGGCCCATCGGCGACATTCCGATCGACGATTGGAGCTTCATCGTCGGCATCAATCTGCTCGGCGTGGTGCACGGCTGCCATCTCGTCGCGCCGCGCATGAAAGCCACCGGGCGCGGGTGGATCATCAACGTCGCCTCCGCGGCCGGCCTGATCTCCACGCGCGACATGGGCCCGTACAACGTGACCAAGGCCGGCGTCGTCGCTCTGTCGGAGACGTTGATGCAAGAAGTCGCGGAATACGGCGTCAACGTCACCGTATTGTGTCCGACGTTCTTCAAAACGAACATCGTCGTCTCCGGAAGACATCACGGCGATGCGCGCATGACCCGGGTCGCCACGTCGCTGATGGAGCGCTCCAAGCTGCAAGCGCCCGAAGTCGCAAAATACGCGGTCGATGCGGTCGAACGCGGGCTCCTCTACGCCGTGCCCATGGCGGACGGCTTATGGATGTGGCGCTTGAAACGGATGGCGCCGAATTTTTTTTACCACACGCTCTCGCCGCGCGCGGGCAAGTGGATCGCCGCAAAGCTCGCCCGCTAACAGGCCAAGCAAGCGTAAGCGCGCGAGAGAGGCGGAGCCGTTAACGGGCCAGAATCGATCTATCGACGGCGTGCGCGACGCGGGTGAGGGCGTTCATCATTTCCACGAACTGCGCCGGATGAAGAGACTGCGTACCGTCCGACAACGCGCTCTCCGGCTCAGGATGAACCTCGACCATCAACGCATCCGCACCCGCGGCGACGGCCGCACGCGCCATCGGTACGACCAGCTCGCGAAATCCGGTGCCGTGGGAGGGATCGGCGAGGATCGGAAGATGCGTCCTGGCCTTAAGTACAGGTATGGCCGAGAGGTCGAGCAGGTTGCGCGTGCTGTCGTCGAAAGAGCGGATGCCGCGTTCGCACAACATCACCTGTTCGTTGCCTTCCGACATGATGTATTCGGCGGCGAGCAACAGCTCGGTGATCGTCGCGGATAAACCGCGCTTCAGGAGCACGGGTTTCTTGAGCCGCCCCACATGTTTGAGGAGCGCAAAATTCTGCATATTGCGCGCGCCGATCTGGATGACGTCGGCGTGTCGGGCGACCAGATCCGCCGAGGGGGCGTCGATCGCTTCGGTGATCACCGAGAGGTTGTACGCGGCGCCTGCTTTCGCGAGCAGGATCAAACCTTCGCCCGCCAAACCTTGAAAGGAGTAAGGAGAAGAGCGGGGTTTGAACGCGCCGCCGCGAAGCATCACGCCGCCCGCACGGGAGACGAGCTCCGCGGTGCGCATCAGTTGTTCTTCGCTCTCGACCGCGCAGGGTCCGCCGATCACGGCGATCTCGCGGCCGCCGATCTTCACGCCGTTCGGGAGCGCGATCACCGTGTCTTCTTTTTTGTGTTCGCGCGAAGCGAGCTTGTAAGGCGCAGACATGATCCTCGCTCGCGAAAGAGCCTGGCTCTTTCGCCGCTGAATTGCCACCACGTGATGAGCTCGTTACTCTCGAAGACATGCGGCGTGCGCTGATCCTCCTCTTCGCGGCGACGGCGTGCTCGAGCAGCGAGGATCCGCTCGCGTGTCCCGCAGGCTCGGCGATGTCCGGCGGGGTTTGTCGGGTGTCTTGCGCGATGACGACCGAGTGTCTGGCGAACGAGGTCTGTGAAAACGCGGTCTGCGTGGTGCGCGGCGATAACGACGGCGGGGCGAACGTGCTCGACGCGTCCGAGGACGATGCGAGCGGTTTTGCCGACGCCACGGTCAGACCCGACGCGTTGCCCGTCCCCGATCTCGGCGTCCAGGAATGCACCACCAACGAAGAGTGCGGCGAACCGACGTTCGGCGACTACGGCCCCTGCGAAGTCTTCGAAGACACCTGCGACGAGAGCGGCGAGAAAAAACGGCAAGCTTTGAAACCTGTCTGTTCGGACAGGGGCCTGTGTACCATCGAGAACCGCGAAGAAACGGCGGCGTGCACCCGCGACACCGAAAATGAGGTTTGCGCGCCGGATCAAATGAGCCCGCCGTCCGAATGTATCGCCCTGAGCGAATGCGAAGAGATGGGCACGCAGGCGGTCAACATCACCGCCTTCCGGTGCCGGCAAGCGGCGTGTGTTCCGCTCCAACGCGCGAAGGTTCAAGGCTGCATGCGCCAAACCGAAGGCCATACGTGCGGCAAAGGCGAGACCATCGAAGCCGGCGAGTGTGTCTACAGCTCCGAGTGCGGGCTCGACGGCGAACAAACGTTGCTCGTCACCCGGTTTCGCTGCGCGCAAAATGTCTGCGAGCCCGAGACGACGACGCAGACGCCGGTCCCATGCTCGCGTCCGAGCAGCGACGGCGCGGAGTGCAGCGGGCCGGGCAACGAATCGCAGTGTTGCGGCGAGCAGTGCATCGCAAAAGATGACGACGCGAACTGCGGGGTTTGCGGCATGAGCTGCGGCTTGCGCAACTGCGAGACGCACCAGACCGTGAACAACCAGACCGTCTACGCGTGCTCCTGCGAGCTCGCGGTCGGATGCATCAATAATTACGGGCTCAATTCGAGCTGCGTGCCGGGCGACGACATCTGCAGCTGCAGCTGTGGGGCGCAGGCGAGCCCGTGCGCCGGCGAGTGCACGGTCGGCCAGTGTTACATGGCCGGAAATTTCGGTTATTGTGGGTATTGATGTCGCGAGCGTTCGCGCCCCTATTCACGCTCACATTTTTTCTTGCCTGCTCGAACGGATCCAACGAGCCGCCGCCGAGCGCACAGCCGGATGCGTCGATCGTGCCGTTCGAACCGTCGCCGATGCGCGGGATGGCGCAGTACCGCAATCTGCGTTGCGCGAACTGCCACGGTGCGGATGGTCGCGGCGGAAATACGTTCCCCGGCGGTCCGCTGATCGTCGGCCGGCGCGCGGAAGACCTGCGCATCGCGATCGTCCGCCCGTGTGAAGATCCGGGCGCGCTGCGCAACTGCCATCCGCTGAAGATTCCCGATCTCTCGGAAGAGATCATGCTGGATCTCGAAGCTTATCTTTTGGATCTGGTGCGCGCGGGAACGATCTCGGATCCGGGTCCGAAGTGTACCGACACCGCGGGCCACATCTGTACGCTCGCGGGCAGCGGGATCGCCGGGAATCGTCCCGGAGATCGTGTGTCCGCGCGCGAGGCCTATCTGTTTTGGCCGCAGAACGTGATCGTCGACCCGCAAGGCCGAGTGGTGATCACCGACTGGAACAACTATCTCATTCGCCGCATCGAGAAAGAGGACTGCGTCGACGGGGACTGTCCGATGGTGAACATCATCGGTACCGGCGTGCTCGGCGATGACTGCTCAAAACCGGCTGCTCCGATCTCTGCGAAGGCGGGCCTGATCAATCACCCGGTCGGCGTGCACTACGATCACCGCGGCCACTTGATCATGTGGGGCTGGCATCAGTGGAAGGTGAAATACATTCCCGTCGATGCCCAGGGCGAGCTCGGTCAGATGTTGTGTTTGTGGGGCAACGGTCCCGGTTTTGCGGGCGACGGCATGATGGCCGGAACCGATCACCGACTCGCTAAATTCGACTTGCCGGGCTCTGCCTATGAAGACGTCGACGGAAGTTGGTACATCGCGGATCAGGGCAATCTGCGGATTCGGCGCATCATCCCCGACGCCGACGACAACTATACAGATCCCTTCCAGATGACCGCCTCCCTGCAAAACAACATTGTGGAGACTTGGGCCGGAGGTTTGCTCGACGATGCCGGACAGATGCGCCGCACGCTCGGCGACTATTCCGACAGCGGCGACGGCGGTCCCGTCTCTTTGGCGACGTTCAATGTGCAGACCGGGTTCGAGGCGCTTCCGCAGATGCGGCTCGCGCTCGATCGCGAACGGCGTTTGATGTACGTGGCCGACTCGGACAACAACCGCATTCGGGTGATCGATCTTTCGCAAAACCCACCGACGATCGACACCTTCGCCGGCGGTGGCACAGACTATATCGGTGACGGCGTCGACGCGCGCATGTTGCAGCTCGTGGGACCCGCAGACGTGGACATCATCCCCGACGGCAGCGGCGACATCTTGATCGCCGACACGAACAACAACTGTATTCGCGTCATCGAACGGACGACGCGGATCAGCCGCACGGTCGCAGGAATGTGTGGTGAGACCGGGTATGGTTGGGCGGGCGACGGCGGCCCTGCGCTCTCGGCGAAGCTCGCCGGTCCCGGTGGTGCCTGGATGACCGCAGACCGGACTCTCTATATTGCGGACACGTTGAATCACCGCGTTCGCCGGGTGAATCGATGAAACGTGTCGTTCTGTTGAGTCTGGTCCTCGTTGTTCTTGCGGGCTGCGGCTCGAAGGGTGAGACTTCCGCGGACGCGGGTGTGGCCGACGGCGGCGATCAGGCGACCATCGCGCGGATCGTCGCGGGCCTCGATTTTTATGCGCAAAACGGCTGCGCTTCTTGCCACTGCAACGCGGCGCAAGGCGGCTGCAATCTGGATGCGCCCAGTCTGCAAGGGATCTCGGCGGAGAATCTGACTGCGAATTTGATCCACGCTTCGACGGCCGAAGAGGATCCGACGATCTCCGAGCCTTTCGATCCGCATCCGCTGAAATTGCCAAAGACGACGACCGACGAGATCGCCGCCTTGGAAACGTTCCTCGATTCACTCGAGCCCGGCGCGGAGATCGAAGACGACTCATTGATCGGCCGCGGATATGCGCTCTACGTGAGCGGTGATTGTATCAGTTGCCATCTGATGAGCGCGCAAGGAACCGCGCAAGGCGGCATCGGCCAAGCGATCGCCAACGCACATCCGGACGTCATCTACGGTGCCTTGTCGGGTGCCGTGGTGTGCCATCCGCTGCAACGGGCAGAGCCTCTGGACGCGAACTGTTCGGTGCTCGGCGAATACATAACGGACAATCCGACGGTGACTGCGCTGACCGACATCGCGCCTCCGAACACCGACGAAGAGCGTTATTTGCTCGCGCACTTCTTGGCATTCATCGCGCCGCCGCCGACCGGTGGAGTCGTCGATCCCTGCCAAAATCGCATGGACGAGATTTGCACAGTCGTGGGCAACGGGATCGGTGGATATTCGAAGGACGGCGTCCCGGCGACCGAGTCTCTGTTGTACTTTCCGCAAGACATCACCCTCCATGACGTCGACGGCGATTCGCTGCTCGATCTCGGTATCGCGGATTGGAACAATCACCGCATTCGACTGGTCCACCTCGATGCAGAGCTCGAAGGTGTACGCGATATGATCGAGACGATCGCCGGCAACAGCAAAGTTGCCGGGTCAGATACGTTGAATCACCCGACGGATCTGGCGTTCGATACGGAGAACGGACTGTATATATCCGGCTGGCACAACCAGAACATCTATCGATATCCGGAAGGCCTGGTGAAAGGCAGCGACCGCGATCAGCTCGCAGGATTATGCGCGTTGATCTGTCCTCCGGACGCAGATCTGCCGGAGCCGGCGATCAGCACATTCCTCGGCGGGCCGGTGTCGGTCTCGCTCCATCCGGATGGCCGAATCTTCGTGTCTGAGAGCACGTGTGTCCGTATCCGTACTTTGACGATCACCTCCTCCAGCTCGACGTTGATGCGCCCTGCGGCGTGTCCTTCGTCGGTGCACCTCTATACACAAACGGCGATCGAAACTTTGGCGGGAATCGGCAGTACTGCCGGTTACGAAGGTGACGGCGGACCCGCGCGTTTGGCGAAGTTCAACTCCACGCGCGGCACGAGCCTGCCGAACTTCCGCATCGCGCTCGAACAAGGCCCGGATCCCGAACGTCTGTACGTGACCGACTCGCAAAACAACGCGATTCGCTATATCAATATCAAAGCGAATCCACCGACGGTGCACCTCCTGGCCGGAAGGGCAGGTACGGACGGCGTCGGTTTTGTCGACGGCATGGGCGGCGACGCCCGCTTCAACTATCCGACGAACGTGTATGTCGACGCGGCGGGATTTGTGTATGTGTCGGACGCGCGCAATCACGCGATTCGCAAGATCTCGCGTGAAGGAATGGTCGAGACCATCGCCGGGACTGGACGTGCAGGATTTAACGGCGACAACATTCCTGCAAAAGAAGCCCAGTTGAACAATCCGAATGGCGTCGTCGTTCACCCAGACGGACGAGTCTTCATCTCCGATACGAACAACAATCGTATTCGTGTCATTCGACCTTAGGAGTCTGCGCGGAGATCGATGATTCCGGTGACGCCCATGTCGCGGAAACGTTGTTCTGCCGCGGCGACCTCGGATTCGCTCAACGGATACGTCGACGGCGAATTCCAGATCGCGACCGTGCCGTGTGCTTCCAAACGTTCCACGATCTGCGGCGTCACCAATTCCGCGCGCAGCGGAAACATCACCGGCCCACCGACTGCTTCCGCCAAGGCGATCATGTCGCTGACTTGAGCTTCGGTGTACGTGGTTCCTTCGTCGGTGTCGCCGGTAACTGTGCCAATGGCGATCGTCGCGTTCGGGAAGGCTTCGCGGATTTTAAATAGATCTTCCGGTGAGACGTTGCGGCCCGAGCCTCCGGGACCCGCCATCACGTCGGCGTTGAAGATGAGCTGGTCCTCGGGAATGCCGGACTGTTGAACTGCAGCGATCACTGCGTCGACCGACTCACCTTCTTTGATGTCGAGCTTCATCCCGCGGCCGGACTCTTTACCGATCGCCAACCACTCTTCGAGGCTCATGCCGTCGTTCGATTGATAGTCGTGCGCCATGATCGGCGGGTTGCGGCGGATGTCGCCCTCGAGCCACTGATAGTCTCCGTTCAGCGCGTCGAGCATCTCTTCTTTGGTGTTCGTATGGTGCGCGTTGTTCTGTTCGTTCAGCGGAAGATCCGCGTTGCTGTTGTCCGTCGATGCTGCGGCTTCATCCAATTCCGCGCGCTCCTCTTCGCTCAGACGCGAGGGTCCGAGGAAGATGTCGCGACCCGTACCGGCCGCGTCCCCTGCGCGATCGCCGAACCAATCGGCGCCTGCACGAAACGGCGAGGTGATCGTGCCGAAGAAGCTCGATCCGTCGCCGCGCAAATCGACGTCGTTGTCGGCGATGTATTGCGCGGCTTCACGCAGGTCCGGGGGCAGCGAATCGTCTCCGAGCAAAGCTTCGACATCGTCGTTCGAGTAGTGACCGTTGCGTCCACCTTTGCCGCCCGCGGTGTCGGTCAGGAAACGGTAACGTTCGAGGGTGGCCAGCGCCTCTTCTTCGCTATCGATCGCTCCCTCGACGCCGATCGTTTCGCCGCTCACCCAATCGGTGCCTTCGAGCTCGAGCGCTGCGCCGTCGAGATCCCGGCGGCTGATCTTCCCGTCGACCTCACCTTTGTGTGCGCCGGTATCGAGCGCGTTCATCGCCGCCGGATGATCGAGAAGGTAACGCGCGTGATTCTTCATCGCTCGGGTGACGCGCGGATCGTTCGAGTCGCGCACGCGTTCCAGATCCGAGCGGGTGATGGTGTCGTCGCCGCCGGAGTAGATGTCGAAGTTGTCGCGCACCGAGGCGGTGGTGTTCGTCAGTTGTTGGTGGAGCTGATAGGCGAGGTTGCTCTCGCCGGCGAGCGCGCGCGTGCGGGCATCCCGGCGCGTGGCCATCGAGGGTGTGCTGGCCAAAGGGACAGTGGCCGAAGGGACAGCAGTCAGCGGCGCCGCAACGACCGGTTTCTTCGCGGGCGAGAAGCCGTCGTCGACGGCGAAGAATCGACGGCGCGTCTCTGCTCCGGTGACACCGCGTGCAACCATGAGGACATCCTCGTCCTGGGCCTGTGCTGAGACGATTACGCCGCTCTTACTTCCAAGAAGTTCCGCAAGATCTGCAGTCCGGCGGGGGTCCCGATGCTCTCCGGATGGAACTGGATCCCGTACAGCGGCCAAGAGGTGTGCTCCACGGCCATCACCAGGCCGTCGTCGACGGTCTCACCACTGATCCGAAGGACAGCGGGCATCGAGGCCCGTTCACCGAGCAAGGAGTGATAACGCATCACCTCGATCTCCGGTCCCAGTCCGGCGAACAAACCGCGCGGCTCGACGCGGATGCGCGAGGTCTTTCCGTGTTTGATCTGAGGTGCACGCACGATCCGGCCGCCGAGGAAGTGGACGATCCCTTGATGGCCGAGGCAAACGCCGAGCACGGGGATCTCTTCGGCGAGCTCGAGGATCACGCGCGAGCACACGCCGAAGTCGCGTTCGCGGTCCGGGGATCCTGGTCCAGGGGACAGGACAATATGCGACGGCTTTCTGCCGCGGATCTCGTCGATGGAGATCGCGTCGTTTTTGACGACCAGCGGCTCGGCCCCGAGGGCGCCGAAAGACTGATGAAGGTTATAGGTGAACGAGTCGTAATTATCGATGATCAGCACATCCGCGCTCACCCCGAGCCTCCTTTTTTGAGCTATCTCCGCGCCGGATCCTGCGCTAATCGTGCACTGGTATGCGAGACGAAAAAGAGGTCGCCTTAATCGAGCGGATTGCGCGCCGCGCGTTCGTTTACGCGACGAAGATGATCTACGACGCCAACCACCGCGACGATGCGATGGAAGGTGATCCCAAGGTCGGCGGTCATCCTGCCGCCTGTTCGTCCTGCATTCACATCATGTCGGCGCTGCACCTCGGCGTGCGCCAGCCGCAAGATTGGCTCGCGGTGAAGCCGCATGCGTCGCCGGTCGATCACTCGCTCAATCACCTGATGGGTTTGTTTCATGTGCCCTACGGCCGTTCGTGGCTCGACGAGACCGACGCGAAAGCGGTGATGTCGCGGCTGCGCAAGTTTTCAGAGAACGGCGAGCCGGTGTTTCAGAGTTATCACGCGGAGTCGGATCCGGACGGGAACGCATTTTTTCCCTCGGGCTCGGTCGGAATTCCGCCGGTGGTCTCGATGTACACTTCACTCGCGTACCGTTACGCGCGCGACCACGGCGTGAAGGTGCCGGAGGGGGCGCATTTTTGGTCGCTGATCGGAGACTCCGAGTTTCGTGAAGGCTCGCTGATGGAAGCGATGCCGGACGCCGCGGAACGCGAGCTCGGCGACGTCACCTGGATCGTCGACTACAACCGCCAAAATCTCGATGGAACGCGCATTCCGAACAAGCGCGGTCTGTCGGGCACCGACTCCGATCGCATGCAGCGTTTAGCGATCGCCAACGGTTGGGACGTCATCCAGTGCCAACATGGCCGCAAACGCCAGGCGATGTTCAAGAAGACGGGCGAGGTGCTACAGAGAGTCCTCGAGCAAGGTTTCTCGGACTTCGAGCTGCAGATGTTGTTGTTGAAGCGCGACGGCGCAGTCGTGCGCGAACGCCTGGTGAAGCTCGAGAAGAAGCTGGAGCGCGTCCTCGAGCCGTTCAGCAACGAGGAGCTCTACGAAGTGTTCGCCGATCTCGGTGGTCACGATGTCTCGGTGTTGCTCGACGCGTTACGCCGCTCGAAGCTGGATCCGATCAACCCGACGTTGATCATCGCGCACACGATCAAAGGTTGGGGTCTGTCGTCGTATGCCGCGCCCGGGAATCACTCGGCGCTCCCGAACGAAGAGGAAGTCAACAAGCTGCTCGCGAGCGAAGGGCTGACGCCGGAGGATGCGTTCGCGCCGTTTTTGGCGAACACGGAAGAGGGCGAATTTCTCGGAAAACGCCGCGTGGAAATGCGCGCGGGCATCGAAGCCGGTTGGGCGCTCAAAGACGAGAACGAAGCGAAGTTCAACGCCACGCTCGAAGCCGGCCTGCCGGACACGCTCGGTTTGAATCTGAAGCTGTTGCCGTTGGTGCACACGCAATATGTGTGGGGCCAGGCGGCGGCGAAGCTCATTCGTCTCGGGACCACGTACGAACAAGAACGTGCCGGCGAAAAAGTGGAGAAGCCGCTCGAAGGTGATGAGAAACGTTGGGGACCGGCCGCGGACATGGTGATGACCATGGCGCCGGACGTGGGCACGTCGACGAACATCAACCCGGCGATGGACGACAAGATCTACGGTCCGGATCAAACGGACTACGAAGCGGAGCTGGGTCTGCGCGATCCGAAACGACCGCAGCTCACGCCGAGTGATGAGCCGTGGACACGACACATTCGATTCGAGATTGCGGAAGCGAACTGTGTCAGTGCGGTCGGTGCATTCGGCAAGATGAAGGAACACGTCGGTGTGCCGTTTTTGCCGATTATGACGATCTACGACTTCTTCATCAAACGTGCGTACGATCAGCTCTATTACAACCTGTACTGGGGATCATCGTTCATCTGCGTCGGTACGCCGAGCGGAGTGACGCTCGCCCCCGAGGGTGCACAACACTCTTGGAAGAGCGATATCGCGATGCCGAATATCATCACTTGGGAGCCGTTCTACGCGATCGAGGTCGATTGGGTATTGGCAGAGTCGGCGCGGCGTCACTTCTTGGGTGAGAACAAGGGACGTACGGGGGTCATCATTCGTGCGGTGACGCGTGCGTTCAAACAGGCGGAGATGCTGACGCGGTTGAAGCAGTCGTCGCGTTTTCAAGATATGAGCGACGAGCAGATCCTCGAGGATACGCGCAAAGACGCGATCGAGGGTGGGTATTATCTCGTCGATTACCGCGGTGCGGAGGGGTATGAGCCCGGCGAGAACGTCATTCACATCTTCACTATGGGTGCGATGGGAAGCGAAGCGTTGGCCGCGTCGGACAAGCTGCTCGCGGAAGGGATCTACGCAAACGTCATTGTGGTGACTTCGGGCGACCTGTTGTGCGGAAACTTGGCGCACGAGAATGGTTATCGTCATCTGAAGGAAACACTGCAGATTTCGGGTGATCTGTATTTGGCGGCCAATAACGGTCACGGCGTGGAATTGTCGAATCGCGGAGACTTCGTGCTCGCAGCGGGCCGGCGGGTGCCGCTGGTGGCGGTCGTCGACGGAGAACCTGGCCTTTTGGACAATCTGGGCAGCATCGTCGGGGTGAAGGCGGAGACGCTGGGCGTGCGCAAGGCGTCGAAGTCGGGCAGGCCGGTCGACGTCTACGCGTATCAGCACATCGACGGCGACGGGGTCTACCAGGCGTGTCTCGAGATGTTGGAGGCGACGGCGATGGAGAACGTGCGCGTGTCGCGTTCTTTGTTGTCCGGACGCGATGAGCGCGGACCCGACACCTTGGAAGAGGCGCGCGATTCCTTGCGGCACTAGGCGATGCGCGCGTTGGTGCAGCGCGTGTCTTCGGCGCGCGTGGTGGTCGCCGGTGAGGTCGTCGGTGCGATCGATGCGGGCTTGTTGATCTTGCTCGGCATCGCGCCCACGGACACAGAAGTCGAGCTGCGCTGGATGGCCGAAAAATGTGCGCGCCTCCGCATCTTCGGCGACGGCGAAGGTAAAATGAACCGTTCGGTGCTCGATACCGGCGGCTCGATTCTCGCGGTCTCGCAATTCACGCTCTACGGCGACGCCAACAAAGGAAACCGCCCAAGTTTCATCGATGCCGCGAGACCCGAGCTCGCGGAGCCGCTCTACCAAAAATTCTTGGCGCTCCTCGGCGAGCTGATCACCCCGGAGCGCGTCGCCGCGGGTCGCTTCGGAGCCGACATGAAAGTCGAGCTCACGAACGACGGCCCGGTCACGTTGTGGATCGAACGAGAGCCTTCGAGATCCGCGAGCTGAGAGCTCTACATCCGGCGGGCGACGTTCGCCACCGCGACCACCAGCTCCGAGGGATCGACCGGTTTCGCGATGTGCAGCATATAACCCTCGCGCATCGCCCGCGTGCGGTCCTCGGTGCGCGCGAAGGCGGTCAGCGCGATCGCCGGCATCTTGAGCGCCTCCGGAGTCTTCAGCGCGCGGATCTGCCGGAGCAGCTGATACCCATCGGTCTCGGGCATGCCGATATCGCTGATCATCAGATCAGGCGGAGACTCGCGTATGGCTCTCAGCGCATCGGCCGCATTTCCGACGGTCGTCACCTCGGCGCCGTGTTCGCTCAAGAGGCGCTTCACCAACTCCCGCGCATCCCGCTCGTCGTCGACGATCAACACGCGGATCCCGGTGAGGTCGGTCTCCGGCTCGTCCACATGAAAAGACGAACCTTTATAAGATGTACTCTGTTGAACAGCGGAGGTCGGGAGATGGACAACGAAGGTCGCGCCTTTGTCTTCACCTTCGCTGTACACGTGTACGGAACCGCCGTGTAATTCGACCAGCTTCTTCACAATCGCCAGGCCGATTCCGAGACCGCCGTATTTTCGCGTCGTCGTCGAGTCTGCCTGCCGAAAACGTTCGAATGCGTGCTCTAAAAACGCCTGCGGTATACCGATGCCGTTGTCGGCCACGCTCAGCTCGATATGCGAGCTCACGCGCGAGAGCATGACCTGCACTTTGCCGCCTTTCGGCGTGAACTTGATCGCGTTCGACAACAGATTCCACATCACCTGTTGGAGCCGCGCCGCATCGCCCGAGATCGGGCCGGGCAAAGGATCGAGCATCCTTTCGATGCGGATCTCTTTCGCCGCCGCTGCCGTCTCGATCGTTTGGATGGACGCGTCGACGATCGACACCAGATCGATCGGCTGGACGTTGAGCCGGAGCTTGCCCGAAGTAATCTGGCTCATGTCGAGCAGACCTTCGATCAGCTGAGTCTGCACTCGGGCGTTGCGCTCGATCGTCTCCAGCGCCTGTACGAGTACCTCGTGTTCCGGCGGGTTCTTTCGCAGGAGCTGTGACCAGCCCAGGATCGCGCTCAGCGGCGTTCGCAGCTCGTGCGAAAGTGTGGTGAGAAACTCGTCTTTCAGCTCGCTGGAACGTTGCGCCTCCGCGCGTGCGGAACGTTCACTTTCGAGCAGCGCTTCGCGTTCGCGCGCGGACCTCTGTGCCGCCTCGTAAAGTCGTGCGTTGTCGATCGCGACCGCAGCTTGTGCCGCAACACCGAGAACGATCCGCTCTGTCCGTTCGGTAAACACACCGGGTTCGTTGTGACCGAAGAATAGGCCTCCGATCACTTCGCCCGAACGCGAGATCACCGGAACAGCCAAGTAGCTGACGACCGGCAGGTGTCCTTTCGGCATTCCGAAGTGTGGGCCGATCTTCCCGTATCGCGGATCCTTCGTGATGTCGTCGGACCGCACGACACCCTCGCCTCGGAACGTCGGTCCGAAGATCGGTGTATTTCTCGGCAGAGGAAAGTCTTGAAATGCGGCGCGCGGTGCGCCGGAGAGTGCATAGAGAAAGAATGACTCTCCTTCGAGATTGGCGACATTATAGAAGAACGCCCCGAACTTTGCGTTGCTCAGCGAGGTGGCTGCATCCGTTACAGTTTGCACCAGCTCCTCGAGCTCCAGCTTCGAAGCGATCGCCGCGCCCGTCTTGTTCAGCAACTCCAACACCCGGGTCTCGTCGGCCAATGCCGCCTCGGACCTTTTCCGCGCCGTGATGTCTTGTACGACGCCGATCATTCCGATGACCGCGCCGTCGTCGGATCGTGAACAACGGCCCTTCGCGGCGATCCATCGTTCCTCGCCGTCCGGGCGCAGGATGCGATGTGTACTGTCATAGTCGCAGTGCGCGGATACGGAGACATCGAGGGCCTGCTTATCCGCTTCGCGATCTTCCGGATGAACGACGCTGTCGCGCAGGGCCGTCCAAGTCATCGTCTGTGCGGCAGAGACACCGAAGATCTCCGCGGCTTGGTTGCTCAGGTACAACACGTCGCTGCCGCGTTCCCAACGCCAGTTTCCGAGGTTCCCGGCTGCAAGCGCGAGGCGCAGATCTTCGGCTGTTCTGCGAACGACCTCTTCGGCTGCACGCAGCGCGTTCTCCGCCCGATTTCGCGCTTGGAGAATCGCTGAGGCGTTCGCGAGCGCGGTCGCTCGCAGTTTTTCTTCTTCGTCCTCTATCAAGCTCAGCTCCCGCTCAGAATGGAGGAAGCAAGCGCGGTTCCCTCGACCCGCGCGCGAATCTTCTCGAACGCTTTTTCACGCGTCGTCGAGGTGTCGTCACAAAACGGGGAGAAGCCGCAGTCGTCCGTCGTCCCGAGCTGGTCGAGGGGAATGTATTTTGCGGCCTCCAAAACGCGGTCACGGACCTCCTCGGCGGTCTCCACGTGGGGATCGATCGGCGAGACGACACCGAGGAAGACGCGTTGTCCGGGCCTGAGGTGGGTCCGGATGATCTTCAAGACACTCGGCCGATCCTCTTCTCCTGCCAGCGCGACAAAGAACTTGCCGACGTTCAACTGAAACAGGCTCGGCAACAGTTGTGCATAGTCGACATCTGCACTGTGCGTCGAGTCGAGGTCCCCGCCGGGACACGTATGTACACCGAGTCGCTCGCGATCTTTGTCCGAGAAACGTGCGAGCGCCAGATTGTTCAAGTCGATGAATCGGCTGAGCAGCTCCCCGGACGGATCAATCTTCATCGCGAAACGGCCCTCGGTGAAATCGATCTGCACAGAATGTGCTCCTTTTTGCAGGCAACGCCGGACTTCGGTCTCGTGTTCCCGCAGCAGGTCGTCGATGAATTCTTCCCGCGAATAGTCGGAGAGTCCTTCCGCCGGATACATCAGGCTCAGCGCGGACGGCGAGATCACCGCTTGTTTGACCGGCATCTTCGCGAAGCGCATCGCCGCGTCGAGGAAACTGTCCGCGTAACGCTTATAACGAAAGGGGCCACTCGTCAGTCGCGGCATGCGGCGCGTGTGGCCTGCGGCGAACGGAATCTTGAAGCCGTCCGGTGCGGTGTTCGCGAGGCCATGAACTGAATAGGTCCAGAAATTGTGATATTTGCGTTGTTCGCCGTCGGTGATCACGGGCGAACCGGTCGCTTCGAAACGTTCCACCGTATCGCGCACGGCCATTTCGTAGCTCGGTGCGAGGCGAGGATCATCGACGTTGCCGATCGCTTCGATCGCCGCGACGAGCTCGACCGGCCGCGGAACACTTCCGATAGGTTCGGTGGGAAGGATCAACGTGCGCCCCTCGACAACATGCTTGTTTAGTAGCGCATTTCCTTCGACGGGTCGCGGGGCAATTCGTCCCGACTTTGCCTTGATTTCAGGTCGCGGAGAATCTCGAGGGCGCTCAGTCGTTCGATCGTTGCCGTGGCGAGAAGACGTTCGCGGGATCTTGGCCCTTGGCCAGCATCGCGTTGGCTCGGGTGGCTTGAAGCGGCGTCATCCGCAGTTTCGCGTAGCGACTCGCTTTGAGGTTGTACTGGTCGTCTTTTTGCGAGGGGCGGATCCCGATTCCCTTGGGCTGCGGCTCTCCGCAGCTTTTTGCTTTCGCCAACAACACCTCTCGGGTGAGGCGGGCGGTGTCGATCTCCGCTTCAACGACCTCGTGGCCTTCCGCGAAGCCTGTCCTTGTGGCCACGACGCCTTCTATCTGACCCAAACACGCTTCGCCGGACCAGAAGCAGAACATCGAGAACACGACGCGCTCGGTTCCGTGCACGTCCGCTTCGGCTTCTTCGAGCGCGATGCGCAGGTACTCGGGCACCGCTTTGCCGGCAGCTTCCAGTGCGGTGACCATGGCCCTCGCCAAACCCGCCGCCGTGTAGTCGCCGTTCACCCGCGGCGCGAGCATCGTCCCGCTCGCGTCGACGATACGCACCACCGGATTGTTCCACGACGGCTCTTTGTAGCGCTCGAGCGCCGCGCGATCCGCGCCGCCGAGATTGTTGTAGATCGCCACCGGGACGAAGAGGGTCTCCGCCGCTTCGACCAACAAGCTGTTCTTGAGGACAGTCTCCCCGTAGCTGGTGCAGGTGGAGCAGCCGGGAACCTCGTCGAAGAGGATGAGGATCGGTTTGTCTTGGTTTTTGGCTGCAATGAATGCGGCGTCGAGGTCGCGACTGAAGTGGATGTCGCCGAGCTCTCGTGGATTTGCTGCGATCATGGTGAGAATCAGGGCCGAGAGCACCCTGATTCTACGTCGACGGCTCGGAAGAGTTACAGGTTGCCGCGATTCGCGAGCGCGAGGAGCGCGGGGAGATACATCAGGATCTCGCCCAGGTGATCGTCGACCGGGGACTTCGTTCCGTCCTCACCGATCTTCGACACCACCGGGCGGTTCTCTTCGCCCCAGGCGATGGAGAGCTTGTCCGTGGTGAACACCGCGACTTCGCCGATCTTGATCGTGTCGCGATCCTCGCCGACGTTGCCGGCGATCTTCGCACCGAGATCCGCTTCCGCTTTGTTCTCACTGTCCAAAATATCAGTGAAGCTGATGGCGTAGTTTCCTTCGCCGGTCTTCGCATGTGCAGTCAGCGAATGACCTTCCTCGTTCACTTTGATGTTGAGATTGTGCCGGTCGCGGATCAGCTCCACGAAGAACGCCACCGGGATCTCGCTCGCCTTTTGCAACGCAGAGGCGACGATCTCCTGCACGCGATCCTGCTTCTCCGCCGGCGAGCCTTCACCCGCCAGGGCGTCCTTGATCTGTCCTTTGACTTTCTCCAGCTCCATCAGCTTTTCGGCCGAAAACGCCGGCAAATTGGCCGCACGAATCTCCGCACTGATGTTGTCGATGCCGCCGTCTTTGTTGAGATCACCTTTGACCTCGAGCGACACGGACGAACGTGTTCCCTTCTCGCGCGCTTCTTTCGCCATGTAGCTCTTCAAAAAGCCATCTGCGGCTTTGTTGAAGATCTCCAAAGTGGCGAGCGTGGTCATGTGACCATTCTCCGCGCGGAAGTCGATACGCGCGACTCCGAAACCTTTGAGCAGCTTGGTAAACTTCAGCTCGACCGGGGTCCCGTTCGACGAATCCGCGAGCAGCCGCGTCATGAACGCCTTGGGGTCGTTCTTCGCCAGCTCGAGCAACTTCTTCGATTCAATTCCGTCGATCGATTGCGCCGTGTGCATGTCCGCCGTGTTGACGAACCGCTTCGACGCTCCACGCCCGATGGCCAAGCCCCAAACATCCGCATCACCGAGCGGCAAGCCCGCTTCGTTGAATCCGGGCGTCCGCACGTCCGGCGGAATGGCTCCGTGGTCTTCGATCCTCGGCTGGCCGTTTCCGGCTCCTGTTACATTCATCGGCATGGCTTCGTTCCCCTCTCGCTCTCTCTCGGTCTTAGTCTTCTCGTCGCTCTCTCGTGGCCCGGTCTCACTCGGGCGGTCTCTCTTTGAGCGGCCCGGTGTCTCACGCCGGGCGACTCTCTCTCTCAGCGGCCCGGTGTCTCACGCCGGGCGGTCTCTCTCTCTCTCTCAACGCCCGCGATCCAGCCTTCGCATAACTGCGGGCGATCGCTTGGCTTCCCTCGCGGGTGGTCACCAGCGAAGGTACTCACCAGTAGTTGTCGGGCGCACATTCAAGACGTTGCGCAAATAAATTCGTTTCTTTTGGGAACCGCACCCTGGCCACCCACGTGTCATGGATGTGCTGTCTGCCGCCTCATCGGTCGCCGGTCGCCCCATGACAGCAGAGCCGACAGACGAGCTGCTCCTCCGCCGTGCCCAGCGCGGGGACCAGGCCGCGCGCGCCGCGTTGATCGACCTGTACCAAAGACCAGTGCACTCTTTGGTGTCGCGGATGTTGGTCGGCCGGCGGGCGCAGATCGATGACGTCGTCCAAGACAGTCTCTTGAAGATGCTCGAAGCGCTGCCGCGGTTCGATCCTCGAGGGAGCGCCAAGCTCTCCACTTGGATCCTGACGATCGCCACCCGCACCGCGATCGACGCGCTGAGAAAAGACAAACGTTCCTTCGAAGTGATCGACGAAGAGAAACCGAGCAGCGTGAGCCTCGAAGCTCGGACGATCGCCAAAGAGGCGATGTCGAAAGTCGAAGCCGCGATGGCCACGCTCCCGGATGATCACCGAGCCGTCTTGGTGCTGCGCGCCTATCACGATCTCGACTATCGAGAGATCGCCTCCATCCTCTCGATCGAAGAAGGCACGGTGAAGTCGCGGTTGGCCCGCGCACGCGCCGCGCTGAGGACCGCGTTATGAAGCCCGATGATTTCTCCGCCGAAGAACGCGCGCTGCTCGAAGAGTGGAAGGTCGATGAGCCTCGACCCGAGCTGAAGACCCGTGTGCTCACCGAAGATAAACGCCGCAAGCAGCAGGCGCGGTTTGTGCGCACCGGGCTCGCGGCCGCCGTGCTTCTGGCATCCGGCAGCGCGTTCGCGATGCTCCATACACCGGCCGAGGGTTCGATCGTCGCCACGGCGCGGATGGAACAGGCGATCGGGGATCGGGCGACTGCGGTGTTGGAGAGGGGTGCTGATCTTTCGTACAGGGTGTCGCGGTTCGGTGACGCCGAGCTCACGCAACGCTCGGGCGACGTTTTTTATCGAGTGGAACGCGGTGGTGCGTTCGTGGTGCATACACCGGAGGGCGAGGTTCGCGTCGCCGGTACGTGTTTTCGGGTGGAGGTCAAAGAGATGAAGACATCAATGGCAGGGCTCCTCGGAGCCGGCGTAGGCGCAGTGCTCGCAACAACGGTGGTGGTCACCGTCTACGAAGGCAAAGTGGTGACCGCCTCGACCGAAGGTGCACAGCGCACCTTGGCCGCGGGAGAGTCCGTGGAGCTGGAAGCACACGGCACCTTGCCGGATGCAAAACGCGCCATGTTCAAACGAGCGCCCGAGGCGCTGCTGAAAGAACGCGTCCAGCTCGAGGATCTTCCGGCGAATGCGACGCCCGAAGAGGCCGCTGTCGCGCACCGTGTGCTGAAAAAACAAGCGGAGCAGATGCGCGTCGAGCTGGAAGAGCTTCGCGCCGTCGCTGAAGAGGCGAAGCGGACCAAAGAGCGGCAAAAGATCTACGACCTTCCTCAGGACGCGCTCCTCGAGATGGCCTCGAAGTGTGAGCTTCGCTGGGACATGCAGTCGCTCGGCGCGAAGTCCGAAGACTACAATCCGAAAAAAGCGGAGCGGCTTCACCTCTCACAAGACGAGCTCGAAGTGGTGAACCGCGTGATGAAGAGCGATCATCAACGTCTCGTCAAAGAGCTCGGCCTGCTCTACGTGGAGGTCACCGGCGATGCGGCGAGCGGAAGCCTCGCGCCGAGCGCGATGTTCGAGGAGATCGTCGACAAGGCTCCGGAGGGCGAAATTCAACGCGTTTTTCAGCAGCTCTCGAAAGAACGCGCGGGCCTGGTCCCGCCGAGCGACCCCGCGACGCGCACCCCTTGGGATCGTGTGTACCGTTTGATGACGGGGGCCGGTGATGCGCTCCAAGACGCGCTCGCCAAGGAGCTGGGGCCGGAAACAGCGAAAGAGCTACGGGCTTTGGACGGTGGCTGGGGCTCGCGCTCGCGCAGCTCCATGGGCTGTCCCGGCGGACACAGCGAGGACTGATCGCTTCTTAACGGCTCGAAATCGCGGCTTCTGTGCGGCGGCTAACGCGCGAAATACGGCGCCAGGAGTCCTTGCCTCCGCCGATTCGCGGGTGACGCTGGTATATTGGGTCGTCTTGTTCCCCCGATCGCTCGCCTTCGCGCTCTTGTTCCTCGCCGGGTGCAATCAAGCTCAGACCTTCGAGCTGCTCGCACCGCCCGGGTCTGTTCAGGACGCGGGTATCGCTTCCACGTCCGACGCGGGCGGGGACGCCGGCGACGCCGAGGTGACTGTCCCCGCGGACAGCGGCCTTCCTCCGCCGCCGAAGCTGCCCGACGGCGCACCGTGCGGCTTGGATTCCCAATGTGAACACGGAGAGTGTCTCCCGCATCCCGCGTTCCCGGAGGGCTTCTGCACCAAGAACAATTGCCGGCGCGACGAGGAGTGCAGCACCGACAACGACGTCTGCGCGAGCCGTGTCGGACCGGATATCTGCGCAAACAAATGTAACGGCGATGGCGACTGTCGTGACGGCTATCTTTGTTATTCGCCGAGCGCCGGTGAAGATCTCGTCTGTTTGCCCGCGTCGCAAAAACCGGTGGAGAGAAAATTCGACGGCGAGCCCTGCACCCGCGACGGCGATTGTGTGGGCGGGACTTGTTTCTTGGACCCGACCTGGCCGGATGGCCACTGCACGACCACCGAGTGTATCCCGTCTTCATCGATGAGCTGCAACGAAGGTACACACAGCGCGTTCTGTTCTTCTGCATACAATGCGTGTTTGTGGTCGTGCGCGGACTCGAACGATTGCCGCGAAGGTTACAGCTGCACCGGACTTCCGGCTTCGATCGTCCGCGGCTGCGTGCCGAGCGCGCCGATCGAGCCCGAGGAGTTTCCGTTCGACATGACGTGCGGCTTGGTGCCGCGACAGAACGCGTTGTTGATCGACTACGACATCGCGCCCGACACCACCTCGTACATGATCACCGTGCTCACGCGCGACACCGCGCAGATTTTGTCCGACAGTATCGTGCTTCCGAGCGGAGGCGCGGTGTCGATGCTGAGCGATCAGTTCTACATGACCGCGACCGCGCAGATCCAAGGATGGGTCGCACCGTACAACGTGCCCATGGTCGAACAAGACGCGAGCCTCGTCGAACCGGGCCGGCACACGCTCGCGGTGAGCACGCCATCGACGGACGCGTGTTGGTACCTGATCGAGGAGCGCACCCCCGGCTCGGTGATCGATCTCGACCTCTACTTCGTCGGCGTGCCCAGGTTGAACGCCGCGTCCGCACAAAACGACGCGGACTTCGCGCAGCTGCTCGCCGAGACGGACCGCATCTTCCAACAAGTGGATCTCGGCATCGGCCGCGTCCGTTATCACGACATCACCAATCGCCGAGATCTGGAGCGGTTCAGCACCATCACCAGCGACGCCGACTTCCTCGAGCTGATGTCGCGTTCGGTCGCGCCGGCGGATCGAGATCTCGATTCACACCTCTCGGTGAACGTCTTTTTCGTCGAGACGATCACCATCGGTGCGCTCGGCATTTCCAGCGCCCTCGGCGGCCCGCCCGGCCTGCACGGCACGACCGCGAGCGGCGTGGTGTCGACGTCGGAGTTCTTCCGGCAACGTTTGATGGATCCGTTCACCGGTCAAGAGATCGACGGCGACGTGTTGAGCGGTCTGATCGTGGCCCACGAAATCGGCCACTACTTGAACCTCTATCACGTGTCCGAATCGGACGGCGTCACGCACGACCCGGTGCTCGACACGGCCGAGTGCACCTTGATGTTTCCGCCGGAGCAGTGCGGAGCGGCGGGCAACGTGATGTTCTCGTCGGCGATCGGAACCGACTTTACGCCGGGGCAGGGGATGAGCATGAAGGCGCACCCGCTCACTAAGGACTAATGCGATGAAGCTCAAGACCTTCGTTCTTCTCTTCGCGCTTCTCATCACGCCGCTCGCCGCGCGTGCGGATGAAGGCGAAGACATCGATCGCCGCGTCCGCATCTTGTTGTATCGCCACCACGGGCCGCCCGACGCGCTGGAATTCGAGCGGCTCGTTCCCGGCGCGAAGACGCGTCTGTTTACGCTCGCGAACGATCACCGGACCGACTTCATGTTGCGCGATCGCGCGCTGGTTGCGCTCGCATCCTTTGGCGGCGACGACGTTCGCCTGCTCTACGAACGCGTGCTCGCGGAGCCGATGGCGCGGGTGACGACGCGGGCCAAAGTCCTCGCGGCGTACGCGCGCGTCTATCCTCAAATGGCGCGTCCGGTGCTGGAGAAGGCGCGGCTCTCCGAAGAACGCCCCATCCGCGCCGTCGCCGAAGCTCAGCTCAAGGCACGCTGACCTATTCGCGGAAAGGCCCTGCGCACGCGTTGATCGTCCCGACGACGGGAATGTCGGGGAGGTTGCTCGCGAAAAACGTCTGCTGGAAACACGCGTCCCAACACTCGGTGAGGTAGATGACGGCGTCGCCGAGATCGCCGCCGGTTGCCGCCACCTCGGCGCGACCTTCGCCGCTCGCCAGGTAGCGCTGCCGTACCCAAAACAGCTCGCTCGCGTTGTCCGGCGTGAGCTCTTCGATCGTGTCTTTGAAGACGAAAGCGAAGGTGCGATCGCCGTTCGCGCTCAAATGATACGAATACAGACCCTCCGGCTGTGCGAACGGCGTGTCGAGGTTGACTTCGGAGTCGACCACCAATTGAGTGGTCTGTTCGCCGAAGCGGTTGTCGTAGCCGATGTAGATCAAGCCGCGCTCTTCCGATTGAGGATCGACCTCGCGATAGAACTGCTCGAAGTTGAGCAAGATGACCCCCATCCCGCTCTCGAGCTCGGCGCTCGGCGCGTAGACACCTTCGATCACTTTGATGAACGGACCGTCGCGCCGCGCTTCGAAGGTGTAGTGGAACAGCTCCGTAACAAAAGCCGGCGTCGAAGTTTCCGTGGTCTTCACCGTGGTCGAGGTGTGGATCCGTTCGACCGTCAGCTTGAATTCCACGTTCGGATCGTCGCCGGGAAACGGGCCCCAGACGCGGGCATCGTCGGTGCGCTTTGTCGGTGGATAACCGGCGACTTCGGTGATCAGATCGAGCACTGCATAGACACCCGCGTTGAGGCTCGCGCTGGTCGTCGCCGCGGCGACGTAATAGATCGAAGAAGGCTCCGAAGTACAGTGATTGAGCGCGGAAGGAACACCGAGCTCCAGCTGATTTCGCGTCGGCAAGCTCTTCAAAAAGAGAAGGTCCTCGTTGGAGAACGGCTCGAGGCACGCGGTGGAGCACGACACCAAAAGCGCGGCGGCGAGATATCTCATAAGCGGTACCCCAAAGTGAGGCCGAGCTCCTCGAACACCAGCGCGCGATTGTCGTCGACGCCGAACAACAACACGCCGAGACGTCCGACCAGCTCGATGGAAAAATCGCGGTCGCGCCCCGGATAAAAGCTGATTCCGCCGGCCGCTCCCGGCGAGAGGCTGCCGAAGTCCTGCGCATGCGCACGCAACATGGGGTCGTTTGGGAAGGAACGTTTCAAATACATCAGCGCCAAACGCGGGCCCGCTTGAAAAGAGAACATACCGGCGTCCGCACCCCACATCAGCGAAGTGGAGAGCTGCGCCTCGAAGAAGTCGTAGCCGATCGACAAGCTCGACAACTTCAACACTTGTTCGCTGCGGCCGCCGAGCAACAGCTCGGTGGTGAAGCGGCCGCCCAGCACCGGTCCAACATCCATGGCCACGCCGTACAACATGGTCTGCGGGAACAGCTCTTCCCTCGCGGCCGAGGAGAAGAACATCTGATTCGCGATCATCAAACGGAGCGAGCCGCTCATCGATCGTTCGCGCGTTTCGGCGGCGATCAGCGCGGAGCCTTTCGCGTAGTCGTCCTCGAAATCCACGCGGTCCATGGTCGTCTCGTCGACCTCGTAGAAGCTCGCTGCGCCGAGCGTGAAACGCCGCATGCGCAAGTGATCGCCGAGGCGTTTTTTGACCACGTATTCGCCGGGAGAAAGTGCGATCCGGCGCGGCGTACCGGCGACCTTCTTCACTTCGGCGGCGACCGAGTCGCGTTCGACGTCGAAGATCATGAAGTCCCCCGCGAGCACGTCGGGGAAAAAAATGCCCGAGGCTCCTTGCGTCAGATCCGTGAGGACGATGTCGCCGTTGCCTTGGAGATCGTACGAATAGGTTGGATGTTGGGTGCCCGCGCGCGTGTTTGCGGTGATGGCCACAGTTTTGTTGTACGTGTAGCGATACACTTCTCCGAGCGTGACGCGGCGGTCGCCGGATTCATCGGCGTCGCCGCGCAAACCGCTGGTCAAATAGTGGGTGAAGAAGGAGCCGCCGAGCTCGTCGGATTCTTGGCTCGCTTCGTCCGCGGAGCTGGAGGAGATGAGGATCAAACCGCGGTTTGCTTCGCGATCGTCGGTGTCGAACAAAAAGCTCGGACCGCGCCGTCCTCCTTTTTCGCGGGTGATCGCCCCGGATTCGCAGGCGTCGAGAATGCCGAGCTTCATGTCGGCGGCGGATTCGAGGAGCTTGGTGCGCAAAATCTGCATCGGCAACTTCGATGCGCCGAGCCGCAAAACGCCGTCTTTGCCGTGTCCCGAATAATAAACGAGCAGCGTGGTGTGCGCGCTTTCGCCGGTTTTCGCGGCGCGGACGCGGGCTTCGATCTCGTCGAGCGCGCCGAGCACTCGATCGGCACTGTCCCCGAGGACACGAACGATGTCGCCCTCTCGGTAACCGCCGAGCTCACCCAAGATGCCGGCCAGCTTGTTGGCGTCGGTCTCTGCGTAGCGCAGCTTCACCGTGTCGGCGCCGCCTTCGTTGTGCGCGATCAACAGCGCAAACCGGCGCGTCGGCGCGGCGTGCGCGGCACCTGTCATCGCGATCAGGGTCGCGGCGATGAGCACGGTGCGCTTCAACGTTACTCCTTGATGATCAACACTGAAGTCTCCGCGACATCCTCGCGCTCCAGCTCCACCGCCTGCAAGCGGGTGACGTCGCTCTCCTTGGCCAGCTCTTCTTTGAGCTCGCGCTTCACCTCCTCGAAGGTCAAGGGCGCCGCCGAAAAGAACGCGAAGATGCGCTCCGGTCCGCGCGTTTGGTCGAGGATGATGCTGCCCTCGAGCACATGCCTTCCGTGCGGTGAGACCTTGATGCTCGCACGTTCTGCGTCGGGATAAAGCGGGGAGATCGTGCCGCCAGCGTCGACGCTGAGCACCATCAAGTAGTCGCGCCCGCCGGCATCGTAGCGAAACTGGATCGCATCACCTTCGCGAAGCCGAGCGCCGTCGGCCGCCGCACGAATGCCCGCAGCATCTTTGACGTACATCTGGAGCTCGACGTGTGCTGCGCGCGGGGTGCTCGCGCCTTTGAGACGCGTCCCGTTCTCTTCTTCCTTGGGTTGTGCGACGAGCACCACGATCACCAGCGCGAGCGCGGCTGCGGGTACCGAGATCCACGCAGGCAAGCGCCAAGGGCCCGGTTTTTTCGGTGCGTTCAGCTGTTCCACGACGCGGACGCTCTCGGCGGCGACGTCGATATTTGCGTGGAAATAGGCTTCCTCTTGTTCGAGCTCCAGGACGCGCGCACGACAATGTTCGCAGCCACCGAGGTGAGCCTCGAGCTTCGACTTTGTCTCGCCGGACAGCTCGCCGGCCCGCAAGCTACGCAGCTCGATGAGGCGCGCTCCGCAATTTTGCTCGCTAGAACGCAGCATCGCCGAGCTCCTTCTTCGCGGTCATCCGAAACTTCTCGAGGCGTTTTCTGATCGTCGGAAGGGATCGATCGAGCGCCTGCGCGATCTCTTCCTGCGTCATCTCGTCGACCCAATAATGAACGGCGATCTGCTGCGTCTCCGGATCCAGCTTCTCGAGTAAATCACGCACCATGGTCGCACGTTCGGGCTCTGATCTTTTGGCCAGGCGCGCTTCTTCCACATGTACCGTGTGTTGTTTGAAACGCAGGTGCCACTTCGCGCGGTCCGCGGCGATGACGTTCAAGCAGTGATTCGTGGCGATGCGCAAGATCCACGTCAGGGGCGACGCTTCGCTCCGGAAGGTGTCGATCGAACGCATCACTTTGACGAAGACCTCCTGCATCGCATCGCGCGCGGGCTCATCGTGGCGGAGGAGATAACGGCACCGCGCCAGCACCGTCGCTCCGTATCGCGTATACAGCTCGGCGATCTCCGAGCGCTGTGAAGTACGCGGCTCCTGCATCCCGGCTCGCACACTAACGCATCAGCTCAGCGAGAGTGTACGGGCTCTCGACCTCATCCGCTTCCGGAAGCGCATTTTCCGCAGGAGTTTCCGCCTGTCCAAAAGCACAGGTTTTTTCGTCGCCGGCCGCAGCCAACACGTCGTCGCCGAGCTTGAATTGTTCGAACGTTGAGGTGAAGACCTCGTCCCAACACTGCGAGCCGATGACCACGCCGGTGCCTAAATCGCCGTGGGTGGCGAAGATGTCCGCGCGGCCACCATCGATCGTGAAACGCGTGCGGATGAGGACCTCTTCCGCCGCCGTTTTTCCTTCTTCGCCGTCGTCGATGTCCACGGGCAAACGAAAGACGATGAAACCGGTGGCGTTCGTGTCTTCACCGTAAGCGTAGCTCGCTTTGATGTTGTTCCCGTTCTCGTCGACACCTTTGAAGTGCGCGAGCACCAGCGTGCCCGCGTCGCTCTTCTCGAGTGCATAGGCGATGCGGCCGCGCCCGTCTTCGGCGGGATTGAGCTGGTGGATGTTGTCGAAGTCGATCACGAACCAGCCGCGACCTTGATCTTCTTTCTCTGCGGGGGCGAACGCGCCGGCCGCGAGCGAGACGTATTTGTCGTCGCCGTGGCTCTTGTGTTTGCCGCGGATCGCCCAAGTGAAGTGGACGTCGTCCGCAGTGTCTTTTTCGATCGTCAGCGTAAATTCATTCGGCTCTTTGTCGTCAGAGAACGGTCCCCAGACTGCACGTTCTTTCGACACTTCCGTCGCCGGATAGCCGGTGATCGTCTCGAGCAGCGTGACCACGAAACCCGCGAGCGTGTTCAGATCGCGCGCGGTGTAATACGTGTTCGAGTACCACTCTGCGGGTGCACCGACGAGCTCGCTTGTTTGTTTGGAGATCCGCGCACGGAGCTCGTTCTGTTGTTGTCCGTCTTCCGGGACATCGAGGATCACCGTGTCGCGATCGGGGAGCGCTTCGATGAATTCGCTCTCGGGACGTTCGCACGCGGTGACGCCCAAAAAGAGGGGGACGCAGGCGATGAGCAGCTTGTTCATGCCTCTATGGACCGAGCTCGGCCGGAAAACAGAAACCGGGCCCTAAAACAGCGAAATTTAGGCGCTTTTGGCGGCTCTCAGACGATCCGCGAGTTGGGTGAAGCGCACATTGTGTTGGCCGTTGTTCACCGCCATGGCCATCGCGCGCGAGCTGCCGACGATGACCACCAAACGTTTCCCGCGTGTGACCGCGGTGTAGAGCAGGTTTCGCTGCAACATGACGAAGTGTTGAGTGCTGAGCGGAATGACCACCACCGGGAACTCGCTGCCTTGTGATTTGTGGATCGAACACGCGTAGGCGAGGGTGAGCTCATCGAGATCCGCGGCTTCGTAACGAACCTGGCGATCATCGAACCGTACGTCGAGTGTTTGATCTTCGGTCTCGATCGCATAGACGCGCCCGATATCGCCGTTGAAGACGCCGAGATCGTAGTTGTTCCTGAGCTGCATCACTTTGTCGCCGGTGCGGAACATCCGGTTGCCGCGCGTCAGCTGCGTGCCTTCTGGATTGAGCAGCGCCTGGAGCTCGGTGTTGAGCGCACCGACGCCGAGGCTTCCTTTGTTCATCGGCGTGAGCACTTGGATGTCGTCGATCGCGTCGAGCTTGAAGCGCGCGGGGATCCTGTTTTGGATCAGCTCTTTGATCGTTTCGAGCGCTTTTTCCGGTTCACCACGCTCGATGAAGAAAAAGTCGGCGTTCTCGGGTGTCGCGGCCTTGTCGTTCTGGGGGACCTCGCCGCGGTTGATCTTGTGCGCGTTGGTGATGATCAAGCTCGCGGCGGCTTGGCGGAAGATCTTCTCCAGCTTGGTCACGCGCACCACGCCGGAGGAGATCACGTCGGCGAGCACGCTGCCCGGTCCGACCGAAGGAAGCTGATCGACGTCGCCCACCAAGATCAGCTGCGCATGCGGCGGCACGGCGGCGAGGAGATGATCGAAGAGCAGGAGATCGACCATCGATGTTTCGTCGATGATCAACACGTCGGCCTCGAGCGGCGTCTCTTGGTTGCGCGTGAAGATGCCGCGTTTCGGATCGATCTCCAACAAGCGGTGGATGGTCTTCGCTTCGCGGCCCGTCGCTTCCTGCATCCGTTTGGCAGCGCGTCCGGTCGGCGCGGCCAAGAGTAATTTGCGCCGCTTTTTCTCGAGGATTTTGAGCAGACCTTTGACGATGGTGGTCTTCCCGGTGCCCGGTCCGCCGGTGATCACCGAAACTTTCGCGGAGAGAGAGTGGGCCAGAGCGTTTCGTTGTTCTTCGGCGAGCTCGATGTGGTTCTCGGCCTCGTACCAAGCGACCGCTTTTTCGGTGTCGATGTCCGCAGTGTAGGGCCCGCTCAAACTGGCCAAACGGACAGCGGCTCTCCGCTCGGCGTCGTGGAGGACCCGTTTGTAGACCGCGTCGATTTCGAGGACCAGCTCACCACTGTTCGCCAGGACAGTGATCGCTTCCGCGACCGGCACCTCGTCGATCTCGAGCAGCAATTTTGCGCGCTCCACCAAGAGCGGTCGCGGCGCAAAACAGTGGCCTTCGTCGATCAGCTCGGTCATCGCGTGAAGGACTCCCGCGCGAGCACGTTCGGGAGAGTCTTTGGCGATCCCGAGGCTCGCCGCGATGCGATCCGCGGTGAGAAAGCCGATGCCGAAGACGTCGATCGCCAGTTGATATGGATTTTCGCGCACCACGCGCACGGCGCTTTTGCCGTACCGTTTGTAGATGCGGATCGCGTAGGCGGTGGACACTTCGTGCGACTGCAGAAAGACCATCACGTCTTTGATGTCTTTTTGTTCTCCCCACGCGGCGAGGATGCGGCTCGCGCGCACCTTGCCGATGCCTTCCACTTCTTTGAGGCGGTGGCCTTTGTTCTCGATGATCTCCAGCGAGTCGACGCCGAACTTCTCCACGATCCTTTTGGCCATGGTCGGGCCGATTCCGGGCACCAGACCGGAGGCGAGATAACGTTCGATGCCGAGCAAAGTGTTCGGTTTGACCGCGACGTAGTTTTTGATCACCAGCTGGTCGCCGAAGCGCGGATCTTTTTTCCACTCGCCGGTGACGCGGAGGTTCTCGCCGATCTGTAGGCCGAGCAGGTTGCCGACGGCGGTGAGGTGTTCGTAGCGGCCCGGGACCGCGATCTTCACCACGCTCCAGCCGTTCTCTTCGTTTTGGTAGACGACGCGTTCGAGCGTGCCTTCGAACGTTCCGCCCTTGTTCTTATCGAAGGGCAGCTCTTCCGCGTTCTTGCTCACGAGGAGTCACGATACCGTAACTGATGCGGAGCGCGTGATCGATCTGCGCACCGTCGGGCAGCGCGCCGCGCAGCACCAGTTTTCCCGCTTCGCGCGAGGCGACAGGGACTCCGTCGATGAACAACACCATGTTGTCCCCCACCGCAGGAACACGCGGGCCGGGCGTGACCACGCCGACCAAGTTCAGCGGATCCGACCCGGAGATCCGCACCATCTCGGGCTCGTCGCGTTTTTTTCGCACCGCGCGCAGTCCTTCGACCGCTTCGGGCAACGCGTATTGTTCGCCGACGAATCCGCCGACGAAACGACCGCCGCGCACTTCACCGCGCGCTTCCATCCGCCGCAGCGCTTGCAGCAATTCGCGCCAAGGGATCGGCCGCGATTCACGACCGAGCAGATCGCGAAAGACGACGCCGTACCGCGCGAGCAACAACCGTGCTTCCGCTTCCACGTCGAACACCAATTCCACGCCGCCGCGAAGCAAAGACCAGCGGCCGCCGGCGCGTGTTTCTTCGCGCGTGGTGTTGATGCGGTAACGCGCGATCTTCGCGCCTTGGAACGGATCGAATCTGTCCATGTGCATCGGCTTCGCGTTCTCGCCGAGCGTACGATCGAGCAGCGAGCGCATGCCGGCGTAAGAATCCGCGGTCGCCAGGCCGGCGAAGACCAACTCGCGAAGCGCATCTTCGACTTCGGCGAGGAGTCGTTTCGAGCTGGCGGCGATTTCGCGGACGAACGAGGCACCGCGTTGCTCCAAAGCCAGCAACACGTCGCGCGCAGGCTCCGAGAGCTGCGGTGTTTCGGCCGACGCGCCCGCTCCGAGGAGCCACGCGAGATCGTCGCGCAGCAAAATGGCGATGGGCATCGCACGCGACAGCTCGCCGGCATCACGCGGAGCGAGACGTCCCCAAGCGATCTCGCCCGAAGCGGTGAGCTGATCGAGATGTTTCTCGTCGAAGTCCGAGACGCGCGCGCGAAAGACGTCGCGTTCCCAAGCGGTCGCCGACAGCTCGAGACCTTCGAGCTGTGCGATCACTTCCAACGTGCCGCGCATGGTCGCGAGCTGCGTTTGTTTGGCGACGTGTTGCCAGCGAAAGAGGAACCGCATCAGGTCGGCCGCGGAGACCGGCTCGATCTCTTTTCTCAGGCGCCCGATCGTCAGCCGGTGAATTCGCGCCAAAATACGGCGATCGCACCACTCGACCCCGCTCACGCCGGGCGTGAATGAGCCGCGCAGGATCGCGCCTTCGGACTCGAGGCCGAGCAGCGCAAACTCCACGTTCGAGGGATCGAGGCCGAGCTCGGCGGCTAGACTGGCCGAAAGGACAGGTCCGCTTTCGGCAAGATATCCGCGCACGATCAAGAGGTGAGCCGCGGTGGAGTCGGCAGGTCCCGGATCGAAGGGGAGGGGCGGGAGCGCGGGCGTGTAGCTGACCTCGGGGATCGCAGCCGAGACCAAAGGCGTTTTTTCTGCTGCGACCCATGCCTGTCCCAAAGGCCAGGTGGCGACGGTCGCGCGTTTGGCGGCGATCAACGCCGTCATCCACGGCTCTTGTTCCTTTGATCCAAAGTACAGGCCGCGGGAGAGCAACACGTCGTGCAGCTCGTCGGCGTCGCGGATCTCGGCCTTCGCTTCGGAGTCGGCCGTGCGGATCGCTTCGAGATCGAGGGCACCGATGCCGGTCTCCATGGCCGCCGGCAACCCGCGGCGCCGCAAGCTGACCGCGCGTGCACGCCGTTCTTCGAGCGGAGCGTCGTCGAGATAAGCATAAGGATTCGCGTTCAACAGCTCGTGCGCGAGCATCGAAGGCTCAGCGGTGTCGCGCGCGAGCGTTTTGATCGCGCCGCTTTTGATCCGCGTCAGGACATCGCGAAGGCCTTCGAGATCCATCGCTTCGTGAAGACAGTCGTGCATCGTCTCCGCCACCAGCGGATGATCCGGCAGCTCGATGTCGCCTTCCACGTTCTCCAAACACGCCGAAGCCATGGGGAACACCGCGGCCATCAGATCGTCCGCGCGCATCCGCAAGATCTGCGGCGGCACTTTTTTTCCTCCGCGGCGTCGCGGCACCGCGAGCGAGCGCTGCACGTTCCAACGCCAGCGCACTTGCCACACCGGCGCGGCGAGCACCGCTTGTTCGAGAACCTCTTGCACCGTCTCCGGGGTGAGGAAGTCGAAGATCGTCTCCAGCGGAAAAGAGTGCATCGGTCCGAGCGAGATGACGATGCCGTCGTCGGTCGCGGCGGCTTGCAGCTCGAAGTTGAAGCTGCGGCAAAAACGTTTCCGCAGCGCCAACCCATAGGCGCGGTTGATCCGGCCGCCGAGGGGAGCGTGCAGGATCAACTGCATGCCACCGGCTTCGTCGAAGAAACGTTCCGCGATGATGGTGTTCACCGTGGGCAATGCGCCGAGCACACAACGCGCGGCCGCCAGATATTCGACGATCTGCTCTGCACCGGCGGCAGGCATGGAGCAGTCGGCGCTGATCGCCACGGCGAGCTCTTCGGCGGACAGACCGAGCGACAAGCGATGTTCGACCTCTTCGCGAAAGAGCGAGATTTCGGCCGATAATTCGCGGGTTCTCGCGGGCGCTTCCCCGATCCAGAACGGCACCGTCGGCGGCGCACCGTGCGCGTTCTCCACGCGAACTTTGCCGGCCTCGACGCGGCGAATACGCCAGGACGTGTTGCCGAGAAGGAAGATGTCACCCGCGGAGCTCTCGATGGCGAAGTCTTCGTGGAGCGTGCCCACGAACGTCTCTTCGGGCTCGGCGATCACCGCGTAATCGGCGGTGTCCGGAATCGCGCCGCCCGAAGTGATGGCGATGATCCGCGCGCGACGCCGGCCGCGCAGCTTCTTGTTGATGCGATCGCGGTGGAGCAAAGCTTCGGTGCGCCCTTTGCCGACGGTGATCCCTTCGCCGAGCATCTCGAGGACGCCGTCGAAATCCGAGCGCAACAAGGCGCGGTAGGGCCAAGCGCGGCAGCACAAAGTGTACAACGCGTCTTCGTCGAGCTCTTCGTTTGCGGCGGCGGCGACGATCTGTTGGGCGAGCACGTCGAGCGGCGCGTCCGGTGTTTCGATGCGATCGAGCTCGCGCTTTTTCACCGAACGGATCAGCGCCGCACATTCGATCAATTGATCGCGGGTGAGCGCGAAGAGGCGGCCTTTCGGCGTCGCACCGAGCGAGTGGCCCGAACGTCCGACACGTTGCAAGAAGATGGCGATCGAACGCGGCGATCCGATCTGCACGACCAGGTCGACGGTGCCCACGTCGATGCCGAGCTCGAGCGAAGCCGTGGCGATGACCACCTTCGCTTCGCCGTGTTTCAAGCGTTCCTCCGCGAGGAGCCGCGTCTGTCGCGACAAGCTTCCGTGATGCGCCGCGACCTTCTCTTCACCGAGACGTTCGCCGAGCGCGTGCGAAAGACGCTCCACCAAACGCCGCGTGTTCGCGAAGACCAGCGTCGTTTTGTGTTCCAGCACCAGTGCGGCGATGCGGTCGCAGACCTCGGACATCATCTCGTGCGAAGCGACCGCACCGAGCTCTTCCGAAGGGATCTCGATGGCCAGATCGAGGTGGCGCGCAAATCCGGTGTCCGCGATGTGCGGCGAGGGACGCCCGGATCCGCCGAGAAAACGGGCGATCTCTTCGATCGGTTTTTGGGTCGCGGAGAGGCCGATCCTTTGCGGTCGGGCGGCACCTGTCCTTTCGACCAGGTCATCCAAACGTTCCAGCGACAAGGCGAGGTGCGCGCCGCGTTTGTCGTCGGCGATGGCATGGATCTCGTCGACGATCACCGCCTGCACCGTGTTCAGCCGAAAACGCGCTTTCTCCGAGGTCAACATGATGTAGAGCGACTCGGGCGTCGTCACCAAGATGTGCGGCACCTTCTTCGCCATCTTGGCGCGGTCACCTTGCGGCGTGTCTCCCGTGCGTACGCCGATACGAATGTCCGGAAGATCAGGATCTGTACTTTGGGCCAGGGCGCGCAGATCGGCGAGCGGCCCGGCCAGGTTCTTCGAGATGTCGTTCGAAAGCGCGCGAAGCGGCGAGACGTAGACGACGTAGGTTTTGTCTTCGAGGCGGCGCTCTTTCGCGCGCACCAAAAGATCGTCGATCGCCGAAAGGAACGCGGCCAAGGTCTTGCCGCTTCCCGTCGGCGCGGCGATGAGGACATCGAGACCGGCCTTGATCTTCGGCCAGCCTTCCCGCTGCGGAGCCGTCGGTTCGCCGAATTTCTCGGCAAACCAGGCGGCGGTCTCTTGTGCGAACGCGACCATGGGCTACGATGGCTAACCTAATCATGCGTTCAGTGGCAACCTTGGGCCGTTACCGGCGGAGCAAGTCCGCCTGCGGCCCCTACGCTCGACTTTGTCTCGCTGCGCGCGGAGCTTGCGTCTGGCCCAGCGCGGCCGTTTTTTGGGCGGCGATTCTTTGCGGCGCGTGCGCCGAGGAAGAGGAGCCCGCGGTCAACGCAGATGCGGGCGTGAGCGCCGCGGATGCTTCGCGCGCGGATGCAACGATCGAAGTGGATGCCGCGATCGAGCTGGATGCGAGCGCAAACGAAGATGCAGCGACCCATCCGGACGCTTCGCTCGGCGAATGGATCACCGCACCGGAGCTCGCGCGCGGGCCTCGACAAGAGACTGCGGTCGTCGCGCTGGCGGGCGAGGTCGTGGTGATCGGCGGTTTCGACGGTCAAGGTACGATCGTCGCGACCGTCGAAGCGTTCGATCCCGAAACGAACATGTGGCGCGAGCTGGCGGCGCTTCCGCAAGCGGTGCACCACGCAAATGCTGCGGTGATCGGCGAACGGCTGTTCGTCCTCGGCGCGTTGGGCGAGCTCTTCGGCGCGCTCCGCGTCGCTTGGGAGTATGACGCCGCGAACGACATGTGGATCGATCGCACGCCGATCGCGAATGCGCGGCGCCGCGGATCGTCGGCGGTCGTTCCATTCAATGGATCGATCTGGATCCTCGGCGGATACCGAAACGGAACGGTCGGCGAGGTCGATCGCTACGATCCGGCGCTCGACATGTGGTTCGAGGAGCCGGACCTTCCGCGGATCACCGAGCACGTCGTCGCCGGAGTGATCGGCGAAAAGATTTATCTCGCCGGTGGGCGCGCGAATTCGATCACCGGGCATACTGGCCGTTTGGACATCTACGAAAGCGGAACCGGCTGGAGCGAAGGTCCGACGATGCCCACGCCTCGAGGAGGTGCTGCGGCGGCGGTGCTCTTCGATCGGCTGTACGTCTTCGGGGGCGAGGGCAACACCGGCGAGGCGAGCGGCGTCTTTGACGCGGTGGAGGCCTTCGATCCCGCATTGGACGCGTGGATCCCGCGACTTCCCATGCAGACGCCGAGGCACGGAACCGGTGCCGCGGCGGTGGGCGATCGCATCTATGTCCCAGGAGGCGCCGATGTTCAGGCTTTTTCCGCGGTTTCCACAGTCGAGATCTTCGTTCCATGACGTTGTTGTGCTATCTGATCCGCGGAGCCCTATAGATGACCGACGGGGGAAGGCAAAAGCCGCCACCAGACGATCGCACGTTGCTTGATCCGCTTAACGCGGATGAGCTCCGTGCGTTGCGCGAAGCCCGCGCAAAGATGCAGGCCGGCAAAGGTGGCGCTGTTGCGCACCAAGTTGTCATTGGCCCTGATGGTGGGGAGGACATCGGAGACGCGCCCACGCGCGCCATGCCTTCTCTCCCACAATTTGAGAACAACGGAGCCACGCTCGAGAAGGTCACTACAGGCTCGCACAAAGCCGTAAGTACGACGGCGCCCGCACAGAAGCCGCCGCAGCAACCGATGTCCATGGCGCCGACGCAAGCGGCGGGACCTGGTCCTTCGGCCAGTATGCCGCAGCAGCCGCCTCAAGGTGTGGCCGGTGCGACGGGTTTCGGCGAGAACACGCTCCTATGGATGGCCCCGCCGAAGATCACTCCGGCACCGGCCGTGGGACCCGCGGCGACCGCCGAAATGGCGAAACAGGCCGGCGCTGCGCCGAAGCGGATGCTCAAGACCATCGGCGCGGCCGTGGTGGTGCTGGCCATCATCGGCGCGCTTTCGTGGGCTGTGCTCGGCAAAAAAGAGCGCGGCGTCATCGATCTGCACACGAATCCGCCGAAAGCTTCGGTGACGATCAACGGCGATCGCGCGACGAACGTGACGCCGATGAAGCTGAACCTCGTCGAGGGTACGTGGAACATCGAGATCAATCTCGAGGGTTACAAGCCGTACACGTTCGCCGTGACGGTCGAGAAGGGCTCGCAGCCGAGCCGTCGCGACATCGATCTCGAGCCGATCAGTAAGGCCGGGCTGATGACCGTAGGCATCAACGTGCAGCCTGTCTCCGCGAACATCACCATCGACGGTGAGACCTATCCCGCGCGCCGGAGCGTCAAAGTGCCGAATCTCGATGCGAAGGTGCCGCACAAGTTGGTCATCGAGGCCGGCGGTTACCTCAAGATCGAGCGCGAGATTCCTGCGAATGAGCTCAAGGAATCTTACAATTTGATCCTCCAAGAGGATCCGAACAACAAACCTCAGTAGTTCGTTCTCCTTTCTTCGTCATAGTCGCTCACTCATTCAACCGATCCTTCGGATCGCGGTTCATGGCCTGTGCTGCGGGCCGGGCCTCGGTCGCACCTCGTGAGACTAGGCAACCGCTCGGCTCGGTGGCCGATCGGAC
>WUUC01184268.1_pt1 | contig 39482 bp, 48 predicted proteins | sample 6278441 | NCBI WGS metagenome assembly WUUC01 (sample SAMN13675441, study PRJNA597444) | soil metagenome | isolation source: soil | place: USA: Washington | collected 2017-10
CTGATTGTCCTGCTATGGGCTTGGATAGCATAGGTACCTGGTATTGCAAAAGCTTCGGTTTAACGTCAACAGTAGAAGCAATACAGGCCGGTATGGATGGTACTATTGATGAGTTCGCACAGTTGAATAGTATTAAGCGCGTAGCGCCTCTAACCCCGCCCGCTGTACCACCTGTAGTTGAAACGGTTACAGGTGACGGTACCGGCGAACCGTTGCCGCCGTTTGATCCTTTAGCGCCGCCTACGGTTGTACCGCCTGTATTGGAGGCGTTGACGTCCAATCCTGCAAGGAAAAACACCGTACAAACACCAGGGCCTAAAAAGTAATGGTGCGGTTATACAAATGGCTACGGATGGTGCTCACCGGTTGGTACGTTTCCCGGCTTGGTACGCCGCCACCGTTCGCAGCTAAGCGGCTATCTATTTGTGAAGGGTGCGCGTTCAATTCTAAAAACGTGAAACGTCGTATAAGATTACGTGCACCGTATTGCACACTATGTAAATGTGATTTAAAAGCGTTGGCAGTAAGCGACGGCGGCAAATGCAAAATGAATAAATGGCCGCCGCCGTTTAATCTTGACGAGCTGATAGAAAATTTAATAAAATAAAATAAATTTGGTATTATCGGAAACAGTTAATACTTTCGCTTCAGCTTATCAAACTTAGTACAATGCAACTTACTTCAATATCTCTTAATAGCGTAACGCAATTACCGCAAACACAGCTCCGGCTAAGTTTGATAAGCCCGGTAATTGCGTTACGCATTTTTATTTTAAAACAATGGAAATAACACCTGAATTAGAAATTGAACTTAAAGAGGCTGCACAGGACTACGCCAACGCTGTAGGAATGGCTATACAAACTGAATACCCTATCGTTACAGATACGCAGCTCATATCGTTAAATGAAACAATTAAACACGATTGGGATTTACGTGCAAGGCCGTGGCTTGCTACAGCCGATGCAATACCCGACCTACTCGCAGCTATTAGAAGTGTTATTGCGGAAATTGGAGGCGGTGATGTTGCCTTAGACGTTACCAATCACTTAGACGAACTGCTAAGACAGTTTGAATCTTTAACCGGTACACGTCCTACACCCGATGAGCTTGCACCACTACCGTAAACTATGGAAAAGGTAATACTATATTCACTAATCACGGCATACACATGGGCAATAATATGCCATAGGGCTAAGCGTAAATACAAAAAGTAATTTTATTTTCTCACTCATAAAAACACGATTCAATGGATTTTGAATTAAAAAATGTAACCGCTGAAGATGCGGACATGTTACGCAGCTTTGCAGACTTTTTAGACGGGGGCGGTGATCCTGATAGCGTTGAACCTACAGCACCAAAACGCCGCGCAACAGGTGGCGGTTCACGTCGTAAGAAAGACACTGCTATAAATGAACTTGCAGCCGCCGCGGCACCAATGGAAGCAGGAGCGCCGCCGGTCATGGCCGTTGCACCGCCTGTAGCACCGCCGGGCATGCAACCAATTGCACCCCCTGTTATGGCTCCAACGATGCCCGCACCTGTAACAGCTCCACCGGTGCAACAGCCTGTAGCCGTACCGCCGGGTGCAACACCGCAAGCGGTAACGTTTGATGACATACGCCGTGCCGGTGCTGTAGTCGTACAACACCCGTCATACGGTCAACCGTTCATTACTAATATGATGGTGCGTTATGGCATCCCTGAAGGGCAAAGCATTGAGTTGCTGCACCCTGGTCACATGCAACAATTCTTTGACGAATTAAATGCGGTTGCCAAACAAATAGCGCCAACAGCGTAACAATTAAAAACTAAATACCTTATGCCGTCCGTCCACGCTTTTCTATCACCTTCAGCGTCTAAACGCTGGATCGAATGCCCGCCGTCTTTAACGGTTGGTAAACGCTACCCGGTTACAGAAAGCGAGGCGGCGGCTGAAGGTACTTTAGCGCACGAAATTGCTGAATGCCTTATACGCAAACACTTTGACCCCGATCCGTTAAAACGTGATTACTATGCGGTTTGGCTTCGTGACCTTACTAAGCACAAATTGTACCACACGTCTATATTATCGGACATGTACGATTTCGTTGCTTACGTAGTTGAAGTGTTTAATAAGGTTAAAGCTATTGACCCTACAGCAGTGTTATATACGGAAAAGGTTGTGCACCTTAACCAATACGCGCCAGGTAGCTTTGGTACTTGTGACATTAGAATAGTTGCACAACATATACTAATAGTTATTGACCTTAAATATGGTAAAGGCGTCGAGGTCGAAGCAAAAGGCAACACCCAATTAATGATGTACTCGCTCGGTGCGCTGAATGAATTAACGCACCCGGTAGACGTCGTGGAAATGCACATATACCAACCGCGCATGTACGGTGCTGAAGTCGCTACAATAAGCGCCTATGAACTAATACAGTGGGGGCTTAACGTGTTGCGCCCTGCTGCGTTCCTTGCCGTTATGGGTTATGGCGAATACAAGGCCGGTAATCATTGCCGATTTTGCCCCGCTAAAATGGATTGCGGCACATACTTAGATTACGTAACGCAAATATTTACTTACATGTATACAGACTTCAAACAAATAACGCCTGAACAGATTGCCCATATATTAAAGCTCATTCCCGATGCCAAACGGTGGGTTAACGCCTTTGAAGATAACGCCGTGAAAGTGGCTGCAACGGGTACACCGATACCAGGTTATAAGCTCGTCAGAAAGCATGGACGTCGCACTATTGTTGACGTTAAACGTGCAGCCGGTACATTGCTATTTGAAGGCTATAAGCCTGAAACTATTTACAACACCGAACTTAAAGGTATAACCGAGCTTGAAAATATACTAGGTAAAAAACGGTTCAATGCGTTATTAGGTCCTGTAGTAAATAAACCTGATGGATCACCCGAATTAGCCCCTTTAAATGATAAACGCGAACCCTTAAACCGAGCCAACGAAGTTAAAAATATTTTTTCCGGTTTTATGTCTAACGAGTAATACGTCACAACGATTTTTGTTTTTATTTTTTCACTTTTTAAAATTTAAATTTTATGTCAGTTCCAATTTTAATCGGTACGCCTGAAAGTCCTGCAAGAGCTTCATTTGCTCACGTTTTCAAGCCCACTAAATTACCAACGCAAACCGATGCTGATTTACGCTACAGCATTCAATTGTTAGTTGACAAGGCAGATCAGCAATTTATGAACGCGTACATGACGGCGCTAACCGCTGCCTACGAAGAGGCCGTAGGCTCTAAAACATGGGGCGGTGTAAGGCCGCAACAAGGCCAATTTAAGCAACCGCTACGTGACGGTGACGATCCTAACGTAAATAAGGGTCGTGCTGAATACATGGGTAAATGGGTCATTTCTGCTAAGAGTAAGTTAGAATACCCGCCTGAAGTGTACAACACTAACAACGTCAGGTTGACGTCTGAAGAGCAATTTTATTCAGGCTGCTATTGTATGGCCGCGGGCGCTTTGTTCGGTTACAGTACCGGCGGTTACGGTATTGGTATGCTCTTAAACGGCTTGCTATTCGTTAAGGACGGTGAGAAGTTCAGCAGTATGGAAAGCCCGCAGGAAACATTTAAAAACTTTATGAAGCCCGCAGGTTTTAACGCCCTGGCTATGCCCGGTCAAAACCCAATGGCCGCGCAGGTTCCGGGCTTTGCGCCTTCAGCTGTACCCCCGCCTATGCCTAACATGCAGCCACCGGTACAGCCTGGTTATAACCCTATGACGGTACCGGCTCAACCTGCACCGCAACAGTATGCGCAACCGGTACAACAGCAATTCGGACCTTCACCGTTGGCGGCCCCTTCGCCAATGCCAGCGTTTCCGCAAGCGCCGCCGTTACCTGCATTGCCTAACCCCGGACCGGTAGCGCTTCAACCTGTTAACCCAATGGCTCAACCGTTCGTTACCGGACCGGTGCCGCCACCATACCCGCAACAGTAAGCTACACCGGGTACTTTCTACAAAAGGCCACGGACGTAAACCGTGGCCTTTATTACCTCTACTCTTTAAATGTTAAAACATTCTTATTATGGTAGCTTATACAGATAAAACGCTCATGCCTTATGGTAAGTATAAGGGTACAGCCCTGGCTAATATTCCGGCTGATTATTTCCTGTACTTATACCATGAAAAAATGATTAGCAATTTTCTGCTATTGAAATACGTTGAAAACAATTTAGACGTGTTGGAATCGCAGGTCAAAAACAAAAAGTTTAATGCTCGTTAATTATGAAAAAGCGAATTTTAAAATACCCCGTTTCTATACTCAACCGTACGCGAATAACTACGGACGGCTCATTTCAAATAGTTCGTGTAGCATATCAACGCGACGAGCTGTATGCGTGGGCAGAGGTGATGTATAACAGTCGGCCTCAAACTTTTGAATTAATAGTGTATGGTACAGGGCAAGAGATACCTGTAAGCCTGTATCATGTTGGTAGCGCGGAAAGCCCGGATAAAAATTACATTTGGCACGTGTACGCAGATTATAACGTAAACTAATATGGAGCGCCTCGCATTAGATTTTGAAACACGTAGCGCCGTCAACCTGAAGACAGCCGGAATGTATAAGTACATGGAATGTCCGTACTTTGACATTATGTTATTTGCTTACAAAGTAGATGACCTGCCTACAGTATGCCTTGACCTTGCTAACGGTGATGTTATACCGATGTTCATTCTAATAACTCTGTCAGACCCCAACGTTATAAAGACGGCGCATAACGCAGCCTTTGAGTTTAACGCCCTGCTTACGTACTTTGCGCGTCGTGGTATGCGTGTTGAACTGGACTACTCGCAGTGGCGTTGTAACATGGTGCAGGCTTACCGTTGTGGTCTACCTGGTGATCTCTTCAACGTAAGTCAGATACTAGGACTTACGCAGTTTAAAATGTCTGAAGGCAAGGCATTAATAACTAGGTTCTGCATACCGCGTAATAAAACCGGTGTGCCGGTATTCAACACCGTTGCGGATTTTCCCGAAGACTGGTTATTGTTTATACGTTATTGCATCCGTGACGTTGAGGCCGAAGTTGAAAGCCGTAAACGAATGGAGTTTATACCTGTAACACCTACCGAGCGACGCTTAGAAGCCATTGACAATCGCATTAACCGCCGTGGCCTTCTATGCGATCCGGTGCTGATACATAACGCCGTTGCTATGTTTGAAACACTCAAAGAGCGTTTATCAATACGGTTTTTTGAGATCACCGGCATACGTAAGGCAAGCCAGGTGCAGCAGTTAAAGACCTGGCTTAGTGCTGAACTTGACGACGATATAGTAAGTCTACGTAAAGACGACCTACCGAAGCTGTTACAGCGTTGCAGCGATACGGTTGCGGAAGAGGCTATACGTATACGTATGGAGATCGGTAAAAGTTCTGTTAGCAAGTTTGTACGTATGGCCGCTATGATGTGCGCCGACGGAAGGTTACGCGGCATGTTTCAATTATTAGGCGCTATGCGTACCGGACGTTATGCAGGTCGTGGCGTTCAGCTTCAAAACCTTAGTAAGAACAAAACCAAAGCTATTAATGAGTTAAGGAGTTTTGTACGTACCGGTAACATTGAAGCGGTGCGCACGTTCTTTGGTCAAGTAGCCGCGGCGCTTAGCCAGCTTACGCGTACGGCCTTTGTGCCTTCGCCCGGTAATGACTTAGCAACCTTTGACTTTGCAGCCATTGAAGCGTGTATAATTGCATGGCTTGCCGGTGAAGAATGGCGGTTAGAGGCGTTCGCCAACAGGGTAGAAATATACAGCCTTTCGGCAGCTAAAATGTTTGGTGTTGATATTAATACTATAGTTAAAGGGCGTGAGAATTTTAAGTACCGGGCGTTAGGTAAGATCGGTGAGTTAGCATTAGGCTTTGGTGGTGGCCGTGTCGCATTGCTTAACATGGCTAAGACATTGAACATGACGTTAGACGTTGATCCCGATCTGATAAAAGAACTTTGGCGTAAGGAAAGCCCACGTATCGTTAAGATGTGGAAAGACTTAGAAAATTGCGCACGTACTGCAATACAAAATCCCGGTGCGTTATATGATACCGGGTACCAGGGCGTTACCATGTGCATGTATAACGGGGTGCTGCAAATACGATTACCTTCAGGCCGTATATTGTGCTACGCTGGTGCTCACCTAGTTGGTAAAGTAACTATCTACGGTAAATACGTCTTAGAAATAAAGTACTACGGTATTAATGATAAAGGGCAATGGGCTATACTGACTACATATGGCGGTAAGATAACAGAAAACATTGTGCAGGCTATCGCTCGTGATTGCCTCGTTGAAAAAATGATACTAATTGAAGATAACGGCTTCCCTATTGTGCTGCACGTTCACGATGAGATAGGCGTTGAGATACCGAAGTATTCAGGTTATGAAAACACATTGCACCACCTTATGAGCTTACCTATACCGTGGGCGCCTGGCTTACCGTTATCAGCGAGTGCCGACGTGTTGCAATTTTATATGAAAACTGATTAATAACTTTTAAAAACAAAAATTATGCCTTTAGATATTAAACCGATTGACCTATCGAAAATAGTGAGAGGTTGCCCTTATGAATTGAAAGAGGGTGCCAACTTAAGCGGGTTTACTTTTGGTAAAACGTATATCGCGCCTGACAATGACACATTAATAAACGATAAGCTAAGCCGGTGTAACGTGGTCAAACGTGCTAAGTATTTTACTTTAAGCAACTACCCATTGCCTTACGATGAACCTGCTACGGTTGAAGACAATAAAAAATATTGTAAGTCCTTAACATCAGTAGCGCCCGGACTACCTTTTATGCATGGCGGGGTTTACCAATTTACTATTTTAGATGATGGTAGAATAAACGTTATAAGTGGTGATAATACAGGTGCTATATTAAGTCGCGCTGAATTTGAAATGTTCTTTGATCTATGTGACGTCAACGGCGTACTGCAATTCAAGCCCGAAGTTGATAACGTCAACAATCCTGCACATTACAAAGGCGCTAACGGTATTGAATCCATTGACGTTATCGAAGGGTTCGGCCTCAACTTCAACACCGGTAACGCTGTAAAGTACATACTACGTGCAGGGCGTAAAGACACTGCTAAGCATAAAGAAGATTTAGAAAAAGCAATATGGTACCTGAAGCGTGAGCTTAGTTATTTGTCTTAACAGCGTTACATTATTTTTATGGATCAATACAGCCAAGATATAGACATTGCCGAAGGGCTTAGCCGGTTAGATATTAATTGGAAAATGAAACGCTACACGTGGCCTACGCTACGTGAGCGTTTCCGCAACACGGTACGAACGGCTGAAAGCTATGCGGTTTACATGTCGTCACCTGTTGACCGCCAAACCGAGATTAAAGACATAGGCGGCTATGTGGGCGGCTATGTATTACCGGGGCGTCGTACTAAGCTTACCGTGCTTACACGCTCGGTGCTTACGCTTGACCTGGATTACGCAACGCCCGGCGCCTGGAGCTTGTTCACGTTCATGTACTCCAACGCCGCGGTAATGCACACGTCACACAAGCATAGCCCCGCGGCACCACGATACCGACTTATAATGCCGCTAAGCCGTGATGTTACGCCCATAGAGTACCTGGCTATCGGTAGACGTGTAGCGGGCAACTTAGGCATTGATATGTTTGATAATTCCGGGTTCCAATACGAACGCCTGATGTACTGGCCGTCAACTTCAGCGGATGCGGAATATTTATACCACACACAAGACGGGGCGTTCTTAGACGCGGACGCAGTATTACGATCCTACCGTGATTGGACCAACGTAGCGGAATGGCCGGTTGGTACCGGTTACGATGTCGAACGTGCCGAAGAAACGCGCACGGCTGGTGATCCTACAGAAAAGCCGGGCGCTATCGGTGCGTTCTGTACGGTGTACACCATAGCTGAAGCTATTGCGCGTTTCCTGCCTGATACGTACCATATGACAGACGACCCTAACCGGTATACGTATGCGCACGGCTCGACGTCTAAAGGTTTTGTCATATACGACCATGTGTTTTGTCATTCGCACCACGGTACGGACCCCGTAGGCGGTAAGATGGTAAACGCGTTCGACCTGGTACGTATACACCGGTTTGGCCACCTGGACGTTAATTGCCGCCCTGATACCGCCGTAACCGCTTTGCCTTCGTACGCTGCTATGCAGGAGTTCGCCGTTAAAGACGAACAGGTAAGGCGCCTTATCGTTAACGCAAGTATTGAACGCGGGCGGGCCTCCGATGTGTTTAAAGATTTTATGCTCCCTGAAGTAATTGCACAAGTGGGCGCGTCAATAGACGAAGACCAGGGCAACGCCGAAGAGTGGAAAGGCAATTTAGACGTGGACCGTAAAGGCAACATACAACCCACTATTAACAACGTTATGCTCATACTGGATAACGACCCCTGGTTACGTGGCCGCATAGCCTTCAATACGTTTGAACAGCGCGAAGTTGCACTACAGCACTTGCCGTGGCGTAAAGTGGAAACGGTCAATGACATGTACCTTACCGACGCTGATGACGCCGGGTTCAGGTTCTACATTGAAAAGGTGTACAACATTGCAAGCGGCGGTAAGATCGAAGACGGTTTAAAACTTACCATGCTTAAAAACCAATTCCATCCCGTGCGCGATTACCTAAATAGTTTGTTATGGGATGGGGTGTCGCGGGTTGACCGCCTTTTGATTGACTACATGGGTTGTGAAGATAACGAGTACATACGTGCAGTATCGCGCAAAGTGTTGTGCGCGGCCGTTGCCCGGATATACGTACCGGGCATAAAGTTCGATAGCGTGCCGATGCTGATAGGTCCTGAAGGTAAAGGTAAGAGCACTTTGTTTGAAAAGCTTGCAGGCGTATGGTTTTCTGATAGCTTTACCGATGTAAAAGGTAAGGAGGCCTTTGAACAGATACAAGGGGTTTGGATTGTTGAGATTGCAGAAATGGCAGGCTTTAAACGCTCCGATGAGGATGCGGTAACGCATTTCATTAGTAAGAAGTTTGACCGGTACCGGGTGGCCTACGGCCGTCGCGTTGAGAATTACCCGCGACAATGCATCTTTGTTGCCACGTCCAACAAAGACACGCCGCTTACACGTGTAGAAGGTAACAGGCGCTTTTGGCCTGCACGTATACTACTACAAACCCCGGTATTCAATTACGCAACGCTATCACCTGAAACAGCCGGGCAGATATGGGCTGAAGCTATAGAGTTATGGCGGGCCGGTGAACAGCTGTATATGTCTGAAGCTTTGGAGTTGCAGGCCAAGGAAGTGCAACGTGACCACCTGGAAAGTGATGACCGTGAGGGTCAGATAGAAGAGTTTGTAAACCGGCTGCTACCTGAAGAGTGGGAAGGTATGAGCCCAATACAGCGGCGGCAATGGTTAGAGGGCGGTACGGTGTTTGGTACAGGCGCTAATACCGGTACGCACATAAGAGGGCGCGTATGCGCTGCTGAAATATGGTGTGAGCTATTCGGTGGTGATAAGAAAGACATGACGGCTTACAACACTAAGTTCATACACACAGCGCTTAAAAAGTTAAAAGGTTTTGCACTTGGAAAAGCTAAGCAACATTTTCAGTGGTACGGGAAGCAAACGGCTTACATGCGAGTTGAGGAAATACAAGTTAACGCATAACGTTAAGTTATTAACAAGGTTAAATTAACGTTTTGTTGGGAACCGCACTATCAGCGGTTCCAGCAGCGGTTCCAGCAGCGGTTCCACATAAACACTATATAAACCAATAGGTTATACCATTGGAACCGCTGGAACCGCTATATTCTATTAAACACTTTAGTGCTGATAACGGTGTTAAATTATAAATTATTATAAAGCAATATAGTGTTTCGTAAATCCTTTATAGGAAAACAGCGGTTCCAGCGGTTCCATAAGTGTTAACGGATTGATTATCAAACTAGTATGTTGAACCGCATTTTTTCAGCGGTTCCCAACAAAACGTTAAAACAGTTAAGTATAAGTTAAACAGATTAAAACGGTAAACTATATGTGCGCAAATGTAAAAAATAAGTACGGTGTGAATGTTTTGGAGAAAGATGTTGAAGGCTATTTAAAGCGTCAATGCAGTAAGCACGGTATGCTATGTTATAAATTCAACAGTCCAGGTAGAACCGGTGTACCGGATAGAATCATAGTGTTCGCCGGCATGATATTCTTTGTCGAGTGTAAAGCACCAGCCGGTAAGCTGACACCTAACCAGGTCGCAAACCATGCAGAACTCTTTAAGCAAGGCGTTACGGTGTGCGTAGTTAAAAGTTTCTTTGAGGTTGATACGTTACTGTCAGGAATTAAAAAGCTGCTTAATGCGTAAGATATTTCGCCCGCACGATTACCAGCTAATCGGTATGCAGCACGTAGACCGCAATGTGAATTCCGGTCTGTTCCTTGACATGGGTTTAGGTAAAACGGTAATGATACTATCGGTATTCTGCAAGTGGCTTCGTGAAGGGAGGGCAAAGAAAATATTGGTTATCGCGCCTAAACGCGTTGCTGAAAATACATGGCCTGAAGAGCGTAACAAATGGGAGCACACCAAAGACTTAAAAATGTCCGTCGTATCTTCATATGGGAAAGGCCGAGGCGAAAGTAAACGGCTTGCTGCATTAGGGGTACCCGCTCATGTGTATGTTATTGGCGTTGATAATTTACCCTGGCTAGTTGGTGTGTTTGGTAATACGTGGCCTTTCGATACGGTTGTAGTAGATGAGCTTAGCATGTTTAAAAATAATGACAGCTTACGTTTCAGGGCAATTAAGGTAGTACTTAGCTACACTAAGAACATAGTAGGGCTAACCGGTACGCCAATGCCTAATGGCCTTTTGGATTTATGGAGCCAATTATATATACTGGATATGGGCGAACGGCTCGGTAAGACCGTGGGCGCATACCGTAATGAGTTTTTTAAACCGGGAAGGCAATTAGCAAGTAATGCGTACGAGTATGATTTAAAAACTAAAGACGGTATAGGCGCGGTCTTTGGTCCACGTATATACGAGTTGAGTATTTACAGTAAGATAGCAGACATATGTATAAGCATGTCGGCTAAAGATCACTTACCGGGATTACCGGACCGGACCGATCAGGACGTATCAGTTATACTGAAGCCTGAAGACATGCAGCGATATAAAGACTTTCAGCGTTTATCGGTGTTAGAGTTGTTTGGTGAAGGGCAAGACATTACAGCGGTTAACGCGGCGGTGCTCCGTAATAAGCTATTAGAGTTTGCAAACGGTGCGGTGTATACCAACGCTAAGCGTATGGAGTATGAAGAGATACACAATAATAAGATTGAAGCGTTAGGCGAATTTTTAGCAGCGGCAAACGGTCAACCGGTGTTGGTTTCGTATAACTTCAGGCATGACATGACACGTATAAAAAAGCATTTAGGCAAGCACTTTAAAATACACGACGTTTATGAAAAAGATTTTTTAACCCGTTGGAACGCAAAGCAGACACCTGTATTATTGGGGCACCCTAAAAGTATGAGTCACGGCCTTAACATGCAGGACGGCGGGCGTTTATTATGTAGCTTTGGCCTCAATTGGAGTAGTGAACTTTACCGGCAACTTATTGCACGCATACACCGGCAAGGGCAACTATATAATACGCTTAACGCACGGTTAGTAGGTCGCGGTACGGTTGATGAGATTGTATGTGATAGGCTAGACGGTAAGATAGAACGTGAAGACGGTTTTTTAGCCTTTATAAAAGCGATAGTAAAAGAGACTCTAAACGGTTGATAATCAGATTGGCCACTAACATTTTAAATTAAATTTGGTATTAACGGTAAGAGTTAATACCTTCGTACCGTTAACCTTTAAAAACAACATAAAAATGTATTCAGATCAGATTAACGAAGCTATAAAAGAATACGGTTGGAGTTGCGAACCTACAGGCGCCGGTGTAGATATAATTTACAATAGTAAAGGCGTAGAGGTTGTTAGAATTTCATACAAAGGTAACGCCTACACGTTTAAAGACACGGCGGGTAATAAGTTAATGAGCGGCAAAGGGCAATTAATAGTATCAACAATTAAACTACTAACTGAATTTTACTATTGTAAATCTTTAAAAACAACATAAAAATGAAAAACGAAATCCACGCACAACGTGCGGAAACTAAAGAAGCCAGAAAACAATTGCAAATCATTCGTGGTGTTAAAGAGCAAATCCTGCTCAACGTTATGAAAGACATGAACGACGGCATAGAAATAGATCAGGATTTCATAGATAGGTTTAAGGTTATTGCATCCCCACACCTGGCTAACATTATGGAGGTCGTGACCTTTGACGGTGAAGAGGTCGGGTATCTTGTTGTGCAGTGGCAAAATCGTATGGTAGGTGTAAAATACTTTACGGTTGCTGAAGCTGAAATGCTGGACCTTAAAGTGCGTGAAGCAATCAAACGTTATCACATGTCAAAAGCTAATTAGGTTATGTTGAGCAAGTATGAAAGGCTATTAGCACGGTGGCGTAAGCGAAGCCGGTATAAGTATTTCATGGCAACAAGTCAAATAGCCAAGCTTGTATATCATAAATGTAAACAACTTAACACTTAAAAATATGAAACGTAAAACGATTTGGAATCGAATAGGCAATGCATTGTTTGTAATATTTGCAGTCATTGCGGTTGTAACTTTGCTCTGTAAAGTAATTTATAATGTTGGTGGTATTGTGTTGTAGCGATTCACGACCTAAACGCAACAGAGTTGCATGTGAGGGATTTTTAACCAGCTATTAACTGAACGAGTTATGTTAACTTATACAGTTAAGTTGTACATTTGCTAAAACTAAAAACATGAAGACACTATATCTTACAACAATGTCCGTTTGTGATACGGAATCCTTTCACGATAAAGCCAACATCATTGAGGCATATGCTAAAAGGATCGCTGCTGATGCGTTGGCTAAAGCTTGCGAGGGTCAACCGATTGAAGTGCAGCAAAAGATTATGAGCGTTAAGATTGAAACGCCGTGAGTAATCACATGAGTAAAACAATAGCGTACATTAAAGTACAGCCTATGCACTTTGACACGCTCGTTAAGTTGTACGCTATTGAAAAAGGTAAAGACACTGATACGTTGACGCCTTACCAGTTAAGACAATTGCAAACCGGGGTACGTTCAATACTGTACAAACATTGCGATCACATAAGCATTACCGGAAAAGGTAAAAATATTTATCACTATAACAAATAAAACACTATGTCAAATGCAAGTACAGCCTGGTACCCTGTAGAAGTGGAACAGGAAAGCGTTAACCGGGCAAAGAAGCGAAAGACCGACACGCCCAAAGTAGGCGCTCTACCCGATCCTGAAGCTAACGCGTTTGCGCGTGACCTGGATAGGTTGCTTAAAGGTAAAATGCAATTCGGTACCGAAGCTGAAAAGTCATTAGCGCAATCACTGCATAGCAGTCTCATTAACTATTTAAAACGTAAGCCGTGAAAAAGCGTGAACGATCACTAACTGAAAAGATTAAAAGGTTTGTCACACTTAAAGGAGGTACGATATTCAAGCCTTTTAAGTTTAACCCTAAAACACCTGACATTACAATTATAAAACGTAAGCCATGACAAACGGAAACGAACCCGCCACGCCTGTAATGCCCGGTAATATAGAGCGCGGTTTAACTAAGCGTGAATATTTTGCGCTAGAGTTTGCCAAACTCATTTATAATAACACGCCTGTACGAAATGCCGAGGCTATGAAGTCACACCCGCGGCGGCTGTTGAATTAGCTGACAATTTTATATTTGCATTAAACAAGGAAAAGCCATGACTGAAGCATTCAAAGAGCTATCCATAGTAAAAGAGCACTTAGTTAAGTTGGCTTTATGTATTACCAGCATGCAGGCTGGTAACGCTATGCATGTCGAAGACGCCACGTACATACAAGATCGGCTACGTGCAGTGCGTGAGCCAATCACCGCTATAGAGGAAACATTACAGGACTTAGTATTTGATCGTAAAGAGGGACCAGACGCTTAACTGTAGCAAATAACCTTATCTTTGCGCTACGATGGACAATACACACGTAGCTGATCATATTGCAACACCTTGCCCGACATGCGGCGCGAGGTGTTTTGCCGTGTTAGACCTGGATAAAAATAGTCGTTGCAACGTGTGCCGTAACCTGAAGGTAGCAGACAGTAACAGTTATAACGTAAGACGTGGACGTAAAGGTAGTCGAGGTTACGTACCTGAATCGGCTTACTCACCTGAAGCAATAGAACAACGAACTAATACGGTTATGTCTGCTAAAGAAGCCCGGCACAATTTACGGTTGGCACTTCAATTTTTCTTACCTCAACTTATAGCAGATTTACAAGCTATGTCACCGTTCATGCGTTGGACTACGTTAGAGAAACTATCTAAATACCACCTGCCAACATTTACGCAAAAAGGTGATGAGGACGAAGACGGTGGCACCGGCGAAAAGAAGATAGTTTTAGAAGTTCATTATATTGACGGTGATGCGGACTTAGACGTTAACCAGGCAACACCACAAGTACAGATAATAGGCTCAAACAATTACGGTTTGGAAGACGGTGCGACCTATACATTTACGCCGCATAGCGAACTACCTTCAACCGATGACGACGATTAGATGTTACGCATAGCCATCAACCTACCACGACCCCACGGCGCACAAGCTATAGTATTACGTAGCCGCGCGCGTTGGCGCATAGTGCGTGCCGGTAGACGGTTCGGTAAGTCTATCATTGCATTGCTTGCCGGTATTGACGAACTGTTGAAAGGTCATAAGGTCGCATACGTGGCGCCTACGTACAAAATGGCTAAGAAGTTTTTCAACGCCTACCTGCAAAAGTTACCTAAAGAAGTTATAGTTTCTGCTAACCGTGCAGACCTACAGATTACACTTATCACCGGCGGCTCAATAGACTTCTTTTCCGGTGAAGCTATTGATAACATGCGCGGTTCAAAGTATCACTTTGTAATCGTTGATGAGGCCGCGTTTGTAAAAGATTTTGAAAGTGCATGGTTAGAAGTAATACGCCCGACGCTTACCGATTACAAAGGCCGTGCACTTTTCATATCTACGCCACGTGGGCGTAACTACTTTTACGCACTCGGTCAACGCGGTGCTGATTCGGACCCGCGATATAGTGAATACCAGGAGTTTTATTTTACCAGCTATGACAACCCCCATATTGATGCATCGGAAATTGACGCCGCTAAAACTGAACTACCTGAAGAGATATTTAACCAGGAATATTTAGCGCTTGCATCAGAAAACGCGGCCAATCCATTCGGTACTAAATACATTGATCTCAACATACAAACGGATCAGTCATTTGAACCTGCTGTTATATACGGTATTGACGTTGCTAAGATGGGTGATAGCACTTGTATATACGGTATAGATAGGTTTGGTAGGTGGTGTTACTTTGATACGTTCCGTGGTCCGTGGCATGAAACTAAGCGAAAGATATTAGCGCTGCCTGAAGACATACCGAAGGTGATAGACAGGACTAGCGCCGGTGATGTCGTCTATGAAGATTTAGAAATAGCCGGGTGCATGAACTTATACGGCCATGTCTTCACCAACGCCAACAAAACGCAAATGGTATATGAGTTGGTGTTAGATGTACAAACGGCTGATATAGGCTATAACGAGCACACCGCGCAACAGATGCATACGTATGAGTACATGTACAATGCTAAGACCGGTGTGCTAACATTCAACGCGCAAAGCGGTTATTTTGATGATGACATAAGTGCGCTCATGCTAGCTAACACATACCGTAAGAAAATAGTGTATACCGGTTTGGGTATCTCAATCATTTAAAAATACCTAGTATTAGGTATTGGATTTAACGGTACGAGTTAATACCTTTGCAGTTCACTTAAAACATAATAAGATGGAAAATCAAGTAAATGAATCAACAGTTATGAATGATCTGTACAACCGCACACTGGTATCGTTCGGCAATTTTATGTTGAAACAGTACGGAAATAAAAAAGACATACACGGTAATGATGCAACCGTGTCAGATGCCGACGTATCTAACTGGCGGCATAGTTTAGGTGATGACATACAAGACGCACTGCGAAATACAACGTCTGAATTAACGTTGCCAAGTGCGCACCAGGTAAATGACATTGTACGTGTAGATTTTGGCGTAGGCATGGTTAACACTGAAGCTACAGTAACCGGCGTGTATTTCACTGAATCAAGTGTATACTACGATCTTGAATTAAACTTTCAGGACAATGATAACGGCGTAACAGGTTATTCAGTACCGTTATATAAAATCCACGCTTCGTTTGTGGAAGCTATCAAATAATAGCGTACATTTGTGATCCGCTGATTCATACACAAAACCCCAACGAGTTTAACCACTTGACGGGGTTTTGTTATTTAAATGTTAATGTATTAACTGTATGCGTTATTAACGATAAGAGTTAATACATTTGTGTAACAAAACCAAAAACGTTATGCACATCTTTGCAGAGTTCACGATTAACCGTGACGAAAAAAGATTTACTGATTACCTAACCGCAACAGAGCATCACAAAAAGCGATTGGCTACGGTTGCGGCTGCTTTCCTATCTGAAAAGGTACCCGTTGAATACATAGAAACATCCGAAGGTGAAACTAAAGTACGTACAGACTTTCACGTACTAAGTAGTGACGCTGTAAAGTATATTTTAAACACGCTTGAAGGCAGGCACGACCGTGCAATTTGGGGTGAAAACCCATACTTAAAATGTATAGACCTTTTAACCCGTAACGAATTATGACAGCACCACACATTTTAGCAGGCGTAACGCCTGGACCGTGGACGTACCACCGTCTTACACCTTCGCATAAGTCTTACGTCATCTACCGTTCAGCCGGTCCGTATACACACGTAGCAACACTGCACGACGTTAGCGAAGGCGATCAGGTCACCAATGCTAAGCTTATCGCTTTGCTACCGGAAATGTTTGACGCATTGGTTGAGTTGACTAAAGCAGTAGGGAGCTTAAAGTTTGAACCTATTACACATTCAGCGTGGGATAAGGCCGTACAAATCATTAACCAAATAAACCCCCTTATATTATGACAGATTACGAACGCAGTTTAACCAATCTGCAAGCGCTACAATTAATAACTGATGTAGACATACGTAAAGAAGTGTTAGACGCTTACTATGCCGGCCCTGTTAATATTTTTGAACCTGACGAGCTGCTTTTTGAAAATGACGACGATACAAAACAACACATAATGGAATCAGTAAGACCCGGAGCTTATGCCGCCGCAGCGTTGAAATGCCTTTTTACAGCGCACAATTTCCCAGGCGGCCCGTTTTGCTGGCTTAAAATATTTGAAACTATAAACGTATCACCTCATGACAGCAATTAAATTATTAATCGCATACATTGTGTTACTCATGGTGTTCATGTGGTGGGCTGCATTGCAGTTGAATGAAGGCGCCGTAATCTTCGCGGCGGCTATGAGTAGCGCCGCTATAGTGTTTGCGGTGATATGTTTTCTAATCGGTAAAAAACGTTAAACAATGGCAGCGAAAGACATTTACACACGTCAATGGATCACTGAAAAAGCGATTGAGATAGTAAGCCGTTACAACCCCGGCGAATTAACATTAAGAGCTTTGCATTATCAATTGGTAGGCGAAGGTATGACCAATACAACCCAACACTATAAACGTGTAGTTGCAGCTATGGAGGTTGCACGTTGGGACGGACGTGTAGATTTTGAAACGTTCAGCGACTTAGATAGAACTATGATCGGTGAAACAGCAGCGGACGCTACCAATCTAAAAGATAAGATTGAACAGGCCAAAGACCAGGTGCAGGCGTGGATAAAATACTACAGTAAAAATCGGTGGGAAAATCAGCCTTACTACGTCGAAGTGTTTATAGAAAAGAAAGCTTTGCAATCCGTGTTTCAAAGTGTATGCGCTAAAAACAAAGTAGCGTTAGGCGCGGTAAAAGGGTACCCGTCATTAACATTCCTGCATGAGGCCGCGCAACGTTTTATTGAGCGTAACGATGAGGGTAAAGAATGCGTAATACTATACTTTGGTGATTATGATCCATCAGGCGAAGACATACCGCGTGCTATAGGTGAAAACCTTAAACGCATGGGTGCCGCTGTTGAAGTGCGCCGGTTCGCGTTATTTGAGCATCAAGTAAAAGAATGGAAGTTACCGCACGCACCCACTAAAGAAACTGATAGCCGCACCGCTAATTGGGATGGTATAGGTCAAGTTGAATTAGATGCGGTAAAGCCTGAAAAATTAAAACAGATGGCACAGGATGCAATTGATACCGTGTTTGATTCTGACTTACACGATGAGCTAACCGAAGTCGAAGACATAGAGGAAACAGAGTACAGGAAAGTATTGAAAGAATACGTACAAAGTTTGTAATAACTGTATCGGTTATTAACTTTAAATGTTTACCTTTGTCAAAAGTAAAAGCATGAATACGACTAAAAGACCTCTACCTAAGCACATTATAAAACACCGTGATTCTATACTGAAGCAGTTAAGCGAAGGGCTTACACGTATACGCGTTGATAACGACATATCGCAAACCGACCTCAGCAATTTTACCGGCGTGGCTGTAAACAATATTAGTAAGTATGAGAATGGGCATAACGCACCGGCTATGACATATACACTACCGTGGATATTAGACGCGTTAGGTGCTGAAATTGTTATCAGCGTAGTACAAGCTAAACCACCTAAAATTAAGCCGCGTAATATGATTAAGGTAGGGCGCCTGGCTTTTGAGAATAATGATGAAGTCAAGGCGGTTAAAGACGCTGAAAAATTAAGTAAAAGTTATTTAGCAGGCGTTACCCGTACTAAAAAGAGTACAGCAGTTAGAGCGCCTAAAATAAAGTAAGTTGTGATAGGCGGTAAACGGTGTTGATCGGGACACGCGAAGTACAGCAGCGGTAATATGACAGATTCTTTATCCGGTTGCCGCCTATCACAATAGTTTTTAGTTTCAAAGTCGGTTTTTGGTTTAACAGCGGGCGTATTTACGCCTGCTATTTTTTATTTATTAACTTTACAATATGAGCGAAAAATTAAACGACATAAGTCAACACCCGTTAATAACCGAATGGGTTAACAAGCTCCCAACCTCATGGGATCAGATGACGTTTGAAACGTATGAACGTCTACTGCAATGCCGCATTACTGAAGACAGCGCAACAGATATAACGGAGCATCTGCTAACCGGCGTGCAAAACTCGGTAAAGGAGATAGCCGCTATCCTGAACGTTAGCCCGGAAACGTTGGAAAAGGCACATTATAGCGTCATTCAGCGTATGGCGGCGCGTACACAATTCATATTAACGGAACCCGCACCCGGTAAGCCGTTGCCCTGGTTTAAAAAAGAAGATGAGATAGACTACGCAACGTTTACGGCGTTGCAAATATTGTGCAGCGATCCGGTTAATAATATGGCTGCATGTGTAGCTCTTCTTAGTAAGGAGCCGCTGACTATTGAACAGGTAAGACAAAAAAGTGTGACCGAGGTGCACACCGCTTTTTTTACCTTGTTGAAGTACAGCAAGAGATTGCTACGGCGTTCGGCGCGAAGCGAAGCCCGGAAGTTAGTGAAACAGGCAGCGACGAACCTAAAACCGAAGATAGTGAAACGACTTTACAGGCGGAATTAAGGAAAGACGCCGACGAGTTGAAAAAGGTTTACGGTTGGCACTGGCTGGCTAAAGAAGTTGCTGAATATTGGCGCGACACTGTACCCAATGTTATGAAGTACCCAGCGTTAGAGGTTGCGGCAATTGTACGTATTATGAATGCTAAGGTTAACCATTTAAAGATAAAAAATGGCAGGTAGTTTAAGAGACGCGAACCGGCAAACAGCCGCGGCAAACCTGGAAGCCCTTAGCAATATCGGTACAGGTAAAGGTGATTTTACGAATATACTCACACCTATCGAAGATGCCGCCGCCTCATTCATTGAGCGCGTAGTGCGTAACATTGAAAGTGAAGGTATGATTAACACCGGTGCAATAGCCAACCTTACTATACAATTGCAGGACCAGGAGGTGTTAATTTACGGACCGCTGCATTTGATATTCCAGGATAAAGGGGTTAACGGTGCGTTGGTTAAAAACTATGACACCCCGTTCAGTTATAAGGAAAAAATGCCACCGTGGCAAGTCTTCCGGGATTACATCAACAGTAAGAACATTAACCTTCGCAACGAGGAAAAATACACCCGTAAGAAAGGAAAAGGCAGTCCGTTCGCAGCCCTGGACGGCGACGATAAAGACATAGAACAAGCAGCCCGCGGCATGGCATACGCGGTGTGGGCTAAAGGCTTCAGGCCGCGCGCAGTATATTCTAAAGAGATAGCCAAACTAATATCAGATATTCAGGCGGCGGTTCCTACCTTCGCAGCATCAAAGGTTATAAGTTCAATCAATGCTTTACCTCCTTCAACTATAACGGTAATACTATGAGTTTCACAATCGTAAAAGACCCCATAAGAGTAACGCCCGCGGGCAATACCGTAATGTTTGTGTTGGACAGCAACCTAAGCGCTTTCATATACGCTAACGTGCGCATACGCGACCAGCTAACGGGCACCCTCATAGCGTCGCTACGTATATACCCGACACCGGCAAACCCGGCACGGGTGCATATAGAACTTTCAAAAATAATGCAAAGCTATATTACGTATAAGTTCCTGGACTACTACAGCACCATTGTAGCCGAAGTGCCTAACGCTACGCAAAGCTTCTACCTTCAGGTTGATGAGGTCATACAATCAGGCACTACGACGCCTACCATGTCCACACTTACAACAGGACGTTATAACGTTTTTAAAGGTAAGTTAGACACGCTTACGTTTAAGAACTACACCCGGCCTAAATATACACTGGACGGATCAGCAACATATCCGGTTTTATTTTCTACGTTACAACCCCGTACAAAACGAACGCTATCAACGAGTGACGAGGCTTTATACTTCATGCAGGACGGCGCGGCGTTGCCCCAACTCGGTAGCCCGGAAACACCACAAGGCCGCGTGACTATATACGATAAGCAGGGTGTTTTAATAACTACGTTTATAATAAATGTCGGCTTCGTTGCTACGGTGTTTCCTACTAAGGTATTTAAAGTTAACATGGCGCCGGCAATCATAGCAGCGTTAAGCCTTACGCCATTAGCTAACATAGGTAAATATACATTCTCTTTATTCGGTGACATATCATTTCCCGACCCCACCGACATAAGCGAAGTATTTACGTACATCATTGAAGACGGCTATTGTAATGCGCCCCCGCTGCATGTGTATTGGGTTAATAAGTTTGGCAACATTGATACGTACTCATTCATGCACCCTATGAACAGTATGACAGTAGAACGCCTGACTATGCAAAAGCCGCCTTACCGGCTCGGTGCTAATGGATTCTATAACAACTTTGAAGGGGTAACGTTTAATGTAGTGGACGCTGTAATAAACACGGGCGCAAGGCAAAGCATAAAGGCCGTGACCCGTAACATGAGTGATGAGGTAAATACGTGGCTGTCTTCTATTCTATATTCACCACAAGTGTTTATAAAAGTCCAGCAAGATTTATTTATCCCGGTTACGGTCCAGGAAACTACAACGGATATAACGCCGCGCAGGTATATTAACGGCCTGGTCACAAAAGAATTCACTTTTAAACTCGCTGAAGGTTTTACGCCTGACTTTAAACTATAGCCATGCAGGAATTATTTTTAACCGAAGTATTAACAGCGGTAATTACACCGGCGGCGTATACCCGTACAAGTGATGTACAGATCATAGCGCAAAACAATATCATCCTGTATTCGCCTACGTTTATAAACTTTCAAGTGGGAGCGGTTATAAGCATAAACACCGGGCCGCAATACCCTATACAGTCGTGCATATTTGACAGTCTTACGCAAACGTACAGGGTGCAGGTTTTAGGAGGCATACAGCCGTTAAGTAGGCAGTCACTTACATGGAGTATATTCAACGTTACAAGCACGGCAAGCGTTACCAACCTGGACATTGAGAATATAGATATAACTACAGATTTTGCCGTATCGGATTTAGCAGACATTGCCAACCGTAAAGACAGCATCACTAAAACTATACAGCTAAAGGGAACTGAAACAAATAGCCGGGCATTTGGGCATTTGTTTTTCTTAGGCCGTCACGTTTCATTTACAATAGCCAACAAATTATTTTTTAACTACACCCCCATTCGTACGGTAGACTGTTTACTGTATGAAGACGGCATACCTATACTACGCGGTCAACTGTTTATTACTGAAATAAAAACAGATCGTAACGGCGGTATCATTTATAACGCTAATATCATTGGTAGTTTCATAAACTTTAAAACTATACTCGGTGATAGACAAATGACCGATTTAGATTTACGCGATATGGAACACACGTATTCAGCGCTTGCCGTGCTGGATAGTTGGGGCGGTAATACCGGCACGATAGATGCTGTAGGTAATTCGCGTACATACTGGACTAACCAGGTAACCGGCGTGCCGTATACAAAACCTTTTGAGTTTGGGTTAGGCTACGTGTACGCTTCAATTGACTACGGTGAAAAGTTCAAACTTGTATCTGCAAATAAAACGTACGATACATTCAAGCTTCAGAATTACCGCCCGGCGGTGTATACACGTGAATATTTTAACCGGATCATAACAGGTGCAGGGTTTACGTATGAGCTATTAGGGTCGCCCGATTTTATTGCCCGGTTCAATAAAATGATAACGCCTGATAGCCGTGAAAAAATGGAGTGGCTGCAATTAGGCACGGCGGGTACATTCTCTACAGGCGCGGTTACGCTTATGTTTCAAACGGGTACCGATCCTACGCAGGTGTACAACTGGACTACGTATGATAATGACGACCCTAATGATCCTAACGCCGGGCTGTACTCATTGGCTGTTCCGGTTATCAACCTTACCAATACAAACGAGTTTGAACGCGACGGGCAGTTTTATCCTAAATCATTTTTAGGATCACCCGTACCCGACGCTCAACGTGATAAGCTGTTTATACGCGCTAAAAAAGATATACGCATAGCAGCACGTGTAAGGGCTACAGGGCATATACTATTACACAGTACCACATACAGCGAAATGACTTACTACGTGCAGTTAGTAAGGCGTGCACGGCCTGAAGGTGATTATGCGGAAACAGACATAGGCGGTCCGGGTTTTGGATCACCGGGCGTTATCACTTTTGAAGTGTTGGCTGAACAAGGTTTTACCGTTCAAAATAATGTAGACACCCCGTATAGTGTAGACTTTAAAACGCAACCTGTACAGTTTAACCAAGGTGACCAGCTTCACATACGAATAGTGACTTTATCTTTTGTAAACAGCGCCAATGTTTACATTACCACTATGAATTTAGACTTACCGGCTACCGTTGGTGATCTTTACAATGTTGAGGTGCAGGTAGGTAATAAGACCGTACCGCAAGCACCTGAAGGCATGACGCAATTTGAGTATGTAAAATCAGTTATTAACAGTCTTAACCTTTATGTATTTACAAACAAAGATCAGCCGCGGCATTTGATAATGCAAACGTATGATGATTACTACGCGTTAACTTCACCATCCATTATAAAGACAACGGCTTTAGACTGGACCAATAAGATAGATTTAAGTAAGGGCTTTACTATAAAGAGTAACTTATCGCAGCCTAAAAAATACCTGTTTACTTTTGCTGAAGACAGTGACTATCTGAACGCATTGTATAAAAGCAGGACGGGGCGCGTATATGGTGATTTTAAATTTTCCGATAGTTTAGGTTTTACAGATCAAAAGCCCGTGCAGTTATCATTTGCAGCAACACCGCCGGCGCAAATACCAGGGCGCGAAAAGAGGTTCATACCTATTATAACTTCAGGTGGTATCAGCCTGGATAAAAAAGAACGTATGAAAACCAAGCCACGCCTGTTATATTTTTCCGGCGTGTATTACGATAAAGACGCACCGGGCGTGTATGAGGACTTTTGGAATACGGCGGGCGGCGTAGTAAGTAACCCCGGTGTGTGGGAAACAGACTTTATATTTTCAGTCCCCTGGTATGCTTTATGCGGTAACTATTTGTTTAGTGACAGTAACGATATATACCACCCGGCAACGAGTAAAACGACCGATCTTATACCTATATACGATATACATTTCGCGCCGCCATTGGTTTACTTTTTTACAACCAACGTAGGGTATACAAGCGTTCCGACGCATTACGCATACTACCGGCAACAAACTACGGAGCTAACCAATCCGAATCTGCACACTATAATTTTAGGTGTGCATTTAAATGAAATAGACATAAACAATCTATCTTTAAAAACGCCGGTGCTGGTAAACCTCGGTGAACACGGCTACGCATATTATAAAGTGATCCTGCTTAGCTATACCAACGCCAACAAGATTACAAATGTAACTTTACAAAAAATACCTAACTAATGGCTACAGATAATACCGGTAATGAAGCCGAAGTAATTGTAAGGATTAAAGCCAATGACGACGAGTTGGACGCTGCCTTAAAAAAGGTGCAGGGCGACGTAAAAAACGCCGTAAATCAGGACGTTTCAAGCACCACATTTAAATCGTTCAAAGCGCAAATACGTGAAGCCACAAACGAGCTTGCACGTATGCAGCAAGCCGGGCAAGATAATACTGATGAGTTCAGGCGTGCCGCTGCACAGCTTGCTAACTTACGAGATCAGCAGGAGGACCTTAACAGGACTGTCAACGCATTCAACCCGGATAATAGATTTCAAGGTGTGGTAAGCTTGGCTAAAGCCGGCGCCGGTGCGATACAAGGTTATACAGGTGCGTTAGCTTTTTTAGGTGTAGAGAGTGAAAACGCTACGCAAACACTTGCAAAGCTGCAGGGCATCATGGCCTTTACGGATAGCCTTAGCAGCATAACAGATTTAAAGGACGGCTATAAGTCTTTAGTCAATGTTGTGAAAAGTTCAGTAAGCGCTTTTAAAGGTGCTGAAGGCGGCGCAAAAGCTTTCGGCTTAGGGCTTAAAGCGTTAGGCATCGGACTACTCATAACCGCTATAGCGTACCTAGTTACAAACTTTGACGATATAAAAGAACAGTTTAAAGATATACTACCGGCGGGTGAAAAAGTAGGCAAGGTATTCAACACTATTAAAAGTGTTGCAATGGGCGTAGGTAACGCCGTTCTGCAATTTATAATTGCGCCTATCAAAGCTGTTATAAGTCTTATCAAAGGTGATTTTGAACAAGCAATGAACGACCTTAAAAAAGGTGTGGACGTTGCAGGTAATGCACAAGCAGGTCACGCTAAGTCACGAGCTAACCAGGCTAAAGACGCCGCAAAAGAACAAGCTAAGACCGAGCTTGACGCAATGGAGCACAGTTTGAAATTGGCACGTGATGGCAGCAAAGAAAAATTAGAACTTGAAAACAAAGCGGCGGACTTACGTATTAAAGCCGCTGCAACTGAAGCAGACCGTAAAGAAGCCATACAAGAGCGTGAAGTATTGTATTCGCAACGTAAAAATAAAGCGCTTGACGAAGCAGACCGGAAAGCTGAAGAGGCGCGTAAAAAAGCAGACGAACGGGCAAAAGCCGCCGCCGAAAAAGCAGGCGAAGCAAGACGCGCCGCACTTGACGAAATAACTAAAAACAATGCAGCGGCTTTACAGCTAATACAGGATCAGAATGAGAACGCCCGTGACCGTGAATTAAGTGCAGCACTTAAAGAGTACCAAACTAAATTATCACTGTACCAAAAGTACGGTCAAGATGCGGGCGCATTAACTGAAGCATTTGCAGTACAACAAGCTGAAATAAATAAGAAATACGATGAGCAAATAAATAGTGCGCTTATAGCCAGGGAGCAAAAGAATTTAGAAGTATTCCAACAGAAAGAAATTGAGATAAATAAATTTTACGATGACCTGCTAAAGAATGCAGCGGATAAAGAAATACAGATAATAGAAGCCCAACGTAAGGCCTCGCTTGCAGCTATGGGCGTTGAGCGAAGCGCTACAGATTATGCTAACGATACCGGTAACGCACTAACAACCATCAGTGCACAAAATGCACCTAATGAAAGCGACAATGCACAAACCGCTTATGATAAACGGTTAGCTATATTGGCCGCTGAAGTGGAAGCGGAAAACGCAGCCTTTAAACTTGCTAAAATTCAAAAAGCTAATAGTAACGCTGAACTTGAAAAACTGCAAGCAGATCACACCGCTAAAATGATAGGCTTTGAGCGTCAACGATCCGACGCCACCAAAGCAATAGCTAAAGCAGAACATGATGGTAAGGCAGCGTTAGTTAAACAGGGTGCGGACATTGCAAGTTTAGCCAGTGAAGCATTAGGCGAACAGACCGCCGCCGGTAAAGCCTTTGCGGTTGCAGCGGCAACTATCAATACGTATCAATCAGCAACCGCGGCGTATGCAGCTGGTCTAGCCGCGGGCGGTCCGTACGGGTTGGTGTTGGGGCCTATTGCCGCCGCCGCCGCTGTAGCAGCCGGTCTTTTAAACGTTCGTAATATTTTAAAGGTTAACGTACCGGGTAAAGGCGCGGGCGGCGGTGGCGGTTCACTGCCTTCGTTTACCGCACCTTCAGCGTCAAGCTTCACGGCTCCTGAAATTGCAGCCAGCCAAACCGAGCAAGATATAAATGCTGTCAATGCAGAAGGCACTATAGTACGCGCTTACGTAGTTGAACAGGATATAACCGACGCACAAGACCAGGCAAGATTTTTAAACAACTTAGCATCTATATAAAATGAAAGTTAACCCTAATTTACCGGTTTACGATGTAGACATAGACGAAGCCGCCGGCCTGATTATTGACAGCATCGCGCTTGTCGATGACCCCGCCATAAAGTCGAACTTTATAAAGCTTGCGGCGCAAACACCGCGACGGTTATTGTTAGCAGATGCGCAACGTCGTGAGGTCATTGGCGCGGTGCTCATCCCTGAATTGCTGATATACCGAAGACCGCCCGAAGTCGAAGCGGAATGTTACATAAAGTTTTCGGCTGATACTATCAGGCGCATTGCACAGGTGTATATGAAAAACGGGTACCAGCTTAATCTTAACATGCAACACAGTCCAGTTAGCACCAACTCATACATGTGGCAAAGTTATATAGTAGACACCACGCTAGGAGTGGGCGCCCCCAAAGGTTTAGACGTTCCTAACGGTACATGGATAGCCGGTACTAAAATAGACGATCCGGTAGCGTGGCAGGAAATAACTGAAGGGCGTGCTAACGGGTATAGCATCGAAGGTGAATTTTTATTTCGCAACTCTGTTGCATTTAGTGAAAAAACAGATACCTTTGAGTCAATTTTACAAGATTTTAATAACCTCAATAAATTACTGCAACATGTCTAAATGGGCGCAAATACGAGATACCTTTAACGGTGTGCTCGGTAAAATCGTAAAACTTGCTGCCGCTGAAGAGCGCATAACACTACCCGCCGAAAGCGTGGTTATTTCTGACAGGGCCGTAGGCGGGAAGGCCGAAAAGAAAAATGCAGATAACACATTAGCGCCGTTAGATAATGGAACCTATGAACTATCTGACGGTTTTATTTTTACGGTTGAAGGTGGTTTTATTACGTCCATTGGCGAAGACGAGCCGGTAGAAGATGCCGCTGAAATTGAAGCCGGTGCAGCAGCGCCCGCTACACCTGTTGCACCTATCGCGGCTGAAGGTACACCACCCGCCGCGCCGGTTGCACCTATCGCAGCCGAAGACGCACCCACTGTAGAAAGTTTGCGTATTGAAGTGGACGCGCTAAAAGCTGAACTAGCTGAAATTAAAGCAATGCTTACCGGTACGGCTGAATTAGCTGCACAAGCTGTAGCCACTGAAAATGAGATTGCGCAAAACGTCGTAAAGATGGCTGCAACAATCGAAGCAGCAGCAAACAAAATACCGGCCACGCCTGCACGCACTAACGACGGGTTGGGTGCATTGGAAACTAAAAAGGCCAATGAGCTGGACCAAATGCAAAGGACTATAAGCGGTGCACATGAAGCGGCTAAAAAGACGCTTGGTAAAACTTAGTTACGGCGGATCATACCGCTTTACATACACAAACAATTACTAACAATTTAAATTTCTAAAGCTATGGCATTAGACACATCAGCTGCAACCGTCGTAACTACTAAAGTAAGCGACAAGATACGCACGCTAATCGTTGCAGGCAGCAAGACTGCTGCTTTACTCATTGCATCGGGTAACGTTCAGTACGGCGTAAAAGGTCGCGCCGCCGTGCTTAAAATGGATTCCGATGTAGTTATCCAGGCCGGTACATGCGGGCGTAACATTGCCGGCGATACCCGTCTAAGCAACGTATTCATTGACGTAGTTCCGCTAAAGGACATGCAAAGTTTTTGCCCTAAAGCATTAACGAATACGTACTTTGAAAAACTCGCAAAGCAAGGCACAAGCCCGGAAAACGGATTTGACGAATCCTTTGTAAGTGACGTTGGCGAGTTCCGAGGTAAGAAAGTACAGAACGCAAACGAAATGCTGCTATGGCAAGGTGATACTGCTATCGTCGGTACGTCTAACCTTAAATGGATTGATGGTATCATTAAGCAGCAAGGCGCAACAGGTGAAATTACTATAGCACCTACAGCTACTACAATGACCGAACAATTACAATCGTTCATTTCACAGGTGCCTATTGATTTTCGCGTACAAGAAGACACCGTATTGTTTGTAGGTCAAGACACCGCGCAAAACTACGGTATCGAATTGGTGAACAAAAATCTGTTCAAAGACCCGGAAAAAATGACGGTGTTAGGTACCACGTTACCAATGGAAGATGTACCAGGCCTTAACGGAACGAATAGGATTTACATGACCAGACTTTCTAACCTTCAGTTAGGTTTGGACGGTCAAGGTGAAGACGATAAATTCGACATGTTTTATTCTAAGGATGCGGCTGTTTGGTACATGGATTTTTGGTGGACTATCGGTATCAAAGTTATCGAAGCTACCGAGGTATTTTGGGCTGACATTACACAACCTACATTTGTACCGGTAGCGCCTTAATTAAGGTTAAAGCTACAACGTAAATAAGCAGGACGGTAAAACGTCCTGCTAACTTTTAAAATTTTAAACTTAAATAATTATGGCTTGCCCTTCATTAACAGCGCTACCCAGGGAATGCGGCGCGGCGGGTGTATTAGGCGGTATGGATTTAGTCTATGCAATGGCCTGGAACGATGCCCAAAATATCGGCGCGACTGATCTCATATACGCCGTTACGCCTACAGGAACTGTTAGCGACATTGGCGTAAAGACTACTAAGATGTTTGTGAAAATAGATCAAAACCCAGGTGTTGCGGGTATGAGTGAAGCGCTTACAGCGGACCGTACCAAAGGTCAGGCCTATTTTACACAAACCGTTACGCTTGTGAATTCCGATCTTAGTACGGCTAACCGTAAATGGATCACAGACACCATGCTACAACCTATTATTGTAATTGGCCGCACCCGTAATAAAAAGTATTTTGTTGCAGGTCTTGACGGTCAACTGATGATGGCTACGGCTGATGGCGGTACGGGTATTGCTGATGCTGATTTGAACGGTCACACTATTACGTATACAGGTTCTGAAGCTGAACCTATGCGCCTCGTTGATCCTGCTATCATACCTGATCTGCTGTTACCCGCACCTTAAAGTATGACGTTATCTTTTTAAACTTAAATAGCCGCCCGTGTATAAAACGGCGGCTATTTTAAAATTGCAGATATGATAAACATACACCTTAACAGCGAAGCCAATACTATACTCATTAACGTAGGTCAAATCATCACTGATACAAACAACTTGACGCTTTCCGCTATTAACCCTTTTAACAATGTTGAAATTAATATACCTTTGGGCGAAGACGAAAGTAACGGGGCGCCGGTGTATAATAGATACACTTTAGCCGGTTCACTATTCGCCGCGCTTACGCCTGGTTTTACGACATACAAAGTTATAAGCCCGGAACATGACAGGCCAATAGATACCGGGTATTTGCACACAATAACAGACGACCCCGATACGGTTACGTTCCCGACTATTGACGATGACGTTATACAGTTCAAACCTTTAAATTAAACCCTTATGATCTCCGATAAAACGCATGTGATAAAGCTTGAAAACGTAGCTATTCCTGAACCGTCACGTATGGAAATACTACAGGGCGAAGAGCGTGTAAAGGACGGTTCAAATGATAGATATTCATTGGATTTGTTACACATGTATTCAGGCAGCCCGGCTCATAGCGCTATTATAGACGGTAAGTCTTCGTACATCATTGGCGGCGGGCTTGTCTATGCTAACGGCGCACCTATGCCTGAAGCGTTAAACACTAAAGAACCTTTAGCTATCACTATTGATAAGTGTGTAAAAGACTATGAGATATACCGCCGGTTTTGCGTTGAGGTTTTATATAACAGGTTAGGACAAGCCGTGCAATATGTTCACGTTCCGGGCTACACTATACGTACTAATTTAAACCGCTCTAAATTTTGGTACGCGCCGCGTTGGACCGGTGAATATAATGCATCAGGTGTAGAGTTTTTACCTGCTGAAAATTACCCTAAAGAGGCTGACATTACCACCTCTAAGTTATTCTACTTTGCGGGGTACACCCCGGCTGATACCACATGTTACCCCGCGCCTTCGTACATAGGCGGTACGCGTGCTATACTTACCGATGTAGCGGTTAATGTGTTTAACCTTAATAACGTTAAGAATCATTTCAGCTTATCAACGCTTATATCTTTTTTCCGTGATGGTAATGTACCTGAAGCCGAAAAAAGGAAAATGGAAAACCATATTAAAACTAACCTTGCAGGCGAAGACGGCGGTAAGATAATGCTTGAGTGGGTAAAGGCACAAGGTCAAGAGGCTAAAATACAAAGCCTTTCCCCTGGTGATTGGGATAAAGCTTATGTTGCCGTAGGTGATAAAGCGCAAAGTGATATTTTTATAGCGCACCGTGTTACGTCACCTATGCTTTTCGGTGTGAAAACTGAAGGCCAATTAGGCGGTACCACTGAATTAGAATTAGCGTATGAAATATTTAAAAACAACTACATCGCGCCGCGCCGCATTGAGTTAACAGCGGCTTTTAATGACCTGTTTAAAGGTAGCGCGTTAGTTACTGACGTGGTTGAATTTAAAGACGTGCCACTGTTCAGCACTACAGGGGTGACACAAGAGATAGCCGAATCCATAAGCACAGTTAACGAGTTGCGTAAAAAGAACAATCAGCCGCCTGTACCGTGGGGCGACGTTCCGCATTCAGTCCTTACACCTGAATACATATTGTCTAAGATGCAACCGGCACCCGTAAGCCCTGCTTTAACACCTGTCACGCCGGAACGTACCGAAGCTACAGAAACGCCCACCGTTGAGCCTAAGAAAGATCGCGCCGGGTGGGTTCGTAAGCAGTTAAGTGAAGACGATTTTAACCAGGTAGCAGACATAGGTTTGAGCAAAAGCCTTTTTGAAGTGATACGCAGGGGTGCACCGGTCAAGACCCGGCTAAGTCTAAACGCAACCTTGTTGCATTTATCTAAAGCTGATGACATCGCGCAACACATCATTAATTCTGATATAGCTGGTAAGAGCGTAGACGATCTGCTTACAGAGTTAGACCAAGTAGGGTTAAGCACCGACGCTACCGAGTTGCGCGATATATTTTCAGAAATGAAAGCCGCCGGCGTTGCTGATATAAGCATAGAAGACGGTAAGATAAAAGCAACCCCGGTCACTAAACAAGATGCACCGGATAACACAAAAAAAGGTGATATTGTTACGATGTACGACTATATAAAACGTCCAGGTGTACCCGGTGAAACATTGATACCTACATCACGTGGTTTTTGCCGTAAGCTTGTTGAAGGTGATAAATATTTTAGCCGCGAAGACATACAAAAAATGTCCTCTATTTTCGGGTATGATGTGTTAGAACATGGGGGCGGTTGGTGGCATAACCCGGAAACAGGTGAAAGCGAAGAGCATTGTAGGCATGAGTTCCAATTAATACGCGTACGTCGCGTTAAGTAAAATACTATTTTCATAATCTAAAAATAAAAACACATGGCCATTACTCAAAGGGTTGCGCTCATCAATGAACAAACTATAAAGTCAACGTCTTACGTGCAGCTTAATGTTGACGGCAAGATGTTAAGCAATGCGGTTATAGATACACAGTTTATTAACCTACGCCCTATACTCGGCGATGCACTTTACCAAACCTTATTGACTGCAGTAATAAATCAGAATGCAACACCGCCCGTAGCAATGCCCGCTAATTTGTACACCTTACTTGTTGATTATATACACCCGTTCCTTACGCACACTGTTTTAGAGGAGTTATTGGTTGCCATGTCTTACCGGCTATCCAATAAAGGACCGCTGAAATATAACGATGTACAGGCCGGTAATTTATCCTCTGATGAGTTGCGCGACGCTAAGCAATGGCATGCTAATAAAGCTGTATCGTATAAACAAGTGCTTATACGTTATCTTACACAGGAGAAACTAATAGAGAATATTCAAACGGACAGGGACACCACCAGCGAAGGCACTGGCTGGTTTATATCTGAAGATAACAGTTGCGGTAATGGTGCAGGGTTTGAGCCTATTCCACCACCGCAACCGCCGGTGCCTGATCTTTCAGGCGGTTCAGGTATCCACATCGACGAGGCTAAAAAAATAAACGCCGGTAAATCTGATGACGGACTTTCAGGTACTTTAACTAAGCCGCTAAATTTTGAACGTACAACAAGTAACGACGTCACAAGTTACGTGCAAGACAAAGACATAATTATATCAAACACCGCCGCCGACGGCGTTGAAAAAAGCACTATAACCGTTAACAAAAACAATTTAATCTTAAACTCCGCTGGGGCTATGTACAACACTGTTACCACATCAAAGCCTACGGGCGAATACACCGTGGAAATTATAGACCCAACAGTTCCGAGTGGTGCCGTAATTCCACGCTTAAAATTAGAACCGGGTAAAGCCAGGTTAGAAGTGTCAAACACGCCTGTTTTAATAGGGGCGTATGTAAACATAGAAGACGAGACTAAAATAGAGATAGGGCTTGCCGAAAATGAGATTAACAAAAAAACTATCCGGATAACTGATAACGCAGGTATGTTAGTTACTGACGTTATGGATAATGAAGGTTTACAATACGCTGCTGATTACAGCGCCGGCGCGTCTGATCGTTGGCTCACTGATAAGGAGTATGTTGATACAACGGCCAATGATGCAAGTAATACGGCAGCTAATATAGCTGAAGCGGCTGCTAATGTGCACTCTGATGCTAATGACATCCTTACGCTAAATGCGGCTAACACCTACACCGATACGCAAACAATATCAGCACTTGCCGTAGCTAACGCTTATTCAGATACACAAGACGCTGTTACACTAGCTGCCGCAAATGCATATAGTGATACTGGTGACGCTAACACGTTAATAGCCGCTGACGCTAACGCTTTGGGTCTTGTATCTTCCGTATCTTCCGGCACAGGTAACGCCGATCTTACAACCGACCCGGCACTATATTCTTTCAATACTTATAACTTAGTGGGCGGTGCAGGAACGTATACAAATTTCCTAAGCGCCCCGGCCACACCTATTGTTTTAACTTCGGCGCAAGTGCCGCCAACGGCATTAAAATCTTGGGAGGTTTACCGTACAACACCTACGGGATTTTGGACGTTGCGCGAAAAAACTTTTGATTTATCAGGGTTTGTAACTGATGCTAAGCAGGACAAGCACGACCCGTTGATTAATGAGGTAAGGTATGAGCACCCCAGGGGTGCAACAGAGCAAACAGGTAACGGTACGTTTAACTCGCCGTCTTTTGGCGGTTGGGGTATTAGCGCTGTTATGACCGCTTCGGGTGTGGTAAACAAAATAGAAATACCTTTTTTTGGCGTGGCTAATACTGAAGTTGAAATACGGGTTTATAAGCAAACGAGCGTAACTGTTTTAGGTACGCAGCTATATGCTAAAGTGTACGGCCCGGGTGAACTTAACCAAAACACCGCTGTACGTACTACGCTAAGCCTTGATATAGAAGTATCAGCCGGTGATTTAATAGGCGTGGTTATGGGCTGGAAAGCGGGGACGCAGCCTATTTTCAGATACTGGAATGTTGATTCAGGGGTTGCGCCGCTCCGTACTAAGATGATACAAGCCAGCACATTGGTGTACCCTAACATGTTTACAAATTCATGGTCTTTGTCTTCAGGTAGTGTATACCAGGCGGCTATGAAGGTTTATTTTATACCTCCTGCTATAAGTACTTATAATACTATTCTAGCCGGTACGGGGCTAACCGAGCTCATAGATATGCAGCTAGAAAAAATAGCTTCAGACAATTTTACAACAGTGGGCGGTTTTTCGTCTAACCCGTCTTTCCCTATGACGCCTACTTTCATAGGGGGTGCTATGCAACTACCATTTACAGCGGGCACTAATCAGAGTGTGATATTTAACGGTGTAACTTTGGTAATAGGTACGAAAATAGAGGTGTCTATAGATGTAAGACGCACCGCAGGTTCAGGCGGCGCGTTGGACATAGGTAATTTTGGCAGCGCTACAAATACTACAGAAGCCCAACCCTACCGTACACTATCCGCCACCGAGATTACATCTACATTCAAAACGTTTAAATTTAAAATAACACCAGTAAACGCTGCATTTGTTATAGGCCTTAATACGACTAAGAACGTAGGTAGCACTTTTGAGATTGATAATATAGTTATAACTAAGGCATCTTATAAAACGCAAGCGGGGACCGACATTGCCGCGTTAAAAACTGCTTCCGGTGTTATAGCCTCAACGGTTACAACCGGAGAGTTGCAAGCTTTCATAAACGCTAACCGGTATGTTAAATTAGGTATGGGCACTTTCACTATTACAGCACCTTTATCTATTCCGGCGGATACTATTATAGAAGGATACGGTGCCGCCACGGTATTAAAACTGCCAGCGGGCGCGACATGGAATATTATGGAGCTTACCGCTGCTTCGTCTAATGTTACGATCAGGAATATAACTTTTCAAGGTTTAGCGCCCGTAGTTCCAGGTACCGTTACCCGTGCTGATATATTAGCGCCGCCGTCTTCAGGTAATAGCGGCATTTTTCAAGTTGGATTGGGGGTAAACGTACGCATAGAAAATTGTAACTTTTATGACTTTAGTTGGGCCGGGCTTCATGTTTATAATACGCACACCGCCTCTAACTATGCAAGGCACCTATATGTATCAGGTTGTTTTGCGGAAAGATGCTATTACGGTTTTTTATTTAGGACAAGGGCGGAATACGTTTCTTTCGTTGGGAATTCGTCGTGTAATAACAAATACGGTATTTATGTAGCGGCGGGCAATTTCTTTGCCGCTAATAACCAATTTAACGCAAACGCCGTAGGTATCGTATATTCAGGTACAGCCGGGCAGAATGATAGTCACGGAAGTATAGCAGGTGGGAGCGCCAACCATAATTTTAGTTATGCGATATACGTTATAGACATCAGCGCGTCTGTAATTTTATCAGGCCTTAATGTGTTTGTAGCCGGAATAGTACTAGACAACGCGAAGGGGGCAATAGTAGAAAGCTGTATACTAGGTAGCAGCGACATAACCATATTAAACGCTAATACATCATACAATTTGATCCGTAATAACGTGTTTAATACCGCGAATGTTATAACAGGAGATACTACAAAAGTATCAATGTCAGGTAATAGGTATTTAGACGGATCGGATTCCACAACGTTGAATAATTTAGTTTAAATGACCGTCTTTATACATTCCGTACTCGGTGGCCTTACGGTCACCGAGTTTCTAACGAGCCTGTTCTACTTAGCATTGGGCTTGCAGCTTAATGTAGGTATGGGTGCGCTAAGACGCCTTACGGCTAAGCGAGTGCGTAAGTACGATAAAAAAGTATTTATTTGCCGGTGCTACGTGTCGCTGATAGGTGGGGTTATAATCATACTATTGTTTAATCAGATATTTGGTAGGTCACTTACCATGTGGGCGGTTTGCGCCGCCGGTATAGTAATTGATTTAGCAATTGAAAATCTGTTTACCTTTGCCCGTGATATTTATTCTAACAATCAAAATCAACAAACAATGGAAAATGAAATCTTAGACGATGTTTTCTTAATTGAAAACGAAAACGACATGTTACCGGAATACGGTGTAAGTCTTACGGAGTATGCTCAACAGACTGGCGGCACATTCCTGCCTGTCGAAGGTGAACCGGAAACGGTAGACGGCACGGTACGTAATTTTGAGTTACGGTATGCGCAAGGGGCCGCCCCTGTTGAATCATTAGATTTACAACGGATGGAACCCGTTAACGATGAAACTATGTATTTCATTGGTCACGTACCGCGCCCACCGCGTAAGCCCACCGTTGAATAAGCGCACGGCTTATATCACCGCTTCGTTATTGTTGGGCCTTAATATTTTAAGGTTCAACCTTAACGGAGCGTTTGATACTTTTTACCTGTTTTTATTATGTGATGCTTTGGCGTGGTCTTTATCTTTTCTTACCTTGTTGTTTATCAGTAAAGATTTAATACTACGTAACCTGTTTCTATTTGCATTCGTGTTATCATTGAACGCGATAAATAACGCTGAAGGCTTGCACGTTCTTACGTTTGATAGTTCAGAATACTGGTTTTTAGTTTTAGCCATAGCAGCGGTATGTGTTAATATTGTAGCACCTTTAATAATACAAAAATGCAAATACCTGAAAAGAAATCGAATACGCAAATGAGACCGCCCGCATGGTTAGTGTACACTATCGTTATACTTAGTCCTATAGCTGCATGGGTTGCCTCATTGGTGAATGATAGGGCGACAGATTTGAAAGAAAGTTTGAAAGATTCCAAAGAGTTAAATGTAATGCTTATTAACACGCTTACACAGAACAACATCACGCAACAAAATGTTATCACTCTAGTTCGTGAATTAAACATTCTTAAAAATGAAATACGCCTTGTTAGTTATACTGATAGTATCGGCAACAGTAACAGCAGAAACAAACCTGATGCATCCGCAAAACGGTGACTTACGTGTGCTACAGTTATGCACTGCAAAAGATAGTCTGTATAAAGTTTCAACCCGTGAACTTTTAATCTCAACATGGCCCAATACCCGTATAGATACTACGGCCATATTAACACTGGACTATGAAAATAATTAGTTACATATCGCTGTTACTTTGTATAACTTTGGTAGCCTGCAGGACTGTTAAAAAGTCTTCAACCTCTTCAAAATATAACCAAGCTACGGCTGTAAAGATTGACAGCGCACGTACGTTAAACACCACGCTTAGCGGTAAGGCGGCTACCAATATCACTACCGAAAGCACTACTACAGGTAAAAAGACTACAGTTATAGAAACGATATACGTGTACGATACTGTACGCGGCCAGTCTTACCGGGATAGAAGCACTACAACGGTAACCGAGGAAACGAAAGCCGAGGTGCTGAAGCGTGAAAAAACTATTGACAGTTTGGTTAGTTCTATAGCGCATACGGTAAGTCACTCATATAAAGACACAGCGGTAATTTCTAAACAGCTGGACGTTAAAAATAAAGAGGCGAAAGCTCCGAGTTTAACGTCCCGTATTTTACAAACGGTTGTGGTAATCGCTATACTCGTTGTATTAGTGTATCTTTTTTACAGATACGTCGTAAGGCGTTTTATAAAACTTTAATCAATGGACGGCTTAAAAGATATACGCTTTTTCTTTGAACAATTTTTCGGTGCGCACATGGCCGTAGGCACTTACATGTATGGTAATTTAAAAGACTTTACCGCTAACGCACATAAGACATATAAGGCTATAAACATTGAGTATCAGAATACCGTTGTGGCCGGTAAGATTGACCGTCATGTATTTAACGTTTTGATCGCTGATAGAATGGATGACGCGATACCGCAAACACAACATGATGCCCATGCGGATTGCCTGCAAGTATATGCCGATTTGCAATCCGGTTTAAATGAACAGGGTAACATGTTCACCGCTACACAAGCCACCCCGTTTATACAAGCTGATGGAGATATACAAGCCGGTGTAATTGGCGGTATCATTATAAACACCGGTAGGATTTCAGATTTTTGTTTCACGCCTTTAAACCCTTAATAAATGGACAAGGTAACACAACAGCGAATTAACACATTGCACCCTGCTATACGCGAAGAGGTAACAACTATGATTAACTTTGCTGATAAAATATTAGCAGGCCGGGCTAAGGTCCGCATTACCCAGGCTTTGCGTACCGTTGCCGAACAAGATGCTTTGTACGCACAAGGGCGCACTAAGCCAGGTAAGAAAGTAACAAACGCTAAGGGTGGCTCATCATACCACAACTACGGCTTAGCTTTTGACTTCGTGTTGCTCATTGACGGTAAAGAAATTTCATGGTCTGAAACGCAGGACTTTGACGGCGATAAAAAAGCCGATTGGATGGAGTTTGTTACCCTGGTAAAATCATACCCTGGGTGGGAGTGGGGCGGTGATTTCCGTAGTTTACGTGATAGCCCACACTTCCAAAAGACATTCGGATTAACAACAGCACAAGCATATAGCCGCGTTGTTTCAGGTAAAAATATTGACGGGGTTTATCCTACTATTCGCTAAACTTAACTATCTTTGTTATTCACTCTTACAGTTAACCTTTAAAAATTTAATTATGGCTATGAAAGTAGAAACTAACACGGCGCCTAAGAAGCAAGCCGGTAAAACCAAAGCGTTAGAGCTTGCAACAGTTAAAGACGTCTTTGCAGAAATTGACCGCATAAAAGAGGCGCACAAAGCAGCTAATGAAAATGCGCTTAACGAATCGCTCAACCGCTATAAACAGCAAGGCGGCCAGCCGGGTGAACTTATCGTTTCAATAGAAGGCAACACAACTACAGTACGGATCGGTGAATCAGTAGTACATTACATGGCTAATGCAGAAAACATTTCCAGTGTTGACTATCCTGCTGAAGATACGGCGCCCGAAGCAGAAACACCGAAAGCTTAACGGCTTTAATTTAAACTAAATGATAAGGCCGGTACTACACCGGCCTTTATTTTCCAAATCATAAAATTAATACGATGAGTAAGCTAATTAATGATAAGATCACCAGCCAAAAACTAGCGATAGCTTTTGCAGAAAAAAATCTACTGCCTGCCATTTTAAAGTATTGGGAAACTAAGTCTTTAAACGGCATGACCGTTGACGCAAAGTTAGCTTTACAAAAGTTTTGGACCGAGTATTTCAGACCGGGACAGTTGTACAACGTTACGTGCTCTGATTGTCCTGCTATGGGCTTGGATAGCATAGGTACCTGGTATTGCAAAAGCTTCGGTTTAACGTCAAC
>WUUC01017123.1_pt1 | contig 39465 bp, 71 predicted proteins | sample 6278441 | NCBI WGS metagenome assembly WUUC01 (sample SAMN13675441, study PRJNA597444) | soil metagenome | isolation source: soil | place: USA: Washington | collected 2017-10
CCGAACCCCCGCTCCGACCGGTACATCTCGCGGACGTTGGAATTCAACGACTGCAACGCGGACAGTTCCTTATGGAGGGTCCGAGCGAGGTCCTGCGCGTAGTCAAGCTTCACCTTCGCCTCGTCCATCTCCACCCGCAGGTCAACCACGGCGAGTTCCGACACCTGCTTCTTCTCGGCCTGCGGACCGTCGTGATCGACGTACGCCTGCGCCTTGGCCACATCGTGGTTGCGCTTCGCGGCCTTGTACGCCTCGTTCAACCCGGACACGATCTTGATGCCCTTGTGCATGCGCCGGGAGATTTCCTGGATGGCGCTCTCCAGAGCTTCCGGATTCAAGGCCGGGTCGCTGTCACTCACGGCTGCCCCTCCGCATCGTCTGCTTCGGCCGGAGAGTCACCACGAACTTCTCCATATCGGCTTCGTCAGCAGCCGCGATGTCCGCGCCCTGAGACCACGCCGTGTACTCGTCGGCGAGCTGCTCGAACGTCCAACCCTGCTCACCCATCGTCAGCTGCTTCGCCTCCTCACGGAGCTTCGCGAGCTTCGTCGACACGACCGGTCCGGCGTGCGGGTCCCGCTCCTTCGTCGGGATCGACAGCACCTGAATCAGGGCCGTCCGGTAGGCCACGGACATGGCCTTACTGCTGCCCTTGTCCTCCGAGTCCCACGCCTCCCCCGGGACCTCGGTCTCCTCGCGGTCACCAGCAGGCCCGACGAACGTGTACCGAACCGTGACAGTCGTGAGACGCATCGGCTTGTCCTTGCTCGACTTCACCGATTCGGCATTCAGCGTCAACAGCTTTGGGAACGTCAGCACCCCGTGCTCCCGGAACGCCGGGCCTACCTTGTCCAACACTGTGTCGATGCCACGGAAGTTGAACTTGTGGAAGTCGTTGAAGTCCGACTTGCCGATTGAGGTCACCGACCGCATCGCGGCGAGCATCACCTCCACGACAGAGGGCTTGGCCTCTGGTATCAGCGCTGTCATGCCACTGCCTCCCGGATCGGTCGGGGCAGCGGCTCACCGAGCAGTGCCTTGAGCTTGCGGCCGTCGGACTGCACGTTCCGCTTGTAGTGGTCGAGGCACACCAGGAACGACTCGAACGCCCACTCGCTGACCTCGACCGGGATCAGGTCGTAGGTGCGCGGCTGAATGTGGAGGATGTAGGCGGTGTCGATCCGCTCGAACGGCACTGTCTCGCCGTCAACGAGCGCGATCTCTGCATTGCAGTAGGCCACGCTCTGGAGTGCGTGGTTGCCGTAGATCCGGTTCCCGGTCTTGTAATCGATCAACGCTGTTCCGTACAGCTTCGACCGCTGGACCGAGTCGAGGCGGCCAGCGAACCCGTGCTCGCGGTGCCCGACCACAAGCTCGTCGAACACCGACTCGGGCTCGTAGTCGGTGATGTACTCGGCGTAGCCCTGCACGTACGGAAGTAGGTCCGCCGGGACGTCGATCTCATCGCCTTGGATGTACCGCTCGGCGAGGACGTGCACGTCCGTTCCGCGGATCGCGGCGTCGTCCCGACGCTGGTTGGGGATCGCGGTCAGCATGTCCATCGCCGGCCCGTACCCTGCGGACTCGGACACCTGCGACACGGTGCGCAGGTTTCGGATCGCGTAGTCGGCGACCTCGCGCGCGGCCCACCGGGTGAGGTTCTTCGGGATGCCGTTGAGTGCGGTGGTGACGCCGACGACCCAGTCGCCGTCGATCTTGTACCGGTGGTAGTTCTCGTACTCGACGACCTGCAGGCCGGGGGTCTTGATCTTCACCTCAGTCATGCTGGCCCCTCCGCCGAGTCATCTGCTCGTCCGTCATGGCCGTAGGCAGGGTCAGGTGAGCCGGTGCGTCCAACCTGGCCAGCGCCAGCTCAAGGAACGCCCTGAGGACCGCCGTGTCCCGGTCACTCCGCAACGCCGGGAACTGGTGCTCGGTCAGCATGTAGAGGCTGTCGGAGGTGACGAAGTACAGGCCGTCACCCAGAGGCACCTCGACGTGGTCACTCACAGGTCCTCCCCTCCTACGGCTGCGTCTTGGGTGCGCTCGAACAGGCTGTCCTCAGCGATCGCACGCCGGTCCTCAACGGACATCGGCCGCTCCCCCACCAGCAACGCCACCAAATCAGCCAGGGTCATCAACACCCACTGGTCACCGGGATCAGTCGTGCCCCGACGTTTCGCGACCACGACACCCGCGATCGCGTCGTCGTTACCGGCCTCCACCGCCGCCTCTGCGGTCCACTCGGCTGCCTTGAGTCGGCCGCCGTACTCCTTGGCTTCGACCACCAGACGACGACCGTGCGCCGTTCTCACCCCGGACAGGTCACCGCGGTCCTTCGCACCGTTCCGGGCTCGGCGTTCGATGCGGTCATCGACGGTTTCGGCGAGGAACCCGGCGACGCTGGTCTCGAACTCGGTGCCCGCCTTCTTGGCTGAGGCGCGGTTCCGGGTCACGCCCTCACCTCCGGGCGCATCACAGGCTCCTTGTTCATCGCCCGCAACACCGCACCCCACTCAGGGCTAGCCCCACCATCAACAGCCCCGGTCACCGCATGCCGGCCCGACGTGGAGCGTCCGATCAGGATCCGGAACCAGGCCACCACCAACGTCCAGTAGGCGGTGAGGGTGTCGACGACACGCACCCGCTTCCCGCTCGCGTGCTTGGCCGCTGCCCGCTTACGCTGCATCAGGACCACCGCCCCACGGACCATCCAACGGCGCCATGCGGTACATGGGCGTCGACTCAACCGCAGACGGCAGGCGCACGAGCCCGATGCGCATGTCGTGCAGCCACGCCTCCAACGACCGCCACACGGTCGGGTGCACCAGCAGTGTCCGCACCTCGTCCGGCGCGGGCTTCGAGGTTCGGCGCAGAGGAAGCGGTTCGTTCATGCCCCACCGCCGGGAAGCTCAACCGTCACAACCGAGCGAGGCTGCGCAGCCTCGAAGATGTCCGGCAGCTCAACCGTCTCCACCGGCCGGGCAGGACGCCACCGCGACTTGCCGCCACGGGTCTCGTCGTACTTCCCGATCCCCCACAGGATCGCCTCCAACGCCCACAGGAACCACCAGTCGTAGTCCCGGAACGACACCTCCCACAGGTCGGAGAACTCGAAGTCCGGACACCGCCTGTGGCGCGCAGCGGCCGTCTCGCCATCGACTGGGTCGTAGTAGCGGAACCTCTCCAGCAGAGCACGGGCGGCGGTCTCGTCTTCCCAGCCGAACTCCTCAGCCTCGAGGATCTCCTCACGGACCGCCGCAGGCAGCCCCGGCAGACGGCCGTCTTCTGTGGCCTCGCGGACCACGTCAGCGAGCCACGCCTTCAGCTTCTCCGGCGAGTAGTTCATGACCTGCTGGCCGGTGGGGCCAGCGAGCTTCTGCGCCCAGTAGCCGACGTTCGGTCGACCAACGTACGCGGAGTCACGGAACAGCTCGAACATGTCCTCCGTGCAGCGGAACGCGAACCCGTCACCCTCGCCCTGGAAGAACAGCGCGCCCGGCACAGTGACGAGGTCGAACCAGTAGTACCCGGAGTAGCACTTGCCGGTGTGCCGGAACTTCAGGTGCCGGTACAGGCCGTCGTCGTGGGCGATCGTCAGTTCGTGCTCGGCGACCTCTTTGACGAACCGCTGTGAGATCTCGGTCATGCTGCTTTCCCTCTCGGCGGGATCGGCTCCAACGGAGCACCAGGCTCAGACACGTAGTGGGTTGCGAGGTGTGACACAGAGACCTCCGTGTCGCAGGAGAGGTCCAGCAGGATCCTGCTCGCCGCGAGAGCGATCTCGGGTGGGGCGTTTCGGCTGGCGTGCCCCTTCCACGTGTCGCGGGCGCGGTGGAATTCCACCCACGCCAACGGGTCGCGGGCGTAATAGCCGGCCTCGTCTTCGAACCACTCAATCCGTAGCGGATCCCGGGAGACGTCACGGGACACCACGACAATCGGGCTCACGACGCACCATCCTGCTGAACCGGGCGAGGCGAGTGGCCCTTGATGGTCAACTGCACCGTGCCGTTCCCGTGCTTCTGCACGCCAGCCAGGTAGCACGGCGAGAACGGGATCAGCATGTAGTCGCCCTCCCCGACAACCATGGACTGCTCCCCGCCGTTGTCGAGGTCCTCAACCGTGACCCGGAAACCCTTGCTCACAACGCACTCCTCAGTTCTCTTCTTGTCTCCCGCCACGACACCGCCCGGTAGTAGATGTCCGTCCCCCACGTGACCGTCATGAACGCTGCCGACCCAGCTAGCGCGCCGAGACCGGCACCGACCGCTGCGGCTATCGCCAGCCCGCGCATCACGGCTGTCTCACTCTCGTGGCGTCCCACTCGGACAGACGGGTTGAACCGTCAGCCGTCAACGAGGCCATGTCCTGGACGACCGAGATCAGCTTGTGTGCCCGCAGCTCATACAGCGCCACCAACACCTCATGCTCCAGACGTCTCCCGTCCGCGTGAGCGAACCCCGCCGAGCGGCTCGGCACCGGTGAAGGTGGGCTGGCTGGCCACCACACCACCCGCTTGTCCCGGACCGACCTGAGCGCGTCGTGGTGGATAGGAGTCCTGTGCAGGCTCATGCGATGTCACCGCCCAACAACCGAGCCACCGCCGCAACGTCGTGCTCCGCGTGCTCCTCCCGGATCAACAGGTCCGACGTCAACTCCAGCCGGTGTCGTTCGATCAAGCCCTTCAGTTCGAGCAGGATGATGTTGATGCCGTCGGTGTCACGTTGGGTCCACGTCATGGCGTCACCCCACCGAACGCGGCGTTCAGGCAAACGACGACGAAGAACGTGCCGGTGATGACCGCCAGAACCGCAAACCCTCCGGTGATCTCCAGCTTTCGTCCGACCCACGCGATAGTGATCAGCCGGTCAATGATGAAGTAGCAGGCCATGATGATCAGACAAGTGCTCACGGCGTGGCCTCCGTGCGGGCTTGTGTCCACTCCGCCTCGTGAGAGAACGGGGCGGAGTCGATGTCTTGCCGCCACGCAACGAACAGGGCGATCAGGTCGGAGTCACTCACCGCGACTCACCTCCACGCTTTCGGCAGTACAGGCCCTTGCCGTAGGCATGGCCGAACACGGCCTCCTCGGGACCTCCGCAGTAGCAATGCCGAACGGCCTCAGGTTCTGCCTCCCCACTGGACTCAGAAGCCACGATCTCCCACGGCCCGTAGTAGACGTCGCGGCGCGCGATCCCCGAACCGCTCACCGTCTGAACCCACTGCCAGTACTCGCGGGCGTCCGCTTCGTCGTCCCGGAGGTCACGCATCGCCGCGTTGTCCGGGTCGGGTCCGCCCGCCCACACGAACCACTGCTCGTCAGTGGCGGCCGGTTCGAGGACTGTGCGACCAGCCAGCGCCAGAACAGCAGCGAGCTCGTCCAGCGTCATGACCGGCTCGTACCCGCACTCCGGTCGGTGACCGTACGTCTCGAACGGGCCGTCACAGGTGCAGCGGCCAGCGGCGACGACCAGATGATTCGCCATGATCTGAAACTCGGGGGGTGCTGGTGTCTGCTCGTTGCTACCCACGACGACCACCCCGCACGAACGTCGCCAGCAGCAACAAGACAACCGCGCCACCAACCACCCAGAACGTGGCAGAGCCCTTGAAGTAGTCGAACATCTCCTGCAGTTCGGCCAGCCAGTCGTTCATCCGACGTCACCACCGTTCGCGGTGACCTGACTGGCAAGCAGCGGCTTGCACACCCACTCGTAGGTCTCGACCTCTTCGGTCACCTCGACGGTCGGCACGGCGGCCAACGCGTCCGGGTCCGGCACCGTCTTCGTGACGGTCTCCGTGCCGGTGACGACCCGCTCGCACACCTCGTCGCGGTCCGTCTGCACGGAGACCCGGACGCCGGCGAACTGCGCCACCACGGACGCGAACGACGTGCTGAAGCTCTTCTCCACCTTCGTCGTGTAGCGGGCTGCGATCCGCGCGAACAGAGCGAGCTTCGACTGCGGGTCGTCCTCGGCGAAGATGTGCGTCGACAGGTGCAGGTACTGCAGCACTTCGAGGATCTCCGGGTTCTGCTCGATCATGTCGGCGAACGCCCGGAGTCCGGTTGCGTACTCGGTGTGCGGTGCGGGGGTACGATCTTCGTTGGTCATCAGAACTTCCTTCGTTGAATGCGGATCTGGATCTGGTGGCAAGCGGCCCGCGGTGTCTCCCACACCCGGGCCGCGCCCATCTATGGGCTGGGGTCGCTGTCCCCGTCGACCGGCGCCGGCGACACCTCGTGTCCGTCACCGGTGTGGAAGTTCCGGAACAGCCGGTCCATGTCGTCGATGACCTTCTGCTGAGACGAGCTGAATTTGGCCTTGTTGCCGCAGCTGCACCGCAGGTTCAGGGTGATCACTGAGTCACCTCCGGCAGCAGGGTTCGGACCGCGAGCGCACAGTCCTTGATGACCTCACACCGCCGGCACTCCGCCTCCGTTGTGTGCGAGCAGGTCATGCCGGCTGCGCTGTCGCACCAGGCGCGGATCTTCGCTACCGCTTCAGCGTTGCCGTGGGCGGCGAACAACTCCGCCTCCGACACCGTGCCCACAGTGGACATCTGGTTCCATCCAGGCGGGAACGTCATCACGACACCTCCGCCAAGATGGCCCGCAGCGCCGACACACCACGCCGAGACGCCTCCACCAACTGGTCCTGCGCTGCCGTGTCTTCTGGGGTGTCCATCACGATCGAGGCGTGCGCCTCGGTCAACGCGCCCAGAAGCGACACCGCTGACCGGGCCGCCGACTCAGCTTTATGCGCGCGGGCCAGCAGTGGCATCACCCAGTCGACACAGTTGCCGCCCTGGTGCTCCTCGTCCGCGTACGGGGTGTGGTGCGCCGGCCGCAGCAGGTCAAGCGCCTCACGCAGCCGCGCGATCTCCTCCTCGAACGGGCACAACAGCTCGTCCAGCACGGCTTCCGCCATCGCCCCGTACGGGGTGGGATCGTTCGGGTCCGGGACGATCCGCCCCGTGGCGGCATCGTGCAGAACTCGTGCGGTGAACTCACGCCACTCGGAACGGTCGGCATCGATCGCGGGATGGGTCATGACGACACCCCCGACACAGTGGGCGGCAAGTCCATCGCCGCCACGCGGGCCTGCTCAGCGATCGTCCCGCCGCCAGCGAGGTGGTAGCAGAGTCCGCCGATCGCGCGACACCACGAACAGAACGGTCCGTTACCTTCGTCGTCGAAGGTCAACGTCGCGCGGAACGTGCCCTCCCGTTCGATCTCAGCGAGCACGTAGTCAGCGACCCGTTCAGCAGTGTCGTGGTCGAGATCGAGCACGGCGGCCACCTCAGCGACATACTCACGAGACGCGGTTATGGATGGCTTCCGCCTGAGGTCGCCCAACGTCAGACCTCGCAGCGGGTTGTCCTTCGGCTCTGCGGTCATGACGCCACCTCGCGAAGCAACGGCCCGGTGCCGCCCAGCAGTTGGTGCAGGTCGGCCAACCCCTTCACCGTGACCCGCAGTTGCGTCGTGGCCTGCGGCTCACCCGTCACCGGGTGGTCGTACGAACGGGACCGCACAACGAGGCGGCCAGCGTTCACGTGCTGCTGGTACGGGCGACCGTTGCGGTCGGTCCAGCCGTGGTTCTTCAGCGTCTTCGCCAACCGGTTCTGTCCTGTCCGGATCGACGGGTCCCGGTCCAGGATCTGCGCGGCTTCACGCAGGCTGTAGTCACCGGAGGCTTCAGCGAGCTGCTCCCACGAGTGGGCGGCCGGCGCGAGCTCGGCGACCTTCGCCTGCGCAACCTCAAGCTCGGCCTCGGCGCGCGCCCAGTAGTCGGCGAGCTCACGCCGCGACAGCTCCCGCACGGTCGTCCGCGTCTCGGCCTCGCGGGTCTTCACCGCGAAGTAGGTCTGCGCCTCGGCGATCTCACGCTTCCGCACGTCGCCGTTCATCGCCACCAGGTAGCAGCCGAAACGACTCAGCTTGTAGTCCACGCGGGCAGCGCCACCCTGCGGCACCATTTCCCGGAACCGGGAAATGGCAGCGTCCACGTCATGCCCGGCGCTCGCCGCCGAGATACGCGCCCGCTCGATCGAGTCCTCGAACCGCTCCCACTTCGTGTAGCCGAGAAGCGGCATCAGCTCGCGGGCGGACCAGCACTCGCCGGACTCGCTGTCGCGGCGGATCACATCGAACGGGCTGTCACCCATGAGGGTCAGGTCGGTGCTCACTGAAACCTCCGGAACTTGCAACGACAGGAAGCCCACGCGTTCTTGCAGTCGGGGCAGTGGCTGTCGTCGGGCCAGTCGAATGGGTGTCCACCGTCGAGGTGCCGGCTGGCGAGTAGTTGCCGCAGTGGGCAGTCGGCGGGCTGGGAGATCTTCACGACGCCCTCCGCATGGGTTCGCTTCGCGGCACCGGCGGCAACAGCGCACGAAGTCGCGCCATCACCTCGGGCGGAGGGGCGGGGAACTCGACCGGCTCACCGAGGCGCTCACGCTTGAGGGGCCGGTTCTCGGCGGTCATGCCGCACCTGCCTCGGTCTCTTCGAGGAGGTCCTCCGGCTCGCATTCGAGCGCACGCACGAGCGTGCCGAAGTTCAGCGCAGAGGGGGTCGCCTCGCCGCTCTCGTAGCGGCTGATGGTGGCGCGTTCGATACGGCGTCCGACCTGGGCAGTTCGGTCCGACAGGTCCTGCTGTCTGAGGTCGAGGAGCGCCCTTAGTGAGAGGAGCTTGGTCCCGCTGAAGGGGACGCGCCGGTTGGTCATGGCGACACATTACGACACATGTCAACACATGTCAGTACTCGCGGGCGATCTTGCGGTCACGATCATGTAACGCAACGGAGTGTGTCCTGGCGACTCCGCATGTGTTGTAATGTGTCCCAATGTGCTGCCCGCGTGTACGCCATAGGGAGTCCGCAAGTGGAAGACATTGAGGGCACCGACGAGACCGAGGGCACCAGCGACCGCCGCAAGCTGCTTGAGCGGTGGATGAACGACCGGCGCCGCGAGTTACGGATCAAGTGGACCGAGGTCGCAAGGCGATCCGAGATGAGCGTTCAGAACGTTCTCCGCATCCGCAAAGGGCAGATCAGCATCAGCGAGGACGCAGCTGACGGCATCGAGACCGCGTTGGAGTGGGAGCCCGGCTCCGTCGAGCGCGCGGTCCGTGAGGGCATCAAGCCGACGCCTGCGAGCCCGCCAGCGCCAGCCGTTGAACCACCGGCCGTGCGGGTTGAGGAAGCTGACAGGTTGGTCGAGGCGATCCGGGGCGTGCTGGACCTGCGGGGCAAGAAGATGACGCCGCGCATGGTCAAGGTGTTCCTCGACGAAATCGGAGCTCAGATCATGCCCAAGCGACCCCCCGAAGATCGCTGAATACGCTGCGTGACCGTGTCCCAGAAGATTGTTTCCGTTCACTCAATTGGGCGATACCTAGATAACAGGGCCGCTACGGACAGGACACGTGCCCGTATCCCCGGTAATTTCGTCGAGTCCACCGTGGACGATGCAGTGGACGGGCAATGACCAGGGAAAAGATGAGTTGGGGAGCGTGGGGATGACCACGATGACGTGGAGGATCGCTCGGATGGTCGCCGACCACAATGTGCCAACCGTGGTAACCACATTGACGGTCACCGCAATCACCGTGAGTACCGCAGCTGCTGTCACCGCCCTGCGGTCATGGCGACAGTCGAACGCGCTACACAACGACGCGCAGTGCCGCAAGGCCGCCGCCCGATGGTTGAACAGCCCCGAAGGACGACGGTGGATCGCCTTGAAATCCGGCGAAAATCTGGACGACGACAGCCCGCGCTGATCTTTGTCTTCGAGCGGTCGCGACTATTCCCGCAGGAACTCCACGCGGTCCTTCACCGGCACTCGATGCCCGCGGCTGGGAGACCGAAGGACGCGCATCTCCCCGGCCAGCGGCGAGCTCAACACCAGACGAGCGATGCGCCGAAGACGCCCCACGTCGTCTATCGACGCCAGGCGGGCCCGCACCTCTTCCCGAGGCCCAACTAGACCACGCAGCTCTGGCGGTGTTTGCAGTTCCTTCCGACGCTTTTCAAGCTTGGCCAGCCGCGCGCGGATGCCTGGTTCGACGCTTGCCGCGAAGTCGATCGTCAACTCGCCGGCCTTGGTTCGAGCCTTCAGGTTCGCGAGCTCGGCGTTCTCCAACGAAATGTCCCGCCACACCTGGGCGAGTTCCTCGCCGTCCCGCTCGTCGGCCTGCCGCAGACTGTCGTGCACGTGCTTGGACGACAAGTAGTCCTCGATACGACTCAACCCGACCGCTTCCAACTCGGGCTTCGACACTGTCGTGCATCCCTTGGTCTGGCAGATGTACCGCCAGTTGCCGTGCCGGACCTTCACCGTCATCGGACCCGAACACGGATCGCAGAGAGCGATCATCGACAGCATGTGTCGAGCCCCGCCGGGCCGCATAGTCAAGCGGTCGGGGTCGTCAAGGATCGCCTGCACATCGAGGAACAACTCGCGGTCCACGATGGGCTCCCACTGGCCAGTCGTGATCAGCGCCTCGTCACGTGCCCGCCACCACCGAGTAACACGACCAGGCACGTACACCCGCTCACCGATGTACACCCGGTTGCGCAATATGCACCGCAACTCCGACGCCCCGAACGGGTTCCCCTTGCCGTTCACGATTCCACGGGCAGCCCACTCGCGTTCGATCTTCTTCAAAGTCTCACCTGACGCGAACCGTTTGAACAGCTCGTTCACCAGCTCGACCCGCCCGCTCTCATGGTCCGGCTCGCGCTGCACCAGCTTGCCGGTGCGGTCGTCGTACAAGCTCCGGTAGCCCCACGAGATCCGTCCCGCCGGGCCTCCCTCTGCGGCCCGGTCGGCGTGGTCGCGGCGCGTCCGGTCGCTGGTCTTGCCTGACTCGTACTCGGCGTCCACGGCCTCTTCGAGGAGGGTGCGTCTGTCTCTGTGGTTGGTGGCGTCGTACATGCGGCCGTGGGTGTGGATCCACACCCATTTCGGGCCTTCGGCCAGCAGGTCGAGCAGCAGGGCCCACTCGGACACCTTCCGACTCCCGCGGCTGCCTTCCCACAGCGCCAACCCGTCCGCGTCGAACCGTCCAGCCTGCAGATCGGCGATCATCAGCGGAAACTCGTCACGCGCCTTCTTCGCGTAGCGGCTAGCGCTCCCGATCTCGCGGTACGGCGACTGGTGGAGCTGGAAGTTGTGTCGCCCGGTGTCGCGTACGTGGTCGTCATGCTGCTGGTTTGGCGACTTCTCCCGGCCGCTGCTGTCCTTGGACACCCGCAGGAATTCGCGGAGAAGCACGGGCGCGTCTGGACGAGGTGGCGTCATAGGCGGTACGGTAGCACCACTACGAAGGCTTCTACAGGCAGAAGTTCTGATAGTGGTTCCGCCCTCCTAGGGCTCGTGCCGCTGGCCTTCGTACCACACGAGACCAGCGGCGCACATCGTCGGGACGACCGAGGTGCCGCCGCTCCCAACCTGGGAGCGCACCTCATGCAGACCCATCGCCGGCGGCTCCGCCGGAAGATCACCGACACGGCCTTTGTCGCCGCCGTCTTCCCGTTCGCTCTCCTCGCCGTGCTGGCCGTACAGCGGCAGGACCGCAAGGCCGGTGCCCGATGAGCACCGAGATCCACATCCGCTGCCGGCCACGCCCACAGAACCGCAACCAGTGGTACCGCGACTGCTCGGCAAGCGGCTCGGAGAAGACGCTATGCGGTGACCAGCCGACCGACCGGGACATGTCATGGGCAGAGACGAGGTGGGCGAAGAACCGCGCCTTCGTGACCTGTGCCGCCTGCATCGACCAGCGCACCGAGCAAGGCGTCGCTGACGAGCACAAGGCGGGTGCCCGATGACCGGCATCACCGACGAGATGATCGATGCCGGCGTCCGAAAACTGCTCGTCGACATTCCGCCTGAGGATCTCACCGACGGCACATTGGCCCAACTTCGTCGCAACGTGCTCGGCGTCGTCGAGGCGGTCCTGGCTGGTCGCCCGGTCGTCGTCCCCGAACCGCAGGCCGGCGAAGGCGTTGACGTTCTGGCCACGAAGTACGACGTGTCCGTCCTGCCGCGAGACGACATCAACCGGTCGGCATGGTCCATCACCGTCGCCTACCGGGGTGCCGACAAGTACGCGGTTCTGATCCGTGACCACTGGTGCCTCTCACGCGACGGCACATCGGAGATTGAACCCACCCGGGACGACCGCACCGACGAGTGGCTCGCCGACCACCGGTTCACCCGCGACGAGGCGCTGAGGCTGGCGGTTGAGCACGCCCCGAACGTCCGATGCAACGGCAAAACCGCGACCGAACTGCTGGAGTGGCTCCGAGAACGGGACGCCTCTGGGGTTGCTGGTGGGGATACCCAGTGAAGACGACAGCACTGCTCGCAGTGACAGCCATCCTGGCCCTCGCGGGCCCGATCCCCGCCGAGTCGGCCGTGCCCGGGGCCGCAGGCAGCGCCGCCACCGTGGGCATCGTCGCGGAACCCTGCGACTGGGACACCGAATACCACCGGACACTAACCCTGCTCGGCGAGAACGAAGCCGACTGGAAGATCACACCCCTCCCCGTGGGGCGCGGCGGTAAGGCGCTCATGGAACAACAACGAGCCGAGATCGACCCCGACGTCGACTGCAGCGACGTGTCCTCTGTGGTGAAGCACGAGTGGGCGCACCTGCAGCAGGCCCGTTTGTACGGCAGCCACCAAGCCGTGCTCAACGCATACCAGGACCCCAGCGGGGCGGTGATGGAGTTCGCCGCGGACTGCACGGCCTGGCGGCTGGGCGCCACCTACCAGCCGTACCTGAGTTGGGGGACGAGGGCGTGCGACGAGTCGTGGCCGCGGGCGGAAGCTCGACGGCTGATCCGATACGTCACGCCCGGGTTGACGCCGATCAAGACGTATGTGGACTGGCGTCAGGGGGTGTCGTCGTGAGCGACTTCCGCTGCTTCGAGGCCCCCAACTACTGGGAACCCGCAGCCGGTGACCCCCCAGGCGTGTTCCTGGCGGGCGGGATATCGGGGTGCGAGAGGTGGCACGACCACGCCGTCCAGGTCCTCCGCGACTCGGGGGTGCCGATGGTGGTGCTCAACCCCAACCGCACCGACTTCCCCATTCATGATCCGGACGCCGGGCCGGAGCAGGTGCGGTGGGAACAGCACCACCTCTTCCTGCCGCAGGTCATCACGTTGATGTGGTTCCCGGCATCCGATCCGCAGGTCACGACCCAACCGATCGCACAGTTCGAGTTCGGGCAGGCCCTCGCCTCCCGCCCCGACCGGCTACTCGTCGGCGCCGACCCCGACTATCCCAGGGCACGGGACGTGCGGCTGATGATGTGGGTTCACCAGCCGGTCGCACCGGTGTTCTTCATGCTCGACGACCTGCTGAACGCGACAATCTACGAGGTGCGTGAGTTGGCCATGCTCGCTGTGCGTGAGGACGCGGAACGTCTCGCCGCCGAACAACGCGCCGACGGATCCACGTGAGGAGACGGGTGACCGCAACACCCGCGGGATCCGCGACGACACATCCCACGATCCGTATCGCCCACCGCCCAGGAGACACACGCCATGAAGCTCATCAGCGCATACAACGACGACGCATCCAAGCCGCTGGAAGTGAAGCGGTGGGAACGGGAAGCTGAGCATGCTGAGACAGCGGCGTCCGCGACGGCGCAACTCACCTACCGACTGCTCTTGCAGGTTCGGCTCGTGAAGCTGCTGCTGATCTGGGTGCTGGTCGTCGTGCCGATCATCGCGGTCGTCGCCATGGTCGTGCTGGCCAATGCGGTAGAGCCACCACAGTCACGCTTCTGATGAACGGCCAAAAGAGCCCCGCCGGTCACATATACCGGCGGGGCTCTTTTCGGTTGACCGGTCAGCGGACGATGCGGCCCGCCTTCACCGCGGCCAGCAGGTCGCCGAGCTGCGCGTGCAGCACGCCGCCGTCCTGGTTCTTGCTGTCACGCACCGCGCCCGTGTTACCAAGCTCGACGCACGCACCTTGGGTTTCGCTGCGGCTGGACTTACGCCACGTCGTGTTGTCGTGAGATAGGGTCAAGTTGTCGTCTCCATGTCGTCGCGCGGGATGGCATCGGCGATGAGCCCGGCTGTGACCTCTGGGCTCATCGCTTCCCGGCGGAGAACCTCCGCCGTGTCTTTGTATGCATTAACGACGTTCGCGTCGATGGTGAACGTTGAATACTGGGAGTGCTCCAAGTACACCGTCGTAGGCAAATCGTCGTCGAACTCGTAGATGATGAACGGGCCGCCCGGTGTCCATTTAGTCTCGACGTCGATCGCCTGCACGGTCACGTGGTCATGCGCGGATAGGTCTTGTACATGCTGTAGTTGGGCAGCCTTGACCTCAGTGCCGCCGAACCTGCCGCGGATGGCCGGCAAACCAACGACCGCGTCGAACCCCACGGGTTTGGTGCGTCGGGTGACGATGTCGCGGCGGGCGTTGCGAATGAGGACGCGCGACTCGATCTCCTGTGGAGTGATCGTGCCATCCCGGGAGATCAGCACTCGGGCGTAGTCGCTGCACTGCAGCAGACCGGGCCACCACCTCAACTGGAACTCGAAGATGCGGACCGCGGACCGCTCACACTCCAGCACAGACGCGAGTTGCGGGTTGATGCCGGGCGGCCCCGCGACCACCCAGTCAGTGTCGGCTGCGCGAGCAATAGCCAAGATCCTGTCGCGCTCGTCGCCCGTGATGTTGATGCAGGCGAGGAACGACGCCGTGTCCTCCGCGCCGGGTGCTGCCTCGTCCTCGTCGAGCCAACGGTTCACCTTCATGGGGTTGGTGTGACCGAGCCTGCGGGAGACCTCGCGTGCTGACACGCCGGAACGCTCAAGCGCGCTACGGAGCGCAGCCTTGAGTGATCGCGCACGCCAACTGATGGTCGCCATGGGCACACCCTAACTGAGAGTCGCTACTGGGAGGCACGGGTGATTATTCACCGTTCGCCTTGCATGGCTGTCACGTGACACGCATACTCGTCACGTGACAGCGGCCCTATGGCCGAACCAGTCCGGGAGCTTACACGGCAGGAGTTGCACCGACATGGCGGACCACTGGGTGCGTGAGGTCCCATGCCGGGACGTGGCCGGGCGTACCCGCGGCCTTCGCGTGTTCGTCGACGGCGGCACCGTCGTGCTGTTCGCGCCACCCGGTGAAGCCGCGCGACTGGGACCTGTCGAGCTGCGCAGTCTGCAGCAGGTGTTGATGACTGCATCCATCGAGGCCGCGCACCGCGCCGCCGAGAACGTCGGGGATTGAGGAGAGGTAGGCGGTAGGCGTGACGTCGCAACAGGCGAACCAGTGGGGACCGTTCCCGGTCAAGGACGCGCTCGACCGCGACCGACAACTGTGGATCGCCGCCAGGGACGGGCAGGTCTGGTTCACGCCCGGCACCATCGTCACCGGCACGTTCAGCGCTGACCCCGACGTCGGCGACCAGATCGCCCCGAGCGTGCAGGCCGCGACCAACGCCGCGCGGCGACAACAGCGGAGGTCGTAACCCCATGTTGCTGCCGTGGCTGCTCGTAGGCGCAAGTGTCCTGATCCTGGCTGGCCTGTTCGTGGCTGCGGCGAGGAGTAAGCCATGGCGGTAACCGAGATCGGGTTGGAGTTCGTCGTCGTCGGCTCCCTCGTCGGCTGGTGCGTGTACCGGGCGATGGAACGGATCCAGGACCGAGCAGACGCCCGTTATCGGCGGGCGATCGTGAGGATCACCTACAAGTACAAGGCTCGGAGCCGCGCGTCAGGCGGCTCCGCCCACCCCCGGGCCGGCTCCCGCACAGCCGTCCGGGGGTCGTCGGGGGAGACGCGGCCTCCCGCACTCCCCGTGTCTCCCCCGACCCTCACACCTCTGGTGGACGCAGTCGACCATCCCCGGGCTGCGTCCACCAGAGGCCCAGGCGTTCCCTCCCCCATAGCCCCGGCGGGCAGCGGGTTGATCGCGGCTCACCCCCAGGGGCTGCTCCCCGCGCCCGTCGGGCCCCAATCCTCGGTGGGTGGCGGCACTAACACACCTGCCGTGTCGCCACCCACTGGGCCAGTTCTCGGCTATTGAAAGCGGAGCCGCTCACCCGAGGTTCAAGGCCATGGGGTGAGCGGCTCCTTGACGAACAGGAGTCGTATTCCATGTCCGCCGCAGCGGAGCGTACCGACACGGTGACCGGCCGTGTATCCATCGAACGGGTACAAGATCCGGCCACTGCGGCAGGTGGTCACCAGTGACCACCAACGGCAGCAGCGCACTCATCGACGACATCCGCAAGGCCTACGCCGAAGCCGAGTCCGAAGGCCACCCCCGCCCGGGCCGACCCGCCCTGGTGAAGATGCTGGCGAACCCTCCGGAGATCACCCCGTGGCAGGTGCGCAAGGCCAAGGAGCTGGTGGACGCCGAAGACGCCAGCCCGCCAGCCCCGACCGCCAGCGAAACGCCAGCCGCCGCCAGCGCTCCCGCACCCGACACTGACCGCCCCCTAGTCCTGTGGCCGGTCAGCACCGCGCACCGACTGGCAGCGACGAACCAACGCATAGCAGACGTCCTCGAAACCGCCAGCTCGCCAGCACCACCACCAGCCACCCGCCAGCCCGCCACCAGCCCGCCACGACCGTGGCCGCTGGCCCTGATCGGGCTCGCCGCCGCCGTCGCCGTCTGGTCCGGGTGGGTCGGGCTCGGGCAAATGGCCGGGTTCGGTGTCATCCAACTCCTCCCCGGAATCTGGGATGACCTGCGCATCAACTCCGCGGTGGTGCTGCCCATCTCCGTCGAGGCCTACGCCGCCTACGCGCTGCGGGTGTGGCTATCCACCAGCTGGCACAGTCAGCGCACCGTCGCGTTCGCCAGGTTCTCCAGCTTCGCCAGCCTGGCGGTCGGTGGCGCAGCGCAGGTCGCCTACCACGTCATGGCCGCAGCTGGCTACACGCGGGCACCGTGGTGGGTGACGATGCTGGTGTCGTTGGTGCCGGTGGCGGTGCTGGGGCTGGCGTCCGCGCTGGCGAAACTGGTGAAGGACGACCGCCAGGCTGGCGGCCAGAAGTGACCAGCCTGGACGACCGGGACCGCCAGCCAGGCGAGGGTGGCGGGGAGTTGATCCCGTTCCCCGGTCCCCGCGCCCGCGCTGAGGACGTCGGTGCGCTTGAGCTGGCGGAGACTGGCGAGCACCGGCCGCCAGCCACCCGCCAGCCCCGCCAGACCGACACACCACCTGGTGACGAACTGGTGCACGTCGGCCCGGTGTTGGACGCCGAGCTCGTCGACGACGAACCCGGCGACCAGGTGGTGGGCCCGGTACGCCGTGCCGTGCAACCAGTCGTCCGGGTGGTGCAGCCGATCGTGGTGGTAGTGCGCCATGACCGCACCATCGCAGTCAGCAAGGCCGTCTCCCGAAACCTGGTGTTCGTGGTCTCCGGTGCCGGCGTGCTGGCGAAACGCTGGTGGGACCGCCGCACCAAGTACGAGCGGTACGAACGGCAAGCCGAGATCGCCGGCGACCAGGAAGCGAAGCGCTACTGGAACGAGCAGGGTCAGAAAACCGCGGCAGACCGCCACAAACGGCGGATGGAAAGCCCGCGGCTGTACGCGCAGCGCCTGGTCATCACCGGGATCGCTGTCCCAGCCGTCGCGTTGCTACTCCTGCTGACCGGGCTGGCCCTCGCGATCCACAAGGGCGACCTGGGGTTGGTGCTGGCGCCGCTGCTGGGCACCGCCGAGGCGATCGGGTGGCTGGCCGCCACGGCCATGTGGCTGGCGGGTGTGCTGGCGGTCCTGGCGCCAGCGCTGGCGGTCGGGGTGCTGTGGTGGGTGGGACGTGGTGCCAACGCCGCACCAGCCTGGCTACACGCACCGCGAACCGGTGCCGCCGACGTGAACGCGGCCATCACCGCGGACGCGATCGTGCGTGCCCTGCAGAAGCTGGGCAACGCCAAACTCACCAAGGCGTTCAAGGATGACTGGATCCCGTCGTTCGAACTGCCGCCGACCAGGGAAGGGACAGGGCAGTTCAAGGGCTACCGGGCCATCTTCGGACTGCCGGAGGGCGTGACCCCGCAAATGGTCATGGACGCGGTGGACGTGCTGGCCGCGAACCTGAACCGCACCACCATGGAGACCTGGCCCACCGACTACGGGCAGGAGAAAGGCGGCCGAGCCCGGCACATCAACCTGTACATCGCCGACCGGGGGGTGATGGACAAACCCACCCCCGCCTACCCGCTGATGCACGAAGGCGCAGCGGACGTATTCGAGGGTGTGCCAATCGGCATCACCCAGCGCGGCGACCTGGTGCTGATGCCGATGGTCGGATCGAACGCAGTGGTCGGCGGAAGACCCGGCCAAGGCAAGTCGAACGCGATGCGCGTGATCTTCATCGGTGCCGCATTGGACCCGCTGTGCGAGATCCGGATCCACGTTTTCGCAGGTAACGGCGACTTCGACGCCTACGAGCCGCGTCTGTCCCGCTACCAGAAAGGCGCGTCTAAGGAGCACGCCGCAGCAGCGACACTCCACCTCGAGGAACTGCTGGACGAGGTCGAGCGCCGCGAGTACCGGCTGGCCGAAGTCGGCGCGAAGAAGCTCACCCGCTCCATCTCCCAGCAGCATGACGACATGCGGCCCCTGCTGGTCGGCTTCTCCGAGTGCCACGAACTGTTCGGAGACAAGGACAGCGGTGAACTCGCCGCCTCACTGGCTGTTCAGGTAGCGAAGCGTGGCCGCAAGACCGGCGTGATGCTCGCGTTCGACACCCAGTCCTCCCGCAAGAACGCCATCCCATCCGAGCTCGTGGAGAACATGGGCGTCAACGGATGTTTCTCGGTGAAGTCCTGGCGCAGCAACGACGGCTTCCTCGGCGACGGCAGCTTCGCGGCCGGGATCAGGGCGACCGAGCTCCGGTTCAATGTGGACCGCGGCACGATGCTCACGACCGGCATGACCGACGAGCTGTTCGAGCTGATCCGCACCTACTTCATCGAGGTCAACGACGACACCGGCTGGGACGCCGCCACCGACATCATCGAACGCGCGATGCGGCAGCTCGACCCGCAGACCCGCACCAGCGTGGCTCGTCCACAGCCAACACCGGTAGCCACCAAGCGCGACCTGCTCGCGGACATCGCTGAGGTGCTCGGCGAGTCGCCGATGCCGGCGGCGGACATCCCCGCCCTGTTGGCCCGCAACTTCCCGACCTGGGCCCCGTACCGGACGTTGACCGGCAAGAAGCTCCGCGAGGTGCTGCGGCAGGAACACGGGGTGAAGGTGCCGTCCACGGACAACCGGTGGCCTGTGGCGCCGCAGCTGATCCTGGACGCGATAGCGCGGCGGCGGGCGGCGAATTAGATGACGTCGACGAGTCGTCAAAGATCCCCCGCTGGGCATGTCCGGGCCCCGCGTACGGCCGGCGTAATCCAGCTACTTGGCCCCTGGTTCCGCAGGTCAGACGCTAATTCCGGCGTAGGTAATCCGCTCATTACGGAAGTAATCCAATTAGCTCGCCTTGAGCCGAAGATCAGCCGGATCAAGGCGGCGGACGTTCCCCGTGTTCGTGACTCGTATACCCCGGCTCCGGAGTGCCTGAGCGATGTGCGAGCCGGTGATCTTCCGGTACGGCAGGTACAGAGGGTCGACCTGACGCAGCAGTTCCGGAAGGACAGACAGGCGGACCCGTGCAGACCCCACTACGGAGGGCAGGTCCGACAGCAACTTGTCCGTGTCGATGGCCCCGCCCGAAGGTCCGGCCTTGCGTGGAGCAGCAGTCCTCGCGGGGGCAGGTTCTATGAGTGCTCGAGCGTGCGCGATAGCTCGAGCCGCCGCGTCCAGAGCGGACAGTGCTGTGACGACGTCGACACCGCCTCGGTGTCGCGTGGAGTGAACGACGTTGTACAAGGGCTTCTCGTCGACGATCGCGGCGACTTCGGCCTCAGAGGCTTGGGCGCGGGTCGGATGCCAATGCACCGTTTGCCGGCGCACGTCTGGCCACCACGGCTTGTTGCGCATGTGTGTCTCCCAGCGCTTCCCAAGTCGCTCGGTGATTCCGACGTAAAGCAGTTGGTCACCGGCTCCATAGAAGCGATACAAGGCAGTGCGCGAGCCGACCCCTTTTGCCATGCCGAAATTATATCCGAAACGGGTAACTCGAATGACTGGATCTAACTCCCCTGCGCTGGCCGCGATCGACCGCCGCGCCATCCTGATGTGTCTCGGGCAAGAGCTGTTCGACCGCCGGTTCGAGCGTGGCTGGACCCGCGGTCACGTCGTCACCCTGCTCCGCGACACCCCCGGGGCACCGGTCACCACACGGGCGCTCGGCAGCTACGAGAACGCTCAACGGGTGATACCGCTGCTGCGGCTGTTCGACCTGTGCGCCCTCTACGAGGTGCCCGTGCCGGTGTTGGTGTCGGCGGCGATCCGGCGGGTCGGTATGGACGACTGCTGCCCCACCTGCCGTAGGCCGTCATGACCGGAAGTAATCCAACTAGCCCGCAGCAGGAAGGAACCGCTATGGCGACAGTTGAGGTCTGGACACGGAACGGCGACAAGCTGACCGTCGACACGAGCGACGCCGAGGAGATCCGGAACCTCGAGGGGGCGCCATTCGATGACTCGTCGAACGTCAGCCGGACTCGCGTCACAGGGGACGGGTGACTGTGATGACCGGGCGGCAGACGATCGGGCCGGTGGTGTGGCGGGAGGCGTGGGACCACCTCGTGCACGCGTTCCACGAGCTCGGTGCGGTCTCCTCAACCGGGCTGTGCGGCGTCATCGCGGTCACCAGCCATCTTGTGGAGCCGCCCGAGGATGGGGGGCGTTGCCGGGTGTGCCGGCTCATCCGCGACGAGGAGCTTGACTACCTGCGCAGCAGGCCTGTCGAATGGCCCACGGTGGACGACGACGTCGTCCCGGTGCCGCAGCCGCCCAGTCCTCATCCTGGTTCGTTCTGCGGGTGCCGGCCCTGTCGAGCGACGTACGGCTTCAATGCCTAGCCAGACGGTGTGCTCGAACGGCGACTGCGACGGATACTACGGACCGTGTCGTGCGTGTGGGATGGAGCATTGCGCGGTGTGCGGGACGTGTTGGGCGAAGGACGGAGCTGCACGTGAAGTGGAACGAGCCGGCGTTACCGGATGGTCCGACGCTCGACGTCGACGAGCAGGGCCAGCGGATCGTGCTCGCCGCCGACGACCGGATCCGGATGATCCTGCATGGCCTGAACCGGCTGTTGGAGGTGTTCGGCGCGCAAGACCCGATCGAGGTTGGGCCGGATGGGACGGTCACGTTGGACAGTGCCGGGGTGTACCGGTACCGGCTTGTGGAGCGTGACCGGTGGCGGCGAGAAGTCGGCATCTACGAGCGGGTTCCCGGAACGTCAACAGGGACGTGAGCAGTCCGGCGGCCCGCCTCCTGCGAGACGGGCCGCTTGCTCTTCCGGACTGAGCTACACCCATCGACCACGCGTGGCTTCACGAGCGGCGGGATTCGAACCCGCGACCACGACCAGTCTATCCCGGACACGACGAAAGCGGCCCCCACGACCTACGCCCGAGGGGAAGGGCGCGGATCGTGGAGGCCTGTTGCCACCCAGGGACTGAAGGGGACTGGGCGGCAGCTCTGGGGTTGCTGGTGTCAGGGCACCCGAAGATGCGCCGGCGCGGTAGCCGGCACCTTGGACTCCACGTTCTGTCGGACGAAGAACGCACCCAACGCGGTCACCAGCGCGAGGATCCCGACCTGCGTGCTCTCGGGGACGTTCGTGCCGAGCGCCAGCAGCACCGCGAACAGAGCCTTCATCAGACCGACCAGCGCCGGCAGTGCGGCGTCGACGGACACCATCGCCGCGGTGAGGAACCCGGCGAGCGCGAGGGTGGCGGCGTTGACCGCGCCCTGTGTTTCGGTGGTGAGCGGCAGCAGCAGCGCGACCGCCTGTAACAGGGTGGCCACGAGGCCCCAGAACACGGCCGGCTCCCGGCCCCAGATCAGCTTCATCTCAGTTCCCTTCGGGGGTTAGGCGGCCGGGCGGAGTCGCTCGGCGAGCCGGTCAACAATGGCGTCGGCCTGTTCGGCGGTGTCGTCGCCAAGCGCCTCTGCGAGGACATCGCGCAACGCGGGCAGCACGGCCGTGGTGATGGCGTGTTCCGCACCCGCGGCGGCAGCCTCACGTGCGGCGGCTTCCAGTCGGAGGGAGAGTGCCTCGGCGTCGAGATCCTCCGCGGCGATGGCGGCGGCGAGCGCTGCCTGGCCAGCGCGCATCTCGGTGACGATGTACCCGAGCTGCGTCTGGAGATTCGAGCCCTCGTAGTGGGTTCCGCTGACGACGGTCCCCCACGTCTGTCCGAGTGCGGCGTCCTGTGCGACGTTCAGCGTCACGTCTTCCTCCGGTTGGATTTGGGCCGCCGCACGGAAGGCGGCCATGTTGATCGTTCGACCGGGTTGGTCACCCGGATCCCACTTACCGGTGATGCTGGTCTCGGCATGCGCGCGGACCCGCTCCCGATCACCCCAACCAACAACGTCCGCGACGACCCGGGTCCAGATCAGCGCGGCCCGGTACTGGGCGTCCCGCATCGGCACGGTGCCTGGGTAGACGATCTCCAGTCCGAGCACCCGCTTGTTGAACAGGGACGTGACCGGCAGCGGCCCCATCGACCGGCCGCCCGATGCGCCGGCGTGGTTGGCCGGATGCGCGGCGATCACCGTCAAGCTGCCGTCCGCGTTCCCGGCGTAGTTAGCCAGCGGGCCCGGCAGGTCCGAACGTCCGTTGACCAGGATGCTCGGCGCGGACCCGAATGCCGTGGCGGTGTGGTGCACGATCCCGCCCTCATACGCCGAGGACTGGCCGTTACCCCGCGACTCCCAACCGGGCCACTCATGCACCGTGACGCCGGCGGCGCGGAGCCTGGCGTTGATCTCCCGGCAGCGTGCGACGCTCATGCTGGCACCCACTGTCCGTTGCGGATGAATCCTTGGCTTGGGCAGTTCCTGCACGCGAGGCTCGGCGAGACGGTCAGTGATGCCTCGTCGCCGGGCCCGCCTGCGACCAGTTGGTGCTTCGCCACCCACGCCGCCGGGCCGCCGGGCACCGCTGGCTCGTTGACCCACGCGATGTAGCCGCCGCAGTACTTGGCACCAGGTGTGGCGTCCGGCCCTTTCGGGTGGTGCTCGATCAGGCCGATGACATCGCCGCTGTGGTTGGAAAGCCATGTGAATGAGTGGCCTTCACCGAGATCGTGCTCGTCCTCGCGGCCGGGGTAGACGGTGCTCATGACTCGTCCTCGATGGACGGCACCGACAGCGGATTCGCTGCGACGTCGGCCTCGGGGTCGAAGTCGGGTCGCAGGTAGGCGGCGACCGGCTCCCGGTCCAGGGTTCCAGTGACCAACACCCCGTCCCCGTCAACGGCGGCCACGATGTCCACGTCCTCCGCGTACCGGCGCGGGTCGTCATCCTCAGCAGCGACCGAGGACAGGTGAGCCCGCACATGCGCGGCAACATCGCTGGCCGTCTCCTGACACCAGCGGGCATAAGTCAACATCTAGGACGCCCCCTCACGGCGAGCTCTCCGACCTTTGTGGAACAGCAACACCCGATGCCACGCCACGAACATCGCCAGCACAGCAATGAACAGCATGAACGTCACGTTGCCCGGCGACTGGTTGAAGATCGCTTCACGCCCCGGCCCGGTCGAAACGTTGATCGCGCCCCGCACGTACAGCAACGCGAACAACGTGGAGAACATCACCAGATGCCCGGCCGTTTCACGCTCTGGACCGCGCGGCAACAGCCACCACCGCACCTTGACGGAGTAGTAGATGGGGAACGTCAACGCTGGGACCGCGCCCAGCGCCAATAAGACCAGATAGGTCACGAACACCGGAGTGTTCACCTGCCATCCTCCTGTACTCCCCGAAGCGCCTGGGTCAACCAATGCGTGAAATGGTTCTGCTCACGGATCTTCTTCGCCCGCTCATGCACGCGCGACGACTCCGCCTTCAACGAGCGGGTCTCCGCCGCCTGCCGGCGGGTGTCGTCATGCACCGCCTGGACCTCGGCGCGTTCCCGCGCCACATACTCGTCAAGAACACTGTCCGGATCGTGCTTCTTGCGACGCCACCAGCTCACTCACCCTCACCGCCCCGCCGGCTCCGAGTACCAGGCTCCAGCTTGTCCACGGCCTCTTTCAGCGCGCTCACTAGGGCGATGGTCAGCTTGTCGTTGTCCAAACCCTGCCGGACAAGAGGCAGCATCTCCGCCACGACTTCTTCCTTCGCCGCGGCAGCGTCCTTCCACAACAGCACAACCTGCTGAAGCTCGGTGATGCGGGCGTCAACAGACCCTCGTGGCACCAGCGAGCCGCGGAGGATCGCGTAGAGCACCGCTATCACGAACCCGGTGATCCCTACTGGCGGCAGCCATGGCAGGACTTCCGTCACGCGCACCTCCACTCTGGTTCGGGCAACACCTGTCGGAAAGGGTTTGTGCATGGGGGATCCCGCCATCCTGTGTGCACATAGGGGTCGTGTTACACGTCGGGGATGACCGCGACCCGCCGGTACAGCCACGTCCCGGTGCCAGCACTCACCTTGTGCTGCAACACCACGTTGTAGGGGTTCCCTGAGGTGAGGCCAGCGATGGTCGCGAACCCGGTGAGGCCGTAGGCGACCTCACCGACATGCAGGATCATGTCGTTGTCGTTGGCCGCTTTCACCTGCGCACCGGAATTGACGACAGCGCCCTCGCCGATCCAGATCGAGGTCTTGTTCTCCGCCCCCGCGCCGCCTGCGGTGTTATATCCGGCCGTGGCGAAGTGGATGGAGACGAGGCCGGAGGCCGGAGCCACGAACGCGACGCCACACACCGATGAGCCCGTAAGGGCGCTTTGGTAGCTGGACATGGCGCTGTCGCCGGGGGTGTCCACCCTGGCGTGGGTTTTCGCCAGGGTGGCGATCTTGGCGTCGACCCGCTCGAACTCGTCCTCGACGTCCTCCGCCAGGTTCTGGATGTCCTGCGGAACGTTGGGCGAGTTGGAGAGCGCCGGGTAGCGGAGACCATATGTTGGGGTGGAAGGCATGCGGACTCCTCACAGGGGTAGAACTACAAGCACCGTGTTGGAAAAGAAGGCGTCGTCAACGCTGCTGGTGAATTTTCGGTACTTGACCTGGAATGTGTTCAGCCCCTGATTGAGGCCATCGGCGGCGGTGAGAACGAACACGCGGTGCGCCCCGACCTGAACCGGGCCGCCGCCAATAGCGCCCATTGAGCGGCCGTCTACCGCCGGATTTGGGGGCGGAATGCTGGATGCTCCAGTCACCTGAATGTGGGCTTCGCCAGCGAGGGCTTCGTTCCCAGCTAGCGCACACGAGAGCCATGCGACGCACGTTCTGGAAGGGCCGATGTAAACGTCTGCGATGGTCGGGATGTTCCCATGATTCAAGTCGTGCCAGTTTCCCGCACCGACGACAACCTGATTGTCGTCGTCGGTGCCGATCGCGTAGCGCACCCTCAGCGTCTGATCTACGGGAGCGATCCGACCCATCACGAAATAGGTGTACTTGTATCGCCAAATCGCCACCAAGTCCCCAACGCCGACCATCACAGACCCGGTAGCCACCACCTGCAAGTCGGTCATAGATGCGCCCAACACGCGGATGGTGTTCGTTCCTGCTGATTGGTCCCACGCCAGCACCTCGCCTGTGTGGAACCCCAAGTCCGGCTCACCAGCGCCGCCTAGCAACTGGGCGATGTCTGGGTTCACAGAAGGTCCTCCACCTCGATGTCCTCGTGAGACCGCTCCCGGGTGTCGGCTCTCATCGCCCCTGCCGCGGTCAGTGGGATCGTGAGCTTCTCCAGCACGTGCAGCTCGGTTTTCGCGTCGTCCCGATGGGACACCAGCACCACGTCGAGTGGCTCCAACGCGGGGTTGGGGACCATGGTGAAGTCGACGTGGTAGGGCAGACCGAGGTTTCTGGCGAGTAGCGCGGCGGCGGCGGTCCCGGCCCCGTCCGCTGTGGTGATGAACGATGAGGAGAAGAAGCGGGGAACCTGCCCGAATTGGCCGTACCAGTAGGTCGGTGAGGTCGTGGAGAGGTCGCGGGCGACCGCGCGCACCGCTGGCTGGTCGCCAGGTGACTCGCCGGTCACGATGACCGCGTTGTACACGCCCTCACGGGAGCGGGACCGGCCCATGGACACCAGGACACCGCTGCGTCCGTGGTTGACGTCGAACGCCACCGACGACAGCGCGGGTGCGGGCGCGTCCTCCACACGCAGCCGGCCTTCGTAGTCCCAGTACATGACCTTGCCGAGCGACTTGACGATGTCCAGCAGGAACTTGTAGCGGTCCTGCTCGGCGATGTGGCTGGCGGGAAACGATGTCCCGGCGGCGTTGAAGTCGAACAGGATGTCCGCCGACGGGTACACGTCCAGCACCAGCGTCTCGAACATCGTCTCGACCGATGTGGCCGCCGCGAACTGGACAGGCTCCACCAGCCGCGCGTCGATGATCCCCGACATGCGGTCCCGGCCCGTGATCCGCACCGGTCCGCGGCGGGGGGCGTCGTTCTGTTCGGTGGAGTAGATCCGGAAGTAGCCCTGGCTGACCCATTCGCGTTCGCCGCCGCCGTACTCGATACCCCGCGAGATGTGCACCTCGGGGCCGTACGGTGCGATCAGGTCGGTGGTCTCGTCCGGCCACTGCGACCCATCGGTGGTGAAATCGACCGTGCCGCGGACGTCGGCGTTGGCGTCGAGCTCCACATCCCCGGCCAGGATGGGGATGTCCGTGCCGGCCGGCTCCACCCCCACCGGCATGCCGGTGACGACCCGCGCCCGGAAGCAGGCTTTGTGGCTTCCCCGCACGATACGCAGGAAGCGGTCACTGACCGGGCGCATCAGGGCACCACGATGTCGCCTGGTTGGCCGACCTCGTCCAGGATTTCCGCATAGTCAGCGAACGCGGATAGCACAGCCGTGTAGGTCAGGTAGTTGTTGACGATCGTCTGGTAGGTGGCGGTCGACCCCACAACGTCCGGGCCCGGTGGCGCGGTCTCCGTCAACGGCAGCGTGAAGAAGTGCGTGGCTGGGACGGGTGAATCGTCTGACACGTCTCCGATGTCGGCGTACAACGTGGGCAGACGCGACCCCGGCGGGCAGTGCAGGAACACCGGGTCACCGCCAGCCAAGACGAGGTCGAGACGGTCATGGTCCTCTGTGGTCAACGTCTTCAGTTGCAGGGTGAACTGGCGCGACCCTTTGAGGTCGGTGACGCTGACCGGGAAGGAGCGGCCCACCACATCGAAGGTCCCCGACCGGGTGCGGCGGGTCACGTTGACTTCCCCGAACGGGGTCACCTCGGTGTTGAGGAAGGGGCGGTGCAGGAACTTCAACCACGTGCGTCCACCAAGCGACGGCGTGATCGAGTTGGACTGGGTGGTCTCGTTCGCGAGGAGCTCGAACACGATTCCCCGGGACACTGCCGCCGCCCCGCCTGTGACCGTGAACGACGACGCGCCGACCGCTGTCTTCACGGTCTGGATTTGGTAGGCCCACGCGATGCCCTGGTCGTCGCCGAGCGTTGTGGACGACGAGCCGATATCTGCCGGCACACCGGCGGGGCGGGTGGTGGAGGTCCAATCGTCCTGTTTCCACCCCACCCACACCAGGACGGAGTTGTCGACGACCGGCGTGTACGCGAGGGTGGCCATGTCCTGCGCGACCCCGTTCAGGACCGCGGCCGGTGTCGCACCCAACACCGCTTGTGCGCCCCGGAACGCGCACATCTGGGCGGACACAGACATGGTCGCGCCACCGGCGCCGGTGAACCCCACTGTCGGCGTGGACTCGGAGGACCCCGCTGTCTTGGCGTGTACCCGCACGTTCCCCGCATTCACCAGCTCGGTGTACCCGGTGGGCGCTGGTGTTGGGGTGCCCTGCGCGGACGCGCGGGTGGCGGCGAGGATCAGCAGCGCATCCCCGGCCGCTCGGCCCGCTGGTAGCCCGGGTGCGACCGACGCGTTGGCGGCGTGCGCGGCCGTGCCGGCCGACACGAACGTCACCGTGTCCAGGTAGCGGACCCGATAGTAGTTGACCACGTCGGGGGCGAACTCGTAGTCGTCGACGGTGGCTATCACTCCGCTGGTGACGGGCCGGTCGAGTCCGCCGCGGACGGTGCTCCACGTGACCTGGTCGGTGGAGCGCTCCACATCGGCGGTGAGCGCGCTGCCGAGGCCGGTCGCGTCGATACGGACCCGCGACAACTGCGAATCGTAGGTCAACGTCACGGCCATCGGGTGTCACCGCCTGTTCTCGTGCTCATCGGGTGTTCCCGGCGCCGGCTGTCACGTGCCGCACAGTCCTGCGGGTGTTCTCGCTGATCCGGACATCGACGATGTCGGTGAGCTCGCGGTCACCGACAAACACCTGGATGTTGCAGCCCGCCAGCATCGACCCAGCACCCCCCGCATACGCGCCGTTGATTCCGCCGTCCGCGTAGGACCGCACCATCTGAGACCTCGGGACCAGGGCGTAGCCGAACGCGTCCGCGGTGGTGCGCAGAATGTCCGTTGCCCGACCTCGCCGGTCCATCGCCCACGGGATGTAGGACTCGTTCCCCGTTTCGGGTTCGGCCCACACCCGCACCGCCCCCGGCATCGCCTTGGCGATCTGCGGGTGATGTGACTCGCCGAAGATCCCACCCGACGCGAACTGCACGATGCCGCCGTAGGCGGGGGTGAACTGGCCACCCAGCCCCTGCCGGCCAACCTCGTTCCGGCTGGTGATCCGGACCGTCCAGTTGAACACCTTGTTCGCGTTCGCGTTGGCGAGCCGGTCAAGCTCGTGCTGTGCGGCAGCGGTTTGGGCGGACACCGACACCGTGCCATCCGGCAGCTCGTTGACCTTGAACCCGATCTCCTGCAGCCGACGGATCGCCTCCTGCGACAGGACGCCGACGTTCACTTCCTTGTCCGGCGGGATGTTCATCACCATCGCCCGGACCCGCTGCAGCTCCATCTGGGCTTCCATCGACCCAGGTGTCGTGATATCCGTCTTCGCTTCGTCGGGGACCGCCAGGACGGAGTCGACGTAGTCCCAGGTGGCCTGCTCGCTGTCGTGGAACTGGCGGGCGATGTTGAACAGCTGCTGCCGTGACGCGTTCAAAGACGCGACCAGCGCGGCATGCCCCGCAGCCGCGCCGCCGGTGGACTTCGCTTCCTCCGCCGCCTGAGCAGCCGCGTCGTTCATCGCCGACGCGATACCGTCCAGCGCCTCAGCGTTCTCGATGCCCTCTGTCGTGTTGGCGTCCAGAGTCTTGGAGTTTTCCGCGAACACACCGTTTGCTTCACCGATAGCCTTGATCAGGTTGCGTTGCGCCTCACGGTGGCTGAGTGTGACACCGTTCAGCCGGTCCAACGCGGAGATCATCCCGTCCAGCGCCTCAGCGACCTCTTCCGCTGTCGCAGCAAGTTCCTTGTTCGCGCCGCTCTGATCTTCCGTCGCCGCCGTGCCTTCCTTCGTAGCCTCGGTGACGTCCTTTTCGGTCTGCAACTCGTTGTTCTTGCCATCCACCACCGCGTCGAGCTCCCCCAAGAGCTGCTTCGCGGCGTTCGCCTCTTCGGTGTACCGGGTGACCGTGCCGGACTTGCCGGCGTTGACCTGCGTCGTACCCGCCTTGATAGTCGCCTCAAGCTGACCCCTCAGCTTCTCGTAGGCACCGCCCTGCTGAAGGATCGCGTCCGTCACGACCGGCAGTTCGATACCGAGTTGCTTGGCGGCGTCCAGCATCTTGTGTTCGGCGGCCTGCTTCGCGGCTACTCGGCGCACCGAGTCATTGATGACGCCATTCTGTTCCCTGATGGCCTCAGCGACGCTCTTACCGGCCTCGGCGAGTTCCTGCTGTCGGTTCGCTGACCCTCCCGCGGCTATCCCGAACGCCCCCAGCAGGGTGATGCCGAGCCCGATGGCCGCGCCCCACGGCCCGGTCATGAACAGCCCGAACTTGCCGAGGGCGCCGGTCACGGCGCCGCCCTTCTCGACCAGGCCGGTCATAGACTCACGGAACGCCAAAATCTTCACCGCGCCGATCAGCGCCGCACCGCCCAGAACGGTCACAGCAGCCGTGATGGCACCCAGAACCACGATGGCTGTCTGCACAGGCTCAGGCAGATCCTGGAACCACGACACCAGGTTGCGGATCCCCTCGATACCGCCCTGAACGATCGGCAACAGGGCCGCCCCGATATCGATCATCGCGTCCTTGATGGCGTTCCCGGCGGTCTGCATCTGCGCCTCGGTGGTTTGGTACCGCTTCGCGGCCTCCTCAGCCAACGCCTCGTTCTCGGCCCAGCCCTGCGACCCGGTCTTCAGGCTGTCGGTGAACATGTCGGATGCGCTTGCGGCACGGAGCAGGGCGTCCCGGACCCGGATCTCGGTGAACCCCAACCGCTCCAGCACGCCGAGAACGTCGCCGCCGGATGCCTGCATCTTCCCGAGGCCCTGGATGAAGGTGATGATCGCCGTCGACGCGTCCTCTTTGAACACCTTCGTGAACCGGTCCCCAGACATGCCGGCGATCTGCGCGAAGTCCGCGAGTTTCTGGCCGCCGCCTTGAACCGCCGACGACATGTCGATCATCACTCGGCTGAACGACGACCCGCCCGCCTCAGCCTCGATACCCACACTGGACAGCGCGGACGCGAACGCCAGCACCTCGTCCTCGCTCAGTCCGACCTGTCGTCCGGCGCCGGCGATGCGCAGGCCCATCGAGATGATGTCCTGCTCCGTGGAAGCGCCAGCGTTGCCCAACGCGACCAACGCCGAACCCAATCTGTCAACATCACTCGCGCTGGTGCCCATGATGTTCATGAACTGCGCCAGGCTCGTGGCGGCCTGGTCAGCGGTGAGGTTCGTCGTCTCACCCAGCGCGATCATCGTCTCGGTGAACTCGGCGATGTCCTGCCGCTTGATGCCCAACTGGCCGGCCGCCTCAGCGACCGCGGCGATCTCCTGATGTGTGGCCGGCAACGTCTTCGCCAAACCACGCAGCTCACCCTCAAGCGCCGCGATCTCCTCATCCGAACCGTCCACCGTCTTGCGGACACCGGCGAATGCGGACTCCCACTTGATGGCCTCGCGCACAGCCATCCCCAAGCCGAGTGTCGCGGCGGCACCGAACCCGAGCATGCCGGTGCCGAGGTCGGTCATGGCCTGACGGTGCTGCCGCTGCTGCTGCTCCATCTTCCGCAGCTCTTGGGACGCCTGCCTGGTGAGGTTCCCGGCCTCTTCCATCTTCCGGCGCAGATCTCCGAGGTCGGCACCGATTTTGTATGTGAGGGGCTTCGTCACGACGACTCACCTCCCCTGCGGACGACACCTTGAGCAGTCACCGTGAGAACCGGCGGTGAGACGGACATGGACACCGCGGCCGCCCTTCACGACAGCCTCGGTTTCGTTCATGCGCTGCTGCTCACGGCAGCCCAGGCACACGAACGCCTCAGCGTGGTATGCCAGCCGTGACCCGCCCTTGTCTTCGTCCCAGTCGTCGGGGTGGGTGCCGCAACCAGGGCAGCGGCGGTTGTCGTGGGACTGCCACGCCAACGCCGCATCCTGATCCGACTCGCTCCACGACAGGAACTTCGAGAGCGGGATCCCCTTCGGCCCGCAGTAGGACATGCGGGCGTAGAACAGGGGATCCCGGGTCAGTCTTTTGGGACGCGGGCATCCATCCCGTCAACGTTGAGAGTCAGCACAGCCATGCGCAGGCTGTTGGTGTCCCCTTCCGACCACGTGTCCTGCTCGAGCTGAGCACGCCACCAGGACTCGTCCTGAAGGTCCTCGTCGACACACGACGCCGCCAACAGCGGGGCGAGCGCGGCCGGCCAGTTGATGCCTTCCTCGCCCTGCCACTCCAGCATCGCCGCGTTCCACTCGTCCCGCGGCATCGACTGCATCTCCACGTCCGCGTAGTGGGAACGGACCCGCTCCCACGCGTCGTCGAGCTGCTTCTGCAACGAAGCCAGCCGGGCGTCGCTGCGCTCCTCGCCTTCCTTCTGCTGCTCGAGCTGCAGGGCGGCGAGGACACCCATCCACAGTTGGTTGTCCTGGGAGGAGTCCGTGATGGGGATGGGCTGCACCAGCCGGCGACGCTGCTTGGCTTCGAGCTTCTCCTTGAGGCTGGTCACGACTGCGGCAGGGTGACGCCCTCAGCGGGCTCGGAGCGGATCGCGTACGTCACGACCCGCTGCCCGGCGGCATCCAGCGAGCGGGACATGGAGTTGCTGGACACGGTCACCTGGAACACGTCCCCGATCGCGGACGCCAAACCGCCGTCGGCGATGACGATGTAGCCGTCGGTGTCGCGGGGCAGCAACACCGACACGTCACCGGCGCCGCGGTCGACGTCGGCGTAGTGGGTGATCGACGACGACTCGGCGGTGATCCTGCCGGGGATCTGGGACACGAACCGTGTTTCCAGGTCCGGGGTGTCGATCATGGCGCTGGACGTCATCCACCCGGAGATGTCCGCGATGTTCTTGAGCTCGGTACCCGCATCCAGTTCCGCGAATGTCGGCGCGGCCTTGTTCGCGATCGACGGGCAGAACAAAATTTGCGTGGTGCCCGGCGCGAAGAAGCGGGTGATGCTGGCGGGCTGGTTGGGCGTGATGGGCATGACTCAGTCCTTTCCATTGCGCCCGGCCGGCGCAGCCTTGGCGGTCTCGGTCTTCGTGGCGGGTGTGTCCACGGCGGGTTCCGTGGGGGTGTCGGTGGGGATCGGTGGCGCGTCGAGCGGCAGCGGCTTCGCGGGCTTCCGGCCCCGCTCGGGGGCAGGTACCTGCACCCAGCCGGAGCCCTCCCAGTGCGGCACCGCCGACGCCGGCACCCTCGCCGGTGTCTCGATGCCTTCGTGTGTCATGTAGACGAACTCCACTGATCCCTCCATGGGCAGCGCGAACAGGACGACCAGTGCTGGTCGCCTACAGGTCAAAGGGTTGGGTCAGGAGAAGCCGAGGGACTGGCCGACGTCGTCCATGGCCCCACGCATCATCGCCGCGGAAGACGGGCCCGCTGCCTCGGCGGCAGGGCGCAGGAACGGTCTGGTCGGCTGAGTCGACCAAGGGATGTCCCGGCCGTACACCGGGTGCCGGAACGTGTCCCCGCGCTGCGTGATCCCCTCATACGGGCGGGCGTGAGGTGCGTTCGCGCCGCCGGCCGACACCGTCACACCTTCGCGGTTCTGCCGGAAGCTAGTGGTCACCTTCAGGGTGCCGGGGATCCGCGACGACCACGACGCGTTGGCCGCGGCTTCGTTGGCGACCTGCTGCCCGGCTTTCCGCAGCGCCGGTCTGACTGCCTTGCGGGTCTCTTCCGGCAGGGCCCGCATGTCGCGGGCGATCTCCACCATCGGGTCAGTCACAACGTCACCTCGATCTTGACGTCGACGGCGATGTCACACTCCGCACCCTTGGTGGTGTGCAGCGGCTGCCACGCGTGCGAGTCGATCGTCGCCTTCACACCACTCAGCCCCAAATTCGGTGTCACGGTGACGATCCGCTGCAAGGGGGCGAACTTCGACGCCGCCTTGTCCCGGGCCGCACGCATGTCGTGCGTGGGGTGCACGGCGGCGATCAGCACACCGATCGTGACGGTCTCGATGTCCTGCGCGTCCAAGCCGGCGGTAGCGGCCCGGCCAACGTTGATCCACTCTTGGGCGTTGTGCCGGTACCCGAAGAAGATCAGGTAGTCGCTGATGTCGTTGACTGTTGCCCAGCCGTCCATCAGGAAATGGGGGTCGATCTCCGGCTCGGCCCGGTACAGGTCCAGCAGCTGGTTGTAGACCTCGGGAACCCGGGTGATCCGTGGGGTGCCCATCACGCCACCAACGGTGGAGGTTTGCCGAGCAACTCCAACGCCCTGTTCGGGATCGCGAACCCAACCAAGCCGCCGGCCCGCGAGTCGAGGGAGTCCTCAAGAGCGCCCACGGTCGGCACCGAGGCAGCCGCGAACGGCCGCATCGTCTGCCACAGGTGCTCGACGATTATCCGACACGCCAACAGTTCGTTGGCGCGGATGATCCGGCTGCCGCAGACGTATACAGGCAGCAGGTCTCCGTACAGCCCGGCGCCCGAGAGTGTCGTGACGAGCCCAATGTCGGGATCCAGGTCGAGGTCATCCGGGTCCCAGGTGATGGCACCATCAAGTGTGGCCACGCTGGTCACACTGATCACAGGAATGCGGTTCAGCAGCAGCTTGCCGCACACACTGCGGTGCCTCTCGCCAGTGATGGTCCGACGAACGAGCTTCCTGCCGGTGTGGTCTTCGACGGCGATCGTGGCGGCGGCGATGAACAGCCGGAGGTCGTCGTCGTGGTCTGTGGATGTCCCGAGCCGCAACTGCTTGCGGGCCTCGGGGAGCCCGATGATCTGGTCGGTGATCTCGCGGACGTTGAACACGTCGCGGTAGGCGGTGGCGTTCGCGCCGGTCGCCACCCACGACACCGTGTGCAGGCCCTCCAACGTGGCGGTGAAGTCCACCGTGTACACGCCGGTGCCGTTGGTGTGGCTGACCGCCGGCGTGACCGATGTCCCGTCCGGCAGCCCTACCGTGAGCACGACAGCGCCAGCGTCCTCAGGTGTGCCGGCCGCGTTGGTGACGGTGATGCCGAGGGGGACGATGTCTCCGACGTCGTACATCAGGTGCCCCCTCTCGCCGATGCCGCACGCCGTTCGAGCAGCGCCGCTGTAGGTCCGGTCCGTTCGAGCAGTCGGGATCCGCCACGGGACACGGGCGTCGCCACCACCGCCAGCCCGACTCCACCGCCGGCGCCGACTGCCACGCCGACTCGTTCACGGACACCTGTTGCCGCGCCTGTTCCCCCGCCGACCCCGACGCCAACGCCGACACGTTCCAGCACGCCGGCGGCCAACCCCGTGCCGCCACCGGCCCCTGAGCCGGTGCCGTAGGTGTTGACCTCTTCCGCGCCGGACGCAGCACCGACACCGCCGCCGCTCCCGACCGCCGTACCGATTCGCTCCCGGATACCGGACGCCGAACCAGTCCCGCCGCCGGCGCCGGCGGCGGTGCCGAGTACCTCGCGGACCCCGGTTGCCACGCCAACGCCGCCACCTGACCCGGTGGCCGTTCCCGCCGTGTCGGTGGCCCCAGCGGTGACCGGAGTGTCCATCAGGTCGGCGATCGTGGCCTGGTTCAGGACCTCGTCGTAGATCCGCAGATCGTCCATCGTCTGCGTCGTCAGCGACGTCTCCAGCACCTGGATGGAGTCCGCGGTGTCCAGTGGCGCGGTCACGGTGCCGGAGGTGGCAACGAGCGTGCCGTCGAGGTAGAGCCGGGAGTTGGTGCCGTCGTAGGTGCCGGCGTAGTGATGCCACAACCCGTCGCCGGGCATTGGTGTGGTGATGTTGGTGTTGCTGCCGCCCTTACGCAGGCGAAGGGTGACGTTGCCGGACAGGTTGTAGAGACCCCACGAGCCGGTGTCATCCGCGGTGATGTACCAACGGAGCCACCACACCGCGTTCCCGGTGCCTTTCATCCAGAACATGAACGTTCTGGCGCTGGTTTGGCCGAACGCCGACGCTGCGATCGTGGCCATGCCGGCGCCGAGCTTCGTCAGGCCCTCGTCGGTGTGGCCACCGTCCCCTGTGGTGCGCTGCGCCCCGGTGTTCAGCGTCCAGTCGTTGGTGCCGGCATGGTCGATCACATCGCCGGACGTCTCGTCGAAGTTGTAGGCGGCGAGCAGCGCCATGACTCACGCCATGACGGTGAAACTGAAGGTCAACCCGCCAGAGTTGATGACGAAGTTGTTTCCCGCCGTCACCGCGTCCGCCGTGATTGTGCCCGACCATCCAGCCGAACCGCCAGACGAGGCGGTCCACCCGGTCCAGTGGGTGTAGTCCTCGCTGCCGGCCACCCCGTTCCACCGGAGCTCGGCGTTGGTGGCGATCGCACCACCCGACGCCGCGGCGAACGAGCCCTGCACCCGGTCCGTCTCCACCGCCGCGTTCGCGGTACCGCTGGCGCCGGGGTCACCGACGTGCAGCTTGATCCATGGATATTCGGCGGCCAACGCGTTGAGGTCTTCGTTCGCCTCGGCGGCGAGCACTCCAGTAGCCACGGGTTACTCCTCTGCTTCAACGACACACCACCTCGACTGACCTACTTGGACTTGCCTGCGGCCTCGATCTCCTGCCGGAGCTTGTTGACGCCCCACCGCTTGTCGACGGTCACGCCAGCGTCCTCGGCCTGCTGCCGCAGCGCGTCCAGGTCGTCGACCGGCTTGGGTTCAACCTTGGGTTCGAGCGTGGGCGTGGACAGTGACCGCTTCTCACCTGGTGCCGCGGTGGCACGCTCCACGTCGTAGTGCACCGTGATCTCCTCGAACAGTTCCGGGTGCGCGGCGAGCATGGGGTGCCCGGCACGAACCCTGGTCACGCCCTTGTTGACGACGACCATGTCGCCGTTCCACTCGAACGCACCGGATTCCTTGCACACGTAGACATCTGCTGCCATGTCGGTGACCTCCCTTCGAGAGGTGTCGGTCAGCGCAGCGGTGCCGGCAGCGCGGTCGGTGCGGCGTGGTCGTGGTTGTGGACGATGTACAGCACCGCACCTAGCTGGGCGTTGGTGCCGACGTCGGCGATGTCCAGGCTGATGTGGGTGTTGCCGGCGGTGAGCTGGTCGGCGCGGACGTGGATGACCACGATCTGCTGCGACTCCGCCGAGGTGCCCGCGCCGCCGGGGTCGGTGATGGCGGCACCTGCGGCCTGGGTGACCCGGGTCCAGGTTTCGTCGCCGTCGAGTGTGGCTTCGTTCTTCAGCCAGTACTCGGTGACGACAGCGAGGTCGCTGGTGGTGCCAGCGGACGCGGCGGTGTGCTGCTTCAGGGTGAGCACGGGGTCGTCGGCGGCAGTGCCGGCCCCCTTGATGACCACGATGTCCACGCTGGACACCTCGACCATGGAGAGCCGCTTGCCGGTGTTGGCGGCGGTGGACAGGTCAACGGGGGCCAGGCCGGTCGACAGGTCGTAGGACTCGCCGAGCATCATCGGAATGCCTTTCGGTTGAGCGGGGGTGTTGGTTCGGGCGAGCGAGGCCGCGCCCCTCCGCTGTGGGAGTCAGGAAGGGGCACGGCCTCGGCCTATCAGGCGGCCTTGTGCAGGACCCGGAACGCGTTGTCCACCAGGACCTTCGAGTTGTTGCGCCAGAACGCGTACAGCCCACGCTGCCCGGTCGGGCGGCGGTTCGGTCCGAACAGGTGCGGGATGACGTCGACGTTCATGCCGATCCGGTCAACGATCAGGAAGTTCCTGAAGTCGCCGAGCAGCAAGTACCGGTCACCCACCTGCAGGGTGCCGTCGGGCATCGCCGAGGTACGACGAGCCGGGTAGCCGATCAGCTCCGGCGGCAGACCCTCACCGAGCCGCACCCACAGGTTCGCCCCGCCGGCGGTGTCGAACTGGCGTGCGAGGTTGTAGATCGACCGGTGCGCCAGGAACTGGGCGTTGTCGAGGAACCGGTCCGGCAGCGCGTCCTCAAGCGCGTAGATCGACCCCACCGTGAACGTGTTCGCGGTGACGTTCGACGACGCGCTGAGGGTGGTGATCAGGCCGTTCGCTGCCGGCGCCACACCGGAGCCGTTGACGAACGAGTCGGCCTCTTCGTCGTCCTTCGCCTCGGCGAGCAGCCGAGTCATCTGGGCCTGCAGCGAACCCCAGTCCTGGTCGATCTCCCGCGAGAACGGGATGAACCCCTGCACCCGCTCCGCCTTCACGGTCGGCTGCTGGAGATCCGGCGAGTTGTCGTCGGCTTCCTCCGCTTCAGCGGCGCGAGACACCGTGACACCTGCGGAGGTGACGCCGTCCCACTCCTTGCCGGTGATCTGCTCAACCCGGGCCATCTGCCGAAGCGGGTTCACGCTGCCGTTGTTGGTCAGAATGATCGTCGGGTCGAGCTGGAAGGGCACCGCGAATCCACCGGTCTGGCCTGCGCCGACCGCGAGCGCACGCTGCTCCTCGGTGGTCAGTCCGTTGGTGGACAGCGCCATGCAGTACTTCCCGAACGCCCGCTCGTACACCGGGGAGCCGGTGACGAGGAACCGGCGGGCGAGCTCACCGTTCTTGTCGGCGACGGTGTTCAGGACGCGCTCGGCCTGGCCCTGAGCGACGGAGCGGTCCTCGGCGCCGGGGAACCGGGCCTGCTCGATGGCCCGCATCGCGTTGTCGCGGTACAGCTGCGGCAGGTCGTCGAGGCTGCGGGCTTCCTGCCGGATCTGGGACAGGTCATAGATGTTGTCCGGGCGACGGTTCGATCCGCCGCTGCGGACAGGGGTGCCGTAGCCAGCACGCCGGTTGTTGACCTGCTCAGTCGCGGCCGGGTTTTCGGCGAGCGCCCGCAGACGCTCACGGCGATCCATCGCGTCGGCGATGGCCCGCTCGTTCGCGTCTAGTTCGGTGTTGAGGCCGTCCCACTCGGCGCGGGCCTCCTCGGGGAGAGCTGCGCCGTTGTACTCGGTGTCGATCTCGGTGAGCCTCGCCTTGATCTCGCTCTGGCGGGCCTCGCGCTCTTCGACGGTCATGGTCTCTTCCATGATCGCGGCGTTCCTTTCTGCGTCGGCGGTGGCGGAGGTGCCGGGCGCGGCGGGCTCCTTGGGTGCCGCTGGTGCGGCGGGGGGGTCCGAGTGGCGTGAGGCCGGGTCGGACGGTGCGTCAACCGGTTCCGGGGTGACCGGGGGGTCGGGCTCGGGGGCCGGTTGGCGAAGTTCGTTGGCGAGGTCGCGCAGCAACGCCTCACGTTCGGTGGTGGGGAGGTCGGCGAGCAGGGACCGGACCCCGACGGTGGTGGCGTCGTAGGCGGGGAACACGACCGGGCCGGCTTCGAACAGCTCGACTTCCTTGATCGTGCGCACCAGCGGGCCGCGGTCACCCGGATCCCACAGCAGGTCCAGCAACTCTTCGGCCTTGACAACCTTCCCGGTGTTGTCGCGCCACTCGTCGCGCACGACCCGGAACCGGAAGGACATGCCGGTGATCGCGTTGCCTTCGATCGCCTGCCGGATCGGCTCGACCACGTTGTTGTCGAACAGGCGCGCGGAGATGAACAGGCCGTGGTCGTCCTCGCGGATCTCCTGGATGGAGCCGATCGGCACCGACCCGGTGCGGACATCGCGGCCGTGGTCGAACTGCAACACGGGGGTGCGGGCGTTCAGGGTGCGTTTGAACGCGCCCTTCGCGATGATCTCGTCGAACGTCCCTTCCCACGAGTCGATCCGCGTCGCCACGTCGAACACCGCGGCGTAGCCCTCGAGGGTGCGGCCGTCGCTGTGGTCCCCGGCCGCCCGAAACTCGACGGACCGCAAACACAACGACGACGGCTTGGTCTGAGGCCTGTCCTGAGGCTTGGTCATCCTCGGTCATCTCCTGACGGCTCGACGAGCCTCCATCCCTGCTGCGCGAGGGACG
>WUUC01187735.1_pt1 | contig 39405 bp, 41 predicted proteins | sample 6278441 | NCBI WGS metagenome assembly WUUC01 (sample SAMN13675441, study PRJNA597444) | soil metagenome | isolation source: soil | place: USA: Washington | collected 2017-10
GCCGGCGTACAAGTACTCCGTCGAAAACTCGCTGTACGTTCGGCACGACGTGCGCGGGCAGGGCATCGGCGATGCGCTCCTGGCGCGCTTGATCGCGGTCGCTAAAGAACGCGACGTTCATGTTCTCGTGGCAGGCATCGACGCAGCCAACCCAGCGAGCATCGCGCTGCACGAGAAGCACGGGTTTCAACACGCTGGAACGCTGCGCGAGTGCGGCTTCAAGTTCGGGCGCTGGCTCGATCTCGCGTTCTATCAGCGGACGCTGGCCACGCCTGAGGCGCCGCGCGAAGACCGCGCGTAGCGCCCAGCGGATCGCCGCCCAGCGTTACGCGCGATGCGCCAAGCCGAATGCTGCGCCCTGCGGATCCTCGCAGCCCACGAGGCGCATGCCATCGAGCAATGCGATCGGCTCCATCGCGGTGCCGCCGAGCGCGCGCACGCGTGTCGTCGTTGCATCGAGGTCGATCACCGGAAAAAAGAAGAGCCAGTGCGTGTGGACATCGGGCAAGCGCGCGGTGTTGCCCATGCCGCCGACCGTCGCGCCTGCTGCGTTCCACGCGAACAACCGAAAGCCGCCGGCTGGTTCCGGCATGTCGAGCGTCTGCGTGTGCGCCCAGCCGAACAGCTCGCTGTACATCGCCCACGCACCGTCGGCGTCGCGCGTGTGCAACTGGTGCCAGGCGACGGGTGAGTCGTTAGCCTCCGCGCCGCGCGCACGCACCCCGATCACGTTGCCGAACGGATCGCGCAGCGTCGCAAACCGCGCCCCGTCGCGCGCCTGTTGCGTCGGGCCGAGGGGCTCGCTCCCAAAACCGATCAGGCGCTTCGTCGTCGCATCCACCTCGTCGACCGCAAGTTGGCCAAGCCAATGCGGCGGCGCACCCGCAGCAAGCGCGCGTTCGTGAAGCGGCCAGGCTTCGAGCGCGGAGCCCTCGGCCATGCCATCCGGGAGCGAGAGGCCGAGCGCCTCGGCGTAAAACGCGCGGGCCGCCACTGCATCCGTCGTACGCAATACGTATCGAAAGAACATGAGGCGGACCATCGCATCGGCGCTTACGATTCGCCAGCGTCAGATCGAACGACCTTCCTAACCCTGGGCTTGCGAGATGACCACCGACGGCCACGCACCCGCGACCTTCGACACGCAGCGCTTGATCGCTGATTGCCGCGCTGCGTTGCGCGAGAGCACGCCCGAGCGCGCCGTGCGCGAAGTCGTCGCGCGCGCCGTCGAAAACCCCGCCGCGCTCCTGCGCGCGCTCGGTGAGCCCAAGCGAGCGGAGATCCAGCGCCTGCATCATTCACCGGATCTCACGATCCTGAATGTCATCTGGGCGCCTCGCATGACCTTGATGCCGCACGACCATCGGATGTGGGCCGTCATCGGCATCTTCTCCGGACGCGAGGACAACATCTACTGGCGTCGCGTCGGCGATGACGCGCAAGGCCGCATCGAAGCGGCCGGCGCGCGCGCGCTCGGCAACGGCGAGGTCGCCTCGCTTGGCCGCGACATCATTCATTCGGTGACCAACCCCATTCCACGCCTCACTGCGGCGCTGCATATCTACGGCGGCGACTTCTTCGCGCAGCCACGCAGCGAATGGGATCCGGAGACGCTCCTCGAGCAGCCCTACGACGTGGTGAAGGCGCAGCGCCTGTTCGAAGAGGCGAACGCGCGCGGCTAAGTCACGAAGTAGAACGCGGCGTACGCGAGCGCTTCGAGGAACAAGACGAGCGCGAGCGCAGCTGCCGCGGCGTAGCGGACGAACGGCACGCGCCCGAGCCGCGCGAAGCTGATGTACGCAGGGAAGAGCAGCCACAAGTAACGCGGCTGTGAAATCAGATTGGACCCGAGCGCGAGCAGCACGCCCGCAAGCACGAAGCTGGCCTCCGGCAAGCGGCGCTTGTGCAAGAGATCCGCGCCGGCCCATGCGTACGCGAGCAAGCAGGCGACACCGAGCCAGCCGACCGCTTTCGAGTCGCCGATCGGCACTGCCGTACCGTTCCACGTCGCGCTGACGAGCAGCTTCACGTCGCGCAGCGTCGGGGCTGCGCCTTGGCCGGTGAAGCGGTGCGCGCGCAGCTCGTGAAAGTATGCGAACGCATCGCCGAACGCGAAGTGCGTGTAGAGCATGAACACCAAGAGGCCGAGCGGTGGCCCGAGCAGCGCGCACAAGACCCAGCGCGAGCCCGTGCGCGCGCGCGACCACGCTGCGAGCGCGAGCATGGGCACCGCCGCGAGCGCGTTGATGCGCGCCATGCCGGCCAGCATTCCGGACAGCAGCGACAACGCCCCGCGCCCCTTTTGCACGTGCGCCTGCGCGGCGATCAAGCACGCCATCGCGATCGCCTCGGCGTACAGCGCAGAGCCGAAGAGCGATCCAGGCAGCAGCATCAGCGCCCACACCGCACGCTGCGCCGTCGCCGGGTCTTCGTTGTCGCGCACCCAGAAGTAGAAGAACCCCGCCGCCAGGAGCAGCGCGAGGTGCGGCAAGACCAGCGCGCTCCAATGCGGGTCGCCGAGCCCGTGCATCGTGAAGCGGTAGAGCACGGGCAAGAGCGGCAGCTGCCCCAGTAGGCCCCAATGACCGCTCCACAGGGGACCTGCGTCGTAGCCGTTGAGCGCGACGTTCACGTAGAGGTTGGCGTCCCAGCGCTCGGCGGCCGCGCGCAAAATCGGATTGTCGCTGCTGACGAGCACCGGCTCGACGCCGGCTTGCTGCTCGAGCCAGCGCGGTGCGAGCCAAAAGGCCAAGAGCACGATCGCGCGCGTCAGCAGGTATGGCGCGGCCACGGCGGCGATCACCGCGCGCGCGTCGGTCACCCGCGTGGCGCGCGGCGATTGCGCGATGCGTTGCAGCGCCGCGGCTGCGAGCACGAGCAGCGAGAGCGCGACCACCCACGACAGCGCGAGCGGCGGCGCGCCCGGTTGCCTGCGCGCGTGCTCCGCGATGACAAGGCCTCCGCGTGCCGCGGCCCAGCTCGGATCGAGCGCGAGCGCCCTCTGGAACGCAAAGCTCGCGCGCCCCAGCAACGCACGGCGCTGCTCGGCGAGCTCGAAGAAGCGCGTCGCGAGGCCGACATACGCGGAGCCAAGGCCGGTCCACGTGTGCGCGTGCGGCGCGAGCTCATTCGCGCGCTCGAACGCGCTCACTGCCGCGCGAAATTCGTGCTGCCAAAAGAGCGCATCGCCGAGCCCCGCCCAAGCGCTCGCCGCATTCGGATCGAGCTGCAGCGCACGCTCGAAGCGCACTTGAGCTTCAGGCGCCGCGCCGAGCTTCAGCGCGCTCCAGCCCTCGGCCGTCAGCTGCTGCGCTCGATCGTCAGCGCGCGCGGCCGTGCACAGCAGGCACAGCCCCACCGCTACCAACGTCGCGACCCGCTTCACCCCGCAGACGATAACGGTTTCTAGAACCCATCGCGCCTCCTAAGGCTGCGGCTGTGCTTGCAATCGAGAGGAGCCGCGCAACATTCTGCGAAAGGTGGCAGCACGCGTTGTCCTCATCGATGGGTCGTTTGGCGTCGGCGAGCGAATAAACACCGACGCACGGCGAGTCGATGAGGTCGTAGAGACGGTCTTGCTGCGACTTCGGATGGAGGGGAACCCTTGCTGACGCTCATCGTGATCATCGCGCTTGGCTGCTTCGTGCTCGAGCGGCTCGCGCCGGGCTGGCCGCTGCCGCCCGTGCGCACGTGGTACCTGCGCGTGTTCCTGGTGAACATGGTGCAGCTCGGCGTGGTGCTCGCCGCCGGGGTCACGTGGGAAAAGTGGCTTTCATCGTGGTCCGTGCTGCACCTCTCGCAGCACGTCGGGCCGGTGGTCGGTGGCCTCATCGCCTACTTCGTCGCGACCTTCGTATTTTATTGGTGGCACCGCTGGCGCCACGAGGTGCAGTTCCTGTGGCAGGGCTTTCACCAGATCCACCACAGCCCGCAGCGCCTCGAAGTGGTCACGTCGTTCTACAAGCATCCCGGCGAGATGATCTTCAACTCGATCTTGGGCAGCGCGCTGGTCTACACGTTGCTTGGGTTGTCGCTCGAAGGCGGCACGGTCTACACGGCGTGCACCGCGCTCGGCGAATTTTTCTATCATACGAACGTGAAGACCCCGCGCTGGATCGGCTTCTTCTTCCAGCGCCCCGAGATGCACCGCATTCACCACCAGTACGACCGCCACAAGAACAACTACGGCGACATCACCTGGTGGGACATGCTGTTTGGGACCTACGAAAACCCGAAGGAATGGGTCCATACGTGCGGCTTCGACGACGAGAAAGAGCAGCGCCTCGCCGAGATGTTGGCGTACCGCGACGTGCACAAGTCGTAGGCCGCTTGCCGCCCGCCGCTTGCCCTGGTAGCTATCGCGCGTCGCTGTAACTGGCGCCTGCGAGTGGATCTAACCACTGGGGAGCAGCGATTTTCCTGCCGCGCGCCTGGGCCTCTACCGCATTGGAGGTCCGATGTCCGCGAAGCTGCTTGAAGGAAAACCAGTCGCCGATGCAGTCATGCATCGGGTCACCGCACGCGCCGCTCTGCTGCGTGAACGCGGCGTCGTTCCCGGTCTCGCCACGATCCTCGTCGGCGACGACCCGGCGAGCGCGGGCTACGTGCGCAAGAAGCATGAAGCCTGCGCGAGCGCGGGCTTTTGGTCCGAGAACGTCCAGCTCCCAGTGAGCTCGACGCAAGATGAGCTGCACGCGACGATCGATTGGCTCAACGCCGATCCTCGCGTGCACGGCTTTCTGATCCAGCACCCACTGCCTGCGCCGCTCGACTTCGGTCGAGCGCTGTTGCGGATGGACCCGAGCAAGGACGCCGATGGTCTTCACCCGACCAACCTCGGTCGCCTCGCGATCGGCGACCCTGGACCCATCCCCGCTACACCTTCAGGCGTGCGCGCGATGCTCATCCACTATGAAATCCCGACTGCAGGTCGCCACATCGTGGTGATCGGTCGCGGCCCCACGTTGGGTCGACCGATCTCGATGCTGCTCAGCAGCAAGGGCGCGGGCGCGAATGCAGCGGTGACGGTCGTGCACTCTGGGATCGCGGATCTCGCGGAGCACACGCTGCGCGCGGACATCGTGATCGCGGGCGTGGGGCAGCCCGGGGTCGTGCAAGCGAGCATGGTTCGGCAAGGCGCTGTCGTCGTCAGCGCGGGCATCACCTGGCAAGGCAAGCGGCTGTTGCCCGACGTCGATGAATCGGTCGCTGAGCGGGCCGCGTGGATCACGCCGCGGCTCGGTGGTGTCGGCGTCACGACGGTCGCGATGCTGCTGCAGAACACGTTGGAGCTGGCAGAAGCGCAGGCGCGCTGAGCGCTCGCAGGCGTTTACTGCTCGCGTCGCCTGCGGCGCAATCGACTCAAGTGCACCGGCGTGAATGCCGAGGTACGGACCTCTGATGAGCCCGACGCCCACCGAAGCCCATGCGCTCGAGATCGCGACGGCGTTTCGCGGCGAAGCGCCCGCGAGCGTTCGGCGTTTTCCGCTGGGGCTTGCGCATTGGGTCTACGACGTCGTCTTCATCGACGACAGCCGCATCGTCGTTCGCATGACGACGCCGGAGCAGCGCCTTACCTTTCAAGGCGTGGTGCATTGGTCCGAGACGCTGCGCCCGCTGGGTGTGCCGTTGCCGGCGCTGCTCGGTCGCGGTGAGCTGCACGGCTTTCCGTACCTCGTGCTGGAGCGCCTCGAGGGCGAAGACCTGCGCGTCGTGTACGCGACGCTCAGCAGCGCACAGCGCCTGCGCATCGCGACCGAGCTGAGCCGCGTGCAGGGGCTCGTGGCGGCGCTGCCCGAAGGTCCCGGCTACGGCTATGTCTGCTTGCCGCACGGTCCCTACGAAACCAGCTGGCGTTCGGTGCTCAACAGGATCTTGGGCCAGAGCAAGGCGCGCATCGAGTCCGCGGGGCGGGTCAGCATGCGCACCGTGCAGCGTGTGGAGCAGCGCGCCGCGGACTTCGAGCGCTACTTCGCAGCGGTTGTCCCGACGCCGTTTCTCGACGACACCACGACCAAGAACGTGATCGTGCATGCGGGCGCTCTGAGCGGGATCGTCGATGTCGACGAGATGGCGTTCGGCGATCCGCTGCTGACCATTGGCCTCACGCGCGCTTCGCTGCTGGCCGCGGGTCATGACTGCGAATACACGGACATGTGGAGCGCGCTGCTATCGCTCACGCGCGAGCAAAGCGATGTCGTGCGCTTCTACGCGGCGCTCTTCGGCGTGGTCTTCTTGGGTGAGCTCGGCGAGGCGTTCAACCGCGAGCTGCCGACGTTCGACGAAGAGCTGTGCGCGCGCCTCGAGCGCCTGGTGGACGAGCACCTGAGCTGAGTTGGCGAATCGCATCGCGCGCGTCGCGTACGCGCTGATTCATCACGCGCCTGCGAGCGCTTCCATCGCGTCGACCGCGCGCTCGAGCGGCGGGAGCGCTGCGATCTCGCCTGCGAGCTTCTTCGCACCCGCACGCAGCTCCGTGTCGACGAGCACCCGCTCGATCGCCGCGCGCAGCGCGCTCACATCAGGGCTTAGTACGGCGAGCCCTGCGCCCACCGCAGCGATGCGCTGCGCGTTATAAGGCTGGTCGGCACCAAAGGGCATGATCACGAGCGGAAGCCCCGCGGCAAGCGCGCCGCGAACGCTCCCCGAGCCACCATGGCAAACGACAGCGGCTGCGTGCACGAGCACGTCGCGCTGCGGGATCCACGCTTTGACCGCAACGTTGCTCGGGATCACGCCGAGCGCCCCGTCCTCGATGCCGGGGCCCGTCGTGAGGACCGCGCGAACAGGCAGCTCCGCGACCGCGTCCAGCGCGATGCGATAGATGTGTCGGACGCGCGCCATGGTGCCTGCGATCGTGCCGAACGTGATGTAGACGAGCGGCCGCGCATCCGCGCCGGGCGCCCACGCAGCGTGACCAGGCGTCGGTGCCTCTTCGGGCATGCGCGAACGAAACGGGGGTGGCGTGCGCGCGCTGTCCGCGGGCGCCGCGTCGAGCGCTGCGGGGAAGGCGCTGAAGCACGGCTCCAAGCGCAACGCTGCGCCGTCGTCGGGCAGAAGTTCTTGCGCCGCGCGTATCGCGGCGAGCGGCTCGGCTGCCAACGCAGGGACCATGTCCTCGAACGAAACCAAGTGAACCGCGACGCGCGCGTGCGGCACGCCTGCGCTCTGCGCGGCGATCAGCGCACCGAACTCGACGGAGTCGCGAACGACGACCGCAGGGCGGAAGGTTCGTACTGTCTCGAGCAGCTTGGGCAACGCGGCGCGCGCGTTTGCGCCTGCGAAGATCTCGCGGATCGCGATCGCATTGCTCTCCTCGCTCGAAGCGCCTGCAAGACGCGCCCAGATCGGTCCTAACGTTTCATCGCCAGGATGGTCGAATGGCGCATGCGCGATGCCTGCTTCACGCAGTGACTCGCTGACCTCGGCAGGCGCGGCCATCAACACTTCGTGTCCTCGCGAAAGCAGCGCGCGCGCATAGGGCAAGAGCGGCTGAACGTGTCCTGTGCCGCGCGTGGAAGAAAAGAGAAAGCGCATGCTGCTGCAATATCATATCCAGAAGGGCGAACGCGACGCGCGCGCCCCGAGGCAGTCGGCGTCTAAGCCATTCGAGAGGTCCTATGTTCATCGATCACCCAGCTTGTGATGCCTTCTATCGCGAGTACCTCGCGACGCTGCCAAGCGATCATCCGCACCACCACGCCAAGCCCGACCGGTACGGCTTCGGCGGTGAGCCGACCTTGGCCGAGGAGCTGGCCGAGCTCACCGTGGCGGGGCGCAAGCGCGCGACCACGAGCCTGCCCATCGAGTACACCTCGCTCGGCGAGCCGCTCCCGCGCGTCGGCGACCTCAGCATCATCGTGCGCGGCAGCGGTCGACCCGCAGCGCTCATCGAATGCACAGAGCTCGAGATCGTACCGTTCGGTTCCGTCGACGCGGCGTTCGCGGCCGTCGAAGGCGAGGGCGACGGCTCGCTCGCTTACTGGCGCCGCGCGCACATCGAATACTTCACCGGCGTGTGCCAGCGGCTCGGCGGCAGCTTCGACGACAGCACAGAGGTGATCTGTCATGTCTTCCGCGTGATCTCGCGTGCGAACGTGCAAGCGATGCCTCAAAGGCCCAGCGCCCGCTACTCACGCATTGCACACGGCCTTCTTCCCGTCTGTGCGCCTCTCGATCAAAAAGACGTGCACGAGGTGCTCGGTCTCTTGCCGCTCAGCGCGCAGTCGCGCGTGCTCGATGTCGGGTGCGGACGTGCTGCGACCCTCATCGATCTCGTGCATGCGCGCGGCGTGCGTGGCACGGGTGTGGACTTCGATGCTGAGGCCCTGCGCATCGCGCGCGCGTCCGCGGAGGCGCGCGGCTGCGCCGCACAGCTAACGCTGATCGAGTCTCGTGCGCTCGACGTGGCGTTCGACGAGCCGTTCGACCTTACGTTGTGCGTCGGCTCCAGCCACGCGCTCGGCGGCCGCACCAAGGCGCTCGAGCACCTCGCGCGCTGGACAAGGCCGGGCGCCTACGCGCTCTTGGGCGAAGGCTTCTGGAAGCGCGATCCCGATCCGGCCTACCTCGCAGCGATCGGCAGCTCGAAGCACGACCTCTCGACGCACTACGAAAACGCGGCCGCGGCGCATGCGCACGGCTGGTCGGTGGTGTGGAGCGTGGTCACGAGCGACGCGAGCTTCGATCGCTACGAGGCTTTGTATCGCTTGAGCATGGCGCGTTACCTCGCCGAGCATCCCGATGACCCCGACGCGGCCGCGTTCCGCGAGCGCAGTGAACGCTGGTACGACAGCTACCTGCGCTGGGGCCGCGAAACGATGGGTTTCGCGCTCTACTTGCTGGAGCGGCGCGCGTAACCCATGCCGCCTACGCGCGCGCGCGCTTCGCGAGCAGCAGCTCTGCGATCTGCACCGCGTTGAGCGCTGCGCCCTTGCGCAGGTTGTCGCCGGTGACGAACAGCGCGAGGCCGTGCTCGACCGTGGGGTCGCGGCGCACGCGCCCGACGAACACCGTGTCGCGACCGGTGGCCTCCAAGGGATTGGGTACCTCGGTGACCACTACGCCTTCGGCCTTGCGCAGCAGCGCGAGTGCCGCATCGGCGGAGAGGCTGCGCTCGAATTCGACGTTGATCGACAGCGAGTGCCCTGTGTAGACGGGCACGCGCACGCAGGTGCTGGATACCAAGAGCCCGGGGATATCCAAGATCTTGCGGCTCTCGTCGCGCAGCTTGACCTCTTCCTCCGTGTAGCCGTCTTCGACGACCTGATAGTTGAGAGGCACGGCGTTGAACGCGATCGGCACGGCCCACTTCTTGGGTGGCGGGAACGCGCAGGCAGCGCCGTCATGCGCCAGCGCGGATGAGCTTGCGCCTGCCGCCTGCACCTGCATCTCCAGCTCGCGCACGCCCGCAACACCGCCGCCCGAGACAGCTTGGTAGGTGCTGACGATCATTCGCTTCATGCCGGCGGCTTCGTGCAGCGGCTTGAGCGCCGGCATCGCGGCCATCGTGGTGCAGTTTGGGTTCGCGACGATGCCCTTGGGGATGGCATCGAGCGCGTGCGGGTTGACCTCGGACACCACGAGCGGGACCTCAGGGTCCATGCGCCACGCCGAAGAGTTGTCGATCACGATGGCGCCAGCCGCAGCCACGATCGGCGCGAGCTCGCGCGAGGTCGATGCGCCGGCCGAGAAGAAGACGATGTCGAGACCTTTGAAGTCGGCCTTCGAGGCGTCTTCGACCGTGATCTCCGTATCCTTCCACTTGAGCTTCTTGCCCGCCGAGCCAGCCGTGGCGAAGAAGCGGATGGACTCGACCGGAAAGTCGCGCTCGGCGAGGATGGAGCGCATGAGCTCTCCAACCATGCCGGTAGCGCCGACGATGCCGACGTTTGCGCGCGTGCGCGCGGGTTCTGCCGTACGACTCATGCGCGGGCTCATAGCATGGCTTTTTCGTCGAACCGAGAGGCGCTGGGCCAATGTCCATGGCGACTGAAACAATTGCGATCGTGGATGCCTGGTGCGTGCCCAGCGCGCGCGAGTTCTTCATCAACGTTTGGCCGATGTACGTGCACGAGCTCTCAGGCTTCGACACGGATTTCTACTCGCTCGATGCGCGCGGGCGCTGGCTGCCTGACATCGCGGAGGACTGGAGCGCGAGCGTGACGCCGGGAATCAACCTGCGCGAACCGCGCGCGGACGACGACCCAACCCAGCCGTACCAGCGCACGCACGTCATCACGAGCAACGGTCGGCCTGTCGGCTTCGTTTGCCTCGGCACGCCCCCGTTCAAGTACATGCCGGCGGAAGAGGAGCTGACTATCTTCGAGTTTTTCTTGATCCGCGCCGCGCGCGGCACCGCGACCGCGACGCGCGCGCTCGAGCTGGTGCTGCAGCGCTACGCCGGGTGCCGTCGGCACTTGCGCGTGATCCACGACAACACGCGCGCCCTCCGCTTCTGGCGCAAGGCGTTACCCGCGGTCGGCGCGCGCGAGATCGAAGAGAGCAGCGAGCAGGGCGACGTGGTGTTTCGGTTCGTCGGCGGCGGGTCGAAGGACGGTGTCTAGGCACGCTCAGCGCGCAGGGCAGCTGAAGCTCTGTCGACCGAGGATGTAGCCAGCTGCGTGCGTGGCGTTGCCGAGACAGCTTGCGCGCACCTTGTTGCGACCCGATGGCCGAAACACGAGCGGGTAGCGAACGGCGATCCTCTCCGCGCCGCCTTGGAAGCGCATCGAAGGAAAGCGCCATGTCTTCACGCGCTCGCGCAGGCAGCTCGCAAGCTCGGCGCCACCGACTTCGGACGCGTCTACGACGATGTCGTTCGTCCAGCCGTCGGAGTCGATCGTGAGCTGAAGCGTGACGCGGCCTTCGGCCTGCGGGCGCCGCACGCGCTCCCGTTCATAGCAGCCGCGCAGCTCGTTGCGGTGCGCCCGGATCTCGCGGCGAATCACGTCGCGCGCGATGGCGCCTCGAACCTGCACGCTACAAAGCGACACGCTCAGCGCGAGCAGCAAGGGCAGCATGCCCGCTTGAGACAACGGACGAACGCGAGAGTTTCACTCGCGCGGTTCGGGCTTCTCTTGATCGCCAGCGCTGACCTTGTCGAGCGCGGCCTGCGTTCGCTTGCGCTCGATCACGCGAAGGAGCTTGGCTGCGACGAGCAGCACGACGCCCCCGCCCAGTGCCAGCACGAACGCATCGAAAATTGCGAAGCCTCCGCCGTGGGCGAACATCTCCAGAGCATGGCACTGTGTAGCGCGATGCACGCCCCTGCCATCGAGTTTTGGTTCGAGTTTGCGAGCACCTATTCCTACCCAGCCGCCATGCGCGTGGAGGAGGTGGCGAAGCAACGTGGGCGCACGGTGATCTGGAAGCCGTTCTTGCTCGGACCGATCTTCAAGGCACAGGGCTGGGACAACTCTCCGTTCAATATCTATCCGGCCAAGGGTCGCTACATGTGGCGCGACCTCGATCGCATCTGCGCGGAGCTGCGCGTTCCGCTCGTGAATCCTTCGGTCTTTCCGCGCAACGGGCTGCTCGCGGCGCGCGTGGCGTGCGCGGGCGAGGGCGCCGCGTGGCTCCCCGCCTTCGTGCGCAGCGTGTACAGCGCCAACTTCGCGCGCGACCTCGACATCTCGCAGCGCGACGTCGTGCGCGCTTGCCTCGAAGCGCTGGTGCCCGATCCCGATGGCATTGTCGAAACCGCAAACGGCGAAGAGGTGAAAACACGGCTGCGCAGCAACAGCGAGCGGGCCGTAAGCCTCGGCATCTTCGGCGCGCCGAGCTTCGTCGTGGGTGATGAGCTGTTCTGGGGAAACGATCGATTGGAAGCCGCGCTGAGCTGGCCACGCCATTGAGGATGCTTTGAGTACGGCGAACGCTGTGACTTCGTTTCGCACGCGGGACTCGAGCCCCGCGTGGGCAGCGGTCTCAGTGCTCGTCGCGATTGCAGTGCTGCGCGCGGCCGCGGCGTGGACCGGCATGGCGGAGCTGGAGTGGTGGTGGTGGGTCCCCAACGGAGAGCTCTTCACACAACCGAGCGTGGTCGGATGGAGCATGTTCCTCGTGGGATGCGGCGGCCTCGCGCATGCGCTGCGGCGGCGCTCACACGCGCTCGTTGCTGCGACGACAGCGGGCACAGTCGGCATCGCCTACCTGGTGATGCTCGAGATCTGGACGAAGCGTCCTGGCGTCATCATCGACGTGCGCCTTGCGTACACGATCGGCTTGTCGCTCGTGCCGCTGTACATCGCGTTGCTTGCGCTCGCTGCGCACGTGCGGATCTGGCTCATGCGCGAGCGCGTTCCACACAGGTAACTCTTGGCTTGAGCGAAACACGTCTTAGGCTTCGAACCATGCATGCGACCCCCATTCGAGCCGTGCTCCTCGACCTCGACGACACGCTGACCGACCGGATCGGCACCGTTCGAGCCTACGCGCCGCAGTTCCTGCGCGACTTCGGCGCGCGCTTTCGCATGACCGATGAAACCGCGCTCGCAGCCGAGCTCGCGCGTATCGATCGCAATGGCTACAACCACGAGCGCGCCATCGATATTGCCGCGCACGAAGCGTGGAGCGAGAGACCCGATGCTGAGGTCATTGCGCAGCATTGGAACCACTACTTTGCGGTGCATACACAGGCTCGCCCGGCCCTTTCATCGACGCTCGACGCGATCGCGCGCGCGGGCCTCCAGCTCGGCGTCGTGACCAATGGGCCTACGGACAAGCAGCGGCGCAAGGTCGAGGCGCTGGGCCTACGCGAGCGGCTGGGCGCGGTGCTCATCTCGGCCGAGCTCGGCATCGCAAAGCCGGACGAGCGCATCTTTCGCGCGGCTGCGCAGCAGCTCGGCGTGCAGCCGAGCGAGTGCATGTTCGTCGGCGACAACCCGGAGAAGGACGTGGGCGGTGCTACGGCGGTGGGCATGCGCGCGGTGTGGTTCCGCGCGACCCTGCCGTGGCCCGAAGGCCTGCCAGCGCCGCACGAGAGCGTGGCTTCGCTCGGCGAGCTGCTGGGGCTGCTCGGGCTTCCGCGGGGATAGCGGTACGCTGCGAGCGGCACTCACGTCGGAGGCTCTCTTGGGGCAAACACCACGAATGAGCGTGCTGTGCATGCTGCTCGGCGCTTGCAGTGGGGCGTGCGCGACGACGCGCTGCGAGGCGCTGGTGAAAGACGACGCCTCGCCGGCCGAGCTCGAAGCCGTGGCGCACGAGCAAGCCCAGTGCGAGCAGCGCAAGGCGCGGATGCGGCGCTCGTTCGACGCGCAACACGAAGAGGACGAGGCCGCGCAGCGGCGGGACGCTTTCCGCGGTCGATCGGACGCCAAAGCGCATGGCCACTAAGAAGAACGCCGCTGCTGCCGCGCCGACGTGGCGCTGCCCGAGCTGCAAGCGCGCCTTCAGCCGCAAGAACCAACGCCACGCGTGCGGCACAGGCGATCGCGCCGACGTGCTGCGGAATCGTTCGCCCGAGCTCGTGCGTATCTATGCACAGGTCGAGAAGCACGCGAAGTCGCTTGGCGCGGTCGAGGTGGTCGCCCGCGATCGCTACGTGCTGTTTCGAAGCACGCGTATTTTCGCGGACCTGGTGATGATGACCGACGCGGTGCGGATCGCGGTCCACCTTGGGCGCAAGGTCGACGACCCGATCTTCTTCAAGGTGGTGGCGGGCGACAGGTTCGTAACGCATGTCGCGAAGCTGCGAACGGATGGGGACGTTAGGACCGTGAAGCCGCTGATCGCAGAAGCCTATGCATTCTCGATCGACGCTCCGAAAGGAACCGCATGACCATCGTGAGCCGTGCCAACGCCGAGCACTACACCTGGGGCGAGAGCTGTGACGGCTGGAGGCTCTTGGCGCGCGAGGATCTCTCCGTGATCGAAGAGCGCGTTCCGCCGGGTCGCAGCGAGGTCATGCACTTCCATACCCGCGCCCGTCAGCTGTTCTACGTGCTCGCGGGGAGCTTGCGCATCGAGCTCACCGACCGCGCGGTAGATGTCGCGCGTGGCGAGTCGTTCGAGGTCGCCCCGGGCAGCGCGCACCGCGTCTACAATCCGTTCGACGTGGATGCAGTGTTCCTCGTGATCTCGGCGCCGACGACGACGGGCGATCGCACGAACGTTGCCGGGCGCTCGTGACTCTGTGGCGCGCCTCCGGCTTGACACCCAATCCATCATCCTGGACATTGCGTCCAATGCAGGATTCGCCGCTGGATTTGAGCGAACGCATCGCTGAACGCTTGCGCCAGCTGCGCAGCAGCCGCGCGCTTTCGCTCGATGCGCTCGCGGTGAAGAGCGGGGTGAGCCGCTCGATGATCTCGCTCATCGAGCGCGGCGAGAGCAGCCCGACCGCGGTCGTGCTGGAAAAGCTCGCGACCGCGTTCGGCGTGACGCTGGCGTCGCTGTTCGATCCGCTGCCGTCGGACGCGCGCGCCTCGAGCAGCCCGGTCTGCCGGCGCGCCGAGCAAGTGGAATGGAAGGACCCGGCGTCGGGCTACGTGCGGCGCAACGTCTCGCCGCCCGGCGTGCCGCAACCGATGCAGATCGTCGAGGTGCGCTTCCCGGCGGGCGCACGCGTAGCGTTCGACAACGGCGGACGCGAGACGCGCGTGCATCAGCAGGTCTGGGTGCTCGATGGCACGATCGACGTGGCGGCGGGCGACGAGCGCCACCGACTGCGCGAGGGCGATTGCTTTGCGATGCAGCTCGACCGGCCGACGATGTTCTACAACCCGATGCGCAGGGCCGCGCGCTACGCGGTCGTGATCGCGCCCGAGGTGGTGGTGAGGCGATGAGCGAGCGTGCGGCGAGCGTGCGGCGATGAGCGAGCGTGCGCCGATTCAGCTGCACGTGCTCGAGGCGCGCCAGGTCGAGCAGCTCGCGGATGTCTTGATCGACTGTGTCGAGGGCGGCGCTTCGGTGAGCTTCATGCTGCCGCTGCCGCATGCGCGCGCGCTGGAGTTTTGGCGCGGGGTCGCGCGCAGCGCTGCGGCTGGCGAGCGCGTGTTGCTCACGGCCGAAGACGAGCACGGTATCTGCGGCACGGTGCAGGTCGTGCTCGCTCAGCCCGAGAACCAACCACACCGCGCGGAGCTGACCAAGCTGCTCGTGCACCGTCGCGCGCGCGGCCGTGGAGTGGGGGCTGCGTTGGTGCGCGCTGCGGAAGAGGCAGCGCGCGTGCACGGCAAGACGCTGATCGTGCTCGACACCGCCAGCGCCGACGCCGAGCGCGTGTACGAACGAGCGGGTTGGACGCGCGTCGGCGTCATCCCCGGCTACGCGCTGCTGCCCGCGGGCGGGCTGTGCGACACGGTCGTGTACTACCGCGCGCTCTGCGGCTAAAAACCTTGCATGGCAAAGACCACCAAGGCGGCGACGCCGAGCGACACGGACAGCTACATCGCGAGCCAGCCCGCGGACGTGCAGAAGGTGTTGAAGAAGGTGCGCGCGACGATCCGCAAGGCGGCGCCGGATGCGCAGGAGGCGTTCAAGTACCGCATCCCGACCTTCGAGCAGAACGGGCACTTGATCTTCTTCTCGGCGGCGCGCGCGCACGTGGGCCTGTATCCGCGCACCAAGGGCATCGATCAGATCAAAGAGGTCGCGGCGTACGCGAGCGGCGCAGGCACCGTGCGCTTCGCATACGACGAGTCGATCCCCTACGACTTGATCGCGAAGATGGTGAAGGTGCGCGTGGCGGAAAACCTGGCGACGCCGGGGCAGGGCGCGAAGGCTGCGAAGAAGAAGGTTGCGAAGAAGAAGGTCGCGAAGAAGAAGCCCGCTCGCAAGGCGCCAGCGCGGTGATGCGTGCGCTGCTCGCGCGCGGCGAGCGCAAGCACTATGTGGTGAAGCGCGTGCGCGCGAGCGCCGGCAGCATCTCGTCGTTGCTCGAGCTCGTGCTCGAACATTGAGAATCAGCGGTCACGTTCGGGGCGCGCGTGCGTTGTGAGCGCATGGCGAACGGGGAGCGGACCTGCGGTGAAGAGCTGAGTGCCAGCGCAGAGGTGCCCGAGGCGATCGGCGCGCTGCTCGGGCACGTCGCGATCAACCTGCGCGAGCACGCGGCGTGGGTGGGCGCTGGGAGCGAGGCTGCCGAGCGCGAAAAGGCCGCATTGCGGGCCGTGGCCGATGCGTACGAGGAGATCGCGCATGCGTCCGAGCGCGCGGCCATGCAGATGCGCGCGTTTCGCGAGCTCTCGCCGTGCCCGCATGACGCGGCCGCGCTCGACCGCGCCAAGCTCGCGGCGTGGATGCGCAAGAAGCTAGTCTTGCAGCGCGCGCTCGCGGAGCTGCTGCTGTCGCATGCCAGGCTGACCGAGCAAGGTCTCGAGCAGCTCGCGAACGATCTTGCTACGAAGGGGGCTTAGGCGCCCTTCCCGTGGAGCGTTTGGAGTGCATGTGTTCGCAGGACGCGATTGCAGTGGTGCCCAAGATCAAAATGAAACGTATTGGGCTCACCCTCGCAGTGCTCGGCGTCTTGCACGTTGGCGCGCTGAGCGCTGCGAGCACCGCGGTCGCTGAGCCGCCCACGACTCGGCCCGCGGGCGATGCGGGCGACGGGTCCGGCAAAGGCAAAGATCGCCCCGAGAACGGCTATTGGAGCGTCGGCAAGCCACGCTTCTTCGTCGCAGCACGGCCGGAGCTCGGAACGCCTTACGCCAAGCCGTACGTCTCGGCGGGCTACGGCATGCCGCATTGGATCTGGGTCGGCGTCGACGTCAACGCGATCTTCACGCTCGAGATGGCGCAGGCCTACGCGGGGCTGCGCGCTGCAACGCCGATCTTCGACTTGGCGTTCGGCGTGCGCGACACGTGGTCTTTCAGCAAGACCTTGATGGTGCCCGAGCGCAGCTTCACGGCCGACGACGTGAGCAATGGCCCCGGCGGGCTCGCGCGTTACTGGGCTTGGGAGGCCGAAGCCGTCGCCGTCGCACCGCTGCCGCATTCCGCGCTCGTCGCGGACTTCATCGTGGTGCGCACGCTCGACGTGCCGCGCGACCGCTTCCTCTACGAAGAGTCGTACCGCGCGATCATCTCGAAGCCCTTGTTCCTCACGATCCGCTTCGCGGCCGTGGTGCGCTTTCTGGCGGAAGACTCGCTGCGCATCGGCGTCTTGACCGAGCACGTGTTCGAGACCGGGCGCGATCGACCTGTCTGGCGCGTCGGCCCGATCGCTTCGATGCAGCTGACGGACCACCTCGAAGCGATGGCGGGTGTCACGCTCGCCGTCTACAGCCCCGACGACCTCGGGATCGGCCTCGGCAGCTACGGCATCGCTGGCGTGCGCTGGCGCTGGGCGAGCGGAGAAGACGATCCGCAGCCGCCCTGGCGCGGCAACTTCATCCCCTGGTAGGGCTGCGCCACGCACAGCGGTTGGGCCGCGCGTTCTGTCGGCGTGATCGCGGATCGCATAGTCTGCGTCCGCCCGCCGATGAACACGCCCTCGCAGACCAAGCTCCTCGTTCGCAAAGGCTTCTTCGCGCTGTTCGTGACGCAGCTGCTCTCTGCGTTCAACGACAACTTCTTCAAGAACGCCGTCATCATCTGGATCAGCGCGACGCAAGCGCAGCTCTTCGGGCTCTCGCCGGAGGTGATGATCTCGCTGTGCTCGGGCGTGTTCATCCTGCCGTTCTTCGCGTTCTCCGCGACCGCAGGGCAGCTCGCCGATCGCTACGAGAAGCCCAAGCTGATCCGCGTCATCAAGCTCGCGGAGATCGCCATCATGGCGGTCACCGCGCTCGGCTTTTGGCAGGGCAGCTTGAGCGTGCTGCTCGGCGGCATCTTCTTGATGGGCGTGCACTCGGCATTCTTGGGCCCGGTGAAGTACAGCATCTTGCCGCAGATGGTCGCGCCCGATGAGCTCGTTGCAGGTAACGCGCTGGTCGAGATGGGCACGTTCCTCGCGATCCTCGCCGGCACGATCGGCGGGGGACTGCTCGTGCTCATGGACGGCGGGCCGGTGTGGACCGGCGTGGCGGGGGTCGTGTTCGCGGTGCTCGGCTATATCGCGTGCTTGCGCATCCCTGCGCTGCCGGCGGTCGCTCCCGAGCTCGTCGTCTCTTACAACCCAGTGACGCCGACGCTCGAGATCTTGCGCATCACCAAGAAGACGCGCGCGGTGTTCCTCTCGGTGCTCGGCATCTCGTGGTTCTGGTTCTTCGGGGCGGTGTTCCTGACCGTGCTGCCGAGCTACGCGCGCAACACGATCGGCGCGCACGAGCACGTGGTGACGCTGTTTCTTTCGGTATTCTGCGTCGGCATCGCGCTCGGCTCGCTCCTCTGCGAGAAGCTCTCGGGAAAGAACCTCGAGCTCGGCCTCGTGCCGCTCGGCTCGATCGGCATGACGCTGTTCACGCTCGACCTGTTCCTCGTGGGCACGCCTGACGCAGCGCACTCGCTACCGCTCGGCGTCTCTACGTTCTTCGCGACACACGAAGGCCCGCGCATCCTCGCAGACCTCTTTGGCATCGCGCTCTTCGGCGGCTTCTACACCGTGCCGCTCTACACGCTGATCCAGCAGCGCGCGGAGCCGAGCGAGCGCGCGCGCGTGGTTGCCGGAAACAACGTGCTCAACTCGCTGTTCATGGTGGTTGCGTCGGTGATGCTCTCGCTGCTCTTCGCCGCGAAGCTGAGCGTGCCGCAGATCTTCCTCGTCCTCGCGCTCTTGAACGCAGCGGTGGCGATCTACATCTACACGCTCTTGCCGGAGTTCTTGCTGCGCTTCGTGGTGTGGATCATGTCGTGCACGATGTACCGGCTGACGCTGGTCGGGCACGAGCGCGTGCCCCAGACGGGCGCAGCGGTCCTCGTCTGCAACCACGTGAGCTTCGTCGACTTCATGATCGTCGCGGGCAGCGTGCGGCGGCCGGTGCGCTTCGTGATGGACCACCGCATCGCGGCGACGCCGGGCCTCTCGCTCGTGTTTCGCGCCGGCAAGACGATCCCGATCGCGCCGGCGCACGAGGACAAAGCGCTGATGGACGCGGCGTTCGATCGCATCGCGGCCGAGCTGCGCGACGGCGAGATGGTCTGCATCTTCCCCGAAGGCAAGCTCACCAAGAGCGGTGAGATGAACCCGTTCAAGAGCGGCATCGAGCGCATCATCGAGCGGACGCCGGTGCCGGTCGTGCCGATGGCGCTGCACGGGCTGTGGGGCAGCATGTTCAGCCGCATCGAGAAGTCGGGCTTGCCGCTGCCGCGGCGCCTTCGCTCGCAGCTCACGCTCGTGGTCGGCGAGCCGATCGCGCCGGAGCAGGTGAGCGCTGCGCTGCTCGAGGAGCGTGTGCGGGCGCTGCACGACGAAGCGGCGCGGGTGAATCCGGGCAGCGCCGTCGCGGCCGCTTGAGCGGACGTTCATAGGCGCGCCACCGGGCGGTCGAGCAAATGTAGGCTCGAGCGTACCTGCGGAGCGCTGCCGCTTGCAGCTCGGGCTTTACCGCGCTGCGCCGCGCGTGACAGCGTAGGGCGCGTGAAATTCCTCGCGTCCGAGCTGCTCGCGATCCTCTCGCAGAAGCAGATGCAGAAGAACGTGAGGGCGCTGTCGCGCTACCTCGCAGTGCTCGGCCTGCTCGTCGCGCTCTACAGCGTGCTGTTTCACGTGTTGATGCTGTACGAGCAGCGCGATCATTCGTGGCTGACGGGCGTGTATTGGACGCTGACCGTGATGAGCACGCTCGGGTTCGGCGACATCACTTTTCAAAGCGACCTCGGCCGCGTCTTCACCATCGTCGTGCTCTTGTCCGGCGTCGTGCTGCTGCTGATCGTCTTGCCGTACGCGTTCATTCGCTACTTCTACGCGCCGTGGCTCGAGGCGCAGGTGCGCGTCAAAGCGCCCCGCAAGCTCGACGAAGACGTGCGCGATCACGTGATCTTCGGGCGCATCGACGACCTCGCCACGGCGGTCATCCCGCGCCTCGAGCTGCTCGGCATCCCGTACGTCGCGCTCGAGCCCGACCCGACGCGCGCGGTCGCCGCGACGGATAGCGGTTACTCGGTCGTCTTGGGTGAGCGCGACGCCCGAACGACGTACGAGGCCGTTCGAATGCGCGAAGCGCGCCTCTTGATCGCGAACCTCGACGATCGCACCAACACCAACATCACGCTCACGGCGCGCGAGGAGAGCGCGGTGACGCCGATCGTCGCGTTCGCGGATGACAAGGATGCGGTCGACATCCTCGAGCTGAGCGGCGCCACAAAGGTGCTCGCGCTCAAGCACCGGCTCGGCGAGTACCTCGCGGCGCGCGTCAGCTTGGGTGACGTGCACGCAGAGGTGGTGGCGAGCTACCGCGATCTCTTGATCGCCGAGGTGCCGATTCACGGCACGCCTTTCGTCGGCAAGAAGATCGCGGAGACGTCGTTCCGCGCCATCACCGGGCTGTGGATCGTCGCGCATTGGGAGCGCGGGCAGCTCGTGACGGCGCGCGCCGACGCGGTGCTCACCGATCACAGCGTGGCGATGATCGCGGGCACGCGCGAGCAGATCGACGGCCTGAACGCCGCGCTGCGGGCGAGCCAGCCGGTCGCGCAGGCGCACGGGCACGGCGAGCAGCCCGTCGTGGTCATCGGCGGTGGCAAGGTGGGTCGCGCTGCGGCGCGCGCGCTTCGCAAGCGCGGCTTGACCGTCCACATCGTCGACGAGAACCCCGACCTGCGGCCGATGCTCTCGGAGATCGCCAGCCGCGTAATCATCGGCAACGCCGCCGACATCAAGGTGATCACCGAAGCGGGCATCGCGCGCGCGCCGTCGGTATTGCTCTCCACTCACGACGACGCGACGAACATTTACCTCGCCGTCTACTGCCGCAAGCTCAACCCCGATTGCCGCATCATCAGCCGCATCGTGAGCGATCGAAACCTCGAGTCGATGCACCGCGCGGGCGCAGACTTCGTGCTGGGCGAGAGCGCGCTCGGCGCGAAGTTCGTGATGAGCGTGGTGCAGCAGCGCGAGGTGGTCGTGCTCGGCGAAGACGTCGATGCGTTCCTCGTGCCCGTGCCGCCGTCGCTCGCGGGCCGCACGCTCGCCGAGAGCCAGGTCGGCTCGCGCACGGGGTTGTCGGTGATCGCGATCCAGGTCGGCGGGGAGCTGATCAAGGTGCCGGAGCCCGCCACCGTGATCCCGGCGGGCGCGGAGCTGGTGATGCTAGGCACGCAAGCGCAACGCCGCGCGTTCGTCGCGCTGTTCGACCACGACGAGCGCCGCGGCTAAAACGCGCGCCCGAAGGAACCCGCGGCGCGCGGCGTCGTCGCTCTCGTTACCGCGATGCCATCAGCGACATCCGCCCGAGCTCACGACGAAGACCGACTTCGCCGTCGGCTTCGCGCTCGAGGCCGCGCTGATCACTCCTCGACGATGCCGAGCTCGAGCGCCATCTCGAGCGCCGGGTCCTTCTCCGAGGCCCACTCCGGCACGATGTACTTCGGGCGCGGCGTCCACGAGCGCTCGAACGCGATCGCCGGCATCGCCTTACCGTCCGGGAACGCGGCGCCGAGCAGCGTCAGGATCTTCATGATGGGCGAGACGTTGTCGCCCGCGATCACGACGCCGCAGCGTACGCCGCTGTCGTGGCACACGGGTGCCATCGTGTCGGTGATCGCCGACGGGCTCTCGAGCGCTTCTTGGTAGCGGAACTGGAACAGCGCCTGCGTCGACGGATCGCCGAGTAGCAGGATCTCCACCATCTCGTCGTGCGTGATGCGGCCTTGCAGGAAGTCTTCCTTCTTGGTCGCCAAGTGCTTCATGCGGTTTTTGTGCTCTTCTTCTTCCTGCGCCGGCGTGAGACCGCGCCGGTAGAAGTCGACGTTCACGCCGCGGCCCGACGCGAACAGCTCGATCTTGAGCGTGCCGCCGACCGCGAAGTTGTCGTCGACGTAGGCGCAGTTGCCGCTCTGGGCCGTCTTGCAGCCGTTGAGCGTGTCCTTCCACTTCGCCGTGAACGCATCCCAGCTCTGCTGCGCGCCGCCCGGGATCACGGGGTTATCTTCCGCGCGGTTCGCCATCGTGTAACCGCTGACGTTGATCCAGCCGGTCTTCGCGCCGCCGCCCGGCGTGCGCACTTGGAAGTACGCGTTCGAGATGCCTTGCTGCTGCGCGGTGTTGAGCACCAGGCCCACGGTCTCGTACACGACGTTGGCTTGGAAGCGGATCGCGACCGAGGTCTGACCCTTGAGCAGCGGCACGAGCTTGGGGATGGTGCCGGCGACGCGATCAGCGTCCTTCTCGCCCGGGCGGCCCTTCTCGAGCGGGATCACGATCGCGCCGTTGAGCCGCAGCTGCTCGGTCGTCGCTTCGACCAACGCTGCGTTGCTCGGCGCTGCATCGCCGGAGCGCAACGAGACGCTCAGCTCCATGTCGGAGAGCGCGCGTCCCGTCTCATCCGCCGCGGTCGCTCCGGGCGGCTCCTCCTTCTTGCAGGCGCCCATCAGGAGCGCCGCGAGGCAGGGACCGATGCACAACCAGAGGTGGAGGACGCTGCGGGGAGACTTCATGGACCGCGACGTTGCCCCAGTGAGCCGCGGCTCGTATGCCCCCAGCCGGGGACGGCAATCCCTAGAGATAAGGGCCGCAGCGGATCGTCCCTTGCTGCAAAACGTGCGTGTTAACGCCGTCTTCCACCCAAAAGAAGGGCTTCTCGCCATCCATACATTCCGCCTCACTTGAGATGGCGATGCCCTCGTAGTTGAGGTTCGAAAGGCCCTCGGGCCTGCGCAAGACAACGCGCGGCACGAGCACTGCGTCGATCGTGAGCACGACGGTCGCGTTGTCGCAGCCGTCGTCGCAGTGCGCGTAGAGATAACCAACCTCGCGATCGAGCTCGAGGCCCATCACGCCGCTCAGGGCGGTATCGGCGCTCGCGATGTGCACGCTGCTTTCGTCGCTGTTGAGCGCGAACACGTGCAGCGTGCCGCTGCTCTCGAGCCCGACGACGAACAAACCCGTGCCGTGCTCGGGATAATCGTCCGGCGCGTACGGCCGACTCGTGTTCTCGTCGATGAACGCGCCTGCGACGAGCAGCGCGTCGGGGATGAACGTCAGCGCTTCGGGCCCTTGGTTGCCATCGAGGCCGGGCAAACTCTCAGTTAGGTCCCACGCGGCTTGGGCGATCAGCTCAGCGTCGTCGGTCGAGGTGTCGTAGCGGTAGATCGCAGGCAGGCTCTCGAGCGAGAAGCCGCTGCCCAAGTCGCGCTCGCTCACGATGTAGATAAGCGGCGAGCCGTGATCGGCCTTGGCGATGCTCTCTGCGTCCGGCACGCCCATGCCGTCGGGAAAGAACAGGCGTTTGCCCGCGCCAAAGCCGCCTTCTTCGCTGCTCACCCACGCGCCGCCGCTCTCGACGAGGCGATACGCGCGCGCCTGCATCGCGTTGGTCGACGCCCACAAGACGCGCTCGTCCGCGCTCGCAGGCTGCAAGTAAAGTCCGCTCACCTCACTGCCGAACATGCCTTCCATGTCACCGGCGACGACGTCTTGCGTCGAAGGCCAGTCGGCGGTGCCGTCGGCGTCGATGATGATCGGCTCGGGCGTCGCAGCGTCGACCGCGTCCATGCCGCCCACGCCGCTGGTGATCATTCCGCCTGCGCCGCCGCTGCCGCCGTTGCCTGCCGTCATGCCACCGACGCCGCTGGTATTGCCATTGCCGGCCGCGCCGCCGGTGATTGCACCTGCGCCGCCGGTCATTTCACCGCTCGCTCCGCCCGTACTACCCGCACCGCCGCTGCCCGCGCCGCCTTCGATGTCGTCGCCGCCGCACGCGAGCGAGAACATCAAAACGAGCAGGCAGCGTGAGCGCATCGCCTCAGCAGTGCTCAGCGGATCTTGCGCACGTTGCTCGGCGCGCGTTGCTGCTCTTCGACCGGCATCGGCGGCGCCAGCGTCGTCGCATACAGGTCTTCGATCTCAGCCTTGTACTTGGCGTGGATCGCGCGGCGCTTGAGCTTGGAGGTCGGCGTGAGCTCTTCGGAGTCCGGCAGCCAGTCGGTGCCCAAGATGCGCACGCGCTTGACCCGCTCGGCACCGTTGAACGACTTCATGACGCGCGGCAGGTCGCTCTCCACCTCGGCGATCAGCTCCGCGTTCTTCGCGAGCTGCGCGAGCGTCGCATTGCCGAGGCCGCGGCGCGCAGCCCAGCCCTTGGCAGCGTCGGGGTCGAGCACGAGCAGCGCCGAGATGAACGGCTTGTCGTCGCCGATCGCGCAGGCCTGCGCGACGAGCGGCAAGCCCTTGAGCGCGGCTTCCAAATTCGCGGGGCTCACGTTCTTGCCGCCCGCCGTAATGATCAGCTCTTTCTTGCGATCGACGATGCGGAAGTACCCGTCCGCGTCGATCTGCCCGATGTCGCCCGAGTGCAGCCAGCCGTCCGCGTCGAGCGCCTCGGCGGTCTTCTCGGGCTCCTTGTAATAGCCGCTGAACACCATCGGCCCGCGGCAGACGACCTCGCCGTCCTCCGCGAGCTTCACCTCGAGCCCCGGGATCGCCTGGCCGACGGTGCCCGGCTTTGCAGCGAGCGGCGACCACGTCATCGCGCCGCAGCCTTCGCTCATGCCGTACACGTCGCTGATCGGTACGCCGATCGCGCGGAACCATAGCTGCAGCTCGCGCGCCATCGGAGCTGCGCCCGTCACCGCCAAGATCGCTTCGTCGAGGCCGATCAGCGCGCGCAGGTTCTTGAACGCGACGTCGTTGAGGAACTGATAGACGCCCTTTTCCTGATCGCTCGCGGTGCCCGCGTGGATCTTCTCCACGATCGGCAGCGCTGCATCGATCGCTTCCTTCAGCTTCTGCGCGCGCTCGGGGTCGCCGCTCACCGCGGCTTGAATCCCGGCGTGCAGCTTCTCCCAGACGCGCGGTACGCCGAACACGATCTGCGGCTTGACCTCGCGCAGGTACTGCCCGAGCTGCGACGACTCGGGGCAGCATGTCACTTCGTGGCCCAGCAGCGCCGCCATGTAGTGGCTGGTGTTGCGCTCCGCGATGTGCGCCATCGGCAAGTAGCTCACGACGCGCAAGCCCTTCGGGTCGCCGAGCTGCGGGTGGCCTTCGTACATCTTCTCGATGCTCGCCACCGCGCTCACGACGTTCTTGTGCGTGAGCATCACGGCCTTGGGCGGGCCGGTCGTGCCGGAGGTGTAGATCAGCGTCGCGAGGCCGTCGGGCTTGCTCGCGTGCTTCGCCTTCTCGAGATCGATCGGCGTCTGATCGAGCAGCGCTTCCCAGTTGAAGACGCCGGCCGGCGTCTGCGATCCCAAGACGCCGACATGCTGAAGGCGCGGCAGCTGCTCGCGGACATCGAGGAAGCGCTGAAGGAACGCCGCGTCATCGGCGACGGCGATGGTGGCTTCACAATGATCGACCAAGTATTGGATCTGCTCGGAGGAGGACGAGTTGTAGATCGACACCGGTGTGCCGCCGCAGAAGAGCGCTGCCATGTCGAGCACGTGGAACTCGGGGCGGTTGCGCAGCATCAGCACCAAGCGCTGCCCCGGTCCGAAGCCGAGCGCCTGTAAGCCCGCCGCGCAGCGCGCCACATCGTCGGCGAGCTGGCGATAAGTCCACGTGTGGTAGCTGCCGTCATCGCGCCGCGAGCGCAGCGCGATGCAGTCGCCGTTCTTGGCGACGTTCTCGAGAAAACGAGACGGTACGGTTTGGCCAGCGGTCAGGCTTGCAAGGTCCATGTGTGCTTCTCCCCGGGACCTGGAACCTAGCCTGCTCCCGGGCGCGCAGAAATTGTCCTCTCCTTGGGGCGCCGAGCGTGCTGGCTAAATAAACTCTGTGTTAATGGGTGCCCACCACGAGGCGCACTTTCCTGGGTTTTCTCATCGCACGGCCGCCGCCCCGAGCGCCGGGCTGAGGCCGGCCCGACAGAACTAGAAGCGCAGATCTAGAACGATCGCTCGGGCCTGCCGTTAACGAACGAAAACCACGAGCGTCCTGCGCGGCGTGTTAGCCCGCCCGCATGCGCTCTATTCACCGTCTTCTTTTCGCAGCTGGCTTGGCTCTCGCGGCAGGGCACGTCGTCATTCCGAGCTCGGCGTCCGCCGACTCCACCAACGTGCTCGCGCCGGGAGGCCAGACGGTGATTGGCACGCACCCCGGCAATGGTCGTGTCTACAAAGTGTTCCGAGCGGCCAACGGCGCCTGCACGATCACGGGGCTCACCGCCGGTCCCGGCGGTCTGACGACCTTCTTGCTGGTCTTCGGCACTAGCGGAAACGACGTCATTCGCGTCGCTGCGGGCACGACGCCGCTCTGCGGGCTCAACTGGCTCGAGGTCGACGTCAACTCGCACTTCATCGACGTGTACGCGCAAGGCGGGCACGACTGGGTGCTCGGCAAATTCCGCGACGTGTTCGGCGGGACTGGCAACGACGTCCTCTCCGGCGCTTCGGGCTTCACCGAGAACATCCTGGGCGAAGGCGGCGCCGACTATTTGTACGGCTCCGAGAACTCGCAGCTGAACGGCGGCACGGGCAACGACGTGCTCTGCGCGCAATCCGACGTCACGGTCGACCTGTTCCGGGGCGGCGACCAGTTCGATCAAGGTTGCGGGCCGTACCGTCGGGAGTGGAACAACGACATGGAAGAGATCGACGAGAACTGCCCCGAGGTCTGCCAGATCCTCTAGCGGCGGACGCGCCAGCCACTGCGACCAGGACCTGTCTCGATCAAGTCGCCATGCGTGCCGAGCGCCTTTCGCAGGAGCGAGATCTGCACGCGCACGACGGAGCTCCTCTCCCCATGGCGGCTACGCCACATGCGCTCGAGGAGCTCGCCTTCAGCGACGAAGCGCCCGGCGTACTCCACGAGGTATGCGAGCACGTCGAACTGCCGCGGCTGAAGCTCGATCGGCTGTCCCGCCACACGGAGCGCGCGGGTCAGGAGGTCCATCTGCAGATCGCCATGGACGAGCATCCATCGCGAGGAGTGCGCTCGCGGCCGCGACGCAAGACGAAGCAGTTGGCCCGACATCCACACCTTTAGTGTCGATGCGCGGCCGAAGTGGAACGAGTTTGTTGCAGTTGAGCGGCCGCTCGTGGCCGTTCAGAACAGCTTTTCCTGCCTTCGCAGCGGCAGCGGAAGGCCGAGGTGCTCGTAGGCCTTGTCGGTGACGACGCGGCCGCGCGCGGTGCGCGCGAGCAAACCCTGCTGGAGCAGGTACGGCTCGTACACGTCTTCCAGCGTGTCGCGCGGCTCGCTCAGCGCGGCGGCGAGCGTGTCGATGCCGACCGGGCCGCCTTTGTAATGATCGATGATCGTGCGCAAGAGGCGCCGATCCATCGCGTCGAGGCCCGCGTCGTCGATGTCGAGCCGGGTCAGCGCCGAGGCCGCGCTCTTCTGCGTGATGCAGTCGAGGCCGTCGACGCTCGAGAAATCGCGCGCGCGGCGCAGCAAGCGGTTGGCGATGCGCGGCGTGCCGCGCGAGCGCCGCGCCAGCTCGAACGCAGCGTCGTCTTCGATCGGCACGCGCAACAGCTTGGCGCTGCGCTGGATCACCTGCTGCAGCTCGTCGGCCGGGTAGTAGTCGAGCCGCTCGACGATGCCGAAGCGCGAGAGCATCGGATTGGTGAGTAAGCCCGTGCGTGTGGTCGCACCGATCAGCGTGAAGGGGTTGAGCGGTAGCTGAAGCGTCGCGGCGTACGGCCCATCGCCTTGCACGATGTCGATGCGGAAGTCCTCGACCGCCGTGTAGAGGTTTTCTTCCACGACGGGCGAGAGCCGGTGGATCTCGTCGATGAACAAGACATCTCCGCGCTCCATGCGCGTGAGCAGCGCCGCGAGCTGGCCTTTGTGCTCGACCGCCGGGCCGTGCGCGGTGAGCACGTTGGTGCCGAGCTCGTTGCCCAAGATGTACGCGATGGTCGTCTTGCCGAGGCCTGGCGGCCCGCACAAGAGCACGTGGTCGAGCGGCTCGTTGCGCTGCTTTGCGGCCTGCACGTACACCTGCAGGTTGCCCATCACCTTCTTCTGACCGATCAGCTCGGAGAACTTGGTCGGGCGCAGCGCGCGATCGAAGTCGCGCTCCTCCGTGGCTTGCACGCCGTCGACCTCGCGCTCGGGCTCGGGGACGCCCGCGACTACCAGCTCTTTGGCGATCTTCTTAGGCATGGTTCGAATACACAGCTCTCATACACAGATCGCTCAGGCCAGCGTCCCGAGCGCTTGCCGCACGACTACCTCGAGCGGGCGGCTCTCGTCCTTTTGAGCGACCTTGGCGACCGCCAGCTCCGCTTCGTTGCGGCTGAAGCCGAGGTTCACGAGCGCCGCGATCGCTTCGCTGGCGCGCGTGGTCGCGGGCGGCGCGATCGGCGCTGTGATCGTGCCGGCGCTGCTGGCACTCGCGGCGCCGAGCGCATCGACCTTGTCGCGCAGCTCGAGCACGAGCCGCTCGGCGATCTTCTTGCCGACGCCCGAGATCGTGCCGAAGCGCTTCTTATCTTGGTGCGCGATCACCGCGCGCAGCTCGCTGGCCGACAGCTCCGAGAGGATCGCCATCGCGAGCTTGGGCCCGACGCCGGACACCGCCATCAGCAAGCGAAACGCCACGCGATCGGCGAGCGTCTCGAAGCCGTACAAGACGAGCGCGTCCTCGCGCACGTGCGTGTAGACGTGCAGCACCGCGTGCTCTGCCGGCAAGCGCGCCAGGATGCGCAGCGGCACGAACACTTCGTAGCCCACGCCGCCCACGTCGATGACACAACAGCCATCGACACCGCGCTCCAACACCGCTCCCGATAGCCGCCCGATCACGGAGCGACGCTATCACGAGAGCTGTTCCAAACGAGCGAGCGGTTTGCCCGCGCAGCTAGCGCCTGCGCGCCTTGAGCAACACCGGGGCGCGCAATGCGTTCCCCACCGCGTTCGCGTGCGTGATCGCGATCGCCAGCGCGTCGGTCGCGTCGACGGCGGGCAGCTCGCGCAGCTGAAGGATGGCGGAGACGATACGCCCGAGCTGCTCCTTGGGCGCTTGGCCGTTGCCGGCGATCGAGCGCTTCACGACGGCCGGCGGATACGCCTGCACGACGAGCCCCGCTTGCGCGCCCGCGAGCAGCACGACGCCGCGCGCTTGGCCCAGCACGAGCGCGCTCTTCACGTGCTTCGAGAACACGTCCTCGACCGCCATGCAGCCCGGCTTGTGCGCGGCGATCACCTCGCACAGCGCGGCGTGGATCACGTGCAAGCGCGCCTCGAGCGGGTCGCCGTCCTTGGCGCGAATCACCCCCGACGCGATGCAGTGCAGCCGCGCGCCGCGGCGCTCGACCAAGCCCCAACCCGTGCGCAGCGTGCCCGGGTCGACGCCCAAGACGATCATGATTGCGAGAGCTGCGCGAGCGCTTCTTCCGAGAGCTCGAAGTCCGCATACACCTTCTGCACGTCGTCGTGATCGTCGAGCGCTTCGTAGAGGTTCACGAGCACCTCGGCGTCGCGACCGGAGACCACCTTCTTGGTCTTGGGCACCATCGCGAGCCCGGCCGATTTCACGTCGAGCTTGGCGCTCTCGAGCGCGGCGCGCACGGTCTCGAGCGCGGCCTTCTCGGTCTTCACGAGCCAGGTCTCGCCTGCGTCCTCGACGTCGTCGGCGCCAGCGCCGACCGCCGCTTCGAACACGGCTTCTTCACTCGCGCCTTCCTTGGCGACGCTGATTACGCCCTTCTGATCGAACGCCCAGCCGGCTGTGCCGTTGACCGCTTGCTGGCCGTTGTGGCGCTCGAAGATCTTGCGCAGCTCGGGCGTGGTGCGGTTCCGGTTGTCGGTCAGCACCTCCATCATGAACAGCACGCCGCTCGGGCCGACGCCCTCGTAGGTGACCTCTTCGTAGTTGACGCCCTCGAGCTCGCCGGTGCCCTTCTTGATCGCGCGAGTAATGTTGTCCGCGGGCATGTTGTTGCCGCGCGCATCGAGCACCGCGCGACGCAGGCGCGAGTTCGCGTTTTGATCGCCGCCGCCGAGGCGCGCTGCGACCGTGATCTCCTTGATCAGCTTCGTCCACAGCTGACCGCGCTTGGCGTCAGCCACACCCTTGGTGCGCTTGATGGTGGACCAGCGTGAATGGCCGCTCATGCGATGACCTCGTGCCTCGTGAAGAGCTGCAGCCTACACAGCGGCGAAGGCGCGAGCCAAGTCGAAATCCCTGCTATATCCGCGCGGCGATGGACCTTCGGGAAATGCAGGACGGCGGCACGGCACACCGCCACCCGTGGGAGCTCGCGCGCGCGGACTTCTTCATCCGGCTCGCGTGCGGTCAGGCCGCGCACGGCGTCGCGCTGCACGTGCTCGACGTGGGCGCGGGCGACGGCTATCTCGCCGGCCGCCTGCTCGCGCGCTTGCCGCCCGGCTCGAGCGTCACCTGCCTCGATGCAGGCTACGACGACGAGCGGCTCGAGCGCCTGCGAGCGGGCGCGCCTGCGGGTCTCTCGTTCGTGCGCGCGCGCCCGGAGCGGTCGTTCGACCTTGTGCTCTTGCTCGACGTGCTCGAGCACGTGGTCGACGACGTCGGCTTTCTGCGCGCGATCGCTTCGCAGAGCTTGCGCTCGGGCGGCGCTGCGATCGCGAGCGTGCCGGCGTTCCCCGCGCTGTTCACGCAGCACGATATCGACCTTGGTCATCACCGCCGCTACACGCGCAGCTCGCTCGACGCGCTGCTGACCGCGGCGGAGCTGTCGATCGTGCGTGACGGTTCGCTGTTCTCGAGCCTCTTGCCGGTGCGCGGCGCGCAAAAGGCGCTCGAGCTGATGCGCGGCATACGCGCGGAGCCCGCGCCCGCCGGGCTCGCCGCGCAGATCGCGACCGATGTCGGCGCCTGGCGCGGCGGCGCGCTCACCACGAGCGCGATTGCGAGCGTGTTGCGCGCGGATGCAGCGCTGGTCGGCGGGTTCGGTCGGTTGGGCGTCGAGCTGCCCGGTCTAAGCGTGTGGTCGCTCGCGCGCCGCAGCTGATAGATTCGATATAAGATATGGATCGCTGCGAGCTGGTCATCCCCTGTTATAACGAGGCCGAGCGGCTCGACCCAAAGGCCCTCGGGCAGCTGCTCGATGACCCGAACGTGAGCGTCCTGTTCGTGGACGACGGCTCCGAGGACGACACCGCGCTTCGGCTCGGACAGATCATCGCTGCGCACCCGGGACGCACGCAGGTGCTGTCGCTCGAGAAGAACCGCGGCAAAGCCGAAGCCGTGCGCTTGGGGCTGCTCGACGCGTGCAACCGCGGCGCCGGCGTCGTCGGCTACCTCGACGCGGATCTAGCGACTTCGCCCGCGGAGATCCTGCGCCTCGTGCGCGTGCTCCACGAGCGCCACGCTTCGGTCGTGATCGGCGCGCGCATCGCGTTGCTCGGCCGCGATATCGATCGCAGCCCGTCGCGCCACTACTTGGGCCGCGTGTTCGCGACGTTCGCTTCGATGGCGCTGCGCATGCCGATCTACGACACGCAGTGTGGAGCCAAGGTGCTGCGCGTGACGCCCGCGGTGCTCGCCGCGCTGCGCACGCCGTTCCTCTCGCGCTGGGCGTTCGACGTCGAGCTGATCGGCCGGCTGCTGCGCGGCTCGCAGGGCATCGCGCCGGTGCCGCCCGAGTACTTCCACGAAGAGCCGCTCTTGGCCTGGCGCGACGTCAAGGGCAGCAAGCTCTCGGCCGGCCACATGGCGCGCGCGCTCTACGACCTCACGCAGATCGCCCGCACGCTGCGCAAACGCGGCGAGTGATCCGCGCGTTCGCGGCCGGATTCTGCTTACCCCTGGCGTGCCTTGCGCATGCTCGCGATCAACATCGCGAGCGCCTCGGGATTGGCAGGCTTGGACAGGTGCTCGTCGTAGCCCGCGTCGAGCGCGCGCTTGCGATCCTCGGGTCGTGCGTACGCCGTCAGCGCGATCGCGACGAGCTCGCGCTCACCGCCGGCCCCCGCGCGGACCTGCCGGATCAACGCATAGCCGTCTTCGTACGGCATGCCGATATCGCTCACGATGACGTGCGGCGCGAAGCGGCGGCAGGCTTCGAGCGCGGCGCGCGTGCTCGGCTCCGTCTGCACATCGGCGCCGTACGCTTGCAGCGCTGCTTCGAGCATCTCTCGCGCGTCGCGCTCGTCGTCCACGACCACGATACGCACGCCGTGCAGTGAAACCGGTGAGACGGGGCTCTGCGCGAAGGATCGCGGGGGGTCGGTGTCTCGGCCGCGCGCTTGCGGCTCCGGGTTTGGCTGCAGCGCGCGGATCGGCAGCGCCACCGTGAAGGTCGCGCCGCGGTCCTCGCCTTCGCTGCCTGCGCGCACTTGCCCGCCGTGCAGCTCGACCAGGTGTCGCACGATCGCAAGGCCTAGACCGAGGCCGCCCGTCAAGCGCGTGGTCGAGGCATCCGCTTGCCGGAAGCGCTCGAAGACGTGCGGCAAGAACGCCGGCGAGATGCCGCGCCCGCTGTCGCGCACGATGAGCAGGATCGCGTTGTTCTCGCGCTCGAGCTCGGCCTCGACGACGCCGCCGCGAGGCGTGAACTTGATCGCGTTCGAGAGCAGGTTCCAGACGATCTGCCGCAAGCGCTCGGCGTCGCCGACGATCATGAATGGATCGTCGGTCGCGCCGAAGCTGAGCGCGATCTCTTTGGCGGTGGCCGAAGCGCGCACCACGTCGAGCGCGTCGGTGACGACCATCGTCAGGCTCACCGGCCGCGCGTCGATCACGAGCTTGCCGGTGATGATGCGAGAGACATCCAAGATGTCCTCGATGATCTTGGTCTGCGCGCGCGCGTTGCGCTCGATCACGTCGAGCCCCTTGTTGAGCGTCTCGGGGTCGTTGCGGCGCTCGCTGTGCAGGATGTGCGACCAGCCGAGGATCGCGGACATCGGCGTGCGCAGCTCGTGCGAGACCACGGCTAGGAACTCGTCCTTCATGCGGCTTGCCTGTTCGGCGTCGGCGCGCGCGGTCTCGGCCTCCTCGAACAGGCGCGCGATCTCGACCTCGGCGAGCTTGCGCGCGACCGCGTGCGCGACCTGCGCCGCGACGCTGCGCGCGAGCGCGATCTCAGCCGCCGAAAACGCGCGCGGCTCGCCGGCGTAGATCATCAGCTTGCCGAGCAAGCGCTGCTGGTGGATCAGCGGCAGGAACGCGAGGCTGCCGATGTGCTCGGCGGCGAACGCCGCCATGTAGCGCGAAAGGCTCGGCTCTTGCGCCACGTCGGGTACGACGACGGGCGCGGCGTCGGTGGTATCGGGTGACCAGGGCGAGTGGCCCTCGACCGTGTCGCGGTACGCCTGCGACAAGCCGTGCGAGGCCTTGAAGCGGATCACGCGATCGGGGTCGAACAGCAGAATCGACGAGCGCTCGACGTCGAGCGCCTTTTCGAGCGTGGTCAGCGCGCGCTCGTAGACTTGGTCGATCGTGCTGGCGCGGCTCACCGCGTCGACCAGCTCGTAGAGCAACGCCATCTCCGCACGCGCCCGGCGCTCGGCTTCGTAGATGCGCGCGCGGTAGAAGCTCTGCGCGCAGTGACCGGCAGAGACGGTCAGGAATGCGCGCTCGTCGCTGTCGAGCGTGTGCTCGCCGTCGATCGCGATCGCGAGCGCACCGATCGACTCGGCGCCGACGAACAGCGGCAAGCACACGTACGACGAGTGGCGCATGCGCTCGAGGTCGGCCGCTGCGCTACTGGCCGAGTCCGGGTAGCGCGCGCGATAGTCGGCGTTCGACTCGATGAACACCGGCGCGCGGCGGCGCATCGCGTCCGCGACGGGCGCCGAACCCGAGACGTCGATCCGCTCGAAGCGCTCCATCGTCTCCGGCGGGTAGTTCCACGAGCGCAAGAGCCGTATGTGCAGGCCGTCGGGCTCCAGCACCCAGATCGCCGCGCTGGCCGCGCTCACGGCGCGCGTGCTGTGCTCGATCACGACTTGCGCGACGGCCTCCGAGGTCAGCGCGGTCGCCAGATCACCGGTCAGCGCCTGCAAGCGGGCCATGCGCTCTGCCGCGCGCTCCATCGCCGCGCGCGCTTGCCGCTCGCGGCGAAAGAGCCGCGCGTTCTCGATCGCGAGCGAGGCCTTCTGCGCGAGCCGCTGCGCCATCTCGAGGTCTTCTTCGCCGTAGTGGCCCGACTCCGATGAGACGAACGTGATCGCGCCGATCGCGTCGCCGCGGATCGTCAACGGCACGATCATCACCGAGCGGATGCCGAGCTCACGCGCCATGCGCAGGTGCTCTTGGCTCTGCGTGCCTTCTGCGAGCAGCTCGTCGCTGACGTCGATGTAGAGCTCCGGTTGCCCGGTCCGAAGCACCTGCAGCACGCCGCGCGGCGCGTCGTGCTTGGGCGGGTAGCGCTTGCGCATGTCGCGAGCGAGCTCGATCTTGCCTGCGTCGGCGTGCGCGATCGTGAGCAGCTCTTCGCTCGGCACCTCGAGCACGCACCAATCGGCGACCGCAGGCACGGCGAGGTGCGCGACGCGCTCGAGCGTCTCCTCGACGTTGAGCGTCGACGACAAGAGCGCGGTGCCTGCGCCCGCGAGGAACTTCGTGCGCCTGTGCTCGGCGTCCGTACGCCGGCGCTCTGCGCTCGAGGGGCCTTCCTGCGAGTCGGTGCGGGCGCGCGGCTTCACGCCGCTCTTGGCTCCCTCGGGCATATCCGCACCGTCACCTGCGCGGCCAGCTCTTTCAACTCGGCCTTGCACAAGCTGTGGGGTTCCGCCGTCCCAGCGTGCGCAGACATAAGGATGAACGGGCGCAGCACGTCGCGTCGTGGTGCGTCCGGGCACGGACGGGCAAGAACGCCACCCATCGTTCGCGCATTCTTGCCCCGCTTTTTCTATCGCCGTCTAATGCGCTCAAAGCTGGAGAACACATCGTGAAAAATATCCTCATCGCTTCCTTAACCGGTTTCGTCCTGCTCGCTGCGTCCCAAGAGGCGCACGCCCAAGGTCTCGAGTCGTGCGGCGATATCCACGTGGAAGCCGAGGCGATGTGCGAGGTGATCGCGCCCGGCGCGCAGTGCGTGGCGGAGTGCACGCCGATCAAGGTCGAAGCCGCGTGCGCGGCCAAGCTTCAAGTCGCCTGCGATGGCGAGTGCTCCGCTTCGGCCAGCGTCGACTGCACGGGCTCGTGCCAAGCGGACTGCTCGGCGTCTTGTCAGGTCGACCCCGGCCGCTTCGACTGTCGCGGCGAGTGTCGTGCGGACTGCAGCGCTTCGTGCAGCGGCATGTGCCAGGCCGACGGCAACAGCGCCGAGTGCCAGGGCGCCTGCATGGCGACCTGCGATTCCAATTGCGACGTGAGCTGCGATGTCGAGCTGCCCGAGGCTGACTGCGATGCCAAGTGCGAGGCCTCGTGCGAAGGCTCGTGCGAGGCCGAGGCCGAGGCCGAATGCCAGATCGACTGCCAAGCCGACGGCTTCGCGGAGTGCAAGGTCGACGTGCAAGGCGGCTGCGAGGTGCAGTGCGAGACCCAAGAGGGCGCGCTCTTCTGCGACGGCAACTACGTCGACTACGGCAACAACCTCGAGCAGTGCGTCCTCGCGATCGAAGCGGTGATCAACGCCAACGTCGAGGGCTACGCCGAAGGCGAGAGCAGCTGCGAGGGCAACTCGTGCATGGCGGAAGGTAAGGCTGGCGTCTCGTGCAGCGCGCTGCCGGGCTCGCGCACGGGTGGCGGATTGCCCGCCGCGCTGGCAGGCCTCTTCGCGCTCGGCTTCGTGGTCGCGCGTCGCCGCCGCGGCTAGAGCGCATTCATAAATGCGCTCGCGAGCGAAGCGAGCCTCGTGGTGAGGGTGGATCCCCGTCGGCTTTGCCGACGGGGCGGGAGCGCGGCGCACGCGCTCCCGATGGCTAGCGCACGGCTCGCAGGGCGCTGCTGGTGGGATCAGCGCCTTGCGAGCAACGTCACTGTTCGATCGTGCGCGGGTCGATGCAGACCTGTACGTTGGTCAGCAGCTGGCTGTTGGCGCAGGTGAGGCCGCTCGGACAGGTCTCTTCCTGCTCGTGGCAGGCGACGCGCTGCTGACCGCTGCCGTCGCACTGCGCGGCGCACACGAAATCGTCGTAGCCGGTGCCGCTGCCCGAGAGCGTGCCGCAGCAGACGTCGCCGTTCATGCAGTCCTCGGGGCCGTCGCAGTGCGCTTCCATCACCTCGCAGCCCTGCACCCCGCACGAGCATGTCTCGGCTGTTGCGATGCACGTGTCCGTCTCGAGGCTGCGCGTGCAGCACTTCTCGGTGTCGAGCGCGCACAGCACGACGAGGCCGACGCCGCAGGATGTGCCCGGCTCGACGTTACCCGATGGGTTGAGGTCGCCGGCATCGGTCACGCTGTCGCTGCCGCCGCTCATGCCGCCCGCGCCGCCGCTGCCGCCTGAGCTACCGCCCGCGCCGCCCACGCCACCGCTCGTGCCACCTGTGCCGCCGCTCGCGCCGCCGGTCCCGCCGCCGCCTGCCGCGCCTGCCATGCCGCCCGCGCCGCCCGCGCCGCCCGCACCGGCTGCCGCGCAGCCCATGCACGCGCTGTAGCCATCGCCGGTCGCGTTGCACGCTTGCATGCCGCTGCCTTGGCCGAGACACGGACACGCCCGCACTTCGCCCAGCGTGCAGCGCAGCGGCTGAGTGGTGCCGGATGCAGGCGGGTCATCGCCGCCGCACGCGATCAGGAGCCCACAGAGCACGAGCGCGATCGAACGCGCAGAGAGCTCCAACCGAAGAGCGTTCATGTGCATCACAGCTTCACCTTGCCGAGGCCTTCGATCTCGACCGAGTGCGCGCCGACGTCCGGCACGAGCCAGTTTGCAGCGGGCTCCTCGCTGAACGGGAAGTAGTACGCGTCCGCTTCGGCGATGAGGCGGCCGCGCGCATCGAGCAAGCGCACGCGCCGCGCGTCTTCTTCGCCGCCGGGCGCGATGCTCGGCGTGACGTGGCCGGTCACCGAGACCTGACCGCTGCGGTCGACAAGGAGCCGCACGTAGCGCGTCGTGTTCTCGGGCGCACGGTCGAACTGCAGGTTCAAGTAGCGAATACGCTCGAACAGCTTCTCGAAGTTGTAGTCGCTGATGAACGCTGGATCGCAGTAGCTCATCATGTCTTTGTATTCGTTCGGGTCGCGCAGCGCCTTGGCGCCGAGGCTGTAGCCCCAGCTACCGATGCTGGCTTCGGTGTACGGGAACGGCCCGCCGCTCACGCCGCACGGCGCGTGCGGCAAGCCGAGCGAGTGCCCGAGCTCGTGCGCCATCGTGCTCGACGCGGCGTTGCCTTCGAAGCCGACGCCGACCGAGCAGCGGCCATAGTTGGCGGCCGGGTTCGGCACCGGCGAGATGCCGTAGATGCCGCCGCCGTACGCGCGCGCGTCTTGGCGCGGCGACATCACGCCGTAGTAGAGCGTCTTGGGATCCGGCGATTCCTCCGTGCGCAGCGCGCAGTGGAAGTCGAGCCACTGCTCCCAGCCCGTCTCCGGACCGACCTGCGCCGTGTAGTCGACCGGCTCGTGCACCGTGATCTCGATCTGCGAGGCCGGATAGAACGAGGTCATGTATTGCTTGAACAGCGCGATCTGCTCGTCGCTCATCACGGGCAAGCGGCCGCTGCCGTCGCCTTGGTAGCGGTACGGCACGAGCACGATGCGCAACGGGCCGGCGGTGCGCGCGCCCATCTCGTGCACCGCGCCCGCTTCGAGCGGAAAGCGCGCGGCCGGATCGCCAGCGCCCGCGCTCGCCGAGGGCGTGACGTCGTGCAAGCTGACCGAATACTGCAAGTCCTCCGTGATCTGGTCGCCGGGGATATCGAAGTTGATCGTGCTCTCGAGCACGGCATCGCTCGAGGGCCCGCCGACGGACAGCTTCGCGGTCTGCGTCATGACCGCGCCTTCGCTCGAGATGAGCGTGAGCACCGCTTCGATCTCGGGCGCGCTGTTCATCGGCGGAGGCACGACGAACACACGCAAGAACGCTTCCTTGCCGATGATTACAGGTGCGTTGCGCGCAATGACCGGCTCGCCGTCGAGCGCGAGCGAGACCTTGACCGCTTGGTAGATCGCCAGCTCCGAGATGCGCGCCTGGCTCGTGAGCGGCCGATCGTTGGGCGCCGAGCCGCCCACGCCGCCTTCACCACCGACGCCGCCGCCACCAAGGCCGCCGACGCCGCCTTCACCACCGACGCCACCGACGCCGCCGACGCCGCCGACATCGCCGGCGACGCCACCTGTGCCGCTGACCGGAACGCCGGCCGTTCCGCCCGCGCCACCGACCCCGCCCGCACCGCCGACGCCGCCCGCGCCGCCCGCGCCAGCGCTCGCGCACTGGCACTGACCGAGCGCCCCCAGCGCATCGCAGACCTGCACGCCCTGGCTGGTGTCAGCGCAGATGCAGGCGGTTTGAAAGCCGGGCAAGCACGGACTTCCCATCTCCGTGTTGCGCTTCGCAGGCGTGTCTCCACAGGCCGCCCACACCCACGCAAGGCTCATCAGCGCAAGCGCCGCCCCACGCGCGCTTTGTTCGCGCTGCATCCTTCTCATGGCATCACCTTCCAAGGCCCGCCCGTCCGCCGGCCTTTGCACCCTTCGAGAACCTATCGGGGCTGCGCATCCCCGCAACCAGCCGGGTTCCCATTCTCCCTTGGGGACAGCTACCAAGCGCCAGCAATTCACGCTTTGGCTTGCCTTCGAACACCAAGGGAACACCTGCGGGACGAACGAATGAGCGCGTGTTCGCGCGTCAGGAAACCGCTTCACCATGCCGCGTGCGCCCTTCTTCTTCGCGCTCACACTCTTGGCCTGCAACGTCGACGACCCCGAGCCGAAGGTGGCGCGCGACGATGGCGACGCCGGCGTTTGGCTCGACGGCACGCTCGCGCTCAACACTTGGACGCTGTGTCCGTTGCTCGGGCCTTCGACCGACCGCGAGGCCGTGTTCGGCACCGATCTCGGCTTCAGCGTGTGGCCCGACGACAACGAGCGCATGCCGATCTTGTTCGGCGACACCTTTGCCGAGGCCGCTGAGGTCTGCGCCTTTCCGATTTCGCCCAGCGACGATCTCCAAGCCACGCTGCCGGCGGAGCGCCCGCGCGCGCTCAAGCCCGGCATTCCATCCGACGACGCCGCGAGCGCGTGCGACGCGCTCGAGTACGAGGTTGCCGAGAACAGCGACCCGCCGCACTTCAGCCCGCTGCGTCTATTCCCCGATGCGAGCACCCGCGAAGCAGACGCTGTGCTCGACACCGGCCCCTTTCGCACGCCGGCCGCGGCGTTCAGCGATGGCGAGCGCACCTTCACGATCTTCACGCGCGGCGACCTGACGAAGTGCGAGACGGCCGACGACTGCCCGAGCGGTACCGAGTGCTCGGCCGATCCGAGCTACACGCGAGCCCCCGTCGGTCTTTGCAGCCCGGTGCTCGAGGGCACGCTCCCGCCGGTTTGCGATGGAGACGAAGACTGCGGCCCGCTGACATCGTGCGAGGTCACCGGTCTGTGCGTCGC
>WUUC01196481.1_pt1 | contig 39240 bp, 52 predicted proteins | sample 6278441 | NCBI WGS metagenome assembly WUUC01 (sample SAMN13675441, study PRJNA597444) | soil metagenome | isolation source: soil | place: USA: Washington | collected 2017-10
ACATGGGCACCGACGAGGAGTACGGGCCCGCGTACGGCGACTACAAGCACCGCGAGTGGGACACCGTCCTGCCGTCGAACCCGTACTCCGCGTCGAAGGCGACCCAGTCCGCGCTCGCGACCGCGTGGTGGCGCACCTATCAGGTGCCGGTGGTCCTCACGCGGACGATGAACCTGATCTCGCCTGGTCAGGATGCGGAGAAGTTCGTTCCGACCGTGATCCGCAAGGTGATGGCCGGGGAAACCGTGCAGATCCACGCATCCCCGGAGGGCGAGCCCGGCTCCCGGCACTGGATCGATGCCCGCGAGTTCGGGGACGCCTGGGTCCACATCCTCAACACGGTCGAGCCGCAGATGCACCCCGAGCACGACCGGCCGTCGATGTTCCACGTCGTCGGTGAGGAGCGCTCCAACCTGGCCATCGCGCAGACCATCGCCGACATCCTCGGCAAGACCCTCCACTACGAGCTCGTGTCCTTCCACGCCAGCCGGCCGGGCCATGACCTCCGCTATGCCCTCGACGGGTCGAAGCTCGCCGACGCGGGATGGACGCCGGGCCGGCCACTGGAGGAGACGCTGACGGACATCGTGAAGTGGTACACCGACCACCCGGCGTGGCTCGCCGCATGAGCGCACCCACGCCCAACCGCGGCGTCTACGGGCAGAACGCTCAGCGAGCGCTCGACGCCGCCGAAAAAGAGATCCGAGCGATCCCTATCGGAGAAGTCGCAACGGCCGTATTGCAGGCGCACTCGACCAAGGCCCAAGTCTTCACGAGCGCCGCCATCGCCCACGCACTCCTGGAGATCGGCGACATCCTGCGCGCGGCTTTCCGGGAGTCTTCTGATGAGTGAGCTGTACCGGGCCGCGGTGATCCCGACCCGTGATCGGCACGACCTCCTCGCCGACTGCATCAACTCGGTCGTGGACCAGGTCGACTACGTCATCATCATCGACAACCTCTCCGAGCCGCCCATCGACCCAGAGCCGTGGCACGGCAAAGTCCGCACCGTGTGGGCGCCGATGGACCCCCCGAACATCAGCGCCCTCTGGAACGTCGGCCTCGCGGACGCCGAGCTGAGCGCTTACCGCGTCGGCGCACCCCAGTGGGACGTCGCCGTCCTCAACTCCGACGTGGTCGTACCCGCGAACTGGGTGGAGACCCTGTCGACGGCGATGCGCACCACCACCGCAGTCCTCGCCTACCCCGACCAGCACGGCGGCACCCGGCAGATCCTCCACACCAAGGCCGAGCCCATCGACCTCAGGCAGCGGATCACCGGCTACGCCTACATGCTCCGCGGTGAAGCAGGACTACGGCTCGACGAGTCCATGGCCTGGTGGTACTCGGACGACAGCCTCGACTGGGAGGCCCGGGAAAAAGGCGGAGCGCTCCTCGTGCCCGGCATCCCCGTCGAGCACCGCTGCCCGAACGCGTCGATGTACGAACGCCCCGAACTCCAAGAGCAGGCAGGCCGGGACCGGGAGACCTTCCGCAAGAAGTGGGGCCGCACCCCATGGTGAACAGGAGCCATCCGTTGAAGATCGCAGTCACAGGCGGCGCCGGATTCCTCGGCCAAGCCGTCATCACCGCCGCCGAAAACGCCGGCCACGACGCGTGGGCATTCGACCGCACCCAAGGCCTCGACATCCTCGGACCGCTGGACGCGCTCGAGGGCGCCGGCACCGTCATCCACCTCGCCGGCATGCTCGGCACGAGCGAGCTGTTCGACGCCCCCGAGCGGGCAGTCGACGTGAACGTCAAGGGCGCACTGCGCATCCTGGAGTGGTGCCGCGACCACGACGCCGCCTACGTCGGGATCACGATGCCTGACGTGTATCCGTCGGTGTACACGGCGACGAAGATCTGCGCCCAGCGACTCGCCACAGCGTGGCATCTGGCGTACGGGGTTCCGGTCAGTCATGTGCGCGCGTTCAACGCCTACGGGCCCGGTACCCGCACTAGCGCACCGGGCTACCCGAAGAAGATCGTGCCGACGTTTGCGCGCGCCGCATGGTCCGGCAGGCCCATCCCGGTCATGGGTGACGGCACGCAGATCGTTGACCTGATCCACATCGACGACATTGCCCGGATGCTGATTGACGCCACCCTGCACGGCGACGACGTCATGTTCGAAGCTGGAACGGGACAGGTCGTCACAGTCCATGAGGTGGCCGACCGCATCCTCGACATCACGGGCAGCACCGCCGGGATCGAGTACGTTCCCATGCGCCGCGGCGAGACACCTACGCAGGTCGTCGCGGCCGGTGAGGGCTGGGAGCGACTGGAATGGCGGCCGGAGTTGGATTGGGGCCGGTTCGCGGAGGCTGTGAGGTCGTACCGGTGACGGAGCGGATCGCGGCCGATGCCTGGCAGCAGCACAAGGGGCATGTGGCCCGCTACCGGTATGCCGCGTGGCATGTGCGGCCGGGGGAGACGGTGAACGACATTGCGTGCGGCGTCGGCTACGGCTCCCTGTTCTTCCTTCGCGGCCCATACTGCGGCTATGACCGGCCCGGTGCGCCGGACGCACGGTTCCCCGGCAGCTTCCACGCCGCAGACCTGAACGACCCTGTATGGACGCCAGACATGGCTGATGTGACGGTGTGCTTCGAGACGCTGGAACACGTCAAGGATCCGGCTCGTCTGGCCCACGTGATCTGCGATACGACACGCAGGCTTATCGCTGTGTCCGTGCCGGTGGTTCCGACGAAGCACATGAACCCGTACCACCTGCACGACTTCGAGCGGGAGGACATCCCGCCGTTGTTCCACGGATTCAAGATCGCCGATGAGTGGCCGCAGCCGGAGGAGTTGGCCCACGTGTGGCTGTTCGAACGGAGCGACCATGGCTGACGTGGCAATCCTGACGGCGGTGTACGACGGGTTCGACACGGTGAAGCCCGTGCTGAAGCAGGCCGGCCTAGACGTGGATTGGATCCTCGTCACCGATGCGGTCCCGGACACTGAGGCCGTGCAGGGTTGGACTGTCGTGCACGAGCCGCGCCCGGAGATGCCGCCGAACCGGGCGGCGAAGGCGGCGAAGTTCGAGCCGTGGAAGTACACGGACGCGCCCGCGTCGGTGTGGATCGACGCCTCGTTCCGGGTGACCTCACCCGACTTCGGGGCGGCCATGCTGGAGTACGCGAAGCCGATTGCCCAGTTCGAGCATCCGTGGCGGGATTGCCTGTACGCGGAGGCTGCGGAGGTCGCGGCGCTCGGTATGGATCCGGAGGGTGTGGCGGCGTGGCAGGCGGATCGGTATCGGGAGGCCGGGCACCCTGCGGGCTGGGGGTTGTGGGCGTGCGGCGTGATTGCGCGGAGGCATACGGCGGCGGTGAAGAGGATGGGCGCGGCCTGGGCGCACGAGGTGGAGACAGGGTCGGTGCGGGATCAGGTGTCGCAGCCGTTCGTGCTGCGGGAGGCGAAGCTGCGCCCGGCGTCTCTGCCGGGGACGCATTTGGCGAACGCGTGGCTGAAGTACGAGGGGAGTGGGCGGCATTGACTCCGCAGGAAGCGACGCAGCGGCTGGTGGACGTCCTCAACGAGTTGGGCGCCGAAGGAATCAGCGTTGAGGCGGGGGCACACGGCGTCTTGTGCCTGAGCACGGCCAGTGATTTTGAGTACGCGCACGTGTCGCACGCGAACGCTGAGCGCACCGTCTGGGAGGTCGAGTAGCAATGAGCGAGCAGACACCGAGCGTGGGCCGGATCGTCCACTACGTCAGTTACGGGACTCCGGGCGGCGAGTACACCTCGCAGTGCCGGGCCGCGATTGTTGCGGCTGTCTACAGCCTCGACAACCCGCACCCGGACCCGGAGGTGCACACCGAGGCGGAGGGCGCCGAGTGGGTGGCGCTGGCGGTGCTCAACCCCTCGGGGATGTTCTTCAACGACGCGTGCCACGACGAGATGACGAAGCTCGGCGGTACGTGGCACTGGCCGGAGCGTGTGTGATGCCCAGCATTGACTACGATCTGGAGTTCTTGGAGAACGCCAGCACCATCGAGCTGATCTCCATCGGCCTCGTGTGCGACGACGGCCGCGAGTACTACGCCGTCAACTCCGAAGCGCCCTGGGGCCTGATCACGAAGGACGACTGGCTGATCCGCAACGTCCTCCCCTCACTGCCTCTCACGGGCCGGACGTCGCTGGACAGCTACCTCAAGATCCCCGAGAACAGCCATCCCAAGACCACGCTCAACCTGGTCACGGCAGACACTAAGGACACCCGGGTCAAGCCGCACTGGGTGATCGCCAACGAGGTGCGCGACTTCATCCGGGAGGCAGGCCCGGACGTCGAGCTGTGGGCGAACTACGGGGCCTACGACCACGTGGCCTTGGCGCAACTCTGGGGTCGCATGATCGACCTTCCCGACGGGGTGCCGATGTTCACCAACGACATTCAGCAGGAACGCGCCCGCCTCGGGATACACGAGGGCGACCTGCCCAAGCAGGAGAGCGGCGTGCACAACGCGCTCGCGGATGCGCGCCACAACCAGACCGTGCGGCGCTGGCTGTCCACGCAATCCTGGAGGGGTGCGTCATGAATCTGGAGATTGGCGGCGGGCGTCTCGTCCAAGCCGGATGGATCAACCTCGACCCGCAGCATGGCGAAGGACCGTGGCGGCGCGTAGCCCAGGGCGAACCCTGGCCGACCGGCGACCGGACCATCGACGGGCTGCGCGCCTCCCACGTCATGGAGCACATCCCCGCCGGGGCCGACCGGATCGCGGTCATGAACGAGGCGCACCGCGTGTTGAAGCCCGGCGGCGTGTTCGAGATCCGCGTACCCAACTGCCTGTCCGGGACGTGGCACGCGTTCGCCGACCCCACCCACGTCTCCTTCTGGTGCGTGGAGTCGTTCCACTACCTCGACGGGACGAAGGCCGCACACGCCGACTACGGCCTGAGGCCGTGGAAGACGTTGGAGCTCCGCATCCAGGGCGACAACGAGATCCTGTGGAAGGGGACGCCACGGTGAGCGCCCGTGATGCTCTGTACTGGGCGCTGTGGGACAACTACACCCAAGCCCAGAAGAACGAGTTCATCGACGCATTCACGCACGAGTTGGCCGAGCACATCCGCGATGAGCGGCCACAATGGGGCGACGCCTGGCGGCACTACGGGGAGGCCGCAGACCTCATCGACCCGGTGAAGGACACACGGTGAAACCTGGCGTGACCGTGGTGACACCATTCCACGCCGCCCGAAGACGCAACGGCATGCTCGACAGGTGCGCCGCCTCCGTCCGCGCCCAAACCGTCCCCGTCGAGCACATCCTCGCCGAGGACATCCACCACAAGGGCGCCGCGGTCACCCGCGCCCACGGGCTCGCCCTGGTGGAGACCGAGTGGACCGCGTTCCTCGACTCCGATGACGAGATGGACCCCACCCACATCGAGCAACTCCTCGCCTGCGCGCGCGACACCGGCGCCGACTACGTGTACCCGTGGTTCCGGGTACGTGGCGGCCGCGACCCGTTCCCCCAGTTCTTCGGTAAGCCGTGGGATGACGCGCACCCGCACTCCACCACGATCACGATCCTCGTGCGGACCGGGCTCGCCAAGCTGGTCGGCTTCCACGGGCACGGTGAGGACTTCGCGTTCACCAAGGGGTGCGTGCGCGAGGGAGCACGGATCGTGCACCACCCCGCTCGCACGTGGACATGGGTCCATCACGGGAAGAACTCCTCGGGGCGCCCTGATCGAGGCGACGCCCGATGAGCCACCGCCACTGCTGCCCCGACGAAGCCACCTGCGCGGATCGTGACCCGTGCTGCCTGTTCACCGAAGGCGACTGCCTCTGCGACTGGGAGAACCAGTGCCGAGGCGCCGCACCTCCGGCCTACATAGTCATCCGCGGCGGCGGCGTCATAAGGGATCTGCGTAGGCAGCCGCCCGCTCCGCAGCCACGTCAGCAGCCCCGCCGGACATCCCGCGCACAACGCAAGCGCAGTTGACCAGCCCAGCTAACCTGAGCGTATGAGAGTCAGCGTCCGCAAAGCCGAGAAAGCTGCACACGCAGCAGCAAACATGGCAAAGACCGCAACCACCATCGCGGCCATGCAAGCGATCACAGCCATGGTCCACGGCCTCGACGCCGGAGGACCACTCTCCGAATACGGGACTGGATACCGACGAGCACTCATCGACGTCTTCATCAATCTCGACCCCGACGAGTCGAACCCGGAGATCCCGCAACAGGTCTGGGAACAGTAGGCGCCAACAGCATCCGCGATCCGGAGTGGCGGCCTTGTGCGCTTCTTCCCGGGCCGCCAACGGGTCAATGACGGGGAAATGCGAAAACCCTGGCGCACCCCCAGCATACGAGCACACAACCACACCCCATCCCGGAAACCACCACCACCCACAGCAGCCACAATCCCGACATGACCACCGAGGACCGGGCAGCAATAGCGGCACGCGCCGCCGCAGCCCTCGGTGCCCACCTGAAGCCCCGCTGGCAGCCACAACCCCACCAGATCCCACCCGACGGCAACTGGACAGGCTGGCTGCTGATGGCCGGCCGGGGCGCCGGCAAGTCGAAGGCGTGCGCCGAGTACGTCCGCCAGCACGTCAACGGCCCGGCCTGCCTACCCGGAGCCGTACCGCACTGGATCGCCATCATCGCCCCCACGTTGGGCGACGGCGTCACCTCCATGTACGAAGGCCCCGGCGGCATCCGCAACGCCGACCCCGGCGCACGCCTCGTGCAAGCCCCCGGCGGTACGGTCATCCGCTGGCCCAACGGGTCGCAGGCGAAGCTGTTCGGATCCCACACCCCCGAAGACGTGGAGCGGCTTCGTGCCGGCGGCAACTCATGCCTCGCCGTCCTGGAAGAGTTCGCGACCTGGCGGTACATGGAGCAGACCTACGACCAACTCCGCTTCGGCCTGCGCTCCGGGCCGCGCCCGCACTGGATCGCCGCGACTACCCCGAAGCCGCGCCCGCTCCTGAAGCGCATGCTCAGCGGGGACATCCCCGGCATCGTCCACACCCACGCCACGATGTACGACAACCCGCACCTCGAACAGACCGTCAAGGACGCCCTGGAAGACACGTACGCGGGCACCGACATCGGCGCGCAGGAACTCCACGGCCGACTCATCGACGAAGTCGCCGCCGCGCTGTGGACGCGCGCCACGATCGAGCACACCCGGGTCAGGCCCGACGCGGTACCGGACCTCACCCGGATCTCGGTCGGCGTCGACCCGTCCGGCGGCGCCGGAGAGCAGGGCATCGTCGTGGTCGGGAAGTCCGGGCTCGTGCTGCCTGGCGATGGCGGCCGGCCGCAGCATCACGGGTACGTGCTGGACGACCGGTCGTGCAAGCTGTCGCCGGATCAGTGGGGGCGTCGTGCGGTGCAGGCGGCGATCGATTGGGACGCCGATGAGCTGCTGGCTGAGACGAACTTCGGGGGCGCCATGTGTGTGGCCACGCTGCGTACGGCGGCTGAGGCGCTCGGCGTGGACATCCCGATCCGGACGGTGACGGCGACGCGCGGCAAGGTGGTGCGGGCACAGCCAGTTGCCGCGCTCGCCGCTCAGGGCCGATGGCACCTGGCGGGCGTTTTCCCCGAGTTGGAAGACCAGTTGGCGACCTGGTACCCGGAGCTCGGCTGGTCCCCCGACCGGTTGGACGCGATGGTGTGGCCAGCTTGGCAGTTGAAGCTGGTTGGGACGGCGTCGCGTGGTCAGGGTTCGTTGGGTGGGGAGTTGGCCAGAAAGCAGATCGTTGGCGGGCGGCTACGGTGACGGGCATGGCCGGTGTTGTGATCAGCTACGTGCATCCGGGGTGGGTGCAGCACACGTTCATGCAGTCGCTGCTGCTGGTGCTGGATGACGACCGCAAGTGCGAGGCGCCTGTGGTGTGCGGGGTGATGCCGGTGCGGTTCCGGCCGGCAGGGATCGCGCATGTCCGTAACGAGGCCGTCTCCGCGTTCCTCGCAGGAGCGGGCGAGTGGCTGTGGTTTGTGGACACGGATATGGGGTTCCGGCCGGACGCGCTGCGTTCGTTGCTGGCGTCGGCTGACCCGGAGGCGCGGCCTGTGGTGGGCGCGTTGTGTTACGGGGTGGTGGAGGGAGACCCGGACGATATGGGCGGTGTGGCGACGCGGGTGTTTCCGACGCTGCATGGGTGGGCGGATGACGGCAAGGTGTTCACGGAGTGGGAGGGGTCGGTTCCGTCGGGGTTGGTGCGGGTGGCGGGTACGGGGGCGGCGTGTCTGTTGGTGCACCGGTCGGCTCTGGAACGTGTGGGCGATGGGGCGTGGTTTGATCCGGTCGTGGATGGGGCGGGGAACCTCGTGGGCGAGGATCTGTCGTTCTGCTGGCGCCTGATGTCGGCAGGGATTCCGGTGCATGTGGATACCGGGGTGCCGACGACTCATCAGAAGTCGGTGTGGGTCAAGGAGGGGGCTGTCTGATGGATCTCTGGCTGCTGCTCATCGTGATGTCGCTGGCGACGTACCGGCTGACGCGGTTCGTTGTGGAGGACGTGTTCCCGCCGATGCTGTGGATGCGGGATCGACTGGCGGGCGGCTGGCGGGATGCGACGCAGCGCGAGCTGAACGATCAGTCGTGGCTCCCGATGGCTGGCCGGGAGCAGATCTTCCGTGAGATCGATGGTGTCCCGTCTCGGTATGTCTACCGGTGGAATTGGGTGCCGCAGTGGCTCGCTGATCTGGTTTCGTGCCCTTGGTGCGCGAGCGGATGGATCGCGGCCGGGGTGGCGGCCGGGACGTGGGCGGTCGTGGGTCTTCCGGTGCCGGTCCTGGTGTGGCTCGCGACGTGGGCGGCGGGTGCGCTGCTGGCCGGACAGGAGTGGGCCTGACAGCCCGTACCATCGGCGTCGGTAGGAGAGCGGGACCTTGCGGGTTCCGGTGGATGGGTGGCTGAGGGCCGTTCGCGTCGGGCGTCGCGGGCGGCCCTCACACATGCCCGGAATGATCTTCGCCTGGCCGCTCCTACCCTCCCTCGCAGACCGCGAACAGGGAGACCCGGATGGCCTGGTGGCATGCATTCACCCGACGCGGCGCCCCCACGCCCAAGCCCCTCCCCCCGCCCGCACCCGCCACGCTCACCGCCGCAGCCGCACCCATCACCAACCCCCGCACCGGCCTCCTCCGCACACCCGACACCTGGCAAGAAGAAGCCTGGGAGTTCTACGGCGCACTCGGCGAATTCCGGTACGCCATCGAATGGGAAGCACGCATGCTCTCCCGCGTCCGGCTGTACGCCGCCAAGCTGGAGCCCGGCGCCGACGAGCCCGTACGCGCCGAAGCCGGAACCGCAGTCGACCTCGTCAACCAAATGGCCGGAGGCACACCCGGCCAAGCCGCCCTCATGGAAGACCTCGCCACCCAGCTCGCTGTACCCGGCGAAGGCTACGTGATCGTCGAGAACATCGACGGCGTCGAGCAGTGGTCGGTGCGCTCCCTCGACGAGGTGCAGGCCAAGCGCGGCCGGTACGAAGTCCTCGACGAGAACTCGGTCACCAACGGCAAAACCTGGCGGCCGCTCGCCCCGGACTCGCTGAAGCCGCTCAGGGTGTGGCGGCGCAACAAGCGCTTCCACCACCTCGCCGACTCCCCGGCCCGCTCGGCACGCACAACGATGCGCGAACTGGAGCTCGTCAACCGGCACATCGTTGCCCAGTACCTGTCCAGGCTGGCCAGCGCGGGCGTGGTGGTCTTCCCGGATGAGGTGACGTTCCCGGTCCGGGAGGAGTTCGCCGACGCCCCGGACCCGTTCATCGCCGAGTGGATCGAGACCGCCGCCGAGGCGATCAAGACACCGGGGACAGCGGCAGGCACTGTCCCCATGCCGATCAAGGTTCCGGGTGAGTGGGTCGACAAGATCCGGCATATCGACTTCACCCTGATGATCGACGACAAGATCATCGAGAAGCGAGACAGCGTCATCAAACGGCTCGCGTCCCAGCTCAACGTCCCGCCTGAGGCCCTCCTCGGCATGAGCGACCTCAACCACTGGAACGCCTGGATCAGCGACGAAAACAACCTCAAAATCAACACCGCGCCCGACGCCGAACTCATCTCCGGCGCCTTCACCACCGGATACCTCCAACCCCGCCTCCGCGCCAGCGGCGTCGAAGACTGGGCACAGTGGGTCATCTGGTACGACCTGTCGGAACTCACCCTCCGCCCCGACCGCTCCGAGAACGCCATCCAGCTCTACGACCGGCTGGAGATCAACGGCGACGCGCTCCGCCGCGAAACCGGCTTCAACGAAGACGACAAGCCCGACGCCGACGAACTGAAGGAACAGGGCCTCAAGGTCATCATCAAGACGCTGCCCACCGCCGCACCCAGCGCCCTGGCCGAACTCACAGGCGACCGCATAGACACACCCGCCGCGCCTCCCAGCGGAGCAGCCAGAACCGAGCAGGACACAGACACCGAAGACCGTCGACCACCCGAACAGCCGGAGCAGCCACCACCTGCCGACCAAGCACGCGCCGCCGCGCGCGCACGTGACGAACGCATGCTGCGGCAGGCCAAAGCCGCGCACGCGGTCCGCTTCTCGGTGAGCCGGCCGCCGGAGTTGCTGCATCCGTCGGTGTGTTCGCAGCATGCCTACAGCTGCCCGTTCACGCATGCCGCGCAGCGGTTGGGGGAGTTGCCGCGGCCGGGCACGTCAGGTGTGTACGAGGCCAGGTTGGATGCGTTCGGCCGGTTCGCGATCGGGGCGCCGTCACCGCATCTGGACACCAGCCAGTTCCTGACGACGATTCATCACTCACCGAAGGCGAAGGGGCGTAATGGGTTCGCTCACAGCCGCCGCTGACGGGATCCTGCGCCGCCAGCCCACGGAGTTGGAGCTCGCGTCGCGCGTCGACTTCGCCGACATGAACGACGCCTGGCACCGCGCCGTCGACGACACCGTGGAGGCGTGGGCCGCGATCCAAGCCCAGCAGCGGGAGCAGATCACCGCAGCCGTACAAGCCGCAGTCGACGACGGCGACATCGACCGGCTCACCACCACAACCGTGTCCACCACCGATGCCGCCAACCTCCTATTCGGCCGCATGCAAGCCTTCGCCCTCGCCGCAGGCGCCGCGCAGCAGCGCGAAGCCGAAGCACAGGGCGTCGACGTACCCGCATGGTCCCTGGACGACGAAGCACTCACCGCGGCCGCGATCCGGGACCGGCTGCGGCAGGTCGCCACCACCACAGCCCGGCTGCTGGGGCTCGGCCTGGTGCAGTCCGCCGTACGGCGCGCGGTGCAGTTGTTCGGCTCCGGCACGGGGTCGGAGGTGGCCGATCAGGTGGATGAGCACCTCGCGTCGCTGTCCGGGGCGCAAGTGGAGGAGCAGGTGGGTGCGGCGATGACAGCCGCGCAGAACGAGGGCCGCATGGCCGTCCTCGCGGTGACGCCTCCCGCCACACATACGGCGACCGAGATCCTCGACCGCAACAGCTGCGCCCCGTGCAGAGCCGTGGACGGCACCGAGTACGCGACGCTCGCCGAAGCCCGCACCGCCTACCCCACCGGCGGCTACACCGGCTGCCTCGGCGGCCCGCGCTGTAGGGGGACGCTCGTCACCGTATGGCCGCAGGCCAGCGAGCAGGCAGCACAAGCCGGAATGATCATGGCGGCTTCCGCAGCCACAATGCCGCCGACCCACCACGAAGGAGGCGGCACCGTGCCGTACGACGTCGTACAAGACCACCCCGACTGTGCGGCCGACGCGCCATGGGCCGTCACCAAGCAGGGCACCGGCGACCTGATGGGCTGCCACGCCACCGAGCAGGCGGCCGAAGACCAGCGCCGCGCCCTGTACGCCGAAGAAGGCGACGACACCGACGACACCGACGAGGAGGACATGCAGCGCCGCCACAACGACGAGCAGCCCTCCATGGACTACGCCGGGGAAACCGCCCCATGGGAAGGCGTCCTCGCCGTCGAAGGCATCACCACCGGCGACGGCCGCGAATTCGCACCCGACGCCCTCACCTGGGCCGACCTCCCAGTCGCCCTGCGCTGGAACATCGAAGACTCCCACGGCGGCGACCCGCACACCGTCGCCGTCAACGTCGGCCGCATCGACCGCATCTGGCGCGACAGCAACAAGATCATGGGCGCCGGAGTCCTCGACCTCGGCGACGGCCAAGGGCGCCGCGCCTACGACAAGATCAAAGGCGGCTTCCTCCGCGGCGTCAGCATCGACGCCGACTCCATCGCCGACGCCGACACCGAATCCGTGTGGCCCGAAGACATCAGCACCGGCGAGACCACCGAGGAAGACGACCTGCTCGAGATGCTGTTCGCGCAGCCGGAGAAGGTCATCTTCCACGGCGGCCGCATCCGCGCCGCCACCCTCGTCGACATCCCCGCGTTCGCCGAAGCCTACGTCGCACTCCTCGACGAGGCCGGCGCGGTCGTGGCCGGCGGCGTGCCCGTCGGTGAGGCAGCGGTACACGCGCTGACGGTGCAGGAGATGGGCGCGGTCGGCACGCACGACACCGCAACATCGGACGACTCGTGGGACGCCGCCGCGAACGAGAAGCGGATCGACGGCCCGCTCACGCTGGCCAAGGCGCGTGCGGCGTACGCCTGGTACGACGGCGGTGCGGTCGACGACGGTGAACTGCCCAAGAGCGCGGCGAAGTTCCTCCACCACGAGATCAGCGCCGACGGCAACGCGGGCGCAGCGAACCTCGCCGCCTGCTCCGCGGCGATCGGTGCCCTCCACGGCGCCCGAGGCGGCACCAGCATTCCCGAAGGCGACCGGCGCGGCGTGTACGACCACGTCGCGAAGCATCTGCGCGACGCCGGGCGTGAGCCGGAGCCGTTCCGCTCCCTGCATCCGGTCACCGCATCGGCCGGAGCATGGCGGCCGCCGGCCGAGTGGTTCACGGACCCGAAGCTGTCGCTGCCCACCCCGATCACGATCACCGACGACGGGCGTCTGTACGGGCATGCCGCGCAGTGGGGGTCGTGTCACATCGGGCAGGAGGGTGTGTGCGTGCAGCCCCCGCACGAGGAGGAGCACCCGTACTACCGCACGGGTGAGGTCGTGTGCGCGGACAACTCCCGGGTGGCGGTCGGTCAGATCACCGTGGGTACGGGGCATGCGCCGCTGCATCTGGGGGCGTCTCCGGCGGCGGAGCACTACGACAACACCGGCGCGGCCGTGGCGGATGTCGCGGTCGGCAACGACGCACACGGCATCTGGGTGGCGGGCGCGGTCCGGCCGGGCGCGGATCCGCTGCGCGTGTACGAGCTTCAGGCCGCGGGCCAGGTGTCGGGGGACTGGCGGCGGATCGGCGGCCAGCTCCGCCTCGTCGGGCTCCTCGCCGTCAATGTGCCCGGTTTCCCGGTGCCCAAGATGCGCGCCCGTGTGGCGTCCGGTCAGCCTCAGGCGCTGCTCGCCGCCGGGCGTCCGACGGTCGGCGGCGGGATGTCGCAGCCGGAGTTGGAGCGATGGGCGACGCGTGTGGTGATGCGCATGCTGTCGCGTCAGGTGCACCCGGGGGGAGGTGACCGTTGATGGGTTGCGCGTGCAACAAGCGGAAGCGTCCTGTGCCGCCTCCTCCGCCGCCTCCGGCGCCCTGACCTTGGGTTTATCGGACCGGTGAAAGTAATTGAAGATTGCAGCAACGTGTGCTAAGGGCTTACCCTTCGCCGTGAGGTGCGCCGGCCATGCCCGGTACCGGCGCACCTCAACACCGGGCACAGCAAACCAACCCTCCGACGCTTGTGGAGGCCCCTGTGCCCGCCGACGAACTCTTCAACGCACCCGCAGACCTCAGCCTCGTCTCCCCAGACGAACTCACCGAACTCGAAGCCCGCGGTGTCGCCGAGTTCGACCGCGTCGACGCACTCGACAACGTCGACCCCGAAACCCTCGCCTACGCCATGCGCGTCAAGGACGACATCCGCCGCATCCGCGCCGAACTCCGCGTCCGCGAACTCCGCGCCCAGGAAGAGGCGACGCTGCAGCAGACGCAGGTCGCCCGCCAGCTCGCCGAACTCCGCGCCGACGTCCACGGCGACACCACCACCCCGGCGCCGTCCGCTGCGGCCGCGACCGCGGTGGACACGGCCGCGATCGCCGAGGCCACCGCGCAGGGCGTCACCGCCGCCCTGTCGACACTGATGATGGACCGCCGCAACGGCTCGGTGCGCCCGGAGGAGATCGCCCGCCGCGCCACCGCGTCCCTGGCGGAAACCTCCCGGCACACGCCGGATCCGAAGGTGCCGGCCAAACGGCTCGCGGTCACTGCGTCGGTGGACATCCCGGGTGTCGCGCACGGCGACGGGATCACGTCACTGCGGTCGCTGTCGGAAGTCGTCTCCCGCAAGGCGAAGGCGTCGCCGGTCACCCAGAACAGCCCGAACTACCAGCTCGTCGCGACCGTCAAGAACGAGTTCGAGCACAGCATCGACAACCGCAACTCCGTTGCTGAGGTCGGTGAGCTCCTCAAGCACATGACGAACACGGACAAGCAGCAGGCTCTCGTCGCCGGCGGTGGCTGGTGTGCACCCAGCGAGATCCGCTACGACTTCTTCGACATCTCCTGCGCCGACGGCATGATCGACCTGCCGACGGTCGGGATCACCCGTGGCGGTATTCAGTTCCCGGTGTCGCCGTCGCTGGCGGACACGACCATCGCGAACGCGTTCGGCGGGTTCGCGGTCCCCTTCTCCAACGATTCGAACCCGTGGCTGTGGACGGAGGCCGACGACATTGCGGCGGCGACCGGTTCGCCGACGAAGCCGTGCGTGCGCGTGCCGTGCCCGACGTTCGATGAGGAGCGGCTGGAGTGCTACGGCATCTGCCTGACTGCGGGCAACCTCACCGACGACGCCTATCCCGAGGCGACGCAGCACATGGTCCAGCTGCTGATGCGCGCGCACGCGCGCGCGATCAACGCGCGGCTCATCGCGCTGATGGTGGCGCGCTCGCTGGTCGCTGTCACCGGTGGCGAGTACGCGAATGCCAACGTGCCGGTCTTCCAGCAGGTGTTGTCCGGTATCGACCTCGGCGCGACGGACTACCGGGCCCGCTTCGGCATGTGCATCGACGACGTCCTCGAAGTCGTCGCCCCGTACTGGGTGCGCAACGTGATCCGAGCCGACCTGGCGTGGCGCAACGGCGTCGACATGCTGTCCGTGAGCGACAGCATGATCACGCAGTTCTTCGTGGACCGGAACCTGCGTGTGCAGTGGGTCAACGACTGGCAGGTCCGCGGCACGAGCCAGTTCGGTAACGCGTCCACGCCGATGACCGCGTGGCCCACCTCGGCTCAGGTGATGATCTACGCGGCGGGCACGTTCGTCCACGGCCAGGGCCTCAGCCTCGATCTCGGCATCGTCCGCGACTCGGTGCTGAACTCCACCAACGACCACACCGCCGCCTGGTCCGAGGAGTGCCACCTCATCGCCCGCGTCGGCCCGGAGTCGCGCCTGTACACGATCAACTTCAACGTCATGGGCGCCACCACGGTCGCTGACATCGCTCTCGAAGTCGACGCCTTCCCGAACCTCTGATCCCAACCAGCAGCAGGAGAGGTGGTGAGCGCCGGTGGCCGGAGCACGCCAAATCGTCGACGCCCCGGCGTTCACCCAGCTCCCCTACGGGCTCTGGGACAACACACAGGCCCGCACACCGGGCAACCCGCACTGGCAGCAAGGCATCACCTGGATCGAACGCTGCCCCGACGGCGCAACGACCTACGACGAATGCCTCACCGTCACCGGCACCGGCGCACCCCCCGCACCCGCCGCCAAAACCGACAACGTTGACCAGACGTTCCGCGGCGCCACCCCGTTCACCATCTTCACCGAGTTCGACTGCAGCCCGGTCGGCCTCAACGACGCAACCAGCGTCGCCGAGGACGCCCTCGCCCGCATCGAGCCCTACCAGGTCGAGGCCGCGTTCTGGACCGGCACCGCGGGCGCACAGTCAGTCGTCTTCCCCCACCTCGCCGCTGACGCCGAGGTGCTCGACGCGCAGGACATCGTCCTCCAGCCCGCGGCGACCACCTGCGTCACCGGAGCCGACGCCGCGCACGCACTCGGCGCCCTGGAAGACTGCCTCGCCGACTGCTACGCCGGACAAGGCGTCATCCATGTTCCCCGCGCCGTGCTGCCCACGCTGGCGGCTTGGAATCTCGTAACCGAGCGGGATGGCCGCCTCTACACCAGCGCGGGGAACCTCGTCGTCGTCGGCGGCGGCTACACGGGCAGCGGCCCGGACGGGTCGGCGCCAGCTGCGGGTACCGGGTGGATTTTCGCGACCGGGCAGGTGTTCGGCTACCGCAGCGACGTGTTCGTCACCCAGCCCCGCGACAGCATCGACCGGGCCGCCAACACACTCCGCATGATCGCCGAACGCACCTACGTCCTCGGGTTCGAGTGTTGTTTGCTCGCTGCCCATTTCGACCTCGGCGTGCCCACCACCTAGGGAGACACCATGGCTGCCACCTCGACATGCGTCGTCCCGATCAAGGGCACGCACTTCCGTATCGTCGCCCTCGACGCGTGCGGCATCCCCGTCACCGGCGCGGCGGGGCTGGTCGCTGTCACCAGCAGTTTCGTGTCCGTCGAGTCGGCGGAGGAGTACGAGGACGGTGAGGAGTTCTTCGAACGCACCGCCTCGGGCGCGCCGTGTGTGAACCAGAAGGACGACCCGACCCTCAAGCGGGCCGTCCTCACGATCAACCTGTGCGAGATCAACGTCAGTGCGGTCTCCTACATTCTGTCCGCCCGCGAACTCGTCACCGGCACCCCAACTACCGGCACTGGCTTCGCTCTCGCCGAGGGCAACCCGACGAACCGCTTCTCGCTGGAGGTGTGGCAGGAGGTTGCCGGGGCCGGCGCGTGTGACGCGTCTGGGGCTCAGCGGTACGTCTACAACGCGTGGCCGAACGTGGGCGCGGTACAGAAGCAGGCGTACACGATCGAACTCGGCCGGAGTGCCCTGGAGTTCACGGCGGAAACCCGCGGGGCGTCCGCGACCTGGGACACGCTCGTCGGCTCCTCGTGGCTGCCTGCGGGCGAGTTTGTGGATACGGATGAGCACTGGGTATGGAACGTGACCACGGTGGCACCGCCCACGGTGGCGTGCGACCCGACCACGCTGTAGCCCTGCGGGGGCTGTCATGGCTGTAAGTCCGCTGCAGGCCCACACGCTGGTCGCTGACCCGCATGGCGACCGCAGTTACGCGGATCAGATGTTCGTGCCCCGCGAGGGGGATGTGATCAGCAAATCGCGCACGGTCGACAAGGACGCTGACGAGTCGCGCACAGCGGTGGTGCTGGCCGACGACACGTCGCTGTCGATGCCCGTCACGGGTACGGCCAGGTATGCCCTGGAGGCGTTCCTCATCGTCGCCGGTGACGAGGCGGCGGGCATGAGCCTGACGTTCACGGCGCCTGCGGGATCGGCCGGCGGCTGGGCGCCGATGGCCCGCCAGACGTCGGCGGGGAACACGCAGAGAGACGCGCTGGGTTTCGGTACTGCGGCGACGGTGGAGGTGACACAGGCGGGGGTGGCGTTCGCACCGAGAGGCACGCTGCTGACCGGTGGTACGGAGGGCAGTTTGACGTTGCAGTGGGCTCCCGCTGTGACGCCGTCAAGGGCTCTTGTGCTGCGTGCCGGGTCGTGGGTCAAGCTCACGAGAACGGGGTGATGACCGGTGGCTCTGGCCCGTTACAGCGATCGGTTCTGGTTCCCGTCCGGGGCGCTCGCCGCAAACGTTGAAGCCCGCGTGTTCCCGGAGGGCTCCAACGCGCTCGCATCACTGTTCACTGACGCGACAGGGGCCATGCCACTGGGGAATCCAGCGGCGACGGACGGCACCGGGACGCTGACGTTCTGGGCCGAGTCCGGGAACTACTGGGTCCACCTCGACACCGAAACCTTCCTCGTCACCGTGGGCATGTCGCAGGAACAGGCCGACCTGTCCACCGGCATCGCCTCCGGCGGAGACATCTCCGTCAACGCGATGAACCCGGCAGCAGTCGACATCAGCCCGGTGGACGGTTACATCGTCAACTACCTCGCGGGCAACCAGTCCGAGCCGGTGATCACCCGGGTGAAGACGCCCGCGCAGACTGTCGCGCTTGACGCTGCTGCCCTTTTGCGGACGGTGACGTGGTGGCTCCTCGACAGTACTGGCACTGTGATCCAGCAGGCCGCCAAGCCGGATCCCGTGCAGCGGCGCACGCACATTCTCCTCGGCTTCACCAACCAGGTCGGCGGGGTGATCGTCGTCGACCAGACGCTACCGGTGATCCTGCCTGGGCAGGCGAACCAGCTCGTAGACCTGATGGAGTCGCTGAGGCCGTTCAGCATCTCCGGGAATCAGATCACCCAGAACGGCGCCAACCTGATGATCGATCACTCTTCGGGGACCGTGTTCAGCCGCTCTTTCAGCCACTTCATCGGGCCGACGCTGACGAACAACCCACATATCTCCACCACTCAGGCACAGTCCCCAGCCGACTTCATCTACGTCACCCAGTCCACAACCGTCGCGCCTCCGCTGACCAATGCGATCGACGTGGCGAACTTCGACAACGGCGGAGTGGTCACGCCGATCGGCGGGGGCGCCAACACGTCATCTATCCACCGCGTGTACCTGTTCCCCAACAATGATCCGCAACGGCAGTTGATCATCCAGTACGGACAGAACACCTACTCCAGCCTCGCCGCAGCCCTCGACCGGATCGGCGCAGGCACGTTCGTTGAGAACCCCCACTTCATCGCCGTAGGGGGCGCTCTGATCGCCTACATCGTGGCGACGCGTACGGCGACCAATCTGTCCGACCCGGCGCAGGCTGTGATTGTGGCGGCCGGCAAGTTCGCCGCACCCTAGGAGGCCTGCATGCCGGTCATCAATCCTGCTCCGCAGACGGTGCCCGGGGGTGTCGCTGACACTACCGGGCCGTGTGCGGACTGGCCTGTGACGTGGACGTGTGATGTCGACACGCTGAACCCGGCCGTAACCGGGCTCGCCGTGAGCATGGCCACTGAAGCATTGTGGGCGTTGACGGGGATGCGGTTCGGGGTGTGTGAGATCACGCTGCGGCCGTGCGCCCGTTCTTGTGACGACGGGCGTTTCTACGACGACTTCGGGCCGCCGTGGCAAGCCGGGTGGGGGTGGCCTCAGCCCGCACTCATCAATGGGTTGTGGTTCAACCTGGCGTGCGGTTCATGCTCGGGGGACTGCTCGTGCAGCACGGTGTCCGAGGTGCGGCTGCCGGCGCCGGTGAACACGATCGTTGAGGTGCTGATCGACGGGACGCCGCTCGTGTCCGGGGCGTACCGGGTCGACAATCACCGGCTGCTGGTGCGGACGGATGGCGGGGTGTGGCCGACGTGTAATGACCTGTCCAGGGATGACACGGAGGTCGGCACATGGTCGGTGCGGGCGACGTACGGGGAGGCGCTGCCGGAGGGCGCCTCTTTGGCGGTTGGGCAGTTGGCGTGTGAGATCGCGAAGGCCGCGGCGGGCGGGGACTGCAAGCTGCCGGCGGGGTTGCAGCAGTTGGTGCGGCAGGGGGTGACCATCAGCTATCCGGATGTGGGCGAGTTGTTCCGGCAGGGCCGCACCGGGCTGTACCTCGTCGACATGTTCGTGGCGACGTGGAACCCGTACGGGCTGCGGCAACGCTCGCGGGTGTACTCGGTGGACCGGCCGTCGGTACGGAGGTCTGGGACATGAGCGGGCTAGCGGCCGTGCCGCTCGCGCCACTCCCTGTAGTAGGTGTCGGCAGCTTCCTCTTTGTCGTTCTCCTGCTCCGGATCGAATCCGAGCGCAATGGCCAGAGCGCGTCGCATACCGCAGATCTCGCCGTTCATCTCGATCCTGATGCGGAGGTCATCCTCCGTGGTCATGGTGAAGGCTTTGCTCGCCTCGACCCTGTCTTGGAAGTCGGCGAGGTGCGCGCAGAGTGCGTCGATGTACTGGCTGATGCTGTCAGGTGCGCCCGTCATGCGCCCACCCTATTGGAGCGACGCCGATGATCACGGGCCCGCTGAAGTGGTACACCGTCGCCGAGACCCTCCGCGCCGCGGTCCACGCAGAGCTCACCACCAAACCCGACCGCTCCGGCGTCGTCCCCGGCGCGATCGCGTGGGACGAATGCGACTGCGGCATCCTCGCCGTCTCCCGCGCCCAGATCTACCTCAGCGAAACCTTCCCCAACCCCGTCGCCCAGCCGGTCGGGAACTGCGACGCACCCTACGAGGTCGGCGAGTTCATCATCCAGGTCATCCGCTGCATCCCGGGGGCGACCGATCAGACGCTCGCGCCGACTGTCGCCGAACTCGATGCGTCCGCGCAGGAGATCGACCGGGACGCGTACGAGATGCTGAAAGCCGTATCGGTGAAGCTGTGCGAGATGAACGCCGCCCGGGACATCTCCAACTTCCTGCTGCGTCCGCTGACCGCGCAGGGCCCGTCTGGTGTGTGTGGCGGCAACGAGCTGCGGGCGTTCGTGGCACTCCTGCGGAACTGACGGGAGGGCTTCCGTGTTCAGCGTGTCGACGAGCTTCTCCCTCGACCGGTCCCGCGTTGAGCGGATGCTGCGCCTGCCCGGAGGGATCGTCTACCGCAACATGGAACGCCGCGTCCGCCGCGTCGAGCAGGAAGCCATCCGCCGGGCGCCCGGCAGCATGGGCCGCACCATCCGCACGTCGATCCAGCGTGGGCCCGGCGGCGAGTTCCGAGGCGTCATCAATGTCAGACACCCGGCCGCCCTGTACGTCACCGGGGGCACGAGGCCACATGTCATCCGCCCCGTCCGGGCGAGAGCTCTCCGCTTCATGATCGGCGGTCAGGTCGTCTACGCAAAGGTCGTCATGCACCCCGGCAACCGACCAAACGACTTCTTGATCCAGAGTTTGAGGGTTGCTCTCTAACCCCGGAACGATCATGACGGGTGGGTGCCTACCGTCCCACCCATGACCCAGCCGATCCCCACCGAAGCCGCCACACCAGTCAAGGACTTCACCCGCAAGCGGGAACGCCTCACCTTCCGCATCGACGACGACACCTTCGAAGCAGCCCGCGCCATCCCCGGCGACATGCTCACCGAATTCGCGAAACGCTACGCCAACGTGGGCGACGCACCACTCGACCAGCAACTCGCCGTCATGAAAGACGCCCTCGGCCTCGTCCTCCTCCCGGAGTCCCACGCCCGCTTCACCAAGCGTCTCTCCGACGTCGAGAACCCCATCGAGGCAGAGCAGACCTCCGAAGTCATCCAGTGGCTGATGGAGCACTACGGCCGACGCCCTACACAGCCGTCCTCGCCCTCACCGGATGGGCTGCCCAGCCCGGCATCTGGCACGAGCTCGACGGACGCTGCGCAGCCGCAGGTGTCGATCCCGGCGACCTTCCAGCCCACCGCTTCCTGAACCTGATCTACGCCGAGATGCTCACGCGGCTGAAGGTCAACGACAACGAGAAACCCGAAACCGCCCGGAAGCGGCTCGACGGGCAACTCGGCATACAAGCGTGGGCCACACCGGGCCAACCGATGACAGAGCCCGAACCAGAGCAAGAACGCACGCCCTGGTGGTGGAACAAAGCTGAAGCCAACCAGAGCGCCGACTTCTTCATGGAGATGGCCCGCGCAAGGGGGATGGTCGAATGAGCACTCCCGCAGGAGACGGCCTCGTCGGCGACGCGACGATCCGCGTCGACGGCGACACCGACCCGGCGATGCGCGCTCTCAACCAGCTCTCCCGCGACGCCAACGGGCGACTCAGAGACATGCAGGGCCGGTTCGCCTCTGCATCCAGCGACATCAACCGCAGTCTGACCAGCGTCGGCGACCAGGGCGGCAGCCGTCTCAGCGACGCCTTGTCGGGCATCACGAACATGCTGGGCCGAGTCGGCGCGGCAGCAGGTCCCGCGCTCTCCAGTGTCTCCGTCGGTCTGGGCGGCGCGGCGACGGCCGCAGTGGGCACGGGCGCCGCACTCGCGGCATTGCCTTTGGCGTTCGCTGGGCTCGGCGCCATCGCGTTGCGGGAGAACGAGGAGGTCAAGGCTGCGTTCGCCGACACCGCCGCGAGCGTGCAGGCCACCCTCGCTGAGGCTGCCGCCCCGTTGATCCCGGTGTTCGTGCGGGTCGCCGATCAGGTGTCCGGGATCGTCGAAGGGCTGGCCCCGCTGCTGACCCAGGCATTCGAGGCGGCCGCGCCGCTGCTTGAACCGTTCGTCGCCAGTCTCGGCGCCCTCGCCGAGAACGCGCTGCCCGGCATTGTCGCCGCCACCGAGGCGGCCGGCCCTGCGATCGAAGCGCTCGGTGCCGGCCTGGAGCAGATCGGGACCAGCGTCTCCGGGTTCTTCGAGGGGCTCGCCTCTGGTGCCGCTGGTGGGGCTCAGGCGCTGGGCGGCATCTTGGAGGTGGTCGCCTCGGTCCTGCCGGTGGTCGGACAACTCCTTGAGGCGCTCACCAACTTGGGCGGCCCGATCCTGGCCGGGCTGGCCCCCGTGATTGGGGCGGCAGCCGGCGCGGTGGGGGTACTGGTTCAGTCGCTGTCGCCACTGCTGGCCACGGTGGGCGAGTTGGTGGCCTCACTGCTGCCCCCGTTGGTGCCCGTCTTGGATGCGGTCGCGCAAGCGTTCGGACTGCTCGCCCCGATCGCCACACAGGTGGGGGAGATCCTCGTCTCCGTCCTGGCGCCGATCATCGCGCAGCTGCCTGCGATCCTCGCACCAGTGATCTCAACGTTCACCCAGCTGACAAGCACGATCCTGCCGGTCGTCTCCCAGCTGCTGACAGCGTTGGCGCCGTCGCTGGCGCAGATCGGCACTTCGTTCGGTCAACTCCTCGTTGCCGTCGCGCCGTTGCTTGAGATCCTCGGCCAGCTTATCGGTGAAGTTCTCGTCGCACTGCTGCCGATCCTCACCCCCATCATCACCCTCATTGCACAACTGGCGGCCGTGTTCGCGGCCCAGCTCGGCAACGCGATCAACAACGTCGTCGTACCAGCCATGCGGCTGATCACCGCGCTGTTGTCCGGTGACGCATCTGCGGCTTGGGAAGCGTTCAAGAACCTGATCTCAGGGGTGGGACGGTTCATCTCCCAGACCATCAGCAACATGGGCAGCGTCATCAGGACCGTCCTCGGTGCCCTCGTTGCCGTGATCCGCCGGCTTCCGGGCAGGATCTTCGCCGCCCTTCGTGTCCTGGGGGGTGGCCTCTTCAGCATTGCCCGCGCCGCATGGGGGCGTTTCACCGGGGCAGTACGGACCGGCATCACGAGTGCCGTCAACTTCGTCCGCGCCCTGCCTGGCAGATTCAGGAGCGCTCTGGGCGCTCTTGGGGGAATCCTCCGAAGCGTGGCTGCTGCTGCGCTGTCCCGGTTCCTCAGCGCGGTACGCTCCGGCGCCAGCAACGCTCTCAGTTTCGTGCGCGGCCTCCCCGGCCGGATCAGAGGCGCGCTGGGCAGCCTCGGCAGCCTTCTCTTCAACGCCGGGCGGTCCATCATCAATGGGTTGATCAACGGCATCAGGTCGCTCGCCGGAAGCGTGAAGGACGCTGTCAGTAACGTCTTGTCCAGTGCCCGCGACCTGCTGCCGTTCTCCCCGGCGAAGGAGGGCCCGTTCTCCGGGCGCGGCTGGACTCTGTTCTCCGGGCGTGCGATCTCCGAAGCGCTGGCGCAGGGGATCAGCCAGCGTGAGGGGTTGGTGCAGCGTGCGGCGCGGATGGTCGCGGAGTCGGCGCAGTCGGCGGTGAGCATGCCGGTGGCGTCGGCGGTGAGGATGCCGGGGGTACCTACGGTGGCTGATCTTGGGGTGGCTGCGTTGCGGCCGCAGCCGCGGACGACTGTGGTCGTCCACAACACGGTGCAGCTCACCAACCAGGGCGTGATCGGCTCACGCATCGAAGTGCAGGATTGGCTGGCCCGCGCCCTCGACAGGATCGAACGTACCGGCCGTTTCCCCGCCGGGCTGAGGACGGCATAACCCATGGCGCTGACCGAGACACTCCGCGACACGTTCAACGACGACACCGTCGACACGGTGAAGTGGCCCAGCAACTACAACACCGGCGCCGGCGGCCTACCCACGGAGACCGGCGGCCGGGCACGCGTCGTGTGCGACACCGGGTTCTCCGCGTACGCCTCCGACACCACGTACACGCTGGAAGACTCCCACGCCTGGGTGCGCATGTTTCCCCCGGCGGCCGGCGGGGCCGCGACGGAGGCGTGGTCGCAGCTGCTGCTCACGTCGTCGACGTCTGGCACGGACGCGATCTTCGAGGTGAACGCGGTCACCGGTCTGCTGACGATGGCCGTGCGGGTCGGGTTTGTTGACGCGGGCGCGGTGTCGATCGCCTACGACGCGACGAATCATGCGTGGCTGCGGATCCGTGAGGACACGGGCACCCTGTTCTGGGACACCTCCGCAGACGGGCTGGCGTGGACGAACCGCCGCTCCACGGCGTCACCGGCATGGGTGTCGGACACCGACCTTGAGATGCAGCTCATCGCCCACCGCGACTCCGGGACACCGGACTTTGCTGAGTTCGACAACTTCAACATCATCCCCAGCACGGCCGCGTTCGCCGACCTCGCAGACGACTTCAACGACAACATCGTCAACACCACCCTGTGGCCGGACAACTACAACACCGGCCCCGGCGGTCCCCCCACCGAGGCCGGCGGCCGCGCACGGGTGCCATGCGATAACGGGTTCGCCGCGTACGCCTCGTCACCGGTCTACCGCCTCGAAGACTCCTACGCGTTCGTACAGGCCTTCCCGCCGCCCGGGACAGGGATGGTGGAGGCCTACAGCCAACTCCTCATCCTCTCCGATGTGGCGGGCACACAGATCGTCTTCGAGATCGACGCCGCCACCAACCTGCTGCTGATGACCCTCCACGTTGGCTTCGTCGACGAAGGCGGCCAGACACTCCCCTACGATCCGGTCGAGCATGCGTGGCTGCGGGTCAGGGAAGACACGGGCAGTCTGTTCTGGGAGACATCGGCGGACGGCCGCGAGTGGACGACACGGCACACTGACGTCTCACCGGCGTGGGTGTCGGACAACGACCTTCAGGTGCAGCTCCTCGCGCACTGTTCCCCGCTGGTGACGGGCGGCGGACCGACCGGCGAGTTCGCCGAGTTCGACAACTTCAACGTGCGTCCCGTCTTGGCGGACGGGTACACGGTGGCGATCGACTGGAACGGCGACGGCGACTTCGACGACCCCAACGATGATGTCACCGAGGATGTCCTGGCCAGCGGCGTCGTCAACTTCCAGTACGGCCGCGACCAAGCCAGAGCCCTGTCCCCGCCACGCGTGGGCGCGCTCGACTTCTCCTTGTGCAACGCGGACGGCGTGTTCTCCCCGGAAAACCCCGACAGCCCGATCAGCCAGGACATCTCACCCGCCGCACCCATCAAAGTGGAGGAGGTCATCAACGACACCCTCTACCCGCTGATGACGGGCCGCATCGACACCTTCGAGGTCGACACCAGCCGCGGACGGCTGTCCGCCAGTATCACTGGCCTGGACGACCTGGCTTTGCTGCGCGGCGTGAAGATCTCCACGGAGCTGTACCAGGCACAGCGCACCGGCGCACTGATCGGGGTCATCCTCGACGAAATCGGCTGGACAGCGGCACGCGACCTCGATCTCGGCGCGACCTTTGTGCCGTGGTGGTGGGCCAACCAGGACGACGCATTCGATCTGCTCACCCAGCTCCTCCGCTCAGAGGGCCCGCCGAGCATCGCGTACATCGCACCGGACGGCACCTTCACCTACCGCGACCGCCACCACCGCATACAGGACGCCGCATCCCTCACAAGCCAGGCCACCTTCGCCTCGATGGGACGAGACTGCGACAGCCCGCCAGTAACCGGATTCTCTTATCTCGACGACTTCGACTACGAACACGGCTGGCGCGACATCGTCAACTCGGTGACTTTCCCCGTCGACGAACGCCGCCCTGACGCCGACCTGTCCGTCGTGTGGGAGTCGGACACAGCTATCGCGCTGGGCCTGGGCGAATCGACAACAGTGCAGGTGCAGGCGAACGATCCATTCCGCGACGCACAAGACCTCACCGACGGAACCGACATCGTCTACACCGGCACCGGCGTCCCCATCGTCACGCTGTCGCGGACGTCGGGACAGTCGGTGACCATCACCATCGCTGCGGCCGGCGGCACTGTGAACGTGTCGCACCTGCAGTTGCGGGCACGGGCTGTACCGGTCACGCGCACGGTGGAAGTGTCGGCTGCGGACTCGACATCGGTGACACGGCATGGGGAGCGGACGTATCCGGACGAGGCGCCGTGGGTGAATCAGCATGACGCGTTCGCGGTGGCGCAGCTGCTGCTGGCCGCGTATGCGGAGCGCCGGCCGACGGTCGGGCTGCGGATTGTGTCGTCTGATCTGGCGCACCATCTGCAGGTTGTTGAGCGGCAGATCTCTGACCTGATCACGATCCGCAACAGCGAGCTCGGGCTGGAAGGGGACTTCCATATTGAGACGATCGGGCACACCCTGGCGCGGATGGTGGGTGAGGACACATGCCCGGGACCGGTGCATTATGCGACGTTCGGGTGTGAGCGCAGCGGTGTGGTGGTGCCGGACAATCCGTTCACGTTCGACAAGGCGGGTGCCGGGTTTGATGACGGCGTGTTCGACCCGACCGGCTTCGACAACCCGGACACCGTGTTCATCTTCGATCATGCTACGCAAGGGCAGTTCGGCACGGGCCAGTTCGGCACCTGACCCCGGAATGATCTTCGCGGGGTGGGTTCTACCGTCCACCCCATGGCCCAACTGATCGCCACGCGAGCACGCGCCTACGTCTACGCAGGCGACTGGGTAGCCGACTGCCCCCGCGCCTGCGGAAACGTCGAACACTGCTACGCCCGCGCCAACCCGCGCGATGCGAACGCACCGCGTGTGGTGCAACTGCCGTCGTTCTACTGCTCGTACTGCAAGCTCGGCGACACCGAAACCGTGCCCATCGAGTGGCCGCCGAACATGGCCGACATCATGACGGTGCTCATGCTCCGCCCGATCCCGCACACCCGGAACTGGTATCCAGCCGGTCACGACACGGCGCTGAAGTACCGGCTCCCGCACGGGCAGACAATCGATGACCTCCGCGCGGAGAACGTCGAGCACGGCGTGCCCGCAACGGCAGAGGGAGGGCAGTAGCCATCGCCTGGTCAGCGCCAATGACGGCAGTCGCGAATACCATATTCACCGCTGCACAGTTCAATCAGTACGTAAGAGACAACCTGAACGAAACCGCACCCGCCAAGGCGACCGCAGACGGCGGCTACTTCGTCGCCACCGGCGTCAACGCCATCGCCGAACGCACAGCTGATGGAGGCACCGACCTCAACCAGGGAGACACCGCCTCCACCACCTACACCGACCTCGACGCGCCAGCCGCTATCGGACCCACCGTTTCCGTCGAAACCGGAACCAAAGCCCTCGTCATCGTCCGCTGCGCCCGCCAGAACAGCGGCGCCGGATCCGCACGCATGGCCTACGACGTATCCGGGGCAACCACCCTCGCCGCAGCCGACAACCGCGGCGTCCACGTTTTTGGAATGGCAGGTGTGAACGTGGGCGGCAGCGACGCATCACTGCTGCAGGCCCTCACCCCGGGAGTGAACACGTTCACGGCGAAATACCGGGTCAGCTCCGGCACGGGCACCTTCAGCTCGCGCCGCATCATCGTGCTGCCTTACTGAGGAAAGGGGGCGATCCACATCGCTTGGACAGCGCCTATGACCGCGGTGAGCGGCAGCGTGTACACCGCAGCACAGTTCAACACGTTCGTCCGCGACAACCTCAACGAGACCGCCCCGGCCAAAGCAACGACGGCCGGCGGCTACTTCGTGACGTCGTCGCTGAACGAGATCATGGAACGGATCGGCGTCAACGACACGATCCTGACGTCGGAAACCACCTCGTCGACGAGCTACACGGACCTCGCGACGATCGGCCCCACGGTGACCACCACGACCAGCAACCGTGCGCTGATTCTGTGGAGCGGGGTCATCACGAACAACACAGCTGACGTCACGTCGCGGATCGGGGTGGAGGTGAGCGGGGCATCGTCGATCCCTGCGGCCGATACGGCGGCTCTCATCTATGACCCGCCTACGCCGGCCGGTGTGATGTCGGCTGCGCAGGTCCTGTTCGCTGAGGGCCTCACCCCGGGATCGAACACGTTCACGCTGAAGTACAAAGTGGGCTCGGGCGCCTCTATTGGAACTTTCTTCAACCGGCGCGTCATCGTGCTGCCTTACTGAGGAGAACTCATGGCTGAACCGATGAGCGCCGCGAAGCTGCCCGGGCTCCTCCGCGCAGAGGGTTTGAACGTCGTCGAGGTCGGCGCCTGGCGTACGCACAACCGCAGCCACAAGGGCCCGTGGGGGCCGGTGCACGGCGTGATGATCCACCACACCGTCACCAAGGGCAGCGCCGCCACGGTGAAGATCTGCCGCGACGGCTACGCCGGTCTGCCGGGCCCGCTGTGCCACGGCGTCATCACCAAAGACGGCCGCGTCCACCTAGTCGGCTACGGCCGCGCGAACCATGCCGGGTCCGGCGACCCGGACGTGCTGCGGGCGGTCACCAACGAGCACGCGCTGCCCGCCGACAACGAGGCCAGCACGGACGGCAACCGGCACTTCTACGGCTTCGAGTGCGAGAACCTCGGCGACGGCAAAGACCCATGGCCGGACGCCCAACTGGAGGCGATCGAGCGGGTGTCGGCGGCGATCTGCCGCCACCACGGGTGGTCGGAGCGGTCCGTGGTTGGGCACCTCGAATGGCAGCCGGGGAAGGTCGACCCGCGCGGTTTCACGATGACGTCGATGCGTGGCCGGGTCGCGGGGCGCCTGGACGGCAATCAGCAGGAGCAACAGGAGGAGGCCGACATGGCCCTGAGCAACGCAGACATCGAGAAGCTGGCGGCCACGGACGGCGTGTTCAAGGCGCCGAAGGACGCGAGTGACTACAACGCCGACCCGGCGAGCCCGAAGCACTACTGGGCGTTCGGCACCCACGTCGCCGACCAGACGACCCGCATCCGTCGCATCGACAAGACCACCGCGGCGATGACCGCCCAGCTCGGTGCTCTCTCCGCCGCGGTGACCGTGCTCGCCGCGGGCGGCGGCCTGACTGCGGCGGAGATCCAGGCCGCGGCCGAGGCGGGCGCGCAGGCCGCCCTCGACCGGCTCGCCGACGCGCTCAAGGAGGCGTGACCCATGAAGGTCTCGAAGTACTGGAAGGCCGTCGTCGCCGCGATCGCGGCCGGCGCGGGCGCGCTGTCGACCGCACTCGTCGACGAGGTGGTGACGGGCGCCGAGGTCTGGGCCGTCGCGGGCGCAGTACTCGCGGCGCTCGGCTTCACCTGGTGGGTGCCCAACAAGGGCGCCACAACTCGAGAGGACACACAGGCATGAGCAGCCCACTGGACGGCCGGATCCGCACGCTGGCCCGTGAGGAGGCGGCGCAGGCCGTACGAGAGGTCGGCGTACTGAACACGACCACCGTCGACACGCACGGCTTGCAGCAGCAGATCACCGACCTGCACGAGCACCTCCACCACGCCGCGACCGTCATCAAGCGGCTGGAAGACCGCCTGGACGTACTGGAGAAGGCGACCGGGCAGACGGACCAGGAGCCCCGGACGTCGGCGCGGCGTACGGCCCGGAAGGACACCGGCGGGTGAAGGTCGTCGTCTATCCGGCGGACCGCTTCGGGTGCGGCAGCTTCCGCATGCGGTGGCCTGGCGAGGCGTGCGCGCAGGCTGGGCACGATGTCACCGTGGTCGCGCAGGACCGGCGCACGGTACGGCTCGTGATGGAAGGCGACACCGTCCGCGATGTCCTCGTCGACGCGGACGTGGTGGTGTTGCAGCGGGTCACGCACGCCTACATGGCGCAGGCCGTCGGCGTGATGCGGGCGAAGGGCATCACCGTGGTGGTCGACGTGGACGACGACCTGTCGAGCATTCATCCGTCGAACCCGGCGTGGAAGATGCACCACCCCTCGAACGAGGGGCGCCGGCTGGTGGGTGGGCAGGTGAACCGGCATTCGTGGCGCAACCTCGCTTTGGCGTGCCGGGACGCGACCCTCGTCACCGTGTCCACCCCGGCGCTCCTCGACGTGTATGCCCGGCACGGGCGCGGGCACGTCCTGCCGAACTATCTGCCGGAGCACTACTACGGGCTGCCGCGTCAGGACTCGGATGTGATCGGCTGGCCGGGTTCGTTCCACTCGCATCCGAATGATCCGGAGGCGGTGGGTGGTGCGGTGGCTCGGCTGGTGGAGGAGGGCGCGTCGTTTGTGATGCGTGGCGACAGCAGCGGGGCGGGGAAGGCGTTTGGCCTGAGCGCGGATCCGGCGGGGGGTGCGGTGCCGATCGAGGAGTGGCCGCGCGCCGTGGCCTCGTTGGGGATCGGGATTGCTCCGCTGGCGGACACGCGGTTCAATGCGGCAAAGTGTGTAGACTCAAGTATGCGAATCTGCACCCATAGAGGCGTAGTTGAAGCCGGTGAAATTGAACCCGGCGATCGGGTATGGCGCGACGGCTGGAAGGCCGTTGAAGCCGTCGAGCACGACGTTCCACGCCCTGGCGTAGAGATCACTACCGAGGGCGGTTACAAGCTGCGTCTCACGCCCGAGCACCGGATGCTCGTCAACGGCGAGTGGACTCAGGCCAAAGACATATCCATCGGCGACACCATGGCGATGGATCCAGAACCCGTAGGGCCCACAACCCCTGTCTGCGCACCATGGCCAGCCGACAGTCGGATGAGTAGGCGTGGAGGGCCGTTCGATCCCCGGGCGTTCCTGACTGCACCAGACGGGCCCCGTGTCGAGCTGACTCCTCGGTGGGGCCGATTCCTAGGCGCCTTCGTCGGGGACGGCAACCTCGGCGGCAGCTCAACGCAGATTCAGATCTCCTGCGACGGTCAGGACCAAGACTGGATCGACACTCTCATGGAGGACTTCCGTGCCTTCGGGTTCAACCCGACGACCGAGGTGAAGACGATGTTCGACGGCACCGTGCTCCGCCGCCGTGGCGTTCGCGTTGCGTCCGCGCATCTGATCCGCGTACTGGATAGCTGGGGACTCACGAAGGAGCGTCCAGACGGAAGGCCGATCAGGAAAGTATGCGTCCCTGAGGTGATCTGGCGATCGCCGCGTGAGGTGATCGCAGAGTTCCTGGCTGCCTACTTCGAAGCCGACGGCTGCACTACTAGTTCTGGAGTCAGCGCCGTATCGAAGGACGAACAGCTGATCCGTGACGTGCAGCGGCTTCTGCTCCTCTTCGGCATCGTCTCTCGTGTTGGCCCTCGGATTCACCGGGCACAGAACAACTTCAGCGGCGAGTACTGGCACCTCACAATGGGGCGCGCCGGCGCCGATGTCTTCGCGAAGGAGATCGGGTTTCGATCGGCACGCAAGAGGGCGCGGCTCGCAGCAATCACGGACAGGCCGCACTCGAACGCATACCGGCCGATGAACTGGGCGCCGAAGGTGACCGAGGTGAAGCCGTGCATGGTCACTCCGGTCGACATCCAGGTGGAGGGGAGCGAGTACATCGCGGCTGGCTTCGTGAGCCACAACTCGTTCTTGAAGCCGATGGAGATGTCTGCGTGTGGTGTGCCGTGGGTGGCGTCGCCGCGGGCGGAGTATCAGCGCATTCACAAGATGGGGGCCGGGATTCTCGCCGACCGGCCGCGTGCTTGGTACCGCGAGCTGAAGCGGCTGCACGGGTCGGCTGCGTTGCGGCATGAGTTGAGTCTGGCGGGGCGTGCGGTGGCGGAGCAGCTCCGGTTGCGTGACCACTCGTGGAGGTGGCAGGAGGCCTGGGCCAGGGCGTACGAGATTCAGCAGACTACGCCGCGGTCTGCGGTAGCGGTGTAGCGGCGATCGGTTCCTCACGCACGTCGCGCACCCAGGACACCCCGCAGGCGAGGCACAGTTCGTGCGGGTCGTCGTACACGAGGCTGGTGGCCTGACAGAGGGGGCATTTGGCGCGGGTGCGAACGCGGCGGAGTTGGTTGCGCTGGTAGGTGGTGGTGCCGCCCCAGTAGCCCTCCGCCTGGTGGAGCATCGCCCACGCCAGGCAGCGGGTTCGGACGGGGCAGGTGCGGCACCACTGCTGCGCCGCGTTCACGCCCTCGTCGGTTTCGACGTCGGGGATGAAGTCGAAGTCGACGCTCGAGCACGGGGCGCCCGCCTGCCACTCGGTGCCTTCGGCGCTGATGGCGTTGAGGATTTTCCGCTCGAAGTCCACGGCGGCCGCCTCAGGGGCAGGGGGTGCCGTCGTCGATGACCCATACCCAGGTGTCGTCACCTGCGCACTTCCGGACGCGTCCGGCCTTCTTCAGTCGCTGCACGGACAGGGCGATGGTGGGTCGGTCGAAGCCGGTCGCGCGGGCGAGGGCGCTGCGGGATGCGGTGCCGTCGGCGATGAGCCGGTACACCAACTCGTCGCGGGCTTCGACTCTTGGGTCGCGGGGGCGTCCGGGGCGGCGTGCGGTTTGCTGCATGACAACCTCGCATTCACTTGACCGGTCGGCTGAATACCAGTATGCAGCAGGGGTGCAAGTGGCCGGAATATGCCAGATGCATCACGTGTGACACTCCAGTTCGAATGGCCCCCGCACGAAGGGCCCGCACGACCGGAGGCCCCGATGGACCTGCTCATCTACCTCGGCGGCAGCGCCGCCGCACTGCTCGCACTCGGGGCGCTCGCACGCGGACTGTGGCGCATCAACCGCCGGATCATGCTGATCGTGGACGCGGTGAAGGAGCTGTCACCGAACGGCGGCCGGTCGATCAAAGACACGGTGACGCGGACAGAGCAGAAGGTGGACGAGACCGCCACGGAAGTGTGCGAGTTGAAGCGGCGGTTCGAGGAACACCTCAACGGAGGCACCTGACCAGGCTTTTCCGTGGCAGCACGAAAAAGCTACGCCGCTTCGACGACCTCGGCGCGCACCGCCGCCGCCCACTCCACATACAGCCGCTCCAACCGCGCCCGCTCCTCGCCGGTGAGCCGCACACGCGTATCCGACCACAGGGCGCGAATGTCCTCATTCACAACCGCAGCAGACCGCACGGAACCAGCAGTCACAAGATCGGGGGACATGCGTCCACTCTACGAGCCCCCACAGCACGACGGCCCCCGCCGCGTGCGGGGGCCGATCGCCATACGCCCTGGAGCCGACCAGGGGTACCGTTCTGATGTCGAGCAGAACGGAGTTCAGCATGCCACAGCGCCCCGAAGAGCACACCGGCGCACGGATTAAGACGGCGCGCAAACGACGCCGACTGACGCAGCGCGAGCTGGCCGACAAGAGCCACGTCTCATACAGCACCCTGACCAAGGTGGAGCAGGGCGTCTTGCCTGCGAGCCCCTCGGTGATCGGCGCACTCGCCCGCGCCCTGTCGGTCCCCGTCACCGAACTCAACGGTCAGCCGTACTTCGAGGAGCTGCGCCAAGACCAGCTTGACGGCCTGATCAACCCCGTCCGCGAAGCACTGAATGTGTACGACCTAGGCGCCGATCCAGACATCACCCCGCGCAGCGTGGCCGAACTCGCTGAGACAGCCGAAGAACTCTGCGAACTCGTGCGCGCCACCAACATCAAGCAGGCCGCTGCTGAACTGCCTTCCCTCATCTGCGAGGCCACCACCGTCGCACACACCCACGGCACGACAGAGGCATGGCAGACACTCGCCAGCAGCTACCGGACGGCATACGACGTCGCCACCAAGCTGGGATTCATCGACCTGTCAGCGATCGCCCTAGACCGCCTGGAGTGGGCCGCGCAGCGCGCGTCGGACCCAGTCCTGGGCGGCATGCGCCAGTACCTGCGGGCGCTTGCGTACCTCCGGGCGAGTGACTACCGCACCGGCAAGCGGCTGATCCAGCTCGGCATGGCCACGCTGGAGCAGGCCGACCGCGGCCGGGAACGCGACGTGGTGACCGGCCAACTGCACCTAGGTGCCGCAGTGCTGGCCGGCCGGGACAAGGACGGTGACACCGCCGAGGAGCACCTCACTGAGGCTGGTCGGATCGCGGACCGTACGGGGCCGGCGGAGAAAGTGCACTGGCTGTCCTTCGGGCCGACGAACGTCGGCGCGCACCGGGTCAGCGTGCTTGCCGAGCTGGACCAGTACGGCCAGGCGGTAGAGAAGGCCCAGGAGATGAAGCTGCCGGGGTACTGGCCGCCGTCCCGGATGGCCCACCACTACGCCGAGGTGGCGCGGGCGCAGATGTGGACCGGTCGCACGGATGCAGCGTTCCGGAATTTGCTGGAAGCGCGCAAGTTGGCGCCGCAGCAGACTCGGTACCACCCGACGGTGCGGGAGACGTATGCAGGCTTGGAATCGGCGAAGCGCCGGATGCCCGACGACTTCATCAACTATGGCTCTTGGCTGAGCGCATAACCGAGCGTCAACCTTTGGCCGGGACTATCAGTCAGCTCTGATAGTTCCGGCCCTTCCATGTCGGCACGATGTGATGGTCAACACATTGCCTGTGCATGGAGCCGAACATGCCACAACATCGCACCCCTCAGGACCGCGCCCGGCGCGCCGCGATCGCCGAAGCAGCCGCAGGCCTTTGCGAGACCACGATGGGCGCCCCTGTGCACGTTGCCCTGCCGCCCCAAGAGCCGGATCCGGTACCGGGCTGTGAGATCTGCGCAGACGTGGCGACACAGCGCGCCGAGGCGAAGACCCACGGCGACGGGTCACGGCTGACGGACTGCAACATCGAGATCCGGTTGCATCCTCACGGGCGGTCGGAATGAACACGGACACCCAGTTCGCCTACTGCGCCTGGCACAAGGGCCACAGCGACACCGCTCAGCTCGTACAGGTCCTCGAGCAAAACTCCGGACCAGGCCACGAACTGTACGCCTGCGACCACTGCCGCAGACTCCACGGACTCCCCCTCTACGCCGACCAGCCACGCACAGGGAAGGCTCCCTGGTGACCGCGCAGACGCTGACGCCGGAACAGGAAGCGTTCATCGCCCTCGCCGACCACTGCATCGACTGCACGGAATGCCGCCCCGACCCGGAAAGCCCGGAGGAAGGCCTCGGCTGCCCGACCGCGACGACGCTGTACCGGGCCTGGTGGAGCCTCTTCTGCGACAGGATCAGCCGTGCCCGGGCGGTGCGCTCATGATCTGCGCACGCTGCGACCAGCCGATCAAGCCCGGCCAGGGATACGAGACGGCCGCCAAGTTCTCTCCCTCCACGGGCGGCGCGACCATCTACCTCCACAAGGGCTGGTGGTGCAAGAAGACGCCGCACCAGTCCATCCAGGAATCGATACGCCACTGATCCCCCGCTACCGGCACGCGCGCCGATCGCGCCGGTAACGGGACGAAGTGCGGCCGCCACGTACCCCCGTGATAGGTGGCCGCACGGGCCGCCGTCGGCGCTTCAGCATTGCGCCGGCGGCGGGCTATCTCACGAGCTCGGCGAGCGGCACGTTCAGCACCCACGCGACGCGAAGCAGCGTGGACATCTTGACTTCCTCCCCGGCCTCCAGACGCTGGACCGTCCACCGGTTGAGGTGGGCGGCCATCCATACATCGTCCTGTGTGAGGCCCTGACGGCGTCGTTCCTCGCGCACGCGGGCGCCGATCGCCCGGCGGCGCTCCAGGATCCAGGTGTCGTCGGCGGGCAGGTCTTGCACTCGCCCCACGCTCGGGTGATCGACTTGGGAAGTCTGCCCAACACGTTAGGCTTTTCTAGATCAAGGCGGTCCGGTGATCACAACCTCCGCACGAATAAAACGCCCGTTCGAGTGATGCGGTTGTTGGCCTATTGCCTAGCATCAAGCCTGGGCCAACGATTACGTGCATCCCCCACGCGCCCCCAACCGATCACGCGCACCAGGTGGCACCACATGAGCGACGAGCAGCCCCACCCCCACCCCGGGGCCCTCACTGAAACCCAGCGATCCCGCATCCACTTCGCCCGCCGCGACCTCGAAACCGCCCGCGTCGCCGACCTCGCCCAACTCGACGCCGCTAGCCTCATCCTCCTCGTTGAGCGACTCCGGGGACGCCTCGGCGACATGCTCGACCTGGCGGACGAGATCGCCCTCCCCAGCTAGCCGACCCACCCTCCTCACCTTCATGTGGGGCTAAGTAACTTTGTGGGGCGACAAAAGCGCTTACCCCTGATTGAACTTCGCTAACATCACCCGCATGCCCTACGCGCCCGAATACCTCCACCTGGTCATCCCCAACGTCCACTTCGAGGCATACCTCTACGGCCGCAACAGCGAGAACATCTTCGCTGGCCACACTGGGGCCCGAGACTCCGTAGACGACCAGCTCGCCACCGGGCGCGACCTCTGCAACCGCTACAACTGGACAGTCCTCCACGAGTTCAAGGACTCCGACCTGTCCGCCAGCCGCCACGCCAAGAAGATCCGCGGCGACTTCGAAGACCTCATCGCCGCCATCACCAACGACCCAGCGCCCGAAGGCGTCCGGCGCATCGTCGTCGCCTATGAGGCCAGCCGCTACTACCGCGACCTCGAGGCCTACCTGCGCCTGAGGAAAGCATGCATGGCCGCCGATGTGCTGCTTTGCTACAACGGACAGGTCTACGATCTCTCCCGCCGCGACGACCGCAAGGTCACCGCTCAGCACGCCATCGACGCCGAGGACGAAGCCGACGCCATCCAGGCCCGCAACTCCCGGACCACGACGCTGGAGGCCGAGGCCGGCCGACCCCACGGCCGGCTGCCGTTCGGGTACCTTCGCGAGTACGCCGTCGTCGGCGGCCGTTCCCGCTGCATCCGCCAGTACGAGGACCCCGTCCGTGGACCCGTCGTCCTCAAGGCGCTCCAGCACATCGACGCCGGGCGATCGATGATGTCCCTCCTCAGATGGCTCAACAGTGAGCCGGCCGCCGCGCGCCCAGATGGCTCCAAGTGGTCCCCCCGGACCACCCGCGTGATGCTCCTCAATCGCGCTTACCTTGGCGAGCGTCTTCACTTGGGCTCCTACCGACAGGGGACTTGGGATCCGATCAAGGGGCTGGACACCCCCGCAGGCCGAGCCATGTTCAACCGGGTGACGCAGAAGCTCACCGACCCGGGGCGCCGGAGCCATCGCGGCACGGAGGTGTCGCACCTGCTGAGCTATATCGCGCTGTGCGGCAACTGCGGAGATCACGCGATGCTGTGCGCCCACACTCGCCAGGGATCCCGAACTCTCCTCATCTGCGAGCTGTCGCGGGACGTGAGCATGATCGAGGAGACAGTGGACGCCTACGTGGAAGAGGCCGTCCTTGAGTGGTTCACCCAGAAGGCGAAGGCGCGCGCCGCGCTATTGCCGGACCAAGGTGACGTCGCGGAGAAGGTGGGGGTAGCCCAGAGGCTGGTCAACGGGTACGAGGAGCAACTGGCCGAAGCACGCGCACTGTCCGAGGACTTCGACCCGCAGACCGGCAGACCGAAGCTGTCGGCCGCTTCGCTCGCGGGGATGGAACAGCGGCTTGGGCCGAAGCTGGAAGCGGAGCGGAAGAAGCTGCGGGAGTTGACGGGTGTCTCGCCGCTGCTGCTCAGGTTGCTCGAGGCAGACGATCCTGACGCCGTGTGGAACGGGCGCCCGCAGACGGGGCCGGAGCCCGCAGTGCCAGCGCTGGCATTGGAGCAGAAGCGTGAGGTCATCAGGAAGGTAGTGACTGTGCGGCTGCACAAGTCGAGCAATCACGGTTCCACGAGGGTGGACGTCGGCCGGATCAGGCTAGCGTTCACGGGGGAGCCGGGGTTCAGGGCCCGACCACTCCGTGTTCCCGCGATCGGGTCCGCTCGGCCTGATGCTGGGGGTGCTGCTGCGGGAATTGGATGAGGTTGCCGGTTCCGTTGCGGGTGGGGGCGCACTTGCCGCTGTGGATCATGAGGAAGGTGGCTTCTACGGTTTCCGCGATGAGGGCGGCGCGTTGTTCTTCGAAGTCGCGTTCTATGGCGGCGCGTTCGACTTCGAGGCGTGCGGCGAGCGCGAGGTGTTCGGCGTTGAGGTCTTGCCTGAGGCGCCCCTGCTCGTTCTCCAGGGCCGCCTGAGCGGCGACGTAGCGGTCCCGTTGGGTCTGTGCCTCGCGTTGGGCGGCGCCCAGCGCGAGGCGTTCGGTGAGGGTGTCGGTGACCCATTTGCGGATCACGATGAGGATGAGGATGGTGAGGCCGATGACGGTGAGGCCGAGGCCGCCTGTGGAGCTGGGCTGCTCGTCGCGTGCGATGCCGTAGAGGATGGCCGCAGGTCCGGCGAGTAGTGCTGCGGTGGCTGCTGCGGCGATGATTTTGATTCTGCCGCTCGTGCGTTCCATTCGTACCCCCGCATCACATTTGTGCTGCTGACCCTCCGTGGTCGGCCTCATCGGTGCGCTCTGCGTCAAGGCGCTTGAGACGCTCGAAGCTCGCATAGAAAAGCTCACGCGTCACTTCGTCTCGAAAGCTCTTTCCCACCCGTTCAGCAGCTTCTTCCGGAGTGAGACCAGAGCCTACCTGCGATCGGCCAGTTTCGGACAGTGACTGAAGAGATTCAGGTGACAGCACTCCGCCTTCGACGAGGAGTGTTCCCAGGTCGATACCGATGGCTTCGCTGATCGCGGCGTAAAACCGGGCGTCCGGTAGGGCGGTTCCTTGCCACAGTCTTGTGACGCTGCTGTCGGGCATGCCGGTGTCCCGGGAGAACCGCGCTTTGGCTCCGTGGCCGGTGTAGCCGGCGCGGATGGCGGCTGGCACGACGATGGCGGCGAATCGCTGTGCGCGCGTGGGGGGCGCTGTCGCATCGGTCATGTCCCAAAACTTTACCTCCCTAGTTAGGGAGTAGCCAGATAATCCCTCCCACGTAAGGGTCACGATCAAGACACTGACCTGCATCAACGCAGGCCACATGCATAACCGAACGCATACTCGCACAAAAATCCCCTCCCTCCGCCCCGAAACCTCCCTTGCGAGGGAGGGAGGAACGTGGCAGAGTCTCCCTCGTGAGCAAGGAACACCCTGCTGCCAGCGAAGACGCCTGCCACAGAAGGCAAGAAGGGGGTGACTACGTGTACCGACTCGACGTCGCCAAGCTCCTCGAAGCGACCACCGCCCACGGCGACACCCGGGGCGCCGACATCTTCCGCCGCACCGGAATCGCCGAATCGTCCGTCTACCGGATCCTCAACGGCGAGACCCAGCCTGACCTGAACTCGGCCATGCGCCTCGC
>WUUC01090881.1_pt1 | contig 39231 bp, 47 predicted proteins | sample 6278441 | NCBI WGS metagenome assembly WUUC01 (sample SAMN13675441, study PRJNA597444) | soil metagenome | isolation source: soil | place: USA: Washington | collected 2017-10
ATTAGCTCAATTGGTAGAGCAGTGGATTCTTAATCCATTGGTTGAAGGTTCAAGTCCTTCATGACCCACCGCAAATTCATTGATCATCTCGCTTGCCTCCGTTTCTGTGTGGCCCACCCCTTGGCCCACCTCGAACGCTTCGTTCAGTGGTTTCAGCGAGCCAAGACCTAACTCGGACGCGGTCCTTGCCGCTCTTCGATAGGCGTTAATCATCTGCGAAGTACGGTGGCCCGTGCGATCGGCCACCCATGATTCGCTCTTGCCGTCGGCGAGGGCGAGCGTCACGAACGTTCCGCGCAGGTCGTGAACCCGCAGAGGGATGCGCGACGCAGAGCGTCGGAAGAGCTCGGGCCGCTTTACGCCCGCGAGCTTTAGGTGCGCCCGGAAGAGCGCGGCCGGCTTGTCGCTCATGGCTCGAGCGAACACGAGCGCGTCGTCGCCCGAATCGTCAGGGCGATGCGCCGCCATGGCAGCCGCTACACCCTTCGCGAGGGCCCAAGCCCTCGGGTCGTCCGTCTTATTGGTGTCGAGCGTCACGGAGCCGCGGGCCAGGTCGAGGTCTGCCCAGGTCAACCTCATCGCCTCGCCGTACCGCATGCCCTCTCTCGCCAGGAAGCCGTACAGCAGCCGGAACGAGAGCGGGACCTTCGGGCACCCGAGCAGCGCCTCGTCCTCCACCGGGTAGAGGTACGCCTTCGCCTTCTTGGCCCCAACCTTCGGCAGGAAACCCGGCGGCAAGGGCGACTGCCCAATGACCCGGCACGGGTAGACCGCGAGCTTCAGCACCTTTGCCATGAGCTGGGCGTATTGGCGGCGAGTGGATGGTACGATGTCCGCCGGCAATGCCTTCATGGCGGCCTCGGCATCGCCGAGCGAGAAGGCGGACAGGCGGACGTCTCCGACGACGGCATAGAGCTTCTGGAGCCGCAAGGCGTCCGTATCCGCGGTCCGCTTCAGCTTCACGTGGTCCGGGTACTTCCGGTGGAGCTCGCCCGACGTCCAAGCCGAGGCGAGCTGTCGGAAGGTCATCGAGGCAGGCGATTGCTTGGCGGCCATTAAGGCGCCAGCGCAGAGCTCGCGCCCAACGCGCTCGACCTGAGAGAAGTCGGCGGCCGTCACCTGAGCGGCGCCCTTCTTCAGGATGACGCCCGCCTCAACGTGCAGGCCAGCGGTGGTCAGCATCGACGCCAACTCCGTAAGGACTTGAGCTCGGCGCTCCGCCTCGTCGCGGCTTGCAACGCGAATCAGGAAGCGTCCACGTTGGCCGTTCCCGAAGCGCAGCCGTAGGCGCCAGCCGTCTTTGGTCTTGACCAGGTGGGTCATGGCGCCTCGACACCCAACGAGCTCAGGATGCGCCGGGCGACGCGACGTTGACCTTCGCGGTCCTCGGGTGTGAACGTGCGCGTACGCCTGATGCACGCCTTGAGGCGCTCGATTTCGGCTTCGGTCTCTCGGGCCTCGGCGGCCCGCGTGCCGCGGTCGTTGATGAACAAGGTCGAGATGAATCGTGTTAGAGCTTCCATGCTGAATCGGTCCTTTCGGTTCGGCCATGGGCTGGGGCGTTGCAGCGCCGCCAGCCCAACTACTTGCGCTTGTCGCGCTTCGTGCTGGCTGCCTTCTGACTCGCCTCTCGGAGCACGCGACGCACGGTCTGGCTGAACGTCTCGTCGCCGAGCGCCAACCCATTCACACGCATCACATCCTCAGGCGACAAGCGAATGGACACTCGCTTCTCGTCCGTCACGTCGACAGCCGCCATTGTCAGACATGGTTGCATCCGTCAGACGCGTGAGCAAGCAAGCGTATGTTGTTTCACCGAAGATAGGTCCATGGACCTACGCTCGGCGTAGCAAAGCCGCGCTGAACATAACCAATCGCTAATTGCGCGGCGCTCCACATGACTGAACGCGCGACGCGTAGTAACTCGACGACGCTCGTTCTTGCTCTTGCGAGCTCGTCGGATCGTCTGTCGAGCTCATCGGCTTTGGCCCATTCGGCGAGTCAACGCATGTCCACAAACGTCTCAACGAACTCCCTGGCGACGAACCGCGTGAACCACCCACGGCAGGCAGCTCTCAAGAACCACGAATGGCCAGGCACAGCGCCGAGACCTTGAGTGAACGGCGCAATCGCGAGTTCCAATCGCGGCGAGAGGAAGCGTGCAACGACGAAGCACGCGCTCAGCTCAGGATGGTCATCCGCAGAGCGCGAAACGGTAGGCACCTCTGCCGCTCCGACGCCCGCGAGGTCCTGTGGGTATCGCAGGGCAAGAAGGGGCGGGCAGCTCCGAGGGGGCGGCACGGGCTAGCGTTTGCCTTCGGACTTTGGGGTCGTCCGGGCGCCGCCAAACCGAGGCACCGGCCGGGGGTAATCGGCGCGCCTACGCGGCTCAAGGTATGAATGGGCAGTAGCGCCTGCATCCGCATTTGTGCCCAGCGGATTGCATCCTCATGCCGTTATTGTGGAAAATTGAGCGCCCATGGAACAGCACAGGGGCAGACGCACTCACCCACAGGGGTGATAACCATGTGTTCAGTCGTATTCGCATGATGCGTAAAACCACGACTAAGCGGTTGACATCACTCAGCAATGGAGCGTTGGCCGGTCGTGTGCGGGCAAGATGCGGTTATCCTTTGAAAAACAACCCGATTGACCAGGCCAAGTTGAACCCTCACATTACCCAGCACCAAAGCCCGGTCCCGACATGTCCTCTGCCTTGTAGTCCGCAACGGGGGGCGCCCATGCAGCAAGCAACCTACACCGCGAATCAGTATCAGCCCACAGTGGACGATATCGCTGACTATTTCATTGTCCGCTGTGTCACCGGTGGTGTGCCTCTGAATGTGCTGAAGCTTCAAAAGCTCGCCTACTACGCTCAGGCTTGGCACCTGGCGTTCTACGATGAGCGGCTGTTCGACGATGAGTTTCAGGCTTGGGTACACGGGCCGGTGTGCCGTGCGCTGTATGATCGTTTCCGCGACACCAAGTCGTTGTACTCGCCTGTCTTCGAAGCAGACGTTCGGCGCGGGTTTGACCCGGACAGGTTGCCGACGACCGTTCGAGCCCACCTGGAGGAAATACTTGAGGCCTACGCCCATTTCTCAGGTGCCCAGCTGGAATCGCTCACCCACTCCGAAGCTCCGTGGGAGCAAGCACGCAATGGTTATGGCCCTGCCGAGCGCTGCAGCAACGTGATCGGCGATCGCGCAATGCAGGACTTCTACAAGCAGCGCTTGGGGTAAAGGCGCCTAGTTGGCCGGGGGAAGGAAGATTGAGGCGGGCTATCCTCCTCAGACCAGGAAGCCTTTCGCCGGTGTCCCTCCAGACGTTCGCACACCAAACGTCGGGAAAGTTGGGGACCGGTCCAATACTTGGGCGTTTACTTTCCGGTTTTGGCGGGAGCACGCGAACTTCGGGTTCGCCTTCGGCAAGAAGACGGCGCGCGTCCGCTGGTTTGTCTCGCTGTTGAATAGACTGCGAGAGCTTTCCGCTTACGACGTCGACGAGTTCCGCTCAGGGTCCAGCCGCGTCAGGGGGGAGCTGCGGTATCACGACATCGATTGGAATGCGCGCAACGTCCCTATCAGCCGAAAAGACTTAATTTGGGTTGATTCGAGGTACCTGAACAACGACGACGAGTACCCGCTGGTGCAATTTCACCTCTCAAAAGCGCTGGGACGCGTGGTGGGGTTTTGGGACGAGAACAGCCTTTTCAACATCGTGTTGCTCGATCCGCTGCACAACATACAGCCGTCCAAGTACAATGGGCACGCGGTGCAGCCGTGCTCGCCTCTGGGCTGCGAGCACAGCGAGTTGCTCAAACAAGTCGACGATGCGCGCCACGCCCTCCAGTGTCCAAGAGTCGGAACAGCTTGCGCGGGACGACTGGCACTGCATTCGCTCGGAGCGATCCAACCGGAATTTTTGCGGGTCGTCCTTGGATTGAGCGAGGATAACGTCAAGAACACCGAGGCTCTTCTACGTGATGGGCGAGCAAAATCGTTCGCTGATATCTTTGAGACAGGTCTCCTGACGCTGCTTGAACAACCGAGCGCCTAGCCGCGCGCGCAACATGCCCGAGGAACCCGCGCCGCCAGCGACCGACGTCCCCGCCATGACCTCGCGGGATGCGCGGGCCGGAGGGGCTTGATCATGAAACGGAAAAGGCTCGGAACCGTCGTCGGGCTTTTGTTAGCGTTCTTAATTCCGATCATTTGGGTCGCCTTCAACCCGTCGGCCCTGGAGGCAACGCTGCGCGGCTTCATAATAAGTCTCGTTGGCCTTACAGGTCCCGCGATTTTCGCCATCAGGCTTTTCCTAGCTGAGAAGGCTCGGGGAAAGGCCCAGGGCATCTACACGACCAATTATGATGGGCTGTTTAGGGTGACGCTTGCGGCATCCGAAAGCGCCGCTAGCGCGCGTCCGATTTCTCGACGCGAGGCACTCGCTGGCGAGCTGGTTAGCGGCGCTCGGATAGACGAGATCAAAGCGATGCTCGCGCTTACCCTCATCCCTACCATTGTTCTCGTGGGGGCCGCGGTAACCAATCACTTTGACGGTGGCCCCGCGCCAGGCGACGCTTACGTCCTTGCGTATGCGCTGGTGAAGCGCCTGGGCTTCTTGGGCGTGACCTTCTACCTAGCGCACGCCGCTGTCAGTCAGTACCGGTACAGTACGTTGCGGGCCGCACATTATCGGGCCTGCGCGCAGGCGCTGATTGTCTGCGACGACGACGCAAGCCTCGTGCAGGTCTACAGGATGCTGCTGCCTCCGCATGCGTTCGGGACAGCGCCCGCTTCCCCCGTCGACACCATGATCAAGATTGCGGCCGGCAAATCCTCCAAGGACTAACGCCGCCGCAGTCGCTTGGCAGCTGCGCTCACCAGTGGCGCCACCGCGGTCCCCGTCCGCAACGAGCTGCTCCAGCCGCAGCGCCGCGGTTGCCGGCTTGGGCCTGGCTCCAGGCCATCTACCCCCCAACGTACTGAAGCGCATAGTCATTCCCGTGCGAACGCGAGCAGCCTATGCCTGCAGTGCGTATTCCGCCGAGAATGATCGCGTAGATCGGGTCGATGATCGGGAAGATCAGCAGGGCGATCAGACGCGGGCCGAGAGTTCCTAACCACCCCTCTGCTCGACGGGCGCAGGTGGGGTCAAGGGCTCGAACCCGCAGGGTTCGGCGCAGCCGACCCTTGACTCAGCCGAGCACGGCAGGACGCTCACGACGAGTGATCGCCGCCCCGATCTTGGCGATCACTTAATTCCGATTTTCGCGATCGTTTTGCCCTGTGATCCGCACCTGCAGCACTAGACACGGCGCGAGGAGAACCCGAGCAACCGGCGCCGCGCCCGGCCGATAGGGAGCTATGCCGCGAGGCTGTCTCGACCGTCTCACCCTGACTGCAGTCGCCGCACAGCGCTGTGCTCCGGGCAAACTTGAACGCGTTCGGCGGCACCTACCGAAGTGCTCGAGATGCCGAGCGCGCCTCGTGCGAGCTGCCGAGCGTCGTCTCGGGGATACCGTTGACGAAGCGCCTCGAGGTCTCTCCCGCCGGTGGCCGTGGGTGGTTCCGATCGCCGCTTCGCTCGTGATCGCCGTTCTCGCGTGCCCCGACCTCGACTCACGCCACATCCGGGCATCCCAGCACTCCACCGAGACCGCCGTTGCGACGTCGGCCGCGCCGATTCTGATGGAATCCGCACCGGCGTCGAGCTCCACCAACCGGTGGCAGACCCCCTGCGACGGTGGCTCTCAGGCGACGGCGACGGGCGCGCCGCTGAGCGTGAGGCACAGACGGGTGAGAACGCCTCCATCGCCAATCGACACGCCGAATTTCGACCGCATCGACACGCGGCTTGGCTTGCTTGCCGATGGTCGGCGGGTTCGGCTGACGTTGGAGTAAGAGCGGCGCGCAGAGTTGCGCGGGCGCAGCGCGTAAGTTCGCGCGTCCACGCTGACGGAGTGGTGCAAAGGAAGCAGCTGGCCCATGCCCATGGCCCACGGACGGCCAGTCCAGGCCCCTTCCCGCACGAACAGGCCGTGCGGCGCTGGATATGAATTCCAGTTGGAAGCCTAGAGTGACTCACTCCGGAATTGGCTCAGAGCAGGCGTCCCCTCCGTCAATTTTAAACCATCGCTTGCCCTTAAGCCCGTCCTCAGTCGGTGTTTTGCCTTCAAGCATGGGATTGCAAGCTGGCGACAGCATGGTTCGGTCTGCCACGCTGCCGGGAAGTTCCGCAAAGACCAACTCGCATCCGAGCCGACGTGTGGTGCAATAGAACTCTTCCCACGCAAGGCCGAGGGCCCGGGTCGCTCCCTTGCTCCTAGGAGTGTACGCTGCATACGCGTTGACGAAACGTCTTAGGGCTCGTCCAGTCTCGCCGAATGGATATGGCTCCTCGAGTAGCGCACAGGCCAGTTTCTGCGGATCCCCGGCGTCCGGACCACCAGTCCCGGCGTCCGGACCGCCGGGTTCGTCCCGACAATTGCTCCGAACCTGGGCCACAAACGATGGCAGGTACCAAGACATACGCACGTAGCCTTCCGCAGCCCGTCCAAACAGTTCGTGACAAACGTCGGGCAATGCTTTCTGCTCAGCCGCGATCGGACCACAGTGCGCTCCGAAGTCCAACAATGGCGCGCGCAACTGCGCCCAGCTGTTTGCGACATTAGCCGCTAGCGCCCTCGACTGCACCTGGGCGGCGCGGGAATTCGCAGCCTTAATTACCTTTCTTTGACGGTCTTCTTCCTTCTTTTCCAATTCTTCGTTGTGCGCACGTCTCCGGTCTTCATTGCCCTTGCTCCACCAGCCATAAAGACCAGGAATCAGCACCGTGATGCTAAACGCGAGCACAGCAACTCCATGTCGCACAAAGAATGCCGCGACGCGATTCGCTGATGATTGACCTCGTAGCAGCTTACCACAGTTCCAGCAGAGAATGCCTGCTGTGTTGTGACCGCATAGACTGCAAACGAGGGCCGCATCACGTGCCGTCTGGATTTTCGTCTTCTCGACGTTTTCAGCAGATGGCATGCCTGGGTCAAATCCCTCTTTCTCGGCACGCAACTGTTCAATGATCAAATCGAGACGTCGTCGACACAAGGCTAAGCACAGAACACCGGCAACCGCCGAGAGCAGCCCGAGGAACGCGATCCAACCGGCATTCAATGGCCAGAGTAGCGTTGCGACGACGGCAATCGCGCTCGCGACCCAGACTCCCGCGAGGGCAAGGTATGTGCCCTCGCTGTCGATAATGCGCTTCAGATCGAGCATGTTGGTCTGCGTGGCATGAGCAGCACTTGCGCTCACCGTTCTCCCCGTTCCGCAATTTCCCGGCAACTCGGCTCCTGCGGGGCCGATGGACCGGGAAACGCATGGCTATCACACATCGACTGCGGGGATACCGATGATTCCGCTCCAAGCCTCACCACCGCATGAACTCAGCGTCACCCTCCGGCTGCATACCCTGCTCACGATCGCGCTTGTTGGGACGGCCTGCATCCTGTCTGAAGCGCCATCGCCGCGCCACCTCGACTGGCCATCCACTGAAACCATCACCGTCGTGGCGAACCACGTGCGCCTCGCGTCCCGGCACCTCGTCGGACTTATAGAATTTGCCGGCTTCTTCGCTCACGTGGCTGCCGACGCTGATGGTCACGTTTCGTCGCGCACGACGTGGTTCATGGCCGCCTGCACCCTGGCGTCCGCCACGATCCTAGCCATTTCCGGCATGTCGCTCGCCTGAGTGAGTCACCCGCGGCGCCGCTGGTGACCCGGCGGTATCAATAGGCAGGGGATGGATGGTATCCCATCGGCCGTCGCAGGATCCGCAGCAAAAGGAGTAGTGGACATGCCGCCACAGCCTGAACCTCATCTTCGGTCGTCGCGGAGACAAGAGCGCGGTCGCCAGGGTCGTGTCGCGGTTGGCCATCCCGTCGACGTCGCAAGCGGCGAGCAGTTCACGGCCGCACACGATGTTGAGGTCCCCGGCGTATCGCCGCTAATCTTCCGGCGCGTATACAGCACCCGCTTTCTGGAGCGCGACCCCTCGGTACTCGGCCAGGGTTGGGTTCACGCCTTCGAGGCCACGCTCGAAAGGGACCTCGACGGGTTCGTGTTCGAAGGCCACGACGGTGACCGCGTCGAGTTCGACGACGTTGACCTCGACTTCGAGAGTCGCGGCTCGCTGTCAAACCCATCGGCTTCGATGGAGCTCCGGCGGGAGGGCGAACGCCTCGCCGTCTACCACTGGCACGACGTCGACGAACCGGTGCAAAAGTACGTATTCGACGCCCGCCACGGCGCGCGCATGCTCCTCGTTGCGCGCGAGCTCCCCTCGGGTCAGGGCATCGTGGTCGAGAGAGACCGCGCCGGCCGCGTCGTCACTCTCACCCAGCGCACCGAGCGTCGCCGCGTCTACTTCCGTTACGACGAGAACGGCCAACTGGAATCCCTGCACCTTGGGCTTGCGCACGAGGGCATCGAGGCCTCCCAGCGCGTTGCCCGTTACCGTTACGACGAACACCGCCGGCTTACGGCCGTCGAAGATGCGCTCGGCGCGACCCGTGCCTACGGCTACGACGAAGCCGGCCGCCTCACCCTGGAGCGTGATCGCCAAGGCGGCATTTACCGCATGGCCTACGACGCCGAGGGGCGCTGCATCGAGTCGACTGGAGAAAAGGGATACAAGCAAAGGAGGTTCATCTACGAACCAGGCCAAACCACCCGCGTCGCGGATGGGCAGGGTCGCGAAACCCTGTACCAGTACAACACCCTTGGTCAGGTCGAGCGCCGGATCGACCCGAATGGCGCCACCCATGTCACCGAGTTCGACGATGCCGGCCGCGTGTCTAAGGAGATCGGCCCTCTCGGCGCCACCACGAGCTACGACTACGACGAGCACGGACATCTAGCCGCCAAGACGCTCCCCAACGGCGCGCGCCTCACGTACGAGTACGACGAGAATCACCAGCCAACACGGATCACCGAACCGGATGGTGCCGTCTGGACACTGCGTTATGCCCGTGGCGCACTTGTTGACGCCACTGACCCGTTCGGTCGCAATCTCCACTACATCCGCGACTACGATAATCAGCTCATCGGTGCCGTGACCTCGAGTGGTCAAGAGCTCCGCATCCGCGCTAACGACAGCTGGACCGAAGAGACCGTCGAAGACGCCCTCGGCCCCATCTTCCGCCGAAAGCTCGACCTCTACCTCAACCCCATTCACAGCGAGGACGCCCGCGGCCCTGTTGTCCACGCGGAGTACGACCGCCTCGGTCGCCTCATCCGCTCGGAGCGCCCGGATCGCAGCGTTCGCCACCTGGAATACGACGCCGAAGGCCGAATCACCCGCGTGCTCGACGGACGTGGCGGCGAGTGGCGTGTCCGCTACTCTCCCTACGGCAACTGCACTGAGCAAACAGACCCACTCGGCCGCACCCACCGTTTCGACTGGGACATCGATGGGCGCCTCACGGCCATCGAGAACCCTCGCCACGAGCGTGCTCGCTTCGCATACGACCTCGGCGGCAACCTGGCCCGCATCCAGCACTTCGACGGTGGCCTCGAAGAGCACAGGTACGATCTCGCTGCTCGTCTCAGCAGCCGCAAGCGTCCCGACGGCGTCGAACTCACACTCGGCCGAGACGTCGCCGGCAACCTCTTGAGCATCAAGCGCAGCGATAAAGAGCTGCGCTCATTCGAGTACGACATTTGCGCCAACATCACCGGTGCCCGGACAACCGACACAACGGTTCTGTTCGAGTACAGCGTCGGCGGTCGCCTCCGGGCAGAAACGCAGAACGGTCGTCGCATCGAATACGAGTACGGCTCTCGCGGGCTTCTCAGCAAACGAACCTTCGAGGGCTCGAAGGTCGGTCCTCTCCATTTCGAGCACGATAGCCGCGGCCGGCTGCGCAAATTCTCGACCGAAGGTGGCCAGAGTCAAACCTACGACTACGACCGAGGCGACCAATGCACCGAGCGCACCCTCGGACCCGTTACCGAAAAACGACAATACGACCTCCAAGGCCGCCTAAGGCACCAGGCCATCGCCGGCATTAACACGCGCACTTTCGAGTATGATGCCGAAGGCGCGCTTACAGAGCTCGTTGACCAGCTCAGAGGTCGACGAACGTACAGCTACGATCCTGCCGAGCAGCTCCTGGCAAGCGTCAACCAGAAGCTCGGCGAGCACCTCTATTCGTATGACGAGAACGGCAACCTCGCGAGTAAGGACGCAGCAGGCCTTGCCTACGATCCGGGAAACCGCCTTCGGCAGCTCGGAGACACCGTCTTCGAACGCGACGCGAACGGTCAGGTGGTTCGCCAGAGGTCCGCCGGGCGCGACGACCAGTACGAATGGGACGCGCTCGGACAGCTCACGCGAGTGAAACACCGGGACGGTGCAGAAACTCGATTCGGTTACGACGCATTGGGGCGCCGTGTCTTTAAACACCGCGAGCCAGCGCCAGTAAAGGCAGACGCTTCCGATCCACTCGCAGGGTTCGATTGGGCGACCGCGCCCTTGCCCGGTAAGCCGGGCACCGAACCCGACATCGTGGTGCCGCACCACATCCTCGACGGCCGCACCGAGTACTACTGGGCAGGGGATGACCTGCTTGCCGAGGCGCGTGGTGAAAGCCTCACCGAATACGCGATGTGGCGTTTCATCACCGAAGCTCTATGGGAAGACGGCAAGCTACGCCACGTCGTCAATTCGCAACAAGGCGTGCCCCAAGAGCTGCTAGACGAAAACGGCAAGCTGGTCTGGCAAGGCACATTCGATGATTGGGGACGGCTCGTCTCCGAAAAAGGATCGACGACGTGTCGGCTGAGGCTACCCGGACAGCTCGCCGACGACGAGACTGGGCTGCACTACAACCGCTTTCGGTACTACGCGCCCGCGGCAGCGCAGTTCATGTCGCCCGATCCGATCGGGTTTGGAAGCGGAGCCAACGAGTACCGCTTCGCACCGAATTGCCTGAGCTGGCTGGACCCGCTGGGCCTGGAATGCGGTCAGGACGGCTGCGGGAATCCGCGCCCAGCCGACGATCCACCCCCAAGACGCACGCTCTATCACTATACTGATGAAGCAGGCATGCGAGGCATCGTGAATTCTGGCGAGCTAAATCCGTCCACCAGGGCGCGCAATCCGCAGGATGCGCGATATGGCGATGGGCAGTACCTCACGGACATCGCCCCCGGAACCATGACTCCTGCACAGCTGTCCCGGGCGTTTATAGGGCAACCGTTTCAGGGGCAGCGATTCACTCACGTGGTCGAAGTCGACGTGACAGGCTTGAACGTGGTCCAAGGGCGACCGGGTGTTTTCGTAGTCCCAAACAACGCCCCGCTAGATGTTTCGGGACGCATCGTATCGTTCGGTCGAGGGGCGCGATGAAGTACATCCGAACGGTATGGCGACACAGCTTCGACAATGAGCCAGTCGAGCTGTGGAGCGAACTCGACGAGGAACGAATGGAAGTCCGGAAGATTGAGGTTTTCCGTGACGGGCGTAGGGTCATCGCTCCACCAATCGCACGAGAGAGCGCAACGCAGCTGAGCGAGCTGCCAATTCCGAGCATCGAAGAGATCAACCGAGACAATCAGTTTCAAGCTACGGAAGTGGATCGATCGGCCTTCGAGGACGAGTGGCAAAGGTCGAAGCAGTAGCACTCGGGCCGAGCGCCCCGCTGAGCGCGGCCCACCCCTGTGGCCCACCAGCGCGCCAGCGCCGCGGGTACAGCAGGGCAAAACGGCTGCCGCGCACTGGACTAGGACTCCAGCGGCGCGAATAACGACACCAGATAAATTGTCAGGTGATCTGGCGCAACGTGCGCGGCAGAATATTGCGCACAATTCGCTGCACTTTCGGTGCGACCTTCCACTTCCAACACGTCTCATTCTCACGACTCGTTCGACCCAGGAAGAAGGAGTCCCACAGAATGCACATGAACACATGAAAGCGAGGGGATGGACACGGCCTCAATCTGGGTTCATCGACATGATGGCTTCGCGTCGGGCGACCTTAACGGGCATGCGAGCGCGAGACGCGTATAGGTGCGACACACGAAGCCACCCAAGTCTGCGAGTGCTATCGTACATTGTCACCATCTCGGCCTGCTCGGCTTCGGCCCCCTGGACGGCGATCGAACCACCGGGGGCAGAGCCGCTACCGGACTACCTCACTTGCAGTATTCTGCACGCGACCGAGGTGAACCTCGATTGCGGGGACTGTGGATGTTCGCCGCTCTATGAATCACTTGCACAAGAGGGTCAGTCCAGCCCGGCAGCGGCTGCGGCCTTTCGTGTCTGCAGTTCTTCGATCCGGCTTTCATCCAGAGATGCCTTGGCGCAATTGCGCAGGTGTTTGGGTGAACATGTCGGTAGCGACAGATGCAACGCTTCCATTATTAACTTGGACAGAACCGGGCTAAAGCTTGACGAAATGCGTCGGGCGGAGTGCCTGGTAGATCCTGGCTATGGTGGCCTCAAACAGGAGCTTTTCGCGCGGCTCCGTCTATTAGAATCAGCAGAGCCCAGCGAGAAGCACTTTTGCGGCGAAGCGCGTTGGGTATCTTTGACAGAACAGGACGTGTTGAGCAGGACCTTCCTAGACCTCACATCCCAACTACAGGCTGCCGATCTGACGCCTGTGGCGGAGCAACTGCAGATCCCGCCTACGCCCGAACCTGGCCCGGTCTGCGCAATGGGTCCAAGCGCGCGATGGGGCGTCTCTCGTGCTTCCTATTTCTCGTGGCTCACTGCAACGCTAGCCACCATTGAAAGCATTCCCTCCCGCGGATTTCGGAATTTGAAAGTCCTGAGCGATCCAACCGGCGCGAGCGTGGAGTTTCGGCAAAACTCGACCGGTAACGTTATGCCGCTGCGGCGCACCAACACGACCTTCAAGAATGTTCGTCTGGGACGCTACCTGTACACCATCTCAATGCCAGGTTTCAAAAGCGTCGAAGGCGATTTGGACCTACTTGAAGTTCCTCCGGATCAAACATTTCGCTGCGTGCTTCAACGTGAACTCGACGGCATGTGCTGGGTCGCCAACGATGAATGATCAAAAGACCCGCGAGACGCCACCTCTGCCACGCTTGCAAGGGGTTCCGGCAAAATTTGTTCGCTATGTCGTAACGTTTGGCGTGACTACACTCGTCGGAATGGCCCCATGGCTCGGCCAGTTCGATGTCCCCGGATTTACATCTTTGCTGGAACTCTATCCGGAGTGCATCAAGCCTTTCATCGTTCCCATAGGCGGATTCCTCATGGGAACGGTCTCAGTGGCTGTTGCGTTCTATGCCCAAGCAGCGACGGGCAAAGCGCGCATTGTAACGGTCTTCACGAGAACTCTAAGGTGTATGATAGTTGCGCTGGTAGCCACGATCGCCTTGTACTTCAGTGCCGTAGACAGAGTTGACACGCCGAACGACGGCAGCTTTGCATTTGTAACGGGCTTTTCGGAGCGGCACGCGGAATGTCCGTGCAAGCAGGGCATGACTGCCGTTCAGTGCATCGCTGATGAAGTAGGGATATCCAGAGTCGAGACGTGCTGGCCAGAGAAGAGTATCAAGTTGAGTCGCGCGCTGCTGTCCGTTTCCTACCTCGTTTTGATTGGTTGCTTCGGCGCGCTTGTCGGATGCCTAGTTAGCTACGAGAACCGAGGGACGCTAGCGGCAACCGGAGCTTCGTAATAGTGGTCAACCTATTCATGGCGGAGAAGGGATGTACACAAAGGGGGCGCCGCGAGGGACTAGCCCTTCGGGGGCCAATTCGTCGAGTTTAGTTCAACAGGGCGTTTGGGTTGGCGTCTGCACCGGATTGGCAATCCGCTGGAGAGCGCGGGAAATCACGCGCATTCGCGACCGTGCTGGCCCACCCAGCCCCCACAGCAGCGGGCCAGCCCGTGCGGCGCGAGGCGATTCGACTGGACGGAGGGATGCCGAGGGCGCAAAAGCTCAGAACGTTGACCTTTGGCCATTCGATCGCTGTCGCCTTCACGCTTCTGTGTGCAACCGGCCTCTCCTCATGTTCCAAATGCATCGGGTGCATCGAGGACTGCACACCGGTTTGCGAGGCAGTCGGCTCAGCGTTGGTGGTCGAGAAGTCGGTGTGCCTCTGCCCATTTAAGCCGGTGAGCGTTGATGCCGGGTCCCTCGACGCCGGCTCGCGCTGACGAGTGGGTCGTCCGCTGCGGGCTCATCACCGCTTACATGCGACGAGCAGGACGCGGTCACCGGGGATGACGTAGATTTGACCGCCGGACGCGAAGGGGCGAGGGCCTGTGTTCGCGACGCTTTGGGTCTCGTAGTTTCCGCCGCACGTGTCGGTGGCAACCTCGTGGCATTTGCCGTTCTGGGTCGCCTTCTTGTTGCAGGTCAGCTCGTACTGTGTCCGTCCGTCGGCGGTCGATCCGAGCGGCGTAACGCTTACCTTGGCGCAGCCGACCACCACGAGGGCAAGAACGGCGAGAAGTGACCTCATGATTTTGTGAACGGCCGAACCCGTCAAAGCTTTGTCCCAATCGGGTGCGCTTTGGCTTTCCCCGCGGCGAGCAACTAGGCGACCGGCTCGCTTGCGCGGTGCCCGGACGCCTCCGTAGTAGAGGAATGCCCGATTCGGCGGATGACTTGCTTGGAAAACTCAGAGCCCTTTCGTCTCGAGCCATGTCCCGCGAGCGCGAACTCCGCCAAAGCTTCTCGGATTTGGAAAAGGCACTGCTGGACGCGCTTGAGTCGGCTCACGGCTCCGGAAGCAGCGGCGACGTGAGAATTTACGGGCCGGACCACCATGGTAACTTTGTCGACGGACGGCTATTCTTCAACCGTACAGGTTTGGATGTTGGCTATCGCGACCAAGACGACGACTACAATGACGGGGTGGGCTGCACCGACCCCGAATTGGTCGGCGCATACAAGATCAAAACGCTCGCGGAATCACCCGTGGAATGGCTCGTCGCGCTCTCGAAGCCAGGCGTAGTCGAGACTCTCATGTCCAGCATTGCTGAACAGTTGCTGGCGACCGAGGAACGTTACCAGTCGGCAGCGGCCGAGATTTCTGCACAGACGCGGCAGGCCTACGCTAGCCTTTCCGACGACCTTGAGTCGCAAGCGAGCAGGATCGGATACCAGAAGGTTCTTGAAGATTGGCGCAAAGCTCAGGTAGTCGACGTCGACCCGGAGACTGCGATAGCGCTGGCGAGTACGATGCTCGAGTCCGTTCTTCGGCACATGAATTCCAAATGGGGGCTGAAAATGGAACCTGACGCGACCACGGCGAAACTGTTCAGCGCGGTTCGAAAAGTCGCCGCACGAGACGTCAGCCCGTCGCTCGTACAGGACACCGAAACCCTGTTGGGCGGAATGCAGAACGTCCTGACCGCAGTGGGCGGGCTGCGCAACAAGGCGTCCATCGCCCACGGCCGCGCCGAAGGTCACGAAAAGCCGACGCCCTCACTGGCAAGGCTCACGGTCAATAGCGCCGGTGTCGTCGGGACGTTTCTGATGGAACTCATTGAGCGCACTTCATCATCGGCCGACGCAAAACCGAGCGAATGACAATTCGCAAGGGACAATGAATTTGCAATCCGTTAGCAAGCGCAGGAATCAGGCGCATCCACAACCGCGCTGGCCCACGTCGCCCCCCTATCGCGGGGCCACCCCATGCCTCAGTCGTCTGCCTTCGTCGTCATCGAATCACCAACTCGGCAACGGCGCCGCGTCGAGCAGCCTTGCAGTTGAGCATGCGGGTAGCCGAAACCTCCGCCAGCTCGAACGCGGAGCCATAGAGCTCGCGCACCGCGCCAGCTGAAGAGTTCGAGAGCAGCACGTGCACACCCCTCGCCCTGAGGCTCAGCGCTACGTCTCGGAGCCGGGCTTGCTCTCGCATCCCGAAGCCACCCGCCGTGTACGACGAGAAGCTCGACGTCTCGGAAAGCGGCACGTAGGGAGGGTCGAAGTACACGAAGTCGCCCGACACGGCCCGGGCGACGGTTGCCTCGAAGTCGGCGACCACCAACTCGACGCCAGTCAGAGCGGCAGAGCAGGCGCGCAACGTGGGCTCGTCGCAGATCGTGGGATTCTTGTGGCTGCCGAAGGGAACGTTGAAGCCGTTCTTCCGGTTGACGCGGTACAGACCATTGAAGCCAACCTTGTTGAGGAAGATGACCCAGGCAGCGACCTCCGCGTCGGACTTGGTGTCGATGTCGACGCTGCGGAGCTCGTAGTAGAATGACTCATCGTGAGGGTAGCTGGACAGTAGCCGAATGATCTCGTCCACGCTGTCGCGCACGCCGCAGTAGGTTCGAATCAGTCGCTCGTTGACGTCGGCGAGCACGGCCGACGTGGGCCGCAGATGCCAGAACAGCGCGCCGCCGCCGATGAACGGCTCGAAGTAGGTACCGAACTCGAGAGGGATGTGCCGCGAGAGCTCGGGCAAGAGCTGCCGCTTGCCGCCGACCCATTTGATGAAGGGCTTGGCGCTCGGTGCTGCTGGTTCGCCGAGACTCAGAGCGCCGTTCGCGACGCCGCGAAGCTCGTGCTGATTGTGAGGCGAGAGGTTCATGCCCTTCAGGGCAACCTGATTGTTCAGCGCTCCTGGCTGCCGGCCCTGCTTCGACGTGAGCCCCGCGCCGAACCCCGAAACCCGTTGCTGCCCCGGAACGGCGCCTCTGAGGCGCTTTCCGAAGTCAGCTCGCCAACGCTCGGACCCGGGGCGACGGGCTCCTGGACGGGTCCATTCCGCTGGCTGCCGACCGCACCGCCCGCCAAGCGCACTTTGATGGCCTGGAGCTTGGCCCAAAGGACGCAGCTCCAGCCACACACGTCCTCCAGCTCCTGCTGGATTTCGTCGATGAGCTCGACCTCGGCTCGGTCGGGGCTGTTCGGGTACATGCGGCGCCAGCCTCGAGCCGGGAGAGCACCCGAGCGGAGAAGGCCGGCCATGCGCGAAGCGGCGAGTCGCTCAAAGCGCACCGAGGCCGAGCAGGCGGCGCAGCGCATCAACGTCCGGGTCAGCCGCGGGGGCCATGCGCGAGAGGAGCCGGGCACGCTCGGCGCGTTCGCGATCGCGCTGCTGGTGCTCGCGCTCGGCCGCAGCGTCGTCCGCGAGGGTCAGCCTCAGGGTTTCGAGCTCGGCGGCCTCGTCCCGGGAACCAAGCGCCTCGAGCTCGCGCATCGCCGCGCCGACGTCGATGTCCCGAGTGACGACGGGAACCGGCAGGGTCACGGGTTCTTGAGTCATGCGCTGGCGAAGGCGATCGGCGTCCGCCTCTCGCTCCCGATTGCGGCGCTCCCAGTGGGCCAAGGTTCGCAGCTTCGATGGCAGCTCGCCGGCTTTGCGCCGCGCCTCGTACGTCGCGTCGTAGATGGCTTTCCTCGCCGAGCAGGGCTGGTTCGCGTTCGTCATGAGTGATTGTCCTTTCGTTATCTCAGTCACATGCATTGTCCGACTAATGGGCCGAGCAATTCTCGGTTCGGAAACTCTCCCCCTACGGGGGTTTACGAACCGCGAACCGCCTTGTTTTTGGCTGGATTGTGAATCGAGTTCGGAAACTATTCTCGAACCGATTTTGGGGCGAAACGACACGGTCTCAAGCCCATCCAGCACCGAACCGCCCTGACCGGTGGGGGGGAGACTTACGTCTCTCCCTCCCCCCACCGTCCGGTCGTCTCGCGAGTTCCAAAGTTCGAAAAGTTCGGAAAAGAGTTCTCGAACTTTACGAACCGCCTCGGGCCGGACGGGTTGAGCGACCGCCGTCGTCATCAAAACGGTTGCTCCGACTCGTTGCCAACCTCGGACGCGTTCGTGTCGTCATCGGCGATGGGAGGCGGAAGAGGCTTGCGAGTGGTTCGGAACTCCTTGAAGTCGGAATACACGTAGCCGTCGCGCAGAGCCGTCTTGATCGCCTCCAAGACGAGCGTCTTGGTGCCGGTTACGCGTTCGCAGATGGCGACCTTGTTCTTCAGAGGTTGGTTCGCCTGCTCGGCCTTCTCGACCGCTTCCACAACGGCCCGCACCAGGGACATTGGGTCCCGCTTGGGGCGCCCCGCCGCCTTTTCGTCACCGCTCCTGGCCAGTGAATTGATGGCGTCTTCTGGCAGCTCGTGAAAGCGGCCGCGCTGGAAGTTCAGCGCGAACCAGCTCGGCACGCTGGCGCGCGTCTTCACCGTTGCGCAGACCACGACCTTGCCGCCGCTCTCGACTACCTCGGCAATGGCGGGGTCGTACTGACCTTCCGTGAGCTTCGGGCGCATGAGCACCGTGACGGAGTCGGCGCTGTACTCGAGCTCACCCGATTCCTTCCCGACCCCAATCAGCGCGTCAGGGTAGCGCACCACGCGACGCTTCCCAAACCTGCCGAACTCGACACCGAGCCCCGACTTGTCCATCTTGGCGTTGAGGACTTCGTAGTTCGCACGCGCTGTCGAACTGACGACGATGACTGCAACGTCGTACTGCCTTGCGATGTTGCGCGCCCGATAGCCAGCGCGACCGATGCGTTCGCGTAGGTCGACGGGACGTGAGCCCTCGTCGTCGCTGACGAGCTGGATGAAGTCGAGCACGATGAGCGCGGGCCCTTTCGGTTGCTTCTCTCGGAGCGTCTTCGCCATGAGCTCGAGCCGGTCGGAGCTCCACCCCATGGCTTGGCCAAAGTCAGCCGTGATGGGCAGCTTGCGGATTATGTTCGCTGCCTCTTTGACTCGTCGCAGCTCATCCGGCTTCGCCTGTCCGTTGTAAACGGTGGACCAGGTGACGCCCGCCTCTTCAGCCGCTAGGCGTATGACCATCTGGGCCTCGTCGAGCTCCAGCGCGATGAGTCCGACAGGTATCCCGGCCTTCGCGGCGTGGCCCGCCAATTGGAACGTGAGCTGGCTCTTGCCAACGCCCGTGCCGGCGACGAGAAAGTGAGCGCCGGGCCAGATTCCACCACCGAGCGTCTCGTTCAGCGGCCTCCACGGAGTTGCGATGGGTTTTTCTTCGCCCGAGCAGCGCCGCTCGGCGCGGGCCATCGCGGCGTCGACGAGGCTGTCGAGGCTGACCGGCTTTATCAACAAGTGAGCGGGCGTCGCGACTACTGCGGGTAAGTCTTTGCTGAAGCCCAATGGACGGTTTGGTTGATGCAGGCTTGGCACGTAGGCTCACTGACTTTGAAGAGGAAGGTCCCGACCACGGGCTTGCGAGGAGTTGCGGCGCCGCACTCGAACGGCGCCGCTCGTTCACGCGGCGCTGGCGCGCGCTTCGGTGGAAGCCGGCACGATGAGCTCGAACTCATCAGCATCGTCCCACCATGGGGCCTGCTCATTGCCGAGCGGGGCCCAGCTCGACGGCACTGCTCGAGCACATCCGATGGCGCTGTCGAACACCATTGGGAAAGCGCCTCCGTCTCGGCGGAGGCCAAGGGCCAGCACGGGCACGCTCTTGCCTTTTCCGACTAGCAACGTGCCAGCAGGCACGGGGATGATCTGGAGAACACGGTCATCGTACTCGCGCAGCTTGCGCCAGAGCCCGACGAGCCGGCGGTAGCCTGGAAAGAGCGCCGGAACCCCAGACCAGGCCTTCGATGCCGCTTCCAGCCCACGAGCTTCGCGGTAGATGCGGTCGTACTCGCATTGGGAGTGAATCATTGCGAAGCCTCCCCACGGGACCGCAGGGACTCAGCGCCTTTGAGCATCCACTCGCCATCGCAGCGCAGGATTTCGCCGCGCTTCTGCATCCATGCCAGGGTCATGTACACGTCAGCGCGGCTGCCCCCGAGACGCATTGCGATATCGGTCTTGCTGATCAGTCGCTCTCCAGCGACGTGCGCAGCGGCCATGGTTGCAAGGATTGCGTGACGCACCGCCTCGCCGTTCTCGACACCCAGGGGCCGAGAGGTGAACGCCCCGACTTCAATGGCGGCGACGTCGAGAACTGACCGCCCGGCATCGGCGCCGAAGCATCGGACCACGCGACGCAGCGCTCGGCGTAGGTCATCAACCGCGCATTGGCGTGCCGCCTGAAGACGGAACTGCGGGCCCAAGTACGCGATTGGAGAGTCTGGCGTTTGACTCGTCTGATTGGTTATGACATTCTTTGTTTGCACGGGTTACTCCGTGTCGAGCGCCGCTCCCGTCTGGCAGGATGAAGCGGCGTTCGGCGTTTTGAGGGTTCAGGGTTGATGAGCGTTCTCGTCAGGGCAGACGAGGCGTAGGTGGGGGAGCGCTGCCGAGGGCTGGGATTCGCGGAGCTCGCGGATGCGTTGTCTCACGAGTGCGACAGTGCCGTCGGTGACAGCCTGAGCGGCGACGATTCGAACGAGGCTGCGAGCGTCGACCGAGAGCGCCTGCGCGGCGGCACGGTCGCCACCGAACCGATCGAGCAACTCTCGCACCGCGTCCTGGAGAGTCGGCGGTGCGGGCCGCCCGCGCTTTCGAGGTGAGTGGGTCATGCCCTTTAGGGCATGCTGATTGTTCAGCGCACTCGGAGCTGGCCCCGCTACACCGCCAGCTCATTCGTCAAAGCCGAGAGCGCTCGTAGTCCGCGAAGCGCTTCGCCCTCGCTCGCTCGCGCCGCTTCGACTCTACGTGCCGCACGTGCGGATCGACGTTAGAGAGCGAGAGCAACTCTGTTACTAGGCGGCCCGCGGCGTCTTCGAGGCGTTGCTTGCCCGATTGGTCCACGGCAGGGCCGCCGTTGTGCGCAGCATACCGACGCGGGCGAATCACCCGGGGGCCACGGCCTCGCAGGTCCACACCCTGCGTGTGCGCGCATTCGGTCCAGAGTGCGCTCGGATGGCTGCAGCACACCTCGCACCGAATCGAGATGAACCGCACGCGGAATGCCACCAGGCGGTCAACGATGCATCTGGCTCTCGCGCTCGACAGCTCGATATCGAGAGTTTCCGCGATGAGCGCCGCACCGCGACGATAGGTTGAACGCTCGAGCTCGGGCCTGCGGAACAGCGCTCCGCTCGCGATCAGTGAGCCCAAATGCCTCTGGTAGGCCGCCAATCGACCGCAGAGCTCAGCAGCCTTGTCGGCAGCTGGCTTCAGCAAGTCACGCGCACCCTGAAACGCTCCCGCGGTGGCCACCTCCACCGCGGCGGCGCTGGTCGTCACTCGCTGGATGCGTCGACGGTCTGACCTCGCGGCATTCCGTGCATACGTCTCAGCGATCTCCGAGAGTTCGTCAGCGGTCGCCTCGGGATGCGCTTGGCCATGCTCCAGGGCGTGTAGGACCGCGCGTTGGCGGACTTCGGGGTCGCCTGACCCCCGTGCAACAGCGGCAATCAGTTGCCGAGCGAGCGCGTTCTCCGCCTGCTGTGCCGGCGCAGCGATCATGCTCCACCTCGGCGGACCAGGCGCAGCTCGCGAGCGAGCTCATCACGAACGTTACTGGCCGCCGTGGCAAGAGGAGCCTTCCTCTTGCTCGTCCGCCCGAGCTCTTCGCCGAGCGCCTCTGGGCTGAGCAGATGTCGCCGACCGACAACCGCCGCGCCAGCCTCGCCTCGAGCAACGCGCCGCTTCACGGCGCTGCAATGCCGGCGCGACCCAAGGGGCGAAGCCGCCTGGTCGATCATGCCCGGCGTGCCGCCGCGAAGCTGCTCGACGACTCGCGCGACGATGCGGTCGGCGAGCGCGTCAACCAAAGCATCGAGCCCGCCGGTCATCGCGCCCCACCTTTCTGCTCGCTATCGAGCTGCGCGAGATGCTCGCGTACGAGCGCGAGCGTCCCGGCGTTAACGCTCAATCCGTGCGTCAGGCGAGTGAGCGTAACGTGGCTGATTCCGAGCCGCTTCGCGGTAGCGACCAAACCGAATTTGCTTACGAGCTGCCTTGCCGAAACAGCCTCCGAGCGTTCCGTCGTTAACATACAAACACCTTGCTGGGTCCGCTACTGGGGACCGAACAGGCGTTGCTCCGCGCTTGCTCCTGCGTCGTTGCCGACGCTCAATCAAGATGACAGGTACACACTTGTCGCGTCCAGAGAATTCGTCCAACAGACCAATGATTACAAGGACATAACGGGAACGTTATGAGTCGGCGCCACGAGCTCAGCCGCCCGAACGCCTAGCCCGGCGGTCCGGCGACAACGCCGCATCGCTCGAGCGATCGCGCCGTATCAGTGTTCATGCCGTCCTCAACCCCCGAGCAGCATCGAACTCGCGAAAGCGCAGCGCCAACCAAAGACCAGCGCCGCTGGTCGCTCCCCGCGGCGCTCGAATGGGTCCTCACCGCGGGCATCGTCGCAACTATCGCAGCGTGGGGCGTTTTCACGTTCGTCTTCCCGCGACCAGCAGGCGACACCTACTCCACTTATTCCTTAGCCGCCGGGGCCAGCGCAGCTCTGATGGCCTCCGCCGTCGCACTGGCAATTCGAGCGCGAGACTACGAGCAACTCCTTTGGCCAATCCTGGCGTTGGGGTACGCCATGTTGGCAACGGCCATCGGTGTTGGTCGGGACAAGGATGAACTCGAAGGTCTCGGAGCCTACGTCATCGCCGTCGGCGGCTCGCTCAGCCTTCTGAAATTCGTAATCGACAGAAACGAAGCGCAGCGGCAGCGGAGGCACGACCGCATCATGGTGGAGTGGTCCGCGTTCGTCGCGAACGAGAAGCTCATCCCGGCGATACGGATGCTTGAATACCGGAGTTCCGATCTCGCTGGACTTCGCGCTCATCTCACTCTCCAGGAATATCGAGCCTGGAAGAATCCCCTCGACCAAATACTGGAGTTCCTGCTGCGCCTAGCGCACGCGGTTGATGCGGGCGAGCTGGATGCAAACGCCGTTGATGAGGCGGCGGGATGGTACTTCGACGAGGTAGCCAACAACGAGCATGTGGAACCATACTGCCGGAAGCAAGGGTTCGTTAGCATCCTCAACTTCGCCAATCGTGACGGCCGTCAGAGGCGCACCGAATGAAGCGAGGCCGGTCCCACCCTCTTACTGCAACCAGGGCCACGACCTTCGCTTATTGGCCGAGAAGCGCTCATCCTCAGTGGATCGCTACTCCACTGCAAGCCGGAGGCGTCAATCCTTTCCGAGAGCGATACTGGTGATCGCTCCGAGAAGCGGGCTCAGGATCGCGAGGACCGCCTGAAACCCGTCTGCACCCGTCAGCCCCAATTCCCCGGCGAGAGCGGTTCTCTCCTCCAGCAGATCCTTGTTCACCTTCTCATCGTCCTCGAGCGAGTATCTCTCGTCCACAACGGCCGTGGCGACCGTCTGGTACTTCGCGATGCATGGACCAAACACAGCGACAAAGATCACACTGAAGAAAAGCCCATAAGACAGAACAAATTCCTTCGGGTATGCGTCCTTCTCAAGCCCTTCCAAAGCACGCTGCAACCACGAGGTCGAGAAAACGCCGGCCACAAGCACCCATCCCAGTCCCAGAGCCGTTTGCCTGAGCGCACCAAGCGCAGCGCGCAGATCGAGCAGCGATGGGTTTGACGGGATGGAAGCAGACGCCTCGACGGCTGCTGCGGACAGGAGTGCCGCGACCACCATGCCCATTGAGACGAACCCGTAGACGAAGCACAGAAGATCCTTTCCGAGTAGCCGGAGCTTCGGCAATGTTCCACCGTTTGGAAGAACATCCACGAGCTGAACCAGGACAAGCGCCAGGCACACCACTGTTGCCGTAATCCAAAACCGCACCGAGCGCGGACGCATGAGGCGCCAGCAACCGAGAGTGACAGCCAGCCACAGCACGGCCTGAACGCCGACGAAGCCTCGCCACAATTGTCCCGCCGCGAGTCTAGTGTACGACTCAGGGGCGAGGATTCCGATGACGCTCCATGTGCCTAGTAGGAGTGGGACGCAGGCCAGGACAAGCGCGAGTAGCGAGATTGGCGGCGTCCAACTCGACGGTGCTGACTGTGTTGTTGGTGCGGTAACTTTCTTTGGATCCGTGGGAGTCCGCTCCTCCACGTCGGGATCCTGGGCGTTCAAGCGCAATTCCCCGCCTTCCGCCACCCAGCAGCGAGCGCCTCGGCCTCGGTTGCAAAGAGTCGTTCGCCCTTCGACTCATCGATCTGCGTGTCGTCGTAGCTCGGGCACGTCTGCAGGTGGTAGAGCTTCTCGCCCGATGAGTTGATGTTACCCTTGATGGCCGGCCCGTCCTCATTCGAGGATCCGGATGAGCCGCAGCCAGCGAGGGCAATCAGCCCGATCACCAAGCCCCATCGGTTTCGCGCCATCTGAATCCTGTCCTCTGACGGAGGTGCTGTGCCAACGTCGCGTCGACAACCTGCCCTCCCCTCTTTCTTAACGGTCAGCACGGCGCGGCCAGATGGTTGAAACCGAATCTGGGCCCGCAACTCGAGGGTAATTCGTCGCACGCCATCGGGCCGCTTTGCGCGCCGGGGTTTGAAGGGGTTGCCTTCGCCGGTGCCTTGCGACACCCACGGTCCCTTTCCGCATTCGGCAGTTCGCGACCTGCTGGGAATCACACGGGCGCTCTACCGAGCCGAGATGCTGGCCCAGCCGCCCGCGGACGAGTCGCGCCTGGTCCTGCTGAAGCAAATCGGCGAGCAGCTCCGGCTGTCGCTCGACATGGCAAGCAGGTGCGGTCCAGGGACCCTCGGCCGCCGCGCTGCGTGGAGCCACGCCGAGCAGGGCACCTCGGCCCTTGGCGAGTTCGTGAAAAGCGGCATCGGTCTCGAGCAAGCCGTGTACGCAACCGCAGCGAAGCTCAGTCGACGCTAGGGCGTGCACCTTGGCCCATCGCTGAGATTGACATGTTCAATCCGCAAGTGCAGCATTCGCTTGGGAGATCCGAGCGCAATGAGCAGGAGGGGCAGCGCCGACGGTGAGGACGACGGAAACCGACCAAGGGTGCTGTCCGCTGCGGATCTCACGGCTAGTCCTGTCACTCTCGGAGTCGTGCTTGCAATCTGGAGCCTCTTCGGCACTGCAGTGGCGTACGCACTGAGTGAGGTGAGAGAAGCGAGGAACGGATTGCACCGCCTCGAAGTGGCGCAGGAACAGATGAACGGTCAGCTGAAGAGCGTTGAGGCGACGGTCGCTGGAGTAAAGGAAGTATTCAACGTGAGACTTCAGGCGTTGCAACCACAACCTCAGGTTCCCGTCGCAAATGCACCTCGGTAGGCTGTCCGAATATCAGGCGCGCATCATTGCCGTGGCGTCCGCAATCCCGCTGACAGTGGCACTTTTCGCGGCGAGTGAGGCTCGGCAGCTCGCGGCGAACACGGCTCGCGCCGCAGATTGGTATGAGGCGGCGCTGCCCCAGCAGATGGCTACGCTCGATAGTTTGAAGAAACTTAAGCCAGCCGACGTCCCTGCTCCAGCGCCATCCAACGACGCAAATCCCCAGCAGCCGCACGCACCGAGCACGCTTCGTCAACGGACTGCAGCGGGGGAAGCTTCGCGCGAACGACGACCCGCAAGCCACGTGGACGCGCCCTCTCAACAGCAGAGATGGTCGCCTTCAAAGCCATTACCCTTCACTTTTGAGCCAGATCTTAATCCCTACCGCCAGGGGAAGCCAGCTGAACGCAAATCCCCGACGCCAGACAAACCCGACTTTGATGATTCGCCACCACTGTGATGCGAGCGACCGAGTTGCCTGTCATGAGCTGACATCTCAGCGCCCGCGGCACGACAATGGGCGAGGTGCCGCCGGCGGCAGTTCGAGCTTGGGCAACACGGCGCTCTTCGGCAGAGCAGCCAGGAGAGCGTCGCGCTCCTTGATCACGCTCAGTTGTGCGCGGTAGTGCTCGGCGCGCACCTTCGCGAGCGACCCGGCGGCCTCCCCTGATGGGGTCAACGCAGCCACAGTTGAATCAAGATGGCCGCGACTTTCAACAGCACCACGGAGGGACCGAATGACCCGCCCCAGCTGCCGCCGAACAACGATGGCGTACGCCAGACCCATGGTTCTCTGACTGTCGGGGTGGCTCAGGTCGGAGCAGTGAGGCGCGTCGGGGTTGCACGCAGATGACACGGAGCTGACCGGCACGCGGTGGTCGATTGCCCATTTCGCGTTGCCTTCCTTTCGCTTCTGAGCGTCCAACGCGACAATCGAGCTCCGGGCACCCTCGGGTATCTCTGCCCAAAGAGTGAACTTGAACTGGTCCATCAACGGGTCGACTTCGCGTACCCACGCAGCGAACGCATCGGACCAATGCTTCGAGACTCGCACCTCCGCGACGGCGCCGTCTGCGGCACATTCGAAGCGCTCGAGCTCCGTTGGCTTGCCAGCGGGCAGCTTTCGCTCCGTGGCTGACGCACTGTACGCGGACGTGGGCGAGGATGTCTGCCGCTGCGCAGCGCCATCGCAGGCCAGGAGGACGCACAGTGATGCAGCGACAGGCGCAGCTCGCATCCGTTGCGAGGACGGCCTTTGTCCATCCGCCTTAACGGGGACCACCGGCGCGACGACGAAAGCCAGCGTCAACAACCCTAGGCAAGCGTTCTTCAAAGGTGCATCTCCCGGCGCGAGCAACGACCGCGCTCGATGGTCGCCACGTTGACGCGACGACGTCTGTGTTGACGATGACAGCCTGCGCCGCGAGGGCAAAGCGAAAGGCGCCGGTGGGCACGTCTTCAGCCATCGTGACAGCCCACCCGAGTCCGTCAGCAAGTGGGCCAGAACTCCGGGAACTCCGGCAAAATGCCGGGGCGCCAGCGGACTAGGAGTCCACCAGGTGTGGGAGAGGCCCTGAAGAACACATGACCTCTGGTGGTGCGAGGCCCCTATGCCGTTGAACCCGCCGCAGAAACAGCCGGGTCAACATTGACATGCTTCCAGCTTTCAAGAAGCAGTCGGCCGCCTCGGGCCACGATCGGAGCTTCCCAAGTGCACATCACTTCGAAGGCCGCTCGTTGTTTCGAGCGGTACACATCAACCTTCAAGGCGTCGCTGTGAACAGTGATCAGATTGAAATAGTGCTTTTTGTCTACGACTTCCTTGGATCCAGCGCTTCCGCCGCCAAGAATGGAAACATCCCCGAGAGACCACTGTGTCCTCGTCTCCTCTGGAAGTTCAAAAACGTTCTCGCGCCAGAAGAAGGCCCGGTGTCGGTGACCGTGCAAGACGAGGTGAACACCACGTTTCGCTGCGTCGCGGATGATCTTCTTCCCGTCGAGGGCCATTCCAAAGCCCTTCTTGTATTCCGCCGGATCTTCGACATCCTCCGTCGCCGTCAGATGATGGTGGAGGACTAGCAGCCGCAGCGCCAAAGATTTTCGCGTGTCGTTCCAATCCAACACTGAGGCCACATCACTGAAAGCCGTCGCATCGACCAACCCCATTCCGGCTAGGTACTTCTGTCCCGATTCAAAATTGCTTGAATTCAAAGCGCAGACCTCCACCAATCCTCCGTGCGGGAACACGTACCGCCGCGCCATCGAAAGGCGTTCGTTCGGCTCGTGCTGCAGCAGCTTCCTGTAAAAGTCGCGATAGGCCCGCGTCGCGTCGGGCGGCGCAACAACGATCTCTGCTGTCGGGTCGTAAACGGCGTTCGCAGGCTTGGTCCAGGCAATGTCGTGGTTCCCGGGCACGATGACTACCTGATCTGGACCAACTCCCGTGCTGCCCAGTAGCGAATTGATGGATTCACACGCGAGTTTGAACTCGTTCGGATCAGCCAGGTAGGTCAAGTCACCACTGACTACGATTAGGCCGATCGAATGCTTCTGAACGGCTTTCCCGACTTGTTCTGCGAGCGAGCTCCCGGATTCGCCGGGGTACGCCCAGACGTGCTGATCGCGCGGGGTCTCCGCAAAGTGCAAGTCGGTGAGGTGCAGGATCTTGTCACCTTTCACGCGAATCGGTTCAGGGCTCGCTGCTTTGTTCACATGAATTGTTGGCGCGAGAAACTTCTCGACGTGGTCTCCGTCTTGTCGCGCGCGAACCTGCCAGATGGTGGTGTCCATCGCGCGCAGTTCCTCGCGATCGATGACCACCTTGCCAGCGAGTCGACTCAGGTACCGATCGGGGATCCCCGGCAACGGCGGTGGGCGATCGTAGGAGTATTTTCCAAAGAACTCAAACGGGCTCGGGGCAATCTCCGTCAACCGCAACCACGCACGACTGAACGGGCTCTTTCGGTAGTACGGCGGAACTAGTTCAAGCTCATTCTTAGGTAAGGCCGGGGAAGCAAGCGCCATTTCCCCATGCTGCGGTTCAATGATCTCGACCACCACGGCTTTGCGCACAGCACTCGGGTCGTCCTTGGCACCGGAGTTGAACAAGCCAATGGTTGCATGGCCGTGAGCGGCAATTTCAGCCTTAAGGTGGGTCCAGACTTCCGAGCGCATTTCCTCTGTAGGCCGCTTCCACCAACCCCACCAGCAGCCACGGGTGTTGGCCTCCTTCGCTATGATCTTGTTGTGCTCGGCGAGGGTTTCGGCGATCAAGTCGCGATAGCGAAAGAGAACCTGGATGGAAGAGTCTGCGCTGTCTTTCACGTGCCTCCAGACGCCAACGGTCGTCGTTGCCGCACAGGCACGGCCGGACAGCGGGAAACTTTATCTCTGTGCGTGGCTCGACGAGCGGTCTGCGCCCATCGTGGCCGCTTGACACCCTGAGGTAACCATCCGATATGAGCAGCGTTTAGGCGGGCACATCAATGACGTGCGTGCCGTTGGTGGTGATGTCGGCGCTAGCGCGCAAATTCTGTGGCCTCCGATGGTGTTGCATCGAGGTAGGCGTGGTATCCTGGAAAGCGTTCAGCCGATCAACCTCATAGCTTCTAGAGAACACCTTGTGCCTTCACCGCCTCGACTCATAGTAACCGACCTAGACAACACGCTGTATGATTGGGTCGAGTACTTCGTAACTGCGTTCTACGCCATGGTGGATGAGTTGGCTTTGCTCATTCCAATTGAACGCGACGCACTCTTGGATGAGTTCCGTGAGGTGCATAGGCACCATCACAACTCGGAGCATCCATTCGCAGTGCTTGAACTGCCATCGGTCAAGAAGCACTTCGACGGATCGAGTCCAACCGAAGTCCTGCAGGCGCTCGGAGCCGCACTCGTTGCGTTCAATCGCGCACGACGGCAGACGCTGGTGCTTTACCCGGGGGTTCGAGAAACCCTGACGGATCTGCGGACAAGCGGTGTCACGATTGTCGGCCACACCGAGGCCTTGGGTGTTCAGGCCTACGCTCGGCTAGAGATGCTGGACGTCCGACAATACTTTCAGCATTTGTACGCTTTGGATCTTCCAATTGGTCCGCACCCCAGAAGCGGACCAATTATTGGTGATCCGTCACCGGATTTCATTCACCTGATTCCGCCGGCGGAGCGGAAGCCGAATCCTGCTCTGCTCTTGGACATTTGCAGACAGCAGGGCGTTGACCCAAGCGAGACTTGGTATGTTGGCGACAGCCTAACGCGTGACATGAGCATGGCGAAGCGAGCCGGAACGTGGGCGATCTGGGCCCGTTATGGCACCCGCTATGACAAGAATAAGTGGGGTCGCCTGGTGCGCGTGACTCACTGGACAGATGAGGATGTTCAGCGCGAAGCGGAACTCAAGCGTCAATTCGCAGACGTCAAACCTGACGTTTCGATAGATTCGTTCGCTGACATCAGTCGCCTGCTGCGAGGTGCCGACCTGGGAGACAATTCGAAGGATCTATGAGGCATGGCAGTCCTACCAGCCATATCCAAATGTATCGGCCGGCGCAGGCCAGCGAGAAAGCGATGACTCCCCGGTGCCAGCAGAGCGCGGCTTGAGTTCAAGCGTCGAGCGCCACTTGAGTTCGAGCAGCACAGCCGCACCCCCACCACCATGAACGGTCAGCGCTGCCGTGCGAGTTGCGTGGTAGGCCTCAAAGCCTCAAGCGACTTCCCGCCATGAGTCATTCGCAGCGCATCGCGCCGGCAGCCCGCCCCACCCTCGCCGCAGTCCGACATTCCAACTTGGCCCATGAGGCGCGCCACCGGGTGGACAAGATCGACGCGAAGGGGCGCCAAAGCCGCCGATACTTGGTGGATTGCGAATCCGGTGCGCGGCGCCATGTGAGGGCCGAGTCGGCCGCGTCAACGTTGCAGAGCCCACCGCGCCGTCTTGCCATCGCGCACCTCAGTTAGACGACCCGCGCCTTTCGCTCCTTGGCCTGCGCCCCGAGCTCCCTTGGTCGTGATCGCGTTGAGACGCGGGACTCGGCCTTGGCGACGCGCCGGTTCTCCTTCGCCCAAGCCGCGCCCGACCAACGCGACCCCGCCAGCTCAACCTTGATGCGCTTCGGATCGGCCTCGGCAAGCAGCCGCTCGATACGCAGAAGGCGCCTCTCGATGCCCCCGAGGCCGTCTGCGTGCGAGTCGATAACGCTGGTCGCTTCCCGGTCGCTCGCCGACATCACGCTGACCTGTGCTTCAAGCTGTCGGCACTTCTCCATCAGTTCGGCAACCGTGAGCCTCAGCTCCTCAAGTCCTTGCTGCCCGTTCTCGGCGTCATTCATGATGACTCGCTTCCATTGTTGAGAGACCTGCACCGTTCGGCACATGCTTCTGCATTCTGCGAGCGGTAGCTCGTACGTCAATGATCGTTCACCGAGCAACACCGGATTAGCCGCGTTCCGGACGGTCTATTAGGCGATGCGGTCTCGCGATGACGTGAAGAGCGCAACGTGAATGACGTTGACCTCGCGTCCGCGCGCACGCAGACTGAATGAGTCGGCTGCGCCAAGTCGTGAGGCTCTCCTCTGGCGGCTGCAACCCGCATATCCCTCGAGAGGCCACGCATGCCCGCACACCAGAGCGATGCCAAGAGCGTCAGAGCGTTGATAAAGAGGCACGGGCTCGCCGGCACGAGCAAGCTGCTCGAACTTCATCACTCTTCGGTCACGCGGATCGCTAATGGCCTTCCTGTGCTGCGAACCACTGCGCGTTTCGCCCGCCAGCGACTGCAGGAGATTGCGTCCGAGTTGCCTGATGGAGCGCGACAATGACCGTGCGCACCATCCTGTTTGACCAGGGTCAGAACCAGGGCATTGACAGGAGTCTGCTGGACGGTCGCTTCTCCCTGGTCAGGAACGGCGTGCTCTCACGCGACGGTCAGCTCAGGCCGAGGCCCGGATATACGGCACTCCCCGATACCCTGTATGGCTCGGGCACCTTCGTCGCCTACGACCTGTTCGCGTACGGTGAACGCCTCGTTGCGTTCGGCGACTCGATGGGAATGGGATACCCCACGGACCTGTTCGAGTACGTTACGGGCGGTGCCGCTGCCTGGCGTGGCACGACGCCGAACCCCACTCACATCCGGTTGCCTCGCGCAACGGGCGTACGCGACCTGGCGCAGCCGCCTGATCAGCAGGACGGCGTGGTCAACTTCGGCTGCGCTGCCGTCGGCGGCTTCACGTGTCTCGTCTGGAATAACGCCGATGCTGGGGGCGGACCTGGATTCGTTCACGTCGTCAACGCGGAAACTGGGCAGACGTTGGAGCTACAGCAGCTCTCTATCGCGGTCTCGCAACCAACCCTGAAGCTGCGTGCCCTCGCGCTCGATGACCGGTTTGTCATCGTCGGCACGAACTACGACGGCGACGACTTGGGCGCCTGGCATTTCCGGCCGGCGCAGGATGAGTCGCTTCAACTGCTCAATGCGACTCTGACGACCGACGCATCGACATACCTCATCGTTGCCACATGCCGCGTAGTCGGCTCCGCCGAGTTCGTGACGGCCACGCTATCGACCGGAGGCGACATCGTCGTGCGGCGCTTCAATGGCGCTGGCGTTCTTCAGGTGCCGAGCGGCGGCCAATACCCAACTATCACGCCGTCGGGCGGCCAGGTCGAAAGGCTGTCTCTCGAAGCCGATGGCGCGGCGAACCGCATCACGCTGGCCTACGACCGTAGCGGCGTGTTGCGCCTGCACAGTTTTAACCTGACCACGGGAGCTCAGGTTGGCGCTGGGCCCTTCGTTGCATTCCCCGGAAGCAGCGTGCAAGAGCACGGGCTCGTGCGGTCCTCGCCGACGGAAGTCTACGTCGTCGCTCATTCGACATCACCCACTGAGCCCTCCGTTCTCTACGGGACGTACAACACGACCACGAACGCTCTTGGCACCGTCGCGACTCTGCCCAACCTGAGGCTCGCGAGCACGCCAATCTTCAATGAAGGGGACCTCGTGTTTGCGGTGCGTCATGGTGGCAACCAGGATTCCCAAAGCAATGCCCTGGTGACCGTGCGCCCCAGCATTCCCAAAAGCGTGACGACGGTCGTCGCGAAGGACTTCGAGGTCTCGACGAGCCAGTCGGATGCGCTGCCCGACCTCTGCCGCGACGACAGCACTGGCCTCATCTACTGGGCCAACGCCGCGCTAAGCGCCGACCTCCAAGCCTCGCCGCGGGTTACGGAGCTTTCGCTCAACTCTGCCGAGCGCCGCCAGGTGTGCCAAGCAGGATCGCTGGTCCTCATCGCCGGTGGATGCCCTGCGGTGTACGACGGCACGCAGCTGTTCGAATGCGGCTATCTTAGCCGACCACGCATCGTGAGCGTGACGCCCAGCAACGGCGCAGGCGCGCTCATTCCGGGCGCGACCTACCTCTACAAGGAAATCTGGGAGGCGCTCGACAGCGACGACAACGTTTGGCGTTCCGCCCTCTCGGAGACGTTCGAGGTCACCATGGGGGCTGCGCACGACACGAACACCATTATCTGTGAGACGCCACCTTCGATGCGCGTCAATGCCGGCGCCGGCCCCACGGGCAGCGTTGTGCGCGCGAAGCTCTATCGCACGGTAGCGGTCGCCGACGAGACAGTCGCTGTCATCACGGGAACCATCCCAGCGGACCCGCCGGGCGCGAGCCTGAACGGCCACCTCATGGCGATATTTATCAACGACTCAGGTGGCGCCACTCTGCTGAACGTGGTCTTTGGTCCCGCTGACGTCACTCTCGCTCAAGTCATCATCACCATAAACGCGGTGACCACTGGACGAGTCATCGCGAGCAACGCCAACGGAGCACTCCGTCTGACCAGCGTTGAAGAGGGCTCGAGCGTCGCGCTAAACAGCGGGTTCGGCGTGGCGGCGGAGTCCGTGTTTGGTCTGAGCACCGAGACCGCGTTCGGTACGACCGAATTCACGACAGGAGAAATATTCCATCTCGCCGCCACGAAGTACACCGGCACGGGCACAGATGTCGGCAAGTACGTCAGCGTCGTGGACGTCATGAGTGACGATGATCTCCGCGAGCAGCAGATTCTGTACACGCAAGCAGAGAACCCGCTCGACCATTTTGCGCCGACGCCGGCTGACCTCTGCTCGAGCGGCGGAAGCCAGGTATCGATCGCTGGGCAGCCCAGGCGCGACCGCTGGACCGTGAGCAAGCCGTTCGCCCAAGCTCTGGGAGTTCAATTCGCGAACCCGGGCCGCGAGGCGTTCAGCCAGCGCGTCCGTGGCGACATCGAAGCCATCATCCAGCGCGACACGTCGATCGTATTGTTCACGAGTCGCGAGATATGGGAGGCGAGCGGCCAGGGACCTGACCGCGCTGGGCGGGGTACGTTCGAGCGCCCTCGGCTCGTTTACGGCGAGGGCGGGCTGCGTCGCGGTGGTTGGCGATCCATCATCAGCGTCACCGACGGGACGTTCTTCCAGCTGGACGACGACAAGCTGTATGCGCTTCGTCCAGGCGGCGTGCCCGAGTGGATTGGGCACCCCGTGCTCGAAACGCTCGCCGCGTACCCCGCAATCACGGCGTCCTGCCATGTGAAGAAGCACCAGACGCTGGTGTTTGCATGCCAGAGCGAAGATGGCACGGATGGGGTGCTGTTGCGCTACGACCTTCGCCGCAAGCAGTGGTTCGAGGACGACGTGGGAGCGGTAGACGCAATCGCGGAGTACGACGGGCGACTTGTCCTCGTTCAGAACGGCGCCGTCTTCCTTCAGGACGAGAACGCGAGTGGCGCACTGCCAACCCTGACGGTGCGGATTGGTTCGTTCCTGAACTTTGGCACGGTCGGTTGGGGCGGCATCAACAGCATCTCGGCGCTGGGCACGTTCCAAGGGGATTGCACGCTTGACCTGCAGATATCCTACGATGACGGTCGAACCTGGACGAGCTGTGGGGTCAAGCTACTGAGTTCTGCCGTCGGGTACGCCGCTGGCTCGCCCATCGAGGAGCAGTGGCACCCGGCTATCATGGAGTGCTCGCGATTTCAGCTGCAGGTCATCGTGAGCTCGTCAACCGAAGACTCGGGTGGAGCCTGGATTCATTCGCTGGACATCGACGTCGAGAAGGACCCTGGTCCAGCCAGGAAGGGACAGGCCTACACTCGATGAACACGCACGTTCCTCGTCGCCTCAGAGCGACACTGCCGCCCGGGATGGCGTCCCGATACCCAGAGCTGCAGGAGGCACTGGACGACTTCAGCTCCCAACTTCAGACTGAGCTGCAGGCGGTCGCCGAGCGTGTTCGTGGCGTCGCGGAGCGAGACGCGGAGTCGGTTGTTCTGACTGACCTTAGCATCGGAGCGCGACCAAACCAGCATCTCCGACTGAAGCCGCGCCCCGAGGGGCAAGTGCTCGTCCTGCCTCCACCCCAGATCACCCAGCTCGGTGACACCATCACGGTGTCCCTCGAGGCACCCGAAGGGCAGCTGCGCGTTCGCGCTTGCCCATACCAGGAGAGCGCGGGAGCCCCGGTCGAGAACGCCACCATCAATGGTCTTGAAAGGGCAACGTTCACCGAGCCCGGCACCATTGTCTTTCGGTCGAACGGTGACTCGGCGTGGAGCTCGCAAACAGAATTCCCGGCTGAGAGCGCCGCTGCTCGAGCTATCGTTTCCGGCGGCGCCACGGGTGCCACAGGAGCCGCTGGCGAGAAAGGCGAGCGAGGGTTCCCTGGATTCGACGGCGAGCAGGGCCAGACAGGAGAGCCAGGCCCGCCGGGCCAGAAAGGCGACAGAGGTGCTCAGGGTCTCCAGGGCGCACCGGGAGAACCAGGCGAGAAGGGAGACCAGGGCGACCCTGGCCCGGCTGGGCAAAAGGGTGACCGAGGCGACCGCGGGTTTCCGGGCGAGCCTGGAGCTCAGGGTGACCCGGGCGAGCCTGGGCCACCAGGAGCGGCCGGCGCAGTGGGCGCAACCGGTGCCACAGGCGTCCCGGGTTTGCGAGTCAACGGCTCGGTCGCTACGGCGCGCGGGTTCTGGAACTTCCTGAACACAGTCGACGGAATCTGGGCCACGGTCGACGACGCAGGGGCGAACGAGTCCGAGCTCCGGTTCACGCCGTCAGGCGCGTTCTACTCGGACAACAGCGTCGGTTCATTCCAAACGCGGTTCGTCAGCTTCGACGACAGCGCGGACCTAACCGCCGTTGTCACCGACAACACGGGCGGTTCGGGCTTCGTGAACATCACGTTCACGTTGAAGACTGACTCGGTGAGCAACACCGAGCTGGCCAACATGGCGGCCAACACCATCAAGGCCAACCCGACCGCGAGCGCGGCAGACCCGCAGGATTTCGCAATCAGTGCCAACAACTTTCCTGCGCGCGTCGGGGGGAACCTGGTGAGTCATCCGTTCTCGACGCTGGCTGGCGCGGGACTCGGCTACGACGGTGCAGGCACGATCGACATCGGCGCTGACGCGGCGTCGCACCTCGTGACGACTGCCAGCGAGATTCGTTTCAGCAAGTCGCGGCGGCGAAATTTCTGGTTCGAAGACTTCAGCCACATCCCGTTTGGGCGGACCGCGGCGGGTATCACGACGGCGGGGCTCGCCTTCACGTGCGGAGCGAGCACTTGGCACTTGCAGGGTCAAGTGGCGGGCGCAGAGGTCATTACCGTTGCGCCAATCGCCAATCACCCTGGAATCGTCAGGATTGGAACCGGAACCACGAGCGGCAACGGCGTGATTATGTATCAAGGCGTTGGCGACACCGGAGGGGTTCTCTCTACGTTCACGCTTGCCAATCAAATCCTAATGGCAGAGGCCATTCTGCGCGTCCCGACCGTGACGAGCATCCTCTGGGAGTTCGGCTTCAAAGACAACGCTGGCGACAACTTCATCGAGTTTTACGGGGACACCAGCGTCGGCACCACCATTCACTCTTACACCGAAGAAGCCGCCGTCTCGACGGACAACGACACCGGAACCGTGTTCGCCGCCAACGCTTGGAACGTGTACACCATTCTGCAGGAAACCGCCGGAATCGTGGATTTTTACATCGATGACGTGCTGGAAACTACGCACAACACCAACGTCCCGGACAATGAAGGTGTCTGCGCTTTCTTCCGATGCGTCACCAGGACAGGGGCGACCCGGCAACTTGATATCGATTACGTCGCCTTCGAGTCTACCGACCTCGGCGCACGCACCTCGTAAGGAATTACCCTCATGCAATCCACCGGAACCCGCGCAACCCAACACCTGCTCGTTCAGGGCTTCACGCTCTACACGTGCGCAGCGGCAGTCGCCACTCGGTTAGTTGCCCCTGAGCTGCTCGACGAACCAGAGCACCCGTGGGCGGTGCTGTTCGATAGCAGCTCGCTCGATTGGACCGCCATGCTGCCCGAGGGCGACCCGCTGAGAGCAGAACTGGCAGAGTCAGCCGTGAGAAGCGCTGACCCGAAGACTCCACACGTGCTCTGCCACGTCTCTGGCGCTCGCCTGATGGTGCCACTGATGCCCGCGGACGTGCGGGACGCGCGAATGCGGATTGAGTCAGCCGTGACCCTGAGCCTGTCCCCCCCACCGGAGCGGCTGGAGGCCTACCCGGACGAGCTCATCGAAGCCGAGGCGCGCCGCCGAGCCAAGAGGCGGGTTCGGGCGTAAACCCAGCGCACGGAGCCTGCTCGCACACGAACGAGAGACTGACCTCGTCGATGGTGTCTTCGCTCGGGCGCCAGTCCGCGCCCGGCCGCATCAAGCCCGTGTCCGAGTGCACCGGCTGCCCCTCTGGACTGGCGCCGCGCAAGGCGTGACCCATCTCGTGCAGGATGAGAACGAGTGCCGGCGCTTCGCAGCGGATGCCAGGCGCCGTTGCGACTGTGATTGTCGACCTGTCCCACTCGGTCAGAGCGCACACCTCGCCGCCTTGCGTCGGGTTGAACACGCGCGGCGCCTGCGTTACGGCGAAGCCACCTGCCTCGACCCGGGCGTCGCAGCCCATCGCTTTGGACCAACGCTCGGCAGCGCTCTGGGTGACGTCCAGAAGCTCCGGGCCAGGGTCGAACGCCATCCCGCACGGCTCGGGGGCGTGAAGGACGAACGGCCCCATCAGCCGAGGGTCGTCCAGCTCGGATCCCGAGGCGCACCCAAGCGTCGCGTGCGCCAACGCAAAGGCCCGAATCACGACGCACCCCCGTCATCCGTGAGCCAGTGCGCAGCCCCGTCGATATGCTGGGCTACGACGTCCAATCGGCAGCCGAATGCGCTGGCGTAGTCGCTGACCGTTCCCACCTCGAGCAGGCGAAGCGGGGTGCGTTCGATTGCATCCACGTCAGCGAGCGGGATGCCAAGCGCCTGCGCCACCTCGCCGCGACCGAAGTTCAGCCGGGTGCGGAGGCGGGCGAGCGCGTTCGGCGGTCCAGGAGGGTCGGCAGCCTCGGTAGGGCGCTTGACAGCCGTCAGCTCGTCGCGAAGCTGGCGAATCTCTGCGTCCGCAGCGACGGCCTCGTCGATGAGCCTGCGCCGCAAGCGCTCGACCTCCGCCTCGAGGGTCGGCGCGATGGTAGATGGCACCGTCGCCGGCCCTTCCAGATCGGGAGGGCCGTACACGCAGCGGAGCTCACCGTTTTCGCGATGAAGATCACGGCACAGCGCAGCCCACGTGGCGCGCTCGATGGGAAGCGTCAGGAGCGCCGCGCGGGCTCGAAGGCTGCCGAGGTACGTCCCGAACCAGAAAGCCGCTCCCAGGGCAGCCAGCACCCCGAGGGCGAGCATCACCAGACTGCCAGCGCTCACAGCGCACCTCGCTCGTCACGAGGGCGCGGGGGCACGAGGGCGCTGAGGCGCAACCGGCTGACCACGTCGTCCAGGTCATCGACGAGCTGACGCAGCCGAGAGACCTCCTGACGGAGAGCTCCGACCTGGCGACGGCCGAGCATGAGCCCCAGACCGAAGGCGACGAGTAGCGCAGCGGCGTTGAGGATGGCGCTCACGACGCACCTCCCTTTCCCGCCGCCTGTGGCTGCCTCATGTCCGCAAGCGCAGCCACGAACAGGGGCCGCACTGAGCGAAGCGCTGCCAGGTCGCCGACCTGAGCCGCCTGCATCAGAAGTGCCCCGAACACGCAGCCTTGCCAGCGCTGCGCCTGCGCCTGGTGAACGATGAGGACGAGTACCTTTTCCTCGCTGCTCACCAGCCCGTCGCGCAGGACCATCCAGTCAGGCTGACTCCCGGGGGCGACCCCGAGAGCTGTCCAGTCCGGTCTCCTACGCGCGGGCAGCCGGTAGTTTCGAAGCAACACGCCCAGCCGGCGACTGAGCTCGATGCCTGTCCTGACGTGATGGCGCTTCCACTCGATTGCCAGCCTGGCAATGCTCTCGGCGAGCCACCATTGGTGCGCGAGCGCCGCCGCCAAGAACTCTCGCACTAGCTCGGCGTTGTGTGAGGCTCGGAGCTGGTTGACCAACGTCAGGTCAATCGGCGCGCCCCCGGCACTCGTCACGTGATCGAGCGCGGTCACTGCTCACCGCCATTCCGCTTGGCGCGAGCCCTCGCAAAACTGACCACCTGGGGCGCCTGGCGGGCCTCGCGACGCGCCTGGAGCTCGGCAGCCAACTGGGAGACGACCGGCCATTGGCCGGCGGCTGTCGCTGCTCTCAGCGCGTCCGCGAGGGCGGATTCGACAGCGTCCACCTGGTGGCCCAGGCTGGCTTGTTCAGTAGGGCCCTCGTGTTTTCTCGTGTCGGTTCGGGCGTCAGGCTCAGCAGAAATCCTGCTGTCGCGCTGCTTGGCGCCGTCTGGTGTGGGGATTCTTAATCCATTGGTTGAAGGTTCAAGTCCTTCATGACCCACGATTATATTTGAGTTTGGGCGCCCCAACCCAAACTCGAGATTCATGAGGGAAACGGCACTCTGACTCATGGTCGAGGTGCCGTCGTCGTTTTGTCCGCTAGCCTCGGCGTGTAGACGGCGCGCGGCATTTTCGGCACGGCGGCTGCCTATATTCGCCAGCGACGGCAATGCCGCCAACGGCGTCGCGAGCCGCCCGGTTCGCATGACTAGAGCATGTGAGTCGAGGCGTTGCGATGACCCGCCAGGCGCATCGCCGTCTGGACGTTCACGTTCGCGTCGGCCAGAGCCG
>WUUC01090635.1_pt1 | contig 39179 bp, 36 predicted proteins | sample 6278441 | NCBI WGS metagenome assembly WUUC01 (sample SAMN13675441, study PRJNA597444) | soil metagenome | isolation source: soil | place: USA: Washington | collected 2017-10
GTAGAGCAGCGGTAGCTCGTTGGGCTCATAACCCAAAGGTCGGGAGTTCGATCCTCCCCTTCGCAACAGAAATAATAAGCCATCCGCCACGGCGGATGGCTTATTTAATTTTCCTGAACAGTTGCTGTTTCAACTGGCAAGGACTGATTACCTCCTCCTTTCTTGTACTGAAGCATACAACTTATCCGGAAGTCACACATGGAGAAGTTTTTCAATGAAAACAGGGTTTGTAAATATTTTCGGAAGGCCCAATGCCGGGAAAAGCACACTACTGAATGCGCTGATGGGAGAGAAATTGGCTATTGTTTCCCCCAAAGTGCAGACAACGCGGCATCGCATTAAGGCTATCATGACCGAAAAAGACTACCAGGTTATTTTTTCCGACACGCCTGGGATCATTGAGCCGAAATATAAATTGCATGAAAAGATGATGCATTCGGTAAAAGGTGCGTTGGAAGATGCAGACGTGGCGCTGTTGATCGTGGATGTAAATGAAAACTGGGAAGAATGTAATGTAATCTTTGAGGCATTGCGATTAAACGTTCCGGCTGTTGTGGTGATCAATAAGATCGACCGGGCCAGCCAGGAAAAAATAAAAGAGGCGATCGCTTTTTTTGAGAGCAAAGCATATTGCAAAAAAACAGTCACTATTTCTGCTACCAGCGGCATTAATAAAAAGGGTTTTTTACGGCCCATACTGGAATTGTTACCGGAAGGCGAGCCCTTTTATACCGACGATGACATCAGTGATTTGCCAACAAAGTTTTTTGTGGGTGAGTTGATCCGCGAAAAGATTTATGAACTGGCCCAGGATGAGATACCTTATCATACAGCCGTATTGGTAAGAGAGTTCAAAGAAAAAACGACATTGGTAAAAATAGTGGCCGATATCATTGTTCACCGTGAGACGCAAAAAGCAATTTTGATCGGCGAAAAAGGCAGCATGATCAAAAAACTGGGAACGATTGCAAGAAAAGATATAGAGGACTTTTTACAGCAAAAAGTATTTTTGGAGCTGTTTGTAAAAGTGAAGCCAAAGTGGCGGGAAAATGATCTCCAATTAAAAGAATACGGTTATTAGATCACGAACAAGAAATTTCAAGTTCCGGGTAATAGAAGTTGGAATTTTATAAATTGATTTTTTTAAATGTCATTTACAGTAGCAATAGTTGGCCGGCCAAATGTGGGAAAAAGTACTTTCTTCAATCGTTTATTGGAGGAAAGAAAAGCGATCGTAGATGATGTAAGCGGAGTAACCCGCGATCGGCAGTATGGAGTAGCGGATTGGAATGGAAAAGATTTTAACGTGATCGACACTGGCGGTTTTGTTGCAGGCAGCCAGGATATTTTTGAAAAAGAAATAGCCAAACAGGTTTTAATAGCCTTGGACGAAGCGGATGCAATCATTTTTATGGTGGATGCACACACCGGCATGACAGATCTCGACGATTCCATGGCAAGTGTATTACGCAGGAGCAAAAAACCAGTTTTTCTTACTGTGAATAAAGTAGATAACAACGAAAGGCTTTTGGAAGCTTCCGAGTTTTACAGTCTTGGTTTTGACAATATCTTTTTTATTGCCGCAGCAAGTGGTAGCGGGAGCGGTGAATTACTTGATGCGATAACTGAACTAATACCCAAGCAGCCCGATGAAGATATCGAGGATGAAACTGCACCACCCAAATTCGCTATCATTGGCCAGCCGAATGTGGGTAAATCATCATTATTAAATGCACTGATCGGGCAGGAGCGGACTATCGTTAGTGAAATTGCCGGAACCACACGTGATACGATTCACACGAACTATAACTTGTTTCAGAAAGAATTTGTGCTGATAGATACTGCAGGTATTCGTAAAAAAGCCAAAGTACACGAAGACCTGGAATTTTATTCGGTAATCCGTGCTATTAAAGCGCTGGATGAAGCGGATGTATGCATGTTATTGCTGGATGCGGAGAAAGGGATCGCCGCACAGGACCTTACCATTTTTAGCCTGGCAGCCAGGAAAGGTAAGGGCATTATAATTTTGGTAAACAAATGGGACCTGGTAGAAAAGGAAACCAATACGGCCAAAGAATATGAAGCTACTTTGAAAAAAAGATTAGCGCCTTTTAATGATGTGCCCATTCTTTTTATTTCCGCTAAGGAAAAGACACGAATTTTTAAAGCGATTGAAGTAGCACTGGAAGTATACGACAAACGCAAGCGCAAAGTGTCAACTTCTGAATTGAATAATGTGATGTTGAAAGCGATGGAATCCTATCATGCCCCGGTAGTAAGGGGTCATGCAATAAAGATCAAGTTTGTAACACAGCTACCAACCGTGGTACCTTCGTTTGCTTTTTTCTGTAATTTCCCCGATGATATAAAAACGCCTTATCAGAATTATTTGGAGAACCAGCTTCGCCAGCAATTTGATTTTAGCGGCGTGCCCATTCGTTTGTTTTTCAGAAAGAAATAAAGCCGTTAGTCATTAAAGAGCACCGAATTTTTTAATGACGGCCGCAACTTGTTTTTTAAATTGAGCTAACTCTTCCTGTTGCTGTTTAATAAAACTATTGTCCTTCAGTTTTCCGATCACTTTTTCCATTTCTTTCTGTGAATCATATACCATCTGCCGGTATGGGCTGGCATAATCTTTTGCCCTTGACTCGTAGATTCGTTTAACCATCCATTCTTTGGTAGAAACTACCTGATCTAGTAACTGGAAAAAAACTTTTTTTGTGAAACCCGCCCGGTTAAGCTGTAATATTTCCAGCATGGAAGCAAGTGCATGCTGCCGTTTATGCGTTGGATATTGTTCACTGCTTTCTTTGTAAAACTGATGCACATCGTCCCAGCTGCTTATTTTACCGGCAAGAATATTTTTGATCAGGGAAACGATAGCAGGTTTGGGAACCAATTGCCCCCCGATATTAACCCAGTCGCTACGAACAGGATTACCCGTTACTTTCAGCAGATGGTCAAATGAATCGATATTTTCTTTTTCTATTAAAAATAATAATTGCGTAATACCATAAAAAACCACCAGTTCTTTGAACAGGTGATATGCTTCTGTGACCTTTACCAGCTGCACCTTACGCGACGAGTTTTCTATGCCTTCTACCAGGATCTCGTAATCTTCCAGGTTTACCTTTTGTTCGAGAAGTTTTTTTCCCAATTTTAATACCTGCTCTTCGCTGATCTTTTTACGGGTATCTCTTTGCTTACTTTCTCCGACTGCTTTTTTCATAAGTTGCAGTGCATCGAATATTTCGTTGACGCTATCCGGCGCAAGAAAATCATATTCCAGAAATTGATTTTTGAATGCCCGTTTATCTCTTGTCTCATATTTTGCGGAATTGCGGGCCAATGCATACATATTGTACATAAACCAATACCCCGGCATGATCACTAGTTTGTCCGTGCTTACATCATTGCTTACCAGTGTAAAAGGTACAGGTATGTTCAGCTCGGCTGGAAAATCGCCTTTTGCTATCAGTGTATACGAAGCGAATTTTGAATTATGTTTCAAGCTTACACACAGGCCTGGCCAGAAGCCGCGGCCGGCGATGATCTCTCCATCCGCACTCCTCGAGTTATGATTGGATCCGATAGTAGCGCCTGCGGCCATGTTGCTCTGACCTTTAAGAACTGATGCACACAAAAAAGAGTTGTTGTGGTGTTGCTCGTGTGCAGGAAAAATCAATGAGTTCAACACTTCGCAACAGGAAATAGTAGAATTATCGCCGAGAAATGAATTGATAAGCCTTGCACCGTATTTCAATTGTGAATGTGAGGCGAGAATAAAACGAACCGCTTTTGCTCCATAGAAAGCTTTGCAGCCAAAGCCTATGATGCCATTTACCATTTCGCAGCCTTCACCGATCTGCGTCGGAGATTCGGCTGAAGAGTTGATGGTGAGATTTTTTAATTTATTAGCGCCTTTGATGTAAGCATCGCTACCAATATTGGTGTCTTTGATAATACGGCTGTTTTTAATAACTGTTCTGTCGCCAATTATACCATAATATCCTCTGCGGTTATCAAATTTTTTTTCTGTAAACTCTTTGAATTTTTGCAGCAACGCTTCGTCGGCCCGGTAGCGGCTCCATAGCCATGCATCGCCTGCCTGCATGCCATCAAAAGGCATTACACTGCGGCCCGCGTTTTCGTTGCAGAGTTCGAGCCAGATACGCACCGATTCCTTTTCTCTTTTTTTGATGATGCCATTTCCAAATTTTGAATGATTGGAAACCTCTATTTCATTTACATTAACAATAATCACTTCATTGCCTATGATATAATGACTAAGATAGTTTACATTATTAATGACCACATTGTCGCCGAGATCGCAGCTGATAATCGAACTGTTGTATAAACCGGCTGGGAGGCGGATGTCGTGAAATTCAAGATAGAAAGGTTCTAGTTTGCCAATACGGATCAGTCCATAAAATTTGCAATGCTGGACCAACGAGCAATCAAAGCCATTTGTTACAAGTACGTTGTTCCAGTTGTCGGATATATTGCCATTGGCTATTAGTTGCTTTATTTCTTTCGCAGTTAATGACCGGTAATTGTCGCGACCGGAATTTTGTTTATAACGAAGATAATATTCATCTTTTCCTTTAGGGATGTCCTCAGCATCTATAAAGTTGTATCCCAGGCCGGAAAGGGGTGTTTTAGTAATTTTATTCATGCTCCAATCCGCCGCAGCGGAGTAATTTTAAACCCTAAAATAATAACAGTATTCACCTTAAGGCTGGTTACAAAAATTGTTGGATGTGCCATATTAAAATGCCGAATACTAAGAGAAACCTCAAGATTCGATAGCTATCGGATGCGACGCAACGACGACGCCATGAAAAATTTTTAGCTACCAAATACTTTTCAGTCTTCTTCAGCTCAATGATTATTCTACCGTCACTGATTTTGCAAGATTGCGCGGCTTATCTACATCGCAGCCTTTGGCTACGCCAATATAATAAGCCAGTAACTGTAGCGGGATCACACTTAACATGGGAGCCAATATTTCGTCAGCTGCGGGTACAATCATAATATCATCCGAAAGTTCGGTAGAGTGCTCATCGCCTTCGGTGATCACAGAGATCACTTTTCCTTTTCTCGCTTTTATTTCCTGCATGTTGCTGACGATCTTTTCATGGTAAGAATCCTTTGTAGCTACAAACACTACCGGTAAGGTTTCATCCACTAAGGCGATAGGTCCATGTTTCATTTCGGCGGCAGGATAACCTTCTGCATGTATATAAGAAATTTCTTTAAGCTTTAGGGCACCTTCCAATGCAACGGGAAAATTATAACCGCGACCGAGATAAAGAAAATCACGGGCATCTTTATACTTTTCCGCCAAGGTTTTTATATGCTGGCTGTTTTTAAGTGTCCAGGCGCATTTTTCCGGCACTTCATTCAATTCATTTATTAAATGCAGGTAACGCTCTTGTGAAACAGTTCCTTTCAGATGGGCGATCTTTAAGGCGATCATGGTGAGAACTGCTAACTGTCCCGTAAATGCTTTGGTGCTGGCCACACCGATCTCAGGGCCGGCATGTGTGTAAGCACCTGCATGCGACATACGGGCAATCGATGAACCCACTACATTTACTACGCCTAATATAATTGCACCCTTGGATTTGGCGGTTTCAATTGCGACCAGCGTATCAGCTGTTTCTCCACTTTGAGAGATGGCGATGATCACATCGCCTTCATGAATAACGGGATTGCGGTAACGAAATTCAGATGCATATTCTACTTCGACATTGATGCGGCATAGTTCTTCGAAGATATATTCTGCTACAAGCCCTGCATGCCAACTGGTGCCGCAAGCGATGATAACAATACGTCTTGCTTTTATTATTTGTTCAGCATACTGCTCGATCCCGCTCATTTTTATAGTTCCTGCTTCAGCATCTAACCGGCCGCGGAGACAATCATAAATCGTTTGAGGTTGTTCAAAAATTTCTTTCAGCATAAAATGATCGTAACCACCTTTTTCAATCGCTGCAAGCTCCAGGTCCAGCTTTTGTACATAGGGTGTGATCTTTTCATTACCCAGGTTTTTTAAGATCAGCTCATCAGGTCTTATGATAGCTAACTCATAATCGTTCACATACACCACTTCTTTGGTGTACTCCAGCATGGGCGAAGCATCTGAACCAAGAAAATGTTCGCCTTTACCGATACCAATGACCAACGGGCTTCCTTTGCGGGCTGCAACGATTGTTTCAGGATCTTCTTCGTCCATTATTAATATTACGTATGCGCCGACTACCCGTTTCAATGCCACTCTTACTGCTTCTTCCAAAGAGCAGTTATTATTGGTTTTGATTTCCTCGATGAAATTTAGCAGCACTTCTGTATCTGTATCACTTTGGAATGTATAACCCTTACTAACCAGTTCGTTTTTTAGTGGCGCATAATTTTCAATGATGCCATTGTGGATCATCGCTAATTTGCCACTTGCCGACTGGTGAGGATGTGCATTCCGGTCACTGGGTTCGCCATGAGTGGCCCATCTTGTGTGACCAATACCGGCATGTGCATGAAGATTTTTACCGACGATCGCTTCTTCCAGTTCAGCTACTTTACCCTTTTTCTTAAATACATTTAAGCCCGTACCATTTTGCAAGGCTACGCCTGTACTATCATAGCCACGGTATTCTAGTCTTTTCAATCCTTTGATGATAATAGGGTAAGCTTCTCTTGGCCCGGTATATCCAACAATTCCACACATAGTATATTAGTAATTTTTGAGGCGTAAAGATAGAGATATATTTAAGTTATGCAAACGATTGTCCGCATGCTGAAACATGCAGTTTGTTTTAAATCATTCAATACATTTATGTAAACCTGCAAGGCGCCGTTCGATCGTTTTATAAAGAGCAGTTATTTATAACAATGAGCCACTCAGCATTAAGAATGCGACCGAGAAATAGATAAGTAATCCTGTTACATCAACAAGTGTGGCGACAAACGGTGTAGAGGAAGCCGCAGGATCGGCGCCTAATCTTTTTAAGATCAGGGGTAGCATGGAGCCCATCAGTGAACCCCAGAGTACGATGCCCATAAGAGAGAACCCGACTGTGAAAGCTATACGCAGGTAGTGGATTCCAAAAGTTTCTGCGGAAAATAGATGCCAGGTGGATATAACAGAAACGCCAAGTAAACAAAGTGTAAGTCCAAGCATTAAGCCGGACGAAATTTCACGGCGCATGATCCGCCACCAATCGGCTATTGTTACTTCACCAAGCGCCATCGCCTGGATGATAAGTGTGGAAGCCTGCGATCCGCTATTACCTCCACTTGAAATGATCAATGGTATAAACGTTGCCAGTATTACCACTTTAGCTATTTCATCCTGGAAATGTTGCATGGCGAAAATAGTCAATAGCTCCCCAAAAAAAAGTATGATCAGCCAGATGACCCTTTTTTTATAAAGACGGAAAACAGGCATTTCAATATAAGGTTCTTCCAAAGCCGATGTGCCACCCATCTTCTGCATATCCTCGCTAAATTCTTCACCGGCCACCCATAATATATCATCGATGGTTACGATACCGAGAAGTTTATTGCTGTTGCTTACAACAGGCAAAGCAACCCTGTTATTCATTTTAAAAACTTCACTGGCTGTTTCCTGGTCATCAAACGCATTGAGTGAAACAACTCTTTCATCCATTAATTCCGATACCTTCTTTTCAGGCGGATTGAGAATAAACTCATGTATACGTAGGTCATCGAGTAATTCGCCCTTTTCGTTGATCACATAGATCACGTTGATCGTTTCGCTATCCTTCCCATATTTACGGATCGTAGCGAAAACCTGTTCTATCGTATTGTATGGATAAACATATACATAATCGGGAGTCATTAACCGGCCAATACTATTTTCGGGATAGCCCAGCAACGAAAGTGTGATCTTTCTTTCTTCCGGGTCAAGCAGTTTGATGAGTTCACGAACGGCATTGCTTGGTAATTCTTCCAGGAAATCCGTTCGGTCATCTGCAGGCAGTTCATTTAACAAAGAAGCGATCGTATTCGGTGGCAGCGTCTGGATAATTCTTTTTTGTGTGGGAAACTCCAGAATTTTAAAAACACTTGCTGCCCGGTGAACCAGCATATTGGCGATGATCTGGCTTTCAAAATCCGGGAATTCATATACCAGGTCTACCACATCGCTGATATTCTGGTGATTCAGGAAATCACGGATCTGCAATTTGTCTTCCGTTTGAATAACGGCTTCAAACTGCTCATGTAAGGTAGGTTGTTCCAGTTCCAGTGACATAGGCCAAAAATACGACCCCGATGGCTATCGGAAATCATTTGGAAGCGTAGCTTCGCCAACTTGTTTATAAAGAAATATACGATTTTCGTATTTCATTCCAGGTTACTACCGGGTTAAAGATGTACTAAGATGATTCTTCCCTTTCTTTTTATTTCGCCTTCCGGGAGCATGGGTCGCGGCGTATTTACTTCTTCTGCAATCGAAGCGGGTACCGTTGTTGAAATAGCACCTGTCATTGTAATGAATAGTGAAGACAGGTCGTTATTGGACAAAACCTTGCTGCACGATTATATTTTTGAGTGGGGCGGGAAAAAAAATCAATGCTGTATGGCATTGGGCTACGTACCGATCTACAATCACTCTTATAAGTCCAACTGTGAATATGAAATGGATTATGATAATGAAGTGATCAGTATTAAAACGGTCCGGTATATTAAAGAAGGCGAAGAGTTGTTCATTAATTATAACGGAGATTGGAATGATAGCAAACCGGTGTGGTTTGATGCCAGGTAAAATTCTATGCCCGGATGGTGAATTTTAACCAGCGGAACTGAAGTGATAAGTTCAAGGCCAGATATAGCCACCATACTGCTTGTTTTTCTGCCGCATGATCTTTTGCTGTATCTTAATGTTCAAATCAAAATAGATGCCTGAGCTAATTGCCACCCGTCGTGTCCGGGTTGATTCCATTGATGTCCTTCGCGGTATTGTAATGGTCATCATGGCCCTTGATCATGTGAGAGATTTTTTTCACCGGGTAGTTGTGGAAGGCGGATCAGAGCTTGCCACCGGACCTACAGATCTGCATACTACAACTCCGGCCTTATTTTTTACCCGATGGATCACGCATTTCTGTGCCCCAATTTTTGTGTTTTTGGCCGGTTCTTCTGCTTATTTACTCAGTTTAAAGAAAACAAAACGAGAACTAAGCGGGTTTTTAATCAGGAGAGGTGTGTGGCTGGTGATTGTCGAAATAGTGATAATTACATTAGGTTGGACATTCAATCCTTTTTATAATGTAATTATTCTGCAGGTGATCTGGGCCATTGGCATCAGTCTAGTTATTCTCGGTTTGCTGGTCTATCTTCCTTTCAGGGCTATCTTTATTATTGGGTTTGTTATTGTCTTTGGCCATAATGTTCTTGACTATCCCGCCATTAACGGAGCATTAAAAGGATCTTTTATCGCTGACCTGTTATATTTTTCAAACTTTTCTGTTTATAATCTTGACAAAGAGCATTTCTTTTTTATTGTTTATTCCTTCGTTCCATGGGCCGGTGTGATATTGCTGGGATATTGTTTTGGAAAACTTTTCACAGGTGAAATAAGTACTGTAAAAAGACAAAGAATATTACGGCAAATGGGAGTGGGGCTTTTGATGCTTTTTGTTCTTTTGCGTGTTATCAATAAATATGGAGATCCCGTTCCCTGGTCGATACAGCCAAGGGGAGATATCTTTACATTCCTGTCGTTTGTCAATGTCAATAAATACCCCCCATCACTTGACTTTCTTTGTGTGACCATTGGCACGGGCATGTTGCTATTGTCCGTGCTGGAAGGAATAAAGAACAAAGCGACCGGCTTTTTCAGAATATACGGCCGTGTTCCAATGTTTTATTATATCCTACATTTTTATCTTATTCATTTACTGGTAGTGATTGCATTCTTTGCGCAGGGATATTCCACCGGCCAGATAGTTACGCCTGATAATCCTTTCCTGTTCAGGCCAAGTGATTTTGGTTTTAATCTTTGGGGAGTATACGGGGTTTGGATATTGGTGGTACTTATATTATTTCCGCTGTGTAAAAAGTATGACCGCTATAAAACAAGCAACACGGGCAGAAAGTGGTGGCTTAGCTATTTGTAAGAAGTGTTTAAGCAACACCTTTCTATTTGAGCTTGCTTTTTATTTCCTGTAATTTCAATAATGCTTCTACAGGTGTAAGCCGGTTAATATCTGCGCCTTCAAGCAGCTGCCGTATTTCGTTAAAGGTTTCGCTATGTGCATCAAAAATGGAAAGCTGCATTTTTGGTAGGGACAGGCTTTTTACTTTCTCCGAAATTTTTTTAGTTCTCGTCGCCGCGCCATGGTCTCTTTCTTCGGCATCTTCATCCACATGTTTACTTTCCAACTGCACCAGGATCTCATTTGCCCGTTCGATCAGTGATGGCGGCATTCCCGCCATTTTTGCTACATGAATTCCAAAGCTGTGGGTACTGCCGCCGGGTGCCAGTTTCCGAAGAAAAATTATTTTATTGTTAATCTCTTTGTTCGTGATATGATAATTCTTTACCCGTAAAAATTTTTCTTCGAGTTCATTCAGTTCATGATAGTGGGTAGCGAACAAGGTGATGGGCTGGTGAGGTGTATTATGCAAATGTTCTGCAATGCTCCAGGCTATGGAAATACCATCATAGGTAGATGTTCCCCGCCCGATTTCGTCCAGCAATATCAAACTTCGGGATGAAATATTATTAATGATGGAAGCAGTTTCGTTCATCTCCACCATAAACGTTGATTCCCCACCGCTTAAATTGTCTGAAGCGCCAACACGGGTAAATATTTTATCGGTCAGCGGGATCTTTGCTTCGCTTGCAGGAACAAAACTGCCGATATGTGCCATCAACGTGATCAACGCCGTTTGCCGCAACAAAGCACTTTTGCCACTCATATTCGGCCCGGTGAGAATGATGATCTGCTGATCCGTTTTATTTAATTCAAGATCATTGTGTATATACGTTTCGCCAACAGGTAGATGTCTTTCTATCACCGGGTGTCGCCCTTCTCTGACCAACCATGCTGATTCCGTATGCAGCGTTGGTTTCTTATAGTGGTAATGAATAGCGTTATGGGCGAAACAGCTAAGACAATCTAATACAGCGACGATATTGCCATTATTTTGAACCGGAGCTAAGTAATCAAACAGTTCGTTTAAGAGCAACTCATATAACTGTAGCTCAAGTTGCAATATCTTGTCTTCAGCACCAGTTATTTTTTCTTCATAATCTTTTAACTCAGGTGTTATATAGCGTTCTGCATTAGTTAGCGTTTGCTTCCGCATCCATTCGGCAGGTACTTTGTTTTTGTGCAGGTTGGTTACTTCTAAAAAATAACCAAACACATTGTTGTAACCGATCTTCAGTGAGCTGATACCGGTTTTTTCTATTTCCTGTTGTTGCAACTGTACCAGGTATTCCTTACCGCTTTGTGAAATTTTTCTTAGCTCATCCAGTTCGGTACTGACGAGCTTGTTGATCATTCCGCCTTTTGCGGCCAGTGCAGGAGGATTATCAACAATTTCTTTAAAAATCTTTTCAGCTATATAAGGACATGGATTCAGTGCATCACCGAGACGTTTTAAATATTCATTTGAAGATGATAAGCACATTTTTTTAATAGCTTCGACCTGTTGCAATCCCCTTGCCAATTGCAATACTTCTCTTGGATTGATCTTCTTCATTGGGATCTTGGAAACGAGGCGTTCTATATCACCGCAATGCTTAATGTGCTGTGTCAGTTTATTCCGGAGATCCGTTTCTTTAATAAGAAATTCGACGAGTTCCAGGCGTTCATTGATCTTTATAATATCTTTCAACGGGAAAATGATCCATCTTTTCAGCAAGCGGGCACCCATCGGCGAAGAGGTATTATCTAAAACAGCCAGTAAGGTATGATTGCCTTCGGAATTGCCATAGACCAGCTCAAGATTGCGGATCGTAAAACGGTCCATCCATAGAAAATCATCCCTGTCAATGCGCTGCAGCGAAGTGATGTGTTGCAGGTTGGGATGCTCTGTATCTTTTAAATAATGAATGATGGCTCCGGCCGCAACAAGTCCAGTGTTCAGATCGTCAACGCCGAAACCTTTTAAGGAATGTGTTTGAAAATGTTTCAGCAAGACATCTTCGGCGTAAGTATTATCGAATATCCACTCATCTAATGCATAAGTGTACATTTTACCCCCAAAGAATTCTTTAAACAACTTTTGTTTGTGGCGCTGGAAAACAACTTCAGACGGCTTAAAACTTTGTAATAATTTATCAGCGTATTCCTTATCGCCTTCCGCCATAAAAAATTCACCGGTTGAAATATCCAGGAACGATAGACCGAACTGATCATTGTCTGCGAAATGGATCCCCGCTAAAAAATTATTGGTATGGTGTTCTAATAATTTATCATTAACGGTAGTGCCCGGTGTCACCATTTCGGTAACACCTCTTTTCACAACTCCCTTCGCTTGTCTGGGATCTTCCAACTGGTCGCAGATCGCTACACGGTAGCCCGCTTTTACCAACTTGTGCAAATAGGTGTCTAACGCATGATGGGGAAAACCAGCCAGTTCCAGTGAATTGGCTGCGCCGTTATTTCGTTTGGTCAGCGTAATTCCGAGCACTCCCGACGCAATTACGGCATCCTGGCCAAATGTTTCATAAAAGTCGCCCACACGAAACAATAAAATAGCATCGGGGTGTTTTTGCTTGATAGCCCGGTGCTGCTGCATCATTGGAGTTTCTTCTATCTTGGTTTTCGCCATTTGTATACTTCCCGGTCAGGGAGTCGCAAAAATAAGGAAGTGTTAAGGTAACTATCCTCTTTGTAACAGCACGTGTATAAATAGTAATAACTGCCATAATTTAGCTTTCTTGTGGAAGAAGTGCTTACCAGCACACTTCTCTGATCAGTATTATAAATCAGTTTGTTTATGAAAAAGTTTTTTAAATGGATCCTGTTGTTCCTGCTTCTGCTTATTATTGTGTTTACGACTTATGCGTTTTCGACCGGCCGAAGCTATCTATTCAAGGCGGTCTGGTATAATTTTGCCGGCATTGACGACTATAAAATTTTTGACAATAATACCGTAGCTGCCGGAACGGCTCAGCCGTGGCCAGTCGCGGTTAATTACAACAAAATAGCGAGCCCTTCCAGTCTGGACCAACTCATGTCCGGGTTGAAAACGGTAGCCATGTTGGTTATAAAAGACGATTCATTAGTATATGAAAAATATTGGCACGGCTACAGCGATTCATCTTTCTCTAATTCGTTTTCCGTTGCGAAAAGCATTACTAGCCTGCTAATTGGCGCGGCAATAAAAGAAGGAAAAATAAAATCGGTAGACGAAACCGTTGGAGCTTATTTGCCAGAATTTAATGAGGGCCTCGCTGCAAGACTGACGATAAAACACCTGTTAACCATGAGCAGTGGCAGCAATTGGGATGAATCCTATGCAAACCCCTTATCTGTCACTACGGAATCTTACTACGGAACCGATCTGTATAAAACAGCGACAGGTGTAAAGATCATAAAAGAGCCCGGCACTTACCATAGTTATAAATCAGGCGATACAGAATTGCTGGGATTGATATTGGAAAAAGCTACCGGCAGGGCGGTCAGTGATTATGCTTCTGAAAAATTGTGGAGGACGATAGGAGCGGAGCACCCGGCTAAGTGGAGTACGGATAAAAAAGGTGGAAACGAGAAAGCATTTTGTTGTTTTAATACCAATGCCCGTGATTTTGCCAGGATCGGGCAATTAATGCTGGATAGTGGAAAATGGAAAGGTAATACCGTCATTGATTCAGATTATTATAACCACTCCGTTACTGCCTGCGGCGTACCCGACGAAGGCGGTGGCCCCTGCGATGATTACGGTTATCAATGGTGGATCTATCCTGAAGCGCCAGGCGTTTTTTATGCACGGGGAATTTTGGGACAATACATCATCATTATTCCTTCAAAGAAAGTGGTGATGGTAAGATTGGGACACAAGCGATCAGCCAACTTTATAAATGGCGCACCAAAAGAAGTGGATGCACTGATCAATTGGGGAATGAGTTTATAATTTGCAGCATTCCGATTATTTTTTCAACGTTTCTACCATTCTGCCTTAAACTCCTGGCTTATCTTTGCCGCTATGCGAAAATTGGGTATGGAAGAACTGGGTCGAAAGTCGGTAGAAGAATTTAAAGAATCTCCTAAAACACCTGTAATAGCTGTATTAGAAAATGTTCGCAGTGCGTACAATGTAGGCAGTGTCTTTCGTACTGCTGATGCGTTTTTAATTGAGGCCATTTATTTAACAGGTTATACCGCCAAACCGCCACACAAAGAAATTAAAAAAACAGCTTTAGGCGCAGAAGAAACCGTGGATTGGAAACATTTTACGAATGCCGCAGAAGCCATCAGCGCATTGAAACACGAAGGCTACAAGGTGTATGCTATTGAGCAGGTCGAGAATAGCATCTCCTTGGAAAAATTTGACGCAGCAGGAAAAATAGCTGTCATCTTTGGTAATGAGGTGAGCGGGGTCGAACAATCAACCATTGCATTATGCGATGGGACAATAGAAATTCCCCAGTTAGGGATGAAACATTCATTGAATATAGCGACAGCGGCGGGGGTGGTGTTGTGGGAAATCGTCAGGGGAAAAGTCTGAAGAAGATGTCTGAACGGGGATTTTGTGATTAGTTGGATTACTGGGAAAATGGAGTTGATAGTATTCGCTCCTGTGCCGAACAATTTATAATTATCTCATTGATCTCATGTTACCCAAAGATCCCAGTTCAGACGAAAAAAAATAAAATGAGTAAAGTAAAAAGTTATTTAAGCCTGGTAAAATTTTCTCACACCATTTTCGCAATGCCATTTGCGATGATTGGATTTTTCCTTGGGCTTTTATATTTGAGGAATACCGGTATCGGAAATTTTACAGATTATGAGAGAAAGAAGAAGATTTTAGGATGGAGTGACCAGGAAATAATGATCAATTATTTTTTTTTACTACTGCTGGTTATTCTCTGTATGGTTTTTGCCCGCAGTGCCGCCATGGCTTTCAATCGTTATCTCGATAGAAGCTTTGATGCAAAGAATCCGAGAACAGCGATAAGAGAAATTCCTGCCGGCATCATAAAGGCAAACAGCGTTTTACTTTTCACTATTATCAATTGCATCTTGTTTATTGCCTGCACATTCTTTATCAATAGGCTTTGCTTTTATCTTTCACCTGTTGCGTTAGCTGTTGTTTTAGGATATAGCTACACAAAAAGATTTACACCGCTTTGTCATTTGGTGTTGGGATTAGGTTTATCATTAGCCCCTATCGGTGCTTATCTCGCTGTTACAGGACAGTTTTCACTTTTGCCTGTTCTCTTTTCACTGGCTGTTATTTTCTGGGTTAGCGGCTTTGATATTATTTATGCCTTGCAGGATGAAGAATTTGACAGATCACAAAAACTGTATTCGATTCCCTCGTGGCTGGGAAAAGCAAAAGCATTAAGAGTTTCTGAATTATTGCATCTTTTAAGCGCTGCCTGTGTTATTGGTGCGGGGCTATATGGTGAGTTCGGTTGGTTGTATTGGATAGGCATCGCCGTATTTGCCGGTATGCTGATCTACCAGCATTCGATTGTAAAACCCACCGATTTGCGCAAAGTAAACCTTGCGTTCATGACAGCAAATGGTATTGCCTCCGTTGTTTTCGCCGTGTTTGTTATTGCCGACCTGTTTCTGCATTAAAAACTCGTACTTCGTACCTAAAATTTTATCTCCTTGGCTCGAATTATTTGTATTGATTATGGTCTCAAGCGAACAGGCCTGGCCGTTACCGACCCGCTCCAGATCATCGCGACGGGATTAACGACCGTAGAATCAAAACAGCTAATTCCATTTCTTAAAGATTATTTTAACAAAGAACAAGTAGAACGGATCATCATCGGCGAGCCGAAAAATTGGGATGATACAGACACCCATGCCACGCCGCTGGTTGAAAAATGTATTAAAGAATTGCAAAAAAATTTCCCGGCGATCCCCATTACCAAAGTAGATGAGCGCTATACTTCAAAAATGGCCAAACAGGCGATGATCGATATGGGCATGAAAAAGATGCAACGACGCAATAAAGCCATCGTAGATGAAATAGCAGCCACTATTATGCTACAGGATTATATGCGGTCAACAACTTAACAGGCTCGTAGGTTGATAGGGTAATATGTTTTAAATTTGCAACTCGATTTCTGGTAAAACCGTCAACATTTAAACATAATATTTTGATTTTCCCGATAGTAGCATATGGCCACCCGGTTTTAAGAAAGGTGGCACAAGATATCAGCGTCGATTATCCCGGCCTGCCCAAATTGATTGAAGACATGTGGGAAACCATGTATGCCAGTGCGGGCGTGGGTCTTGCCGCACCGCAGATCAATAGGGATATTCGTCTTTTCGTGATGGATACGGCACAGATGTTTGCGAATATGAACGACGATGAAAAAAAAGAGTATCCCGGCGACGAAGGCGTAAAAGCCGTTTTTATTAATGCGCATATTGTTGACCTTGACGGTGAAGAGTGGTCCTACAACGAAGGGTGCCTCAGCATTCCTAAATTAAGGGAAGATATTTCCCGCAATGAGACTGTTACGCTCCGGTACAAGGATGAAAGCTTTGAGTCGCATGAAAAAACATTCACCGGCTTATCGGCGCGGGTCATCCTGCATGAATACGATCACCTGGAAGGAAAACTTTTCATCGATCATATTTCCCCATTGAAAAGAAAACTAATGAAAGGAAAGTTAAATGATATATCCAAAGGCAAAGTAAAAGTGGATTATAAAATGCTTTTCCCGGATAAATAATCGAAATGAATAAGTTTTTTATCCCCGTACTCCTTTCTTTCCTGGTACAGCTCGGCTATGCCCAGCAAAACGATTCGCTCGATAATGAACGACTGGCAAAAATGATCAACCTGTCCGAGGTGGTGGTTCGAACGGATATTAATGTTCCAAAATTCATTGATCGTGTCAAAAATGACACTACTTTTTATAAAGCATTTAAAAATCTGCACGTATTGGGATTTACTTCCCTCAACGACATCCGCATTGTAGATAAAAAACAGCAGCAGAAAGCGGGCATGCAAAGCAAAACACGGCAGGAAAGGTCCAATGGTTGCCGTACTATGGAAACCATTTCTGAAACCACGCAGGGCGATTTTTACAACAGCAGTAACCACTACAATTATTACACGGCAGAATTGTACGCTGGTTTGTTTTTTACCAGGGGTAAAGTTTGTGGTGAAGATAATATGGTAGCAGGCACCTCATTTACTGCCAAAGGAAAAAGCGGCACCGCTAAGCATAAAGAACAATTAAAAATGTTGTTTTTTAACCCCGGTAAGAGGATACCCGGTATTCCTTTTATCGGTGAAAAGATCAACATATTTGATCCCGATGTAGCAAAGTATTACGATTTCATGATCGACCAGGTAGATTATGAAGGAAAGCCCTGTTATCTTTTTTCGGTAAAAGCAAGAGAGGACCTTTCCGGCAGCGAACGAAACAAGATCGTTATCGATAATATGATCACCTGGTTTGATGCAAAAACAATGGAAGTGCTGGCCCGCAACTATCATCTTAGTTACGATGCCGGCGTTTATGACTTTGATGTAAGCATGGAAGTACAGATGACCAAATTCGGCGACTATCTTGTTCCGAAAATTCTGCGGTATAAAGGCAATTGGGACGTCGTATTTAAAAAAAGGGAAAGGGGTGTTTTTACCGCTACGCTATTTGATTTTATAAAAGAACAATAAGCAATGTGCAACGTGGCAACGCCCAAACACTTCCCTCGCTTCAAGTTATTGCCCATTATCAGGCCTGTTACCAATAGCATTTACATATCTTCTCCATTTATCGATCACTTGTACCATATCATCTGGCAGGTCTGTATCGAAAAATAATTCCTTTCCTGTTATGGGATGTATAATGCCAAGCGTTTTTGCATGCAGCGCCTGCCGCGGACAGATCGTAAAACAGTTATCTACAAATTGTTTGTACTTGGTGTAAACGGTGCCTTTAACTATTTTATCTCCACCATAAAAATCATCATTGAATAAAGGGTGGCCCACATGTTTCATATGCACCCTGATCTGGTGAGTGCGGCCCGTCTCTAACACGCATTGCACCAGCGTTACATAGCCAAACCGTTCCAGCACTTTGTAATGCGTTATGGCCTCTTTACCATGATCGCCTTCCGGGTAAGCGGCAAAAAGTTTACGAAGGCGCAGGTGCCTCCCGATATGCGCATTGATCGTCCCCTCGTCATTCACCACGTCACCCCATACCAGGGCTACATATTGCCGCTTTACCGTATGATCAAAAAATTGTCTGGCGAGGGTGCGCATGGCATGATCGTTTTTTGCCAATACCAATAAGCCGCTGGTGTTTTTATCAATCCGGTGTACCAGGCCAAACCGCGGCAAAACTTCTTCGGATACCGACGGATTCTGCTGGCGTAAATACCAGGCCACACCGTTCAGCAAAGTGCCTGTGTAGTTACCGCTGCCGGGGTGTACCACCATGCCGACAGGTTTATTGATTATCATGATCTGTTGGTCTTCAAATACAATATTAAGCGGAATGTTTTCCGGCAATACCTCCGTTTGTTCCTGGCTGGTGTCGGAATAAATGATGATCTCGTCCGCGGGTCTTACTTTATAATTCGGTCGTGTTTCCTTGCCATTTACCAGTACCATACCCGTATTTATCGCTTGCTGCAACTTATTGCGGGTGCCGCCTTCTATCCGGCTAATCAGGAATTTGTCGATCCGCAACGGCTCCTGGCCTTTATCAACGGTGAGGTTCAACCGCTCATATAGCTCATCATTAGGCTCATTGACATCCTGGATGCCTTCCTGTGTTTCTTCTTTCATAATTTATTTTGTAGGCCAGCTTCAGTTCCCTGGTTAGGGCGCAGTTGCGACGCTCCGTTCGGGGTTCTGTCCGCTATTGGGCTCAAACGAAGCAAAGGTAACAGATGTCGATGCACATTGGTAAATTTGCAGGCTAATATGGATAAGCAGCCAGTTATTTTCAGAGATCTTGGCGTAATGGATTATAAAGCCGCCTGGGATTACCAGGAAAATCTTTTGCAGGAAAATGTAAAAGCCAAGTCTTTAGCCCGGAGTTATGAGTCGGGAGAAAGCGGGCCACCGGCTACCGGCTACCGGCTCCAGACGCAACACTACTTGCTGTTCGTAGAGCATCCGCCTGTTTACACATTAGGAAAAAGCGGCAATATCAGCAACGTGTTATTGAGCGAAGAGAACCTGAAAGCGAGGGGGATCGATTTTTTTCACACCAACCGCGGCGGCGATATCACGTTTCATGGCCCCCAGCAGCTCGTTGGCTATCCTATTCTCGACCTGGAAAAATTCTATACAGATATTGGGAAGTATTTACGGAACATTGAGGAGGTTATTATTCTTACATTAAAAGAGTATGGAATTGAATCCGGTCGCTCTTCCGGCGAAACAGGCGTCTGGCTGGATGCAGGTAAAAAAGGAAAAGAAAGAAAGATCTGTGCTATCGGCGTTCGCAGCAGCCGATGGGTCACTATGCACGGGTTTGCACTGAATGTGAATACAGATCTTGACTATTTTAATTTCATCATTCCCTGTGGCATCCAGGGTAAACAAGTAACGTCTTTGCAAAAAGAATTAGGCACACCGGTAGACTTTGAAGACGCCAAACAAAAAGTGAAACGGAATTTTGAAAACGTTTTTGATGCAGAACTTAAGACACAGGCAACTTAGCAATGGTCTTGAACAATAAGCACCACCCGTCAAAAAGTGACAACGCCATTCCTGATGGCTACAATTGCCAAACCGACTCGGCTTCTAACATCTAACTTGGTGAACAAATGATCCCTCAAAGTGTCTATTGAACGAGGGTTTAAATGCATTTTTTGCGCAATCTCTTTATAAGTAAGATCCGAACAGGCTAACTTTAAAAATTGAATTTCCTGTTCCGATAAAATCACCTGGTTTAGAAGCATGTTGCCTTCTTTATTATTGCGGAACAAATTGGCAAGTTTACCGGTAGTGTGATTAGAATAATAGAAACCGGATTGAAGTACCGTTTGAATAGCAACTTTAAGTTCAGCAGGATGAATATCTTTTTTTAAAAATCCTTTAACCCCCGACTGCAACAAACGTATGAGGGAAAATTCTGAGTCATACATGGTTAACATAAGTATATGACCTTGCGGAAAATTTTTACTCAACCATTCCGCCGTTTCAAAACCACCCATCCCCGGCATATTCAGATCAAGGATAATCACATTCGGCGCAATACCATCGGTTATAGCTTTAATCAATTCATTTCCATTAGCCGATTGATTAATAACCCGGCATTGATCAAAGCTGTCAATTAAGTTTGCCAGTGCGTTGCGTAGCAGGACATGGTCATCCGCGAGAGCAACTTTAATAATTCCGTTTTTATTTTCCATAACAGTCAATAAGGGAAACTAAACGAGAGAGTCGTGCCTTTATCAGGTATACTCGTTAATTGCATTTTTCCTCCTATCATTTTTGATCTTGCTTCCATATTTTTAAGTCCTGCTTTGCCGCTTTTGCCGGGTGCGGTATTATTTGATAGCGTGAACCCGATGCCATCGTCTTCAAAGGTAATATACAAAATTGCTACCTCATAGTGCAATGTCAATACGGTATGTGTTGCTGTTGCATGTTTGATAACATTGTTGAAGGCTTCTTGTATTATGCGAAAAATGATTAATTCTCTCTGGGTGTCCAGGAAAACCGGTTCACCGGTGATACGAAGAGTAATGTCAAACAAGCCTGCTCGTTCAATTCGACTTATTTCATTTTCTATGGCTGTGATCAACCCTTGACTGCTGATAATATCTGAATTAAGGCTTTTCGATATGTCGCTAAGATTGATAATCGATTGACTTATCAAATCTATTGAGCAGTTTACTTGCATTAGATCTATATCTTTTTCTTTCCAGTTCAATGTGTTCAGGTTCAATTTAGCAAGGGTTAATGAAAGGCTGATATTATCATGTATTTCCCTGGAAATATGCTGAAAAGTATCTTCTTGTATTTCTAATTGTGCTGCCATTAGACTTTTTTCATGATCAAGATTTAGGGATTCCAGATTCTGCTTATAAGCCAATTGTTTTTTTTGATATAGAAAAATCAATGTGAATATAAGACTAGCAAGCAAAAGAATAATAATGGTAGTAACTACCAGAAAAACGGCTATGTCAAACTTGTCGCTCTGCATAGATATGATTTAATTATCATTAAAAAAAGGAGGATATAAAAAACATATATTATGATAAAGGTTTGCAAATACATTTTGTAGTCGGTTTCAAAAAAATAGATTAAGACTAATGAAATCGGAAATGTGCAAATAATATAAAATGTCAAACCTGTTATCGCCCAAAAATCAGCATTCTGTATTAATTTTAATTTTGGTGGAGACGTAAACAATTGGTAAAAGAAGAAAAGGCAAGGAATTAGCAAAAGCACCGACTCAAGAAGATATATAAACGTTAAAGACCTGTATCGAATAGAGCTGTAAATAAGTGTGTCTGTGAACGCTACTATCACCATTATTGTAGTGCCGGCTATTGCTATCCATTTTATCAATAATCGTTTTTCTTTACTTTGTATGTTACAATGAAGTAGATAAATAAAAGCCAGGAACTCTAACAGTGTTACGGTCGCATCAATATAGTCTGCCATCCAGGAAATGTTAACACTTGCGTTGTCTTCAAAGAACACAGTGTCTATATAATGAAACAAATTAAGAAAAATAAAGGAGGCAAAATAAAGAGGTAGAAACTTCAATTGAGGATGCTTATTCCTGTTTGTAAAAGAAATAAAAAATGCCCCAAATAAAACGATTGTCAAAAGCAAGTCTATAAATAAGTTAATACTCCAAAAATTGATTAACCTTGTCATATTTTGAAAATAGATAATACAATATACTCTATTTGCCCACACATTTCCAGAAAAGATTTAAGTCTTCTTTTGCGCAATTCAGTCACGTTTTAATTTAATCGTTATAATAAAAACCCACTCTTTCGAAGGGAGCTCTTGAACGTTACTGTTATGCAAGAAGGTAACTCCAAAATACCTCTTATTGAGTTTAAATTCTTTCCCTCATAATTAGCAACTAGTGTTAATTATTATACAGGCTTCCCAAAAAACATCGCAGAAAAAGATGTTTTTCCCTTTAACATCCAGAAAGCATCTTCAGTTTTGGTTGAATTAATTTAGTCCGTATAAATGAACAATAAATAAATATTTTTTCTAAGTAAAAGAAAGAAAAAAACATTTTTTTCATCATGATTTCACGTTGCAGGTGAATATTCTGAACTATAGTTTTGAGGGCATAAGGGCCGGGCTAAAACCGGGAGGGAAAAAACTCCAAGCCCAGTATGCAGCGCTCATGCACAAGGGGAGATTGGTAAAACCAAAACAAATTAAACATGAAAAAATTAGAAACAAAACAAATGGAAGTGATTAAAGGTGGTAAAGAACCTACTTGCGCACAGGCAGCCGGATGATTATTTGGTGCAGGTCTTGTATTTTGTATTATCCCAGGTTTAGCGCCATTAGGTATCACATTAATAGGCTCAAGTGCTCTTGGAGCCGCTTGTTAGTCAGATTTATTAATTATTTAAATAAAAAGTAATTATGAAAATTATCACATTAACGCAAATTGAAACAATTCAAGGCGGAGCTTTTAGTTGGTCAGACTTTTTCAATGGCGCATGCCAAGCTGAAACAGTAGTCGGTGTTTTTGCTAATCCTGCTTTGATGGGAAGAGTTATACTTGGAGCCGGCGGTATTAGCTGTCTTTTTGCATAAATTCGAATTAACATGCCCAAGCCGAACTAATATTTATCAAGAATAATATTGTATAATACCGACCATTGTCTCGTCCTGAAAAAACCTTACACATTTTAATGGTAATCCTGTTTTTTCTTTACACTGGTTTCTGTTAATCCTGATTTAACTGTACAATGATAATGTTATCCGTGTAATAAATCATATTTCATCGATTCTTTGTAGCATATAAGTTAATAGATTTGGATACCGGGAGAAACGTACGCAGGCTCTGCTGAGGAGCAACCTGCCAGGGATATCCCGGCCAATGAGCATAGTCCGGTGTAGTTGCTATGACTTACCGGATTATTTTATGCTTTTTGCCATGCCTATAAAAACCTACTCTGCCTCTTTCATGCTTACCTCCTTTTGTTTTTGTCGTTTCGGATATGTTTTCCATTTCTTAGGAATGGGTCCTGTTAGATCATGAGCCTGTAAGGGTGTTAGATGGTTTAGGCTATCATGTGGTCGTAGTTCGTTGTATTTTACTATACTGTCCGACACTTTTTCACTGCTTCATTGTGATCTTGAAAAATTTTCCGTCTGAAAAACTCATTTTTGATCGTACCATTTACCCTTTCGGCAAGTGCATTGTCATAGGGGTTGCCGGATTGGGTCATGCTTATGGCAATGCCATCCTTTCTTAGTAGCTCAATGTATTCCCAGCAACAATATTGTATTCCCCGGTCAGAATGATGGATTAAGACAAACGGAACAGCTTTGCGACGTTGTAGCAAGGCTAATCTAAGCGCCTGCAATGGCCCTTCAGCTTCGAGCGTTTCAAGGATTGCATAACCCATTATTCTTCTGGAATACGCGTCGGTAATCAGGCTCAGGTAGGTAAACCCTTTAAGTGTTCTGATGTAGGTAATATCGCTCACCCAGAGCTGTTCAGGGCAAGACAGTAACAACCCTTTGATCAGGTTCGGATATTTCTTCAGCCAATGCTGCGAGTCTGTAGTTTTAACCATTCTTCGCCGCCGGCGCATTAATAATCCATGAAAGCGCAACAAATCAAATAACTTGTCCCGCCCAATTTTGATACCGTGTCTCTGGCATTCATTGCGGATCATAAAGAGCAGCTTCCTGGTTCCAAGCACGGGTATATCCTCCCGCAACTCTTTCACCAACGTGAGTACAATCATGTTCGCAATAGAAGTTTTTCGATCGTGTAGTTCTGCTTCATAATAAGCCTGCCGGGTTACACCAAACAGTGCGCAAAGTCTCTTCAGGCTTTTGTTTGGGTGACTTTGCCGCATTCTTTTGACTGTTTGGTACCACGCTTTTTTCTGATCTTGATGTGAAGATCTTCTTCGGCAACACGAATCATCATTTCCAGGCTTTCGTTCTTGAGTTGGACATTTTCAAGTTGCCTGGACAACTCCTTGACCTTTTTTTCCAGTTAGGATCGCTTTTTTCTCTTCGGGCATAGCTGACAGTAGTTGGGTTGAAACATTTTGACCCAATGTACGTACTGAAAACTTCCTGATAAAAAGCGCCATAGTATTGCGATTAATTCCATACTTCTCACAGGCACTTCGTTTCGAGATCAGTCCGCTGTGGATTTCTGTCAGAATTTCGAGCATTTCAACCTCTGGTCGCCGCTTATAAGGGCTGCGGCTGATTACAGATGGCCGGCACTTTTTCTTCTTTTTCTCCATCTCTTGAATAGTTTGAGTGACAAGCTATTTCAGGACGAGACAAGAGCTTTATAGCACAAACCGCAAGTACTTATATTGGACGAAGCTACCGCCGCTATGGACAGCATTTTGAGCAGTTTGTTCTTCACTTGCTTCTCGGATTAAAAAGCGAATTAGCTATTATTTTCATCACCGATTGGCTGCACGTGCTCAAAAATTTCTGTAATAAATATATTCTTGAAAAAGGAAATAAAGCTGTAAGCGGAGATCACCATCAATTATTAACTTCCGCAAATTTATACAGCCAGTATTGGACTGATCTGGCACGGGAGGGTATTTATTCTTTTCCTGCCAATTTTCAGAAAGGGATGTTTAAATAAAAGCCCCCTCTTTAGAAGGGGCTCTTGAACGTTACTGTTATGAAAGAAAAGACTTATGTAAAAAGGAAATAGGAAAAGGCTAATGGCACTTGGTTTAAGTTGACAGTTTTTCATTCGGGAACGGATCAATTAAATCAGTTTTTTATTTAAAAAGAGAAAGTTGATCGTCTGGAACAGAGTCGCGGTTTTTCAAAGGATTGGAAATGACTTTCTGGACGGTTTTGGACATTGGATATAAGGATTAACTCTTACCTCTGACCAACTTTCTGAAGCAAAAATATATGCACACACGGGTGTGGACAAGAGCACTACTGCTTGATTTAAAAACATCGGCTTTTACGATTTTAGTCGTAGATTAACCTCAATTGTCACACGTATATTTTCCATCATTGCCGTAAAATAGCGAAGGTGGCTTTACCGGTACTTTCCACAAATCCTAAATCAAGTACTTCTACTATGGTATATGTTGCAGGAATTTTCCATCTTGCACCCATAGAGAACGTTAAAATTATTACCGAACCCTAAGTTTTACAAACACAATAATCCATGAAAAACCCAGAGTCTAACTCCTTAATCAAAGTAGCTATCGCCGACGATCATGCCCTCTTCCGGACCGGTGTAAAAACCTCCCTTTCCAGCCGAAAAGATATTCAAATGGTGGCCGAAGCCGAAAATGGCATGCAGCTTTTAAACTTGTTGCGTCATATTCAGCCGGACGTCGTACTGCTTGATATTCAGATGCCGATCATGGATGGATTAACAACATTACCCGAGATTAAGAAACTGTATCCCGGCGTAAAGGTCATCATGCTTTCCATGCACAATGATCATTCCGTTATCTCACGCATGATGGAGATCGGCGCCAACTCGTACCTGACAAAAGAATCGGGATCCGAAATGATCTACGATGCTATCCGCGCAGTTTACGAGCAGGACTTCTTTTTTAACGATCTTACCAATAAAGCACTGTTAAGCGGCCTGCGCACCAAGCGTACAAACGAATCATCAATGCCGCAGGATGTGCAGTTGACCGATAAGGAAATAACTATTTTAAAGTTAATGTGTGACGAAAAAAGCACAAAAGAAATAGCCGACATCGTTGACCTGAGCCCCCGTACCGTCGAAGCGATCCGCGACAAGCTCAAGACCAAAACCGGCACTAAATCCATGGCCGGCCTGGTGATGTATGCTGTAAAAGCTGGCCTGGTCGAACAAGCCTGAACCTCCTGAACTAATTGCTTATAGCGCCATCCGCCAAAAACGGGTGGCTTTTTTATTTATATTCATCCGATGAACAGTGTATGCCTCAATGGAATGATCATACCCGCCGGCAAGCCGGTCTTAATGGCGGACAACAGGAGCTACCGCTACGGTGATGGCCTCTTCGAAACAATGAAAATAATAGACCGCGAAATTCCATTGGAAGCCTACCATTTCGAAAGATTCTTTTCCGGGTTAAAACAAATGGCCTTTGACGTCCCGGCATCAACAACCTCCGAAAAACTAAAAGCCGGCATTATTTCCCTGTGCGAACAGAACAAGTGTGAAATATCCGGAAGAGTGCGGTTATCCGCTTTTCGGGGAAATGGTGGTTTGCATGACGGCGACAATACCCTGCAATACCTGGTTGAATGCGCACAGGTAGATGATTCAGCCAGGCGGTTAAACCTAAATGGCCTTGTAATAGATGTCTACCCCGGCGCAAGAAAAACCGGTGATAGCTTTTCAAATCTCAAATCAGCCAATTTTTTGCCCTACACAATGGCCGCCCGTTATGCAAAACAAAATAATTGGGACGATTGCCTGGTATTGAACACATCCGGCCGCATAGCCGATGCCACCATTGCCAACATATTTCTGGTAAAAGACGGAAGGTTAACAACCCCCGCCCTCACCGAAGGCTGCGTCAGTGGTGTAATGAGAAGATGGCTGATAGAAACATACCCCGTCCACGAAGCCGCTTTAGCGGTTGAAGATCTTCTGTCGGCCGACGAATTGTTACTTACCAATGCCGTGCAGGGCATAAAATGGGTAAAACAATTCAGGACAAAAACATTTGCATACACAATGGCGGCAAAAATTCATAATGAACTCGTCACGTCACTCTGGACGTAGCCCTTTCTTAAAGGAACAAAGGCATTGCTTCCTCGTCCTCGGAATGCTTATTGATACGTTTGAAAACCGTGTACAACGCCAGGATCGCCTTCTTTCCTTCATCGCCCAGGTCAAGTGAGTAGTTGTTGACGTACAGGTCAATATGTTGCCGCACCACTTCCTCGCTCATTTCCTGCGAATGATGTTGTACATATTCCGGGATCAGGGGATAGTTCGAAAATGCATATTCAAGGCTTTTTTTAATAAGTTCGTTTACTTTCAAAGCCGTGGAGCGTTTGATGGATTGACTGATGGCGATACCGCCAAGGGGTATTGGCATGCTCATTTTCTCTTCCCAGTATTCGCCCAGGTCCATAACCTTATGCAGGCCTTTTTGTTGGTATGTAAACCGGTTCTCATGAATGATCGCACCCAGTCCGGTTTTACCGGTGAGTACAGCATCTTCTATTGCAGAAAAGATCATCGGTATTTTTTGGGTCGCAGCCGGAAATGCAAAGCTTAGTAAAAGATTGGCTGTCGTATGGATGCCGGGAATCGCAATCGGCTGTTCGATAAAGGCTGGCGCTGTAGTATCGGTCGGGGTCTTTGAAATCAAAAGCGGCCCGGCACCATGGCCAAGGGCGCTGCCGGCAGTTAATAATACATAATGGTCAGGCGATTGAAAGAAAGCCGGGAAACTTAGCTTGGTAATATCAAGCTTGCCATCCAAAGCCCATTGGTTCAGTGTTTCTACATCGTCTAATACCGCTTCAAATTCAAGGTCGCCGCTATCGATCTTTTTATTGACCAGTGCATCGAAAATAAAAGTATCGTTTGGACACGGCGAAAACCCCAGGGTTAGTTTCATAATTGTACGCTATAAAAATATAATAAAGTTTCAGGCAAGCAAATCTAACAAGCAGCGCAGCTCTTTGTTCAGGTTGCGAATGGATTCTTCCATGGTCCATTTCTTTTTGTTTCTTTCCCCGGTATAATTCGATACACTTCGGATCTGTATAAACGGGATCTTTTCCATCAGGCAGGTATAATGCAAAGCGGCTCCTTCCTGTGACTCGATCACCGCGTCGAAATTATCGCGATAGAGCTTTATTTTTTGTTGAGAGGTGCTTATCTCGTTCGTGGTGATCGCTTTTACTTTTTTCAGGGTTGTCTTTTTTAAAAATGCGCTGTTATTCACTAGCCATCCGTTTGAAAAAGGGAATTGGTTTTTTTTAACGAGCCCCAGATCAAATAAAGTTTTCATTTTGCCGGATTCTATTACCCCTAGGTCCCCGATAGTTTCCTGTTTTATTGCAACTACTGTCCCAAGCGGGATGCTGGCATCAAAACAGCCGCCAATACCTGCCTGTATTATTATATCAGGCCTTTTAACCTGTACTTGTTTTAAAAGCGAATAGGCACTTGCAAGCATGCCAACGCCGGTTACAAGAACATCGATCTGAAGATTACGTGGCAACTCATTTTGCATGTCCCGGTAATAACCGGTAAAAGGTGCGATTTCAATTGCCGTAGCAGAAGCGAGTAAGCAAGTCATATAAAAATTGCCGGCTGCAACCGGCAGTTCAAAGTTATAGATAAATGGTAACCATTGACGTGAATGACTTTTTTGGCACTTAATTATTTCATAGCATTCACGTTCGCATTGACCGTGAATCGTTCTTGTTTCAGCATCTCCCAAATAAGCTAAGCAATAATAATTATATGTAACAGTGTGAGGGTTCAAACACAAAACTTCTATGGAAACGTTTGTTTTTCCACAGCCCGCATTTCAAATTTCAGCAGCTAAAAAAATTGCCTTAGCTTTGCATGACCGCTGGGAAAATCTTCGTTTTTTACACTGAACTTGTCGGAGTCTCCGTTGGTCAATGGGGTGGGGCAAAATTTCTAACTTTTTTGTTGATTGGATGTGTTTGAACTGTTTTTGAGCAAATAAGTATTTGCCTGGCCCGCCTTTTTTTGATAATAAACAAATTGACCATATCATGGCAAAGTACATTTTTGTTACCGGCGGTGTTTCCTCTTCCTTGGGTAAAGGCATCATAGCCGCATCACTTGCCAAGCTATTGCAGGCAAGGGGCCTTAAAGTCACCATTCAAAAGCTCGACCCCTACATTAACATCGATCCCGGCACACTCAATCCTTACGAGCATGGTGAATGTTATGTAACGGAAGACGGGGCTGAAACCGATTTGGATCTCGGTCACTACGAAAGATTCCTGAATATTTTTACTTCGCAATCTAACAATGTCACTACCGGTCGCATTTATCAAACTGTTATCAACAAAGAGAGGGAAGGAGCCTATCTTGGTAAAACAGTGCAGGTAGTACCCCATATCACTGACGAGATCAAGCGCCGCATGACAGTGCTTGGCCAGGATGATAAGTACGATATCGTCATCACAGAGATCGGCGGTACTGTTGGTGACATTGAGAGTTTACCTTTTATAGAGGCGGTCCGCCAGTTGCAATGGGAACTGCCTGAAGAAGACGCCGTGGTTATTCATCTTACGCTAATTCCTTATTTAAAAGCCGCGAAGGAACTCAAAACAAAACCTACGCAGCATAGTGTAAAGATGCTTAGCCAGGAAGGTGTTCACCCTGACATCATCGTATGCAGGATGGAGAGGCCACTTACGATCGACCTGCGCCGAAAGATTGCATTGTTTTGTAATGTAAAGCCGGAAGCGGTGATTGAAGCCGTAGATGCGCAAACCATTTATGAAGTGCCTCTGCTGATGATGCGTGAAAAGCTGGACCTCATTTGTCTGAAAAAGCTTAACATCACTGCATATAATGAACCTGTACTAAACAAGTGGAAGGAGTTTTTGGATAAGTTGAAATATCCTAAGAGCAAAGTGACGATAGGGCTCATTGGCAAATACCTGGAACTGCAGGATGCCTATAAATCAATATTAGAATCATTTGTACATGCCGGTGCAATGAACGAGTGCCAGGTACAGATCGTAAATGTGCATAGCGAATACATTACCGAAGTGAATGTTGCAGAAAAGCTGGCAGGCCTTGATGGTTTGCTTGTTGCTCCCGGTTTTGGGCAGCGTGGTGTAGAAGGCAAGATCACTGCTGTGAAATATGCCCGGGAAGGGGGGCTGCCCTTCTTTGGGATTTGTTTGGGTATGCAAATGGCGGTTATTGAATTTGCGAGAAATATCCTCGGACTGGATGGAGCCAATTCTACCGAAATGGATCCGCAGGCAAAAGATCCCGTTATCGATCTGATGGAAGAACAAAAGCAAATTACTGCTAAAGGTGGTACAATGCGGCTGGGCGCTTATCCCTGCGATTTAAAGCAAGGAACATTGGCCCGCGAAATATATGGCGTATCATCCGTGAGTGAACGGCACCGGCACCGCTGGGAATTCAATAATAAGTATTTGGAGCAGTTTGAAAAAGCAGGTATGGTGGCCAGTGGAAAAAATCCCGGTACCGGCTTGGTGGAAATCATTGAACTGCCGGATCATCCTTTCTTTATCGGCGTGCAATACCACCCGGAACTAAAAAGCACCGTCGAAAGTCCTCAACCGATCTTTGTCCATTTTATAAAAGCTGCTAAAGCTTATGCTGAAAAAGCAACAGAAATAAAAACTCCCTTATTGCAAAAGGAAATGATATAGTTTGAGATGACGCCCTAATGAGAAAACATTAGTTTAAAACCTGGAAAAAACGGGCGAAAAGTCCAGGGTTGCGCACGCTAAAGCCGTAAGCCCTCTCTTCTTGTATTACCCTATCTTTGCGCTCTTTAAATTTTTATTGCTGATGAATTTTGACCGTAATACCGTCATTGGATTTGTAGTTCTGGCGGCGCTTTTCTTTGGATACTTTTATTACAACAACCAGGAACAGGCCACTTTTAAGAAAGAAAAGGCAAGACTGGATTCTATAGCGGCTGCCAACAGGCCTAAACCAGATACATTAGCACTGAAAATTGATGCTGCACGGGCAGATTCTATTGATAACATAACCAAGGCTGGTGATTTTCAAACGGCTGCCAACGGAACCGAACAGTTAACAGAAGTAAAAACGGATTTGGTAAAAATCATTTTTACTAACAAAGGCGGCCAGCCGAAATGGGTAGAGCTCAGTAAGTATAAAAATATGGATAGCGGCCGTGTTAAACTGGCTGCATCTGATTTTGACAAGATCAGTTACACAATTAATACCGGTAATAACAGAACTGCACAAACTGGCGATCTTTATTTCCAACCGGCTGCAGTTGTGAAAAACGCAGACGGGAGCCAGACCGTTACCTTCCGGCTAAATTCTTCCGATAGCTTGAATGCCGCTTCGATCGTTCACCAGTTTATAGTGAAGCCTGCTGACTACATGCTCGACTTTAATGTGGAGATGAATGGCGCCGATAAGTTATTGGAGAAAGGAATAATGAATCTTAACTGGCAATACACGGCTGCCCAGCAGGAGTCGGATATTGATTTCGAAAAGCAAAACACGCAGATCGGTTATGTTGAAGATGGTGAATTTGATTATCATACTATTGGGCGTCGTAGCAGTGTAAATCTTGATAAGCCTGTGCAATGGATCGGCATAAGACAACGGTTTTTTAATACGATCCTCGTTGCAAAAAATACGTTTCAATCAGGAAAGATGAGTTGGGAAGTGCCGGCCGATGAAAAAAAGATAGTAAGCCAGACGATCTCTGATATGCGCGTGGAAGTACCGGCAACGGGCATCGTAAACTTTAATTTGTTTTATGGCCCTGCTGATTATCATTTGTTGCAGAAGTATGATCTGCAGATGGGCAAGCTGGTCAATCTTGGCCAGGGAATGTATTCGTTTGTTAGGCCGTTGAATAAATACGTTGTATTGCCGGTATGGGATTTTATCAAAGGTTTTGTAAGTAACTATGGTTGGGTTATTGCATTTCTTACACTGTTTATCCGGTTAGTAATATCACCTTTGTCATATAAAAGTTATTTGAGCGGTGCCAAAATGAAAGCTTTGCGTCCCGAGATTGCAAAGTTGAAAGAAAAATTTGGAGCAGATCAGCAGGCCATGAGTATGGAGCAAATGAAGTTGTTTCGTGAAGCAGGTGTAAACCCGTTGGGAGGTTGCATCCCGGCTTTGTTGCAAATACCTATCTTCTTTGCGCTGTATAGCTTTTTTAGTTCAAGTGTGGATCTCCGGGGTGCCGGTTTTCTTTGGGCCAATGATCTCTCTGCTTTTGATGATGTGATCAAGTTTGGTGTACACATCCCATTGCTGGGGAGTCACCTGAGTTTGTTTACGATTACCGCAGTACTAACCAGCTTGTTAATATCGGTCTATAGTATGAGCATGTCGCCGGATCAAAGCAATCCCGTACTTAAATACATGCCTTATATCTTTCCTGTATTCCTGTTGTTTATCTTTAACCGGTTGCCATCGGCATTAACCTGGTATTATACGGTTTCGAATATTGTTACATTAATCCTGCAATTTGTTATTCAGAATTACATCATCGATCATGATAAGATTTTGACACAAATTTCCGAGAATCGCAAAAAGCCTAAATCAAAATCGAAATGGCAGGAGCGGATGGAGCAGATGCAGGAGCAGCAAAAAAAGATGAAAGAAGTGCAAAAAAAGACGAAGAAATAATTCAATTCGTTAATATACTCTTAATGAAGGCCGGGTTCCCATTTGAGGAAGCCCGGTTTTTTTTGTTACGCAACTTATTATAATTTGTTACGTCTTTCCATAAGTATAAACAGTTTACAATGAAAAACATCATCGCATTATCAGTCGCAATGTTTCTTGTCTCAATTTCCAATGCCAAACTTTTTGCGCAAAAGAAATTAACGGAAGCTACGATATCATATGATATAGTTATCAATACGAATAACACAACACCGCAGGCTGCAGACCTTTTAGATGGCGCCGTGAGTATTGTTTATCTGAAAGGCAATTCAAGCCGGTCCGAAATGATTAGTTCATTAGGCACTCAATCCACCATCGTTGACGGTAAAACGGGGAACGTCACTATTCTTAAAGACTATGGCGAACAGAAGTATATGATTAACATGACACCAGCTAACTGGAGAGTATCGAATAAAAAATACGAAGGCAGTACATTTACTTATCAAGATGAGTACAAAACTATTGCAGGCTATAAATCCCAGAAGGCAATCGGAAAATTGGCTGACGGTAGTGTATTCACTGTATATTTTACAAAAGAACTTGTACCAGTAAACAAAGACTTTCAATACCTGAATAAGGATCTTCCTGGCCTTGCCATGCAGTACGAAGCAACAATGGGTAAACAAAAAGTTACGTACACGGTATCAAGTATAAATTTTAATCTTGTTCCTGCTGCGAAGTTTGATCTGCCGAAATCAGGATACCGGGTAATGACCTACGAAGAAACCAAAGGCGGGGGGAACTGATCAGCGGGTAGCTGCATTGGGATTGAAAGTAATTTTTCCTTTCAGAGCTACTTTTTTCTTTAACGGCATAATGTACGTTGTGTGCCCTTGCTGATAAGCGACAACAGTATTAAGGTTAATATATCTATTTTCCTTTGTATTTATAACCTGGCTACCACGAAAATTGTAACCGGATTGCAGGGAAAATGTGCCTGAGTAGGTGGAAGTTTTATTAGAAAGCAGCGTAGTGGATGTTTTTCCTTTTTTGCTTCTTCCCGGAGTGCCAAGTGTCGCAAATGCACCTACTGTTGAAGCAGCAAGCAAAAAGGCAATGGCCATTTTTCTCAAAGAAGTTGTCGATATGTTATATTCAGTTTTCAATCAAGGCAAATTTAACACAATTTCTACGATATCTTAAAACCACTCATCATTAATTTTAATACTTATTTAACGCAGGATGAGGAAAAATGTTACAAATGATCAAGGAAAAATTACGGTTTTTTCACATTTGGGGAAAACAATATGGTATAGTATTTCGTTGTTTTAACATAACTTGTTGATAGTAATGGCCTCGTAATACAAAGTGCGTTCGTCGCAAGCTTTATTTTGACAAAAATCCTGGAATAATGCGAGAAAACCCATATCAGGAAGATCGGGAACAAATGCGGGAATTGCTTCGGCAATTCGAAAATCTGAGGAATGGACGCAGTCACTCGTTTATTGAAGAAGAAGCATTTGAAAAGATCATCGCCTATTATGAAGAAAAAGAAGATTTATCAAAAGCACTCGAGGCAGCTGACATTGCCAGCGAGCAATACCCCTATTCTTCTGCGTTGCTGATCCGTAAAGCTGATATACTTCTAGATGTTCGCCGTTACAGGGCTGCTTTAGAAATCCTGGATAGAGCCGCTTTGTTCGGTGACAATGATATCAACCTCTATATTTTAAGGACAGACGCATACCTGGCCCTCGACGAGCAGGAGAATGCGGTTGCCATACTCGAAGAAGCCCTGACTAAATTTGAAGGTGAAGAAAGGATCGAATTGCTGTTTGAATTGTCGGATGTTTATGACGATTATGAAGAATTCGAAAAAGTATTTGATTGCCTTAAGATGATCCTGGAACAAGATTCCAATAATGAAGAAGCATTGTACAAAATTTGTTTCTGGACCGATTTTACAGGAAGGAATGAAGAAAGTATACGGCTCCACCAACAGATCATTGACGATTTTCCGTATAATGAATTAGCCTGGTTTAATCTGGCAGCAGCTTACCAGGGATTAAAACTTTTTGAAAAGGCCATTGATGCTTACAAGTATGCAATAGCAATAGAAGAAAAATTTGATTATGCTTACCGCAACATGGGTGACGCTTTCATCAGGCTGAGAAAATATAAGCAAGCTATTGAAGCGTTGGAAAAAGTTACGGAACTTTCCAAGCCCGAGGTTGTCATTTATGAAGCTATTGGCCATTGCTATGACAGGTTAAAAAACTTTGCCGATGCAAGGTTTTATTATCGTAAAGCCTCGCATCTTAACCAGGAAGACAGCAAAATTTTTTATAAGATCGCGTGTACCTACTACAACGAGCGACAATGGGAAAGTTGCATTAAGCAGCTTGAACACGCGATAAAAATTCACCGGCCACAGCCAGAGTATAACTTGCTGATGGGAGAGTGTAAAATGGAACTCGGTTTGTATAAAGATGCTGTGCAGTATTTTTCGAATGTGGTTCGCCTCCGCCCACGCAATGTATCAGGCTGGGAAGCATTGATCCGGTGCTTGTATAAGGCTGACTTTATGGATGAAGCGCTGGAGCAGGTAAATGCTGCTTTAGAGGTTACAAATGTGAAACCTATCTTTCTCTTTTATAAAGCGGCTGTATTATTTGCAAAGGGCAAAGGCAAAGAAGCAGTTCTGCAGTTGGAAACAGCGATGACCCACGCTCCGAAGCTCCTGAAAAAATTCATTGAATTGAATCCTGCGATCTTACAAAATCAGCAAGTAGTAGATGTGGTGGCCAAATTCAAGCGTAGCAGATCTATTTAACCGGCAAGTAAAAATAAGCTTTGAGAAGTATCCGGAATTTCTATACTTATTCTTTCCTATTTTTGCCCGCCCAACCGAATGTAGCTTGCAAATAACTTCTTGTTTCAAAGGTATTTTACAAGGGAAGGGTCGTATATGAGCAGGATACAAACAATATTGTTTGCCAGGCCTGGAATGTGTCAAATCTGAAATAAAAATTTCAAGAGCATGAATTTTAATCTTTCTCAAATGCCGGACCGTAACAGAAGACCACGTACTGCCGGCATTACGATGGTAATGGATAAAGGGCTTAGCGTGAACGAAGCAAAAAATTTTCTCAGTGTTTCCTATCCGCATGTCGACATAATAAAATTGGGTTTCGGCACTTCTTATGTTACGCCTAATCTCAGAGAGAAACTCGAGTTATACCGCGAATACGATCTTCCAATCTATTTCGGTGGCACATTGTTTGAAGCTTTTTTGATCCGCAACCAGTTTGATGAATATGTGTCAGTTTGCAAGGATTTTGGTATAAGCTATATGGAGGTAAGTGATGGATCTATTACTATTCCTCACGCGGAAAAGTGCGGCTATATTGAAAAGCTTACTAAGCATGGCGTTGTGTTGAGTGAAGTAGGTAGCAAAGATGCAGCACATATCATACCGCCCTACAAATGGATTGAGTTAATGAAAGCGGAGTTGAATGCAGGGTCCACCTATGTTATCGCCGAGGCGAGGGAGGCGGGAAATGTTGGTATTTATCGCGGTTCCGGCGAAGTAAGAGAAGGGCTGGTACAGGAAATCCTGACGCAAATTCCCGGCGAGAAGATCATTTGGGAGGCTCCTCAAAAAGCACAACAACTTTATTTTATAGAATTATTGGGTTGCAATGTAAACCTCGGTAACATCGCTCCCACAGAGGTGATCCCGCTTGAGGCCATGCGTATCGGTCTCCGCGGTGATACGTTTGATCTGTATCTTGATAAAAAAGAATCCTAATGCGACAATACGGACTAATCGGTTATCCACTTGCCCAGTCTTTCTCGCAAAAATTTTTCCGCGAAAAATTTCAAAAAGAAGGGTTGATTGATTGCAGCTATGACACTTTTTCTATTCCTTCAATTGATGCCCTGGCTACTATTCTTAAGAATAACCCCGGGCTTCAAGGCCTTAATGTGACCATCCCTTATAAGGAACAAGTGCTTTCTTTTTTGCATGAAAAAAGTGCTTTGGTAAAAAAAATCAAGGCTTGTAATTGCATAAAAATAAAAGACGGCAAGCTAACCGGGCACAATACCGACGCTCCAGCCTTTGAACAATCATTAAAGGGGCAACTGCAGCCTCATCATACAAAAGCGTTGATTCTCGGAACCGGTGGTGCCGCCAAAGCTGTTGAGTATTCGTTGAGGCAATTGAATATATCGTACAAATATGTTTCGCGTAAGCCATCAGCAAAAAGCTTTTCTTATGAGCAACTGACTGCACCGCTGATGCAGGAGTATACTTTAATAATCAATACAACACCCCTGGGCATGCACCCCAATATAATAGAGGCACCACAGATACCTTACGAAGTGTTAACTGAAAAGCACTACCTGTACGATGTGGTGTATAATCCATCTAAAACATTGTTTCTTCAGAAAGGTGAAGCACAGGGAGCTGTTATCAAAAACGGGTATGAAATGCTGGTATTACAGGCCGAAGAAAGTTGGAAAATATGGAACGATCACCAATAAAATCAGAAGCATTAAGCCATTTGCGAAATGATATATTCCAGCTCTATTGCAATTTTTCTTTTGCTTCTGCGGGAAGTGGAACTATTTTCTTCCTGGTATAATCAAAACAAACCATGCCGGTCTTAGCGGTCGCTACTAAAATTGTCTTTTCCCCCGTGTTTTTTTCCAGCTTGTAATAGATATCAAAACCCACATTGCTAAAATCGCGAACTGCGACAGAGGCGATAACGACGTCTCCATAAAACAATTCATTTTTGAATTCGATAATCACATCACGCATGATCATGCCCGCACCGGCAAATTCCAGTTCCGTATAGCCGAAATTTTTTAAAAACTGTACTCTTGCTTCATGGATAATCGATAGCACTGCGTCATTGCCTACATGGTTGCCGTAATTGATATCCGTAATGCGGACAGGAATAGATGTCGCAAATAGAAACCGCCCGGGTAAATCAATTTTTATCCTCGCCATTTGTTCTTTTGCAATAAAATTAGGTAAGAAAGTTTGCTTACAGCCCGCTGCTTTCATCAAGCGAATTAACCAAGCTGAGAATATCCAAAAAATTTCCCGGTGATGGAGCCAGCGTGGAAGTGGCCATCTTCTCCTGCCACTTTTTCAATTGATATTTACAATCGGCATCCTGTTCTTCGCCGGAAACACAGCAGAGCAGGTCGCTCCATTTTTTTGACATGCGTATAATGTTGCCATCCGGTGTCATCAGCATCACATACCGATCAGCAATATCCGGTATGTGATCCGCATAAGCATAAATAGATTGATAAAGATTAGCATCCGTAAAATCATCATTGCTACTGCTGTTTACTATTACAGAAGCGCTTGCTGCTCTTGTTGCTTTTTTTATAGACCGGTTAGGTACTGCTGCCAGCTTCTTACTTCTTTCAGCTAATTCTTCTCTTTCTTTTCTATGTGCAGACGGTATCTGTTCAGCGCCATTATCCGCTGGCCTGAACTCGTCGTTTTTACTGCCGTCCTTGGACGGTGTGGTTAAAACCGTGCTTTTTTGGGTGTTGTTATTTACGGTGAGCTTTATCACGCCGAATGCTACCGCGCCGATTACAATGGCAGCTGCAGCATACCTTATGAACGGGGTCAATTTTTTAACAATTGTACTGGTTGGCTTCGATGTGTTTAAATAAAGCGAAATGTTTTCCCACGCCGTTGCCGGTGGCCCAACTTCCATATCGTATACCCTAGAGGCAAAGTCGTTGTCAAATTTTTCAGTGTTAAGAGCTTCAGTTATTTTCTGCCAGGCACTTGGGGAAGGATTAACTTCGGTATTGTAAAGTTTGGAAGGGAATTTATTTTCAAGGTTTGATTCATCAAGAGCATGAGCAATCTTTTCCCAGGCGTTAGTGGGAGGTGCTTCTTCATGATTAAATATTTTATTTTGTAGCCTGTTCATGGATTACTTCGGTGTCTCTTTTTGCTCTAAAAACTTTTTTACCGCCTGTTGCAATATTACTTTGGCTCTTGAAAGCTGGGACTTACTGGTGCCTTCGCTTATTCCGAGTATATCGCCAATTTCTTTATGCGTGTATCCCTCTACTACGTACATATTAAACACAGTTCGGTATCCCGGCGATAGTTGCTGTACCAACTCCATAATATCCCTTTCAGCCAAGTTGTCGAGTACAGATAGGTAATTGCCTTCAAGTGTGTTTTCTTCCTTTTCGGTTACCGGCTGCAGGTACTTCTTACGCCGGAAGTGCTCAATAGCCGTATTGACAAATATTCTTCTTATCCAGCCCTCAAAAGAGCCTTCGCTTCGAAAGCTCGCCAGCTTTTTATAGATTTTAATAAAACCTTCCTGTAAAATATCTTCTGCTTCTTCTGCATTGCCTGCGTATCTTAGGCAAACAGCATACATACGGGGAGAAAAACGGCGGTATAATTCTTCCTGCATACGCCGGTTGCCATCTA
>WUUC01011566.1_pt1 | contig 39141 bp, 64 predicted proteins | sample 6278441 | NCBI WGS metagenome assembly WUUC01 (sample SAMN13675441, study PRJNA597444) | soil metagenome | isolation source: soil | place: USA: Washington | collected 2017-10
AGCTATACGCAAGGGGTCTTAAATATGAGATTGAAGAAATTTTAGACGAGGGAAGTTTTTTAAATATATTGGCGGTAGGTGAGCGCATTGGCGAATGACGTTAGTTTTAGCTTAAAAAATCAAATGCCTATGATAACTCAAATTTTACCAGAGAAATTTGAACAAGCCATATTGAAAAGCTCAATGACAGTAAACAATAACGTCAAGCGAATTTTAACAGGCTCAAGAAGTGGACGGCTTTATAGAGTGCCCGCAACAAAAGTTAAATATAGAGCGTCCGCACCTATGGAAGCCCCTGCAATTCGTCTTGGTGATTTAAGACAACGTTATAACTACCAAGTAAAAAGACACGGTTTTAATGCAATTGGTTATGTTGGGAACCCGTTGCCTTATGCCCCTATGCTTGAATATGGAACAAAGAACATTGCACCAAGACCGCATTTAAAAAAGGCTTTTCTTGAGTCAAAAGCGGATATACTTAGAAACTTTCAAGGGCTCTTGTAATGAGTGTTTTAACGACTCTATACACGGCATTAGAGAGTGACCCAACATTAAGAACCGTTTTAGCTAATAGCACAATTAACCCAGAGAAAAAAGCAATCTATGACCATTGGGCAGATAATGAAACAACAATGCCTTATATAGTCATTAGTTTTGATTTTGGAAATTCATTTCATTGGGCGAAAAGAGAAACGCTCTTAACGGTGGACGTATTCACTCAAGGCGACACCGTACAAGCCGAAGAAATTCGGGATATGGTCATATTGAGATTAGACCGAGAGATTTTAACAGACCCGACCGACGGGGCTTTTATTCGTTGCTATTTGAATAGTGACAGATTATTAGACGAGCCCGACGGGGACGAGGTAAGTCATTGGAATATTGAATTTACTTTACACCATTGGAGAAATGGATTTATAGACCATGTAAATGAGTAGGTGAGCCCGTGCAAGCCAAGAACGCCACAACCGACATAGAAGGTCTTGACATATCGAGTTATCAGACCATTACAAATGCAGATTTACTTTATAGCAAAAGTGAATATATCATTTTGCGAGCATATGGGAGCGATCATAGCGGAACGGGTGATACAACATTTAATGCCAGAGTAACACAGGCGCTTTCTTATGGGTGTTTAGTGGGTGCTTATTATTTTGGTACACCCAGAGCCTTCCCGACGGACACAGAAGCCGTTACACATGCTCAAGGTGAAGCACAACAATATATAGACAAATTATATGGGGCATTTGGTACGGGTAAAGTAGGAGATTTAACCCCATTCCTTGACATTGAGGAATACACCGACATAGCAACAGGAACCGCAGGCTATCCAAAAGCAAGCGGAATGACAGGAGCACAACTTATTGTATGGATAGAAGCGTTTAGAGATTATTTTTATAACGCTACTAAAAGACGTTTGGGCTTTTATTCAAATCGTTATTTCCTTACAGACCCTTCACAAATGGCATTAACAACAACCCAACTTAACGAAATAAAAGATATGCCTTTATGGCTTGCTGAGTACGATCAATGGTATGGAGGAAGTACAGGAAATGTCCAACCTTCTAATTTAGGAGGGTGGGACAAGTGGGTTTTATGGCAATATGCAGTAATTGCAGATAGCCCAGATTGGGGCATTAGCTCAAGTCAAAACCAAGTAGATCACAACCGTTGTAGTGACTTGAGTTGGTTATTGCCTCCACCTAAATTAGATAATTGGATTTTATCAGACAATAACAATGGGTCAATTTCAGTAACGATTGACCAACCGAACATACCCGACTATATAGGGACTAGTATTTATGTTGACGGGGTTTGGAAAGCTTGGATAGACAAATCTAATTTATCGAACACCCAAACCATAACAGGGCTAACAATAGGACAAACTTATAGTGTTCATGTTGTTACAGAAGACACTTACCATGATTTTACGGCAAGTGACACCAAGAATATTACGCTAACTCAAGCAACAGGAGGGAACACCATGCCGAAAAAGACAAGCGGACTAACCACCGAAAGCGTAGAAAAATTTGTTATTGACGCAGGGGCGGTTTATGTCAATTTATTTGAAGTAGATGAAAGGCTTTTAGGGGCAACCCGTGGAGGGTCAACGTTCGCAATTGAGCAGGAAATTAAATTAGTTGAAATTGATAGCGTTAGGGGAGCAACAAAAGGAGCACGTCGAGTTGTGGAAGCTAATGCACGTTTAACGACTAACCTTTTAGAAATTTCAACACAGAATTTATTAATGGCTATTGCAGGAGCAACGTCAACCGACTACACAGATACAACGGAAACCCCTGCACCAACCGCACCAACGCATGATGAAATTAGACGTGTGAGAAACATAACTGATATTGACTATATTAAAAATATAGCTATTGTCGGGAAAATCCAAGGAACGACAAGAAATATTATTTGCATGATTTATAACGCTCTTGCAGACGAGGGCTTTGAAATGGGATTTGAAGACAGAGAGGAAGCAGTATTAGAGGTAACATTCACGGCTCATTATGACCCTGCAAATGTTGAAGAGGAACCATTTAGCATTTTCTTACCTAAGTAAGAGCATATAACAAATAAATCTTTGTAAACAATAAGGCTTAACCAACATTGGTTAGGCTTTTTTTAATTTAAGGAGGACAACGACAAATGAGAGAACTAAACACACTTGACACGTTAAAGGTAGCAACAATTATTGGGAAAATGGGGATGGACGCAAGCGCATTAATTAAAGAAGACATGAACGACCAACAAACGGGCTTGCTTTTCCTTACAAGTGCTTTAAAACATGCAGAAGGTGACATAAGAGAGCTTTTAGCAAGCATTGCAGAAATGACACCAGAGGAATTTGACAAAATGCCCTTTGATTATCCATTAGACCTTATTGACGAGTTGACAGAAAAGCAGGACTTAAAAAGTTTTTTGCAAAAAGCGCAGAAATTGGCGCAAAAAATGCGAGGCAAGCAATAGAAAAAATGTGTGCCCGTTATGGGTGGACATTGCATTACATTTATTCGTTGCCGTGGCAATGGTTTTTCGATCAATTAGACGTTTTAAAGGACGCTATACAACAAGAATATAAGGACGATTTGACAATAGAGGCTTTTAATGCATGGCAAATAACCGAGGTTGTAAGCGCAATGTTGAATGAAAAACACAAAACAAAATCCTTTGGAACGTACTTAGAAAAATTAGGTATTAATAAAACCAAAGAACCAGAGCCAGAAGAAGAAATAATAAAAAAACTTGAAAAAGTAGTAGTCAAACAAGAAAAAGACCAAGCCCTTAATAATGCTAATGAGATTCTTGAACAGTTTAGAAAGGGGGCAATGAAGAAGCATGTTAGAAGCGTTTAAACTAGTCGGTAAAATTTCCTTGTCGGGTGGAGAAAAAGTCAAGGGAATGTTAAAAAGCATTGGCGATACGGTGGACGAGAGCAAACAAAATTTTGACGGTTTTGGACGATCTTTAAGAATGATTGGGGGAGCCGTCGGAGTTGCAGGAGTTGCCCTAGGTGGAATGGGTGTAGCCGTTGCGAAAGTCGGTATTCAATATAACGCAATGGCAGAGCAATCAGAAGTAGCATGGACAACGCTTTTAGGCTCAAGTGAAAAAGCTCAAAAGCAAATGAAGGATATAGCCGAATTTGCAAAAGCAACACCATTTGAGACGGAACACGTTGACGCAATGGCTAAATATTTACACAATGCAGGATTAGAAGGAAAAGGCATGTTTGACGAGCTTATGAAAGTGTCAGACGTAGCGAGTGCCTTTGCTATTCCTGCACATGAAGCAAAAGAAATGACCCGACAAATGGCACAGGTACGTAATGCAGGGGTAGCATACACAGAAGATCTAAACATACTTGAGGACAAAGGTGTCCCAATTATGAAAACCATTGCAAAACAACTTGGAATAACAACCGCAGAAGCTAAAAAAATGGCTAGTGATGGGAAAATTTCAAGTGAGATTTATTTAAATGCCTTTAATGAAATTTCAAGCGGTGTAAAAGGAGCGAGCGAGGCACAAAGTCAAACCTTTAACGGTATGATTTCCTCATTATCAGACGGGGCGAAAATGCTTGCAGGATTACTTACAGATAAGCTTTTTGGAAAAGCAAAAGGATTTTTAGAAAGAATAAACACCGTTGTAAGTGATATGGTGACAGTTTTACAAGATGGTGGAGGACTAAAAGAAGTTTTAAGCACCTTCTTACCAGAAGACCAAGCCCAAAAAGTTGTCGATTTTTTCAATGATGTTAAAGCAGGGTTGCAATGGATTAAAGATAATTGGCAAACAATAGTGAGTGCCTTAACAGGGATTACAACGGCTTTTATTGCCTTTCAAGTTATTTCGACCATAGCTAAAACCATTCAATTTTTTAATGCTATGATGATAGCTTTTAGAATGGGAACGGTTATGGCTACATTAGCACAATGGGGCTTTAATACGGCTTTACTTGCTAACCCTATTACTTGGATTGCAATAGCAATTGGGGTATTAGTCGGAGTCATTATTTATATGTGGTTGAATTGGGATAAAGTCTCTAAATGGCTAAATGATTTATGGACAAAAACGAAAAAAGTTTTTAGTGATACATGGGGCGCAATCGTTAACTTTTTCAAAACAACAGTAAATAACATTACAAAAGCCGTCGAAATTTTGAAAATGAGAGTTGCCCTGCATATAGCTAAACTTGTTTTTGACGCTAAACGAAAATTTGAAGAATTTAAAGAAAAAGCAGGGGACGCATTTGAAAAAGCAAAAGACAAAATAATGAACCCCATTGAAACGGCTTATAACAAGATAAAAGATTGGATTGACAAAATAAAAGGATTCTTTACAAACCTCAAGTTAAAAATTCCAAAACCATCATTACCTAAAATGCCTAAAATCTCATTAAGAACGGCAACTAAAACGATCATGGGTAAAACGTTCACCTATCCAACTGGATTTAGATTTAATGCAAAAGGTGGCGTATTTGAACGCATGAGCTTAATGGGTATGAGTGGAGGAAACCTCCAATTTGCAGGGGAAGCAGGACGAGAGGCATTAGTACCACTTGAGGGAAAACACATGTTACCTATGGCAAAGGCTATAACAAGGTATCTTGCACAAAGCGAAATAGCAAATTCACGACGAGGAAATGTAGAAATACCACTTTACCTTGACGGGCGAGAAATTGCCAGAGCAATAGCACCAAAAGTTGACCAAGCATTAGGAACATTAGCAAGACGCACCGCAAGAGCGAGAGGGGCGACACTATGAGAACCTTTACTTTTAATGGGGCGAGTAGCGACGGTGTTTTTAAAACAAATGCTATTAGGCGACAAATGATAGCCCCAATAGAAGCAGATATAAAAACGATTAAGGGCAAGGGTGGGGGAATTGCTCAAAAGTCTTTTTTAGGAATACGAGAAATTGAAGTAGACGTAACACTCATGAGACAAAACAACACAGATTTACGAACATTTGTAGAAAGCGTTGTTGTCCCTTGGTTATTTACAGATACAGATAAAAAAATTGTCTTTTCGGACGAGCCAAACCGCATTTATTACGGGAAGTTAATAGGTGATACAAGCATAGAAGATATGTTAGGAATGGGAGAAGTAACCCTAACATTTGTTTGTGCCGACCCTTTTAAATATAGAGACGTGGAGCAAAGTATTTTATTTACTTCACCAAGTGCAGGAGCAACAACCGTTTTCCCAAATGCAGGAACCGCACCAACTTACCCACGTTTTAGAATCGTACCAACAGGGGCTTTAACATGGGTCAAATTCACAAACCAGACAACAGGAAAACACATCTTGTTACACAACATTGGCGGTGTACTTGACGCATGGAAAATTGTCATATTAGACACGTCCTTAAATAAGGTTTACGACGAATCAAACGGCACACGCAGGGACAACATTTTAGACCTTTCTAGTGACTATTTTCCATTAGCAAAAGGCAATAATACTATATTAATGGAAACCAACGTAACACCCGTAACAAGCGCACCAATAAGCGCACGGTTAATATATACGGAACGTTATTATTAAGGGGTTGTAAGCGTGAGACAAATTAAGTTATTTATTTTTGATTTAGAAGAAAAATTAGTTGCAACGCTTGAAAATAAAGACGCTAATAGTTGCCCCGTTGAAGTCTGTCAAATTAAAGAGACTCTTAACGGGGTTTTCTCACTTGAGTTTGAAATCCCAAACACTCATGACGATTTGAAATATATTAAAGAAAAATATTTTGTTTCAGTAAAGGACGCAGACGACAAGCAACAACTATTCGTTATTCAAGAAATTAATGATAGTCATGAAAACGAATTAAATAAAAGGGTCTTTTGCGATCATGCAAGTATTGTTGAATTAGGCGACGAGATCATAGAGGAAGTGCTCATAGACAGAAAAACATCTAGTGACGCATTCCCTACAATAATGATGGGGTCAAAATGGGAAATAGGAACACTTGAAACAACAACCGACGTACACGACTTGACCGCACGAATTAAAAGCCGTCTGGAAGTCGTAGAAACGTTTTTAAATCGGTGGGGGGTTGAAGTATCTTATGAAGTGCAATTAGGAGCACGAAGCATTTCTAAACGTCTCATACATATTGAAATTGAAAGAGGCGTTGACATAGGGAAGCGGATTGAATACGGGCACAACATGGAGACTATTGAAAGAACTGTCAATGCAGACACCATAAAAACGGCATTGTATGGAATCGGTAAAGAAGTACAGGCGACTAGCTCAACAGAAAATGAAGCAACAACCGACGAGGAAAACGAAATTAACGAAGAAAAAAAGCGTTATGTTGATTTTGGGGGCGTGGATTGGTCAACCGCAGAATATACCGACACCGTAACAGGAACAACGATAGTAGACCAAAACATTTTGCCTTTATATCAGACATACCCAACCCGAACAACAGACCTTAACCCGTGGACGTGGGGCGGTGGGTATAAAGTTGCAATCATAAAAGACGCACCAAGCAACGTTGGAAGTAAAAGTTATCAAATTACCCAGACAGAAAAAACAAGCGACTTTGTTTTAGTGAACACGGCAAAGAAAAAGACCGCATGTGTAGCAGGGACGCAATACGGGTTTAGTGCATATGTGAAACCAAGCACCACTAAGACTATGGTCATTTGGGCAGAATTTTACGACGCACGGGGGAAAATGATTGACGGCACTATTCAAAAAGTATCAAAAGAGCAAAGTGTTACGGGTGGAGCTTGGACACGCTTGACCCTTGACGCATACGCCCCAACAGGTGCAAAGCTCATGATGATAGAAATTAGAATGAATGACGCAAGCGTTAACCAATATTTTAGAGTAACAGGGCTAAACATTACAAAAGACACGGTAAGGGAATATGTTCAAACTGTCAAAAAAGGCGGTAACATCTTAGACAAGCCACACGGTCAAAGATGGATAGGGGACGAAACCGCACGGCTTAAATGGGGGCGTTATAACCCTATTACAGGATTGAGAGAACACCGTTTTGGTATTTATAAAAATAGTGATATTGAAGACCCAGAAGAATTGTTATTAGATACTCATGCACAATTGCCATTGTATACAACGCCTCAAGTCACTTATGAAGCCCGAGAAATTGCGCTTGGTGAGATTTTAGGATTAAGCACCCTTAAAACCAGACTTGGAGACTATACAATAATTGTTGACCGTGATTTAGACATTACTTTAAAAGCCCGTGCAATGGAAAGGGAAAGCGATCTAATAGACGAGTCAAATAGCACCGTTGTTTTTGGGGATTATCGCACATTACAGTCAAGGCAAACATTGACAATTAGAGAAAATATAGAAGCGAATTTAGAGAACCAGACAAGCCCACTATTACCAGAAACAACCCTTGAAGAAGGTCAACCTATTTACACGGAATGGCTAGAAGGTGAAATAAACGCACTTAAAAATGAATTAATTGCAGGAAGTGGCACCGTAACAATTACAGAAACAAACGGAATTTTAATAGAGACCCTTGAAAAAGACAAGGCTTTACGTTTGCTTGGTGGCATGTTAGCAATGGCAAACGAAAGAGACCCCGTAACAGGGGAATATAATTGGCGGTCATTTGGTACGGGTGAGGGCTTTCTAGCCGACCTTGTTAATACGGGCTTTATTCGTTTTGACCGTGCAAAAGGTGGACAATTAACGCTAGGTGGAGAAGTTATTGCATATGACGCAGAAGGTGCACCGATCTATGAAAATGGCTCATTAGTTGTTTATGGGTCAGAGCTTGCACCAGATGGACGACCAACAGTAGTTAGTTTAAATGGAGACCAAGGAGGGTTTGCAAAACTTTCCATAGGTGAGCTTACAAATATAAACGGTACTAATATAGTTACATCAACTTTTGATGGATTTAGACTAGAAAACCAAGTTGGGGACGATATTCATTATTATGTAGACCCCGTTGACGGTGATGACAACAACAACGGCACAAAAGATTATCCAAGAAGAACTATACAAAGTTGTATTGATGATTTACCTAAATATTTGGAAAGAAGCGTTTATATTTATGTTTTGCCAACCCTTGTTAATGACCCAGAAATTATTATAGACGGCATTATGGGACATGGCTATATTTACATTGAGTTATGGGACGTTGGCGCACAAGTTAGATATGTTCGTGATTATTTAGCAGGAAGCACGGCAAACAATGCTAATCATTGGGTAGAAGTTTATGGGGTTATGACAACAGGAGCCACACGACATGCAGGGGGCGACACTTACCCCGAAAGGGTAACGGCTTTTAGAGTAGATACAGGCGCAGACGTGACCGCAGAATTACTTAATAAAGGGCGAGTAAGTAACGGGGACACGGCAACGGGAAATTATAGTGCAATGAATAACGCAAATCCCCGTGAGGATTATGTACAAGTTTATTTAGGTGGCGTTTATGATATGGAAGCCGTTGTAAGTAATCATTATTATTCAGATGGACGAACATATCATAAAACCAAAATACAAATTAGTGATAATTTAGATAGATGGTATACAGTTTTCGATAGTGCAAGACAGGGAGAATATGCAGAAACGAGCGCAGGAAAACGAGTAGAATTAAAATACTTTTTGTTGAATGGACGCATTAAAGTAAATACATGTATGGTCAATATTCGAGTTAATAATGCATTTGTGAATGGTGCAGGGGTTGGGAACCCTACATTAGATTGTTTTCATTCAAATTATGTTGAATCTCGAAATAGTGTTTATTTTGGAGACCCTGCATATAACTATGTTGTTTATGCGAACGGCTCTAATGTGCGTATTGTGGATTGTGAGGTCAATATTTCCGAAACGTCGGGGATTATATCGGCATATGGTGGACGTATTGAAGTTTACAACGTAAAAGGGTCAGGCTTTCCGTATGCTTTACACGCTCATTCATCTGGTGTTATTGGTGGCGGTGGAATGTCCCCGATAGGGTCAACGGCTCAAAAGTATATACAAAGCGGTGGAACAATGAGCGCAACATGGACGGCAACGGGTGGGGAATACTTCACGGCACCTATTACCCAAAAAACAAGCACTTGGACGGCAAATGATACTCAAAGTTTATACGGCACAAATTGGACATTAACAAGTCATATTTACCAAGGAAAACGACCAACAGAAACAACCGCTTGGTATGGTGTTATGTTCTTCAATGCAAGAGACTTTTCAGCACTTGCAGGACGAGCCATTAAAAGCGTTAGGGTTAAAATTCAACGAACAAATGATACAGGCGAAAACACCGCAAGAAAGCCTAAATTTTATTATAATATGCAATCTCAAGCAGGGGGCTCTATCCAAACCTTAAAAGGTGGGTGGACTAATGCAACGTCCTTTACATGGGGTCAAGAAAAATGGTGTACATTGCCTATTGAAGTTGGGGAAGCATTTAGAGACGGCACGGCATTAAGTCTTGTTCTTTATGTTGGTACTAGTGAAAGTTCTTACATGAGATTTGAACCTAAAGCCACACTAGAAATTGTGCATGGATAGTATGTTAGGATCCAAAGTCAAGTAAAAAATGTTGGAAATTGTCATATGTAAACATCAATAGAAAGGGTGTACACAAAAATGTATACATTAATCTTGTACAACGACGAGAAAAAATGTGTGGGTTGTTATACCGACTTACATAATGTTGTTTCAGAGCAAAACAACGTTTATTGGCATGACGGATTTTTAGAAGGTATCAACGTTAATTTTATTGTTATCGGCACACATGCAGAATTTGAAGAAGACGAGGACATTTCACATGTGATTGACCAAGATATTAAAGAAACTTTATTGAGTGAAGGAAATAAACGAGAAAAACAAGCTCAAGAAAGTCAAACAATGATAAATACCATATTACTTGACCCAACTAACTTTGAGCAAGATGAAAAAATATCATCTATGCAAGCCGTAGTAAATGACATGTTATTTAATCAAATGGGAGGTCTATAAAATGTCACAACTTTATTACAATTGGTTTTTAATGTGCTATAACAACGAGCCCCCGACAGTAACAGAAGCGCAATTATTAACCGCAGTACAACGGGGAATGATAACAGAAGCGGAACACCAACAAATTTTAGATAGCAAGCAAACGGAACCAACACCAGAACCAACCGCAACAGAACCGACAACAAACCCAGAACCAACGACATAAAAGGAGGGCAAAGGCTATGGAAGTTTTTGAAATTGATTTATTGAAAATCTTTTCATCAACAGAAACGCCTTTTGCCCTTCTTTTTATTGCTCTTTTCTTTTATGTAATTAGGACAAATAGAGCAAGAGAAAAGCGGTTAACCGATCTTATAGACGGAAAATTAACAACAATTCATAACGAAATGCAAATTTTAATTAAAGTATGGCAAATCTTATTAGAGAAGGAAATTAAAAAAAGAAATGAGGAAGAAACATGAACATTGATTTTATTGAAGGTGCTTTAACAAGTGCCGTTGCTATTGTTCCAATTATCGTTGCCTTAGTGCAAGTTGCTAAAATGGTAGGTTTGCCAAATAAATATGCCCCATTAGTTTCAATTGGTGCAGGGGTGCTTATTGGTTTTCTATTCGGTCATGAAGGAAACGACATGAGCCAAACCATTTTAAGCGGTGTTATATATGGTTTGTCGGCAAGTGGTCTTTATAGTGGTATTAAGACAACCGCACATGCACAAAATGGAGATCAATCAACTAACCCACTTTCAGCAAATCTTTTAAAAGCAGAAACAGACGAAAACGGCAACAAAGTTATGTTTGTAGAAACAGACAAGGAAAAAAATCACTAATGTTTGAAATACGCAAAGATGGAAAAGTAATAGCTCAAGCAATAGATGACCGATTAACATTTACACCGACTTACGAAAGTGAAAAGGACAAACCTAACACCATGATAGGAACACAACAAGAAAAGGAGGGCTTGTCAGATGGTTAAAATCATGTTAGACGCAGGACACGGGGGTAAAGATGGGGGAGCTCAAGGAAATGGCTTGAGTGAAAAAGTTTTAACTCTTAGACTTGCTCAAAAGATCAAAAACGGCTTGAATGAATATGAAAATGTGACCGTTGCAATGACAAGAAACACCGACATTTATTTAAGCTTGTCGGAACGTGCGGACATGGCTAATAGATGGAACGCAGACGCATTTATTAGTATTCATATTAATAGCGCACAAACAACAAGCGCAAAAGGTTTTGAAAGCTTTATATATAACGATACAAACAACCCGAAAACAAGCGCATTTCAAAATGTTGTACATGCCGAAATTAATAAAATAATTGATATGAGCGATAGAGGCAAAAAACGGGCTAATTTTGCCGTCTTACGAGAAACTAATATGATTGCACTCTTAACAGAAAACGGCTTTATAGTGAACACGTCAGACGCTTCAAAATTAAAATCTGATTCTTACCTAAATAAAATTGCTCAAGGTCATGTAAATGGTATTGTTCAATTTTACGGGCTCAAGAAAAAAGAAGTGCCTAAAACAGAAAGTGGAGCAACAATAGCCAAACCAAAAGGCAAGCTCTATAAAGTGCAAGTTGGAGCGTTTGAAGATTTAAGCAACGCAGAAGATCTTAAAAAAGCTCTTTTAAAAGATGGGTATAGTGCCTTTATCGACGAGGAATAATAAAAATACAGCCATAGAGTTAATTGATTCTCTTTTCTTTTCATATGTTTTTATAACCCACACACAAAAGACCCCTAAGTTTTCCAAGCCTAGGGGTTTTGTTGTTAACGTTTCCAAGGCTAACAACGGTAAGACATGAGATTTACATAGAGAGATAGGTTTTTTAAATTTTCCTTACCTCAAAACATAATCAAAGGTCTTAGTATCGGTTTGTCGAATAGGTGACGAAGCCTATTCATTAGCATTATATTACATAAACGAAATGTTAAAACCGAAAAATTCAAAAATTTGTACGACGTTTATTAAAAAACAGAAAAAGCCCATTGCCAAAATAAAATAAAAGATCATTCCTAGCTCTTTAAAAATTTCTCTATCAACAATTGGTACCACTATGTTATAAATACCAAGTAAAGCCCCTACAATATTCCCGATAAAAAAGCCCGTATTAGTATATTTAATAATCCACTCTATTTCTAACAATTGCCCTATAATTGCAATTATCGAAAGCAACAACATTAAAAGGATAAAAGCAAATAGAAATTGTATAAACATCAATTTTCTTTTTTTAACCATGTCCAAACCTCCATTATTTACATTCTATAATTTAAGCTTGGACAAAACAAAATAATAATACAAGGCAAAAAGCCGAACCGTTGCAGAAATGCAATGTGCCTTGTTTGTCTTTGACACACTCCTTTATTGTGCCGTTTAGTTGTTTCTCGACCCACAGACCCATTTCAAGTGTTAATATTCGATTTGTCGATTGTGCCATTCGTTAAATACTCCTTACAAAAAACTCATGCGGAAACATGGGTTTTTTTGTTGTTTTGATTCTAGTTTTGTCAAGGTGCAGGAAATATTATTTTTTAATCCAATATATAATTTAAAATTATTTCATGTATTGGAGGAATTAACATGACAACACAAAATAATATAGTTGACCCGTTAGCGCTTGCCGAAAGCTCAACAATGAAAAAGGCTTTTCACATTAAAGTTGACAATACATATTTAAAAAAATTCGACCGCATACAAAGTTATTATCAAAGCCAAACAGACTTGCTTGACTTGAGGAAAGCTCATATATTTAAAATGATAGTTGATAAATATTATTATGACCTTGTTTCTAATGGTGAAATTGAAGATGATATAAACCCACTACATAAAAAAAGACAAGCACTCATAAGTAGCAACACAAAAGAATCAACTAATGAACAATTAGACATACCACAAATATTAATAGACCATAGAAAAGGGCGTTTGTAATGGCAGATTTACGAAATTTTAATTCAAGAATTAGTTTAATTGAGCATTATGATAAATTAGGCGAAATATATGATTTATTGCAAAAGGAAAGCGAAAAGAAAATAACCCAACAATTTGTTATAGATACGATTATTAATAAAGCATATGAAAAAATAATTAAAGAGCAAAATAAAAAAGAAAAGAAAAAGAAAAAGAAAAAGGCGGTGGCAACATGAGGACAGGAAACACGTCAAACGTACTTAGTGCAAACGTAGGGAAAGAGTATGTGGAAAAATTCGTAGACATTCACAATTACTATAACGACAAAGACAACTTTTTTTACGTAAGAAAAAGAGACGTACTAAAACAATTAATAGATGAAAAACATAATCAACTATTTGGACAATGAAATAGACCCCACTAGACGCACTAGAAGGGGTCATATAAAAGGACGGGTTATAATTTAATACTATGACACCATAGGGGCTAATATGCCCCTTATTCTATTTCTAAAGGGGGATGAATTATTTCAAATGATATTAATTGATATTTTTTGTGATTTTTTTTGCTAATTAAACAAGCTTGCTCAATTGTTTTGACATCTTTAAATAACCAATGAAAAGTAAGTCCATCAATCATAGTTTTATCTAAAACACCATATTGAGAAACGCAATAATAAATTAACCAATTTAAAACGGGTCTTTCTAATAATGAATTATTTACTAAATTGAAATCATATTCAGTTAATTTATATCTATTATCGCAAATATCTTTTATAAGGTCTAAAGGGTGAATACTTTTTAATTTTTCTAATAATTCTTTTTCTTTGTCAATAGTTATAGTCATTTTATTTCCTCCTAGGAGGGGACAAGTCCCCAAATATTATTGAGCTTTATTTTTATATTTTTTAATTCTATCAAATAAAGCTTTCTTTTCAGCCTCAAATTTTTCTTTATCCATTTCAATTTGTGGCTTTTCGTATTCCTCTTTCATAAAGTCGGGTACCATTTCTTTTCTAGTAACTTTTCTTTTAATTGGTGTTTTTTGTTTAGGCTCTTTATAATTTTTTAATCTATATTCCAGAATCCCTTTAAACTGATTTAATGACTCAATAGTTAATGTTTCATCATTTAATACATTGTCTCTAATTTGTTCAAAAGGAGCATTAGGATATTTTTGTTTTAAATCAGATTCTATTGAATCAAATGTTATTTCTCTACTACTACTAACTAATTTATTTTTAGTAAGATCATTATTAGTAAAAGACTTATTATTAGTATAGTCCGACTTTTCCGCATTCGGTTTTTCCGTATCCGTGTTTTCCGTATGCGGTTTTTCCGTATGCGGTAAAACGTTGTTATATGAGGGATTAAATTCGGGGCGCTCATAAACATCATAAACCCATGAGCCGAATTTTCCGTTTTCCTTTTTAGTTTGGTAGTAATGTATATACCCTGCTTTTTCTAGCTCTTTTAATATGCTTGTTACCGAATCTTTGCCGTTTGTTGCTCTATTAACTAAGTCTTTATGGTTAATTTTCCAATCGTCGGGACGTGTTAATAAATAACCCATAAGTCCTTTTGCTTGCCATGAAATAGAATCGTCACTTTCAAATACAAAGCGGTCAATTTGTGAAAATGGGTTGTCCTGTTTAATAGTACGAATAAATGCCATGATAAAACCTCCATTTTTTATATTGAAGGTTTAAACAAAATCAGTTATAATAAAGGCAACATAATATGACTTGTTTAAACCCGTAACCCGTTGCTAGACTTGCCCGTCTATAATGCAATGGGTTATTTCATATTTATAGTGTACGCCCAAACTTGCAGAAATGCAAGCTTTTTTTATTTCCATTAAAGCGTGTTACCCTATGTAGGACAAATAATTAAAAAGTGTCCACGACCACTTGACGGTGTACGCCCATAATGGTACTATGTTTCTAAATAATGTATTTTAGCTTATACTTTATTTGTCTATACTGTTTAGGGTTAAAATCAAAATTTATTGGAGGTAAAGCAAATGAAAGGTATAGAAATTAATATGGGGGAGCTTTTTAAAAAGTTTCTTGAGAGCAGGGAAGAAGACAACATAGTAGAAATTCCCGTTGGTAAAGTTTCAATGGAACTTGTTCAAAAATTTAAGGCTTGGAAAAGGGACAAGCGTTATCTTGACGACCAAGTAGAAATAGAAAAAGAAAGACTTGTAAGAGAGTGTAGAAGACAAATGGAAGAAATGTTTGACGATCAACAAGACCAAATGAATTTGCGTAAAAAAGAACTATGGGAAGAAATTTACAAAGAACTAGGAATTATTAAGGACGAGGACGACTCTTTTAGTATAAATGCTATGACAGGCGAAATAACAAAGGAAGTTAAGAAAACAGATTTATTCGGAAATAAATCTCATGGCATACAATGAAATAGAACGTCTTTTATTAGACGACATTAGGGAGAAGAAAAGAGCAGGACGGGGAAGCTTTGCCAAAACGGGCAAGGGTGGAGAACGTGCAGGGGTGCGAGGCGGTTTAAAAACGCCTTATGATTTTATGAAAACAAAAGAGAGAAAAAAACTAAATGGAGAGGTTGAAAGATATAACATGTATGAAACTATTATCACCAAAGAAGAATTTGAACTAAAAGACATAGAAACTCAAAAAGCTATGCTATTGAGGTGGAGAGACATATACCCAAACGGAAAAATTATGGATGAAATGGGGATTAAAAGTAGCGGTGCTTTTCATAATATTATCCAAAGCTTGGACATTCCTAGAAAAACTAGACATGGTGGAGTAAGAAAAACAAACCCAACAGGGACAACACCAAAACCAAGAAAAACAGAAACTAAAAAGGAGCTTGCAACCGTTCCAGAACAAGCCCCCGTAAGCACTACACCAATTGTTAATAATTTTGTACAACAACCCGTTAAATTAATAACGAATGGTTTACACTTAGAGTATAACGGAATCTATAACAGTGAGCAAATAACCAAGATATTCACTAAACTACAGTTGCTTGTAGATGGTGAAGAAAATAATTTTAACATAGAGTTACGTATAACTGAAAGTGAAAAGAAAAAAGATATAGAAGAAGGCGACGATAAAACCTCCTAGGGTAGTTGTTAACTTTACTTTAAGCCCCCAGAATTTTTTAATTTTGGGGGTTTAATTTTGTCTTCCCGTGGCTAGACTTAAAATATCTTTCCACAAAAAGATAAACACGCTAACTATTGTTTTCTTTGGTTATCCTACCATGTGCGGAAAACGTAGAAGCAAACGGGCGAGCCTTTAATTTTCTTTCTAGTTACTTGAGAGGGAAGCTAGAGCAAAAGAATGTTGATTCGAGTCCAACATAATGTTATTGAGCCAAGACCCCGAACACGAAGCGTATACCAAGGGTAGTATTTACCAGAAAATACATATACCCAAGGCGTACGCTTTTTGTTATAATTAATTTATAAGAACGAGGGCAAACGTTCTATAAATTAGGAGGGTTTAACATATGAAATATTCAGAGATCAAAGAAATGTATTTACAATTAGAAAATAAGGTATACCCAATATACGGCACTATTTCAAAAGCCGATATAAGAGAGTTTATAAATTGGTTAAAAGGTGACAACGAATTAAAAGAGCTTGGATTTTTTGAAGGAAAAGTAAAAGAATTTCCTTTTGATATATGCGAAATAGTAGAGGAATATATAGAACAAAGTTATTTTTAGAAACAAGCCCCTAGCAATAGGGGTTTATTTTTTTGCATATGATAAGAAGTAAAAGGAGGGCTAAAAGCTTGGATAGAAACGAGATTTTTAGAGCGATAGAAGAAGAAAGAGCACGGCAAGACCATTTACACCCCAGAAAGAAAAGAAAATCAACAGGGGACAAAGAGACCGACCTATTACAAAACCTTTTATTACACTATGAGTTTATGCCAATCTTAGTTGAAGAAGTTGGGGAAGTGGGAAAGGCTTTACAAGGTGAAGGAGATTTAAAAGAGGAGTTAATACACGTTGCAAGTGTATGTACAAGATGGCTTGAAAACTTGCAATAAAAAAAGTGCCGAATAAGGGCACCTATTAAAGATCATTCTATGATAACGGTACATGCACTTGTTAATACAGGCTAACACATTCCTAACTCACACCGTTAGCAAGTGCATGTATTTGTTTAACAATTCTTCATTATTTTCAAGAGAATAAAAAATTTGCGCTTTTTCTATTAACTCTTTATTTGATCTTATTTCATGAAAAGCATGGTAAAGTTCTTCTATGTTGTGAGGCATTAAAAACATTGAAGTAATAATAAATTCTTGCAAATCGTAATTAGTTCTTCTTAATACTTCATTTCCTATATAACCTTCTTTCATATTGGTCATATAAAAATCTATAAACTTATTTTTCAATATCTGTTTTACCGTCATTGTTAACGGTAAAGGCATTTCTATTACGTTGCTCATATCCCCCATTTACCCCCACAAGCTCTAATTTTAATTTTAAGTATAGGATATATTGCCCCCTATGTACATGATTAATTATAGGTGTATCGGCAAATATAGCCCCATTTTCCCGTGTAGCCTCCACTATTTTATGTAATTCGTCCTTAGAGCCCGTAACATGAAAAGTATGAACACCTTTTTTCTTTCCAAAGTCTAAAATAGCAACCAAATAAAAAACCTCCTTATATTGGGCGTGTATATCAATTCTATTCGTTACCCGTTGCTTAATTCCTTTTAATTTGTTATTATAAGAGTAGTCATTTGCGGATAATCAATAAAATTGTCAAAGCCCTTTAAGTTGTTTTGATTTGAACCCAAAGAAAAGCCCCCTAAACTTGTACTTAGGGGGCTTTTTCTATGTCTGGTATCAAGATAATGGAGTGAAAGACTTTACAAACAGGAATTTAATATGGACTAATAACATTTTCCCCAATGCCGTTTGTGTTTAAACATAAGCGGTATTTTTTTACATTTACCCCTTTCATTTGGGTACCCCCTATTGACGATAATAAAAAAGTGTAGTTTAATAGATTTTATAAGTAGTCAATTAAGTCATTCAAAAATAAAAGGGGTTGTAAACATTGATATACGGATATGCAAGGGTAAGCACAGTTGAGCAAAATTTGCAACGACAAATTAAACAATTAAAAGAGTTTGGTTGCGATAAAATTTACGTCGAAAAAGAAAGTGGAGCGACAATGGATAGGAGAGAATTAACAAATCTAATTGACGTTTTACAAGAGGGCGACGTAATTATAATTACAGACTTAACAAGAATATCCAGAAGCACACGGGATTTATTTGACCTTGTAGATATTTTAAAAAACAAAAAAGCATTAATAAAAAGCTTAAAAGATAGTTGGTTAGATTTATCAGAGGACAACCCATATAATACTTTTCTTTTTACTGTCATTGCAGGGGTAGCCCAATTAGAAAGGGATTTAACCAAAATGAGGCAACGAGAAGGAATTGAGATAGCAAAGAAAAACGGCTTGTATAAAGGACGACCAAAAACATATACAGAACGAAACCCCAGATTATTACATGCTATTGAATTAAAGCAACAAGGAAAGTCATACAAGGAAGTAGAAAAGCTAACAGGGGTAAGTGAATCAACAGTATATAGAGCAATTAGAAAAATAAGAGAACAAAATTAGGGGTTTACCACGGGCGTACATTATGTTATATTAGTTATAGGGCAAGCAAGCCCAATAATAAAATAAAGGGAGTTATCCGCAAATGACTAAACGGGTTAAGTTTGATTGGGAATTTATTTGTAATGAGAAAGACCGCACTTTAACAGTTAATTTAAACGGTGGGTGCAATCGTATTATTAATTTCGATTTTCCAGACTATTACAAATTACTTTCAGAAGTTTTTAAGGAAATCAGTTTTTATAATTATGTTATCGGAAATAAAACTCATGTTTATGGTTTGGAAGAATTAGCAGAAGTGGACGCAATTAGAAAAGATGAACCTCAAGAGGTCATTAAACAACAAGTATTGGCAAGAAAGGGGCGTTAACTTTGACCGAGCATAAAGGCAATATAGAAAAGGATTTAGAAATGCTAAAACTTTTTGATCTTGCACGAAAAGTTGTAGACCAAGCCGACGAGAGCGCAAAAAAACACCCGACAAGCGAAAAAATACAAGTTGTTATAGTTGAACCATATAAACGACCTTATAAAAAGACAATTGATAATAATTTAAAAGAAATGAACAAAATTGTCGACGGCTATATAGAAAATGTTTTTATAGGTGAGTATGACGGGATGAAATTAGGACTTGTTGTAAATGAGGAAGGTAAATTAAAAGGTTTACCGTTAAACCGTCGTATAGTCGGTTTTGACGATCTTGTAGGGACATTTTTTATAACGGGCTATAACTTGCAGGGCGATAATGTGACCTTGCCCGACTTTTTAGCAGAAACATATATAAAACGTTTTTCACCATTGGAGGTTTATTTATGATTTTCGTAAGTGAGAATGTAAAAGAAAAATTAGAAGAGATAATAGAAATTTTAGAAAATCAAATAAAAATAGGTAATACAGGCAATAACGCAGAAATTTACGAAGCTAGAAACAAATTAAAAAAATTAATTGCAAGTTTATAAAAATGGGGCTTAATGCCCCTAGGAGGTTATTCAAATGCAAATTGACTTGAGCAAAGTAACGCCAGATATGAGCGAGAAAATGAAAGAGATCATGAAAGAAACGGCTTTACCATTGGACAAGCCCCCGACAAAATTATTTCATGCTACTAGTACAAGCAATACAACGAGCATTTTAGAAAACGGCTTAAAGCCTCATGAGCATTATGGAGAAATTTATTTTTGTGAGAAAGAAAAAGATTGTTTAAAATTTGTTAAAAAGCCGTGCGTTATTTTTGAAATTCATTTAAGTTATATAGATATGGCACAAATGTTTATAAGCCGTGAAGCTAAACAATTTCAATCATTTCAGTATTACAAAGAAGTACCAAAAGAGGCTATAAAGAATTGGAGAGTGCACACATGAAACCGTATGAACAAGTATTAGTAAGATACCCTGCGAGCTTTTACGAAATAGCAACAGAATTAAACGCAAATATAAATAAACATTTTATTAGTCATAGTGGGAATTTTATAGGCTCATTTAAAGAAGAAACAGGAATATTTTATCATTGGGAATTTAATTGTGAAGAAACAAGCTATAATGTAAAAGTTGAAAAAGACCCATATAAAGTTACACCTAAAACACAAACACATTCCATATGGTTTAGGGATATGGGCACGGCTAAATGGTATTTATCACATATAAAAGAACTTCAAACAATAAACGTAGTAAAGGACATGGAAGAAGAATGATTAGAAAATTACTTTGCAAAATGAGCAAAAAGGGTCATAAAATATCAACTCATACACGACGTTGTATGAAATGTAATTCCTATATACCATCAAAAGAGCAACAAATGCAAGACGTTTATAAAGTCGAATACAAATAATTTAAAGGAGCCTTTGCAAATTGCAGGGGCTTTTTTTGTGCATATTAAAAAGAAAAGGAGGCAAAACATGTTAAAAAAATTGGTAACAATGACCATTGCAGCGCTCTTTATTTTTGGCTTTTCACCCCTTGCAAATGCACAACATACCGTACAAAAAGGGGACACGCTTTATAAGATAGCAAAACAACATAACATGAGTTTAAACGACATAATTAAATTGAATCCACAACACCCAAACCCTAACATGATACATATAGGGGATTTTATTATAACTAGAGATGGAAACACCGAATTAGAGCTAGTTGAATATGCTAGGAGCTTGCAGGACGTTACAACATACGTTTACGGTGGACAAGATCAAACACCCCCATTATTTACAGATTGTAGCGGTTGGGTGCAACACATATACGGCAAGTTTGGGGTAAAATTGCCCCGTGTGAGTCGTGACCAAGCCAAAGTAGGAACGCCCGTAAAGTTTCAAAATATGAAAATAGGCGATCTAATGTATTTTAGTACCAGAGCCGACAAAGTAATAACACATGTTGGCATATATACGGGCAATGATTATTGGATTAGCAACCTAAGTACAAAACAGGACGTGGAAGTATTGAGCACATGGGGAAATTGGACGCAGAAATATTTTTTATTTGCAAAACGTGTACTTTAACGCATTTTTGACCACAATGTTAAAGTATTTCGTGGTGGGAATACGCAGATCTGGAAACATATATTTATTAAAAAAGAGCCTTGCCCGTAATGGGTTTGGCTCTTTTTGTCGTTTCCGTTCAATGTAACTAGGGGGATACTTTGAACTATTTTCATTATCACCTAAATTTCCAAAATTTATAACTCACAAATACTTGCCACGGGCGTACAAAGATGTTAATATACATACATAGGGTAGCAAACAAACAAAACATCTTGGAGGGAACGCAAATGACAAACGCAATTTATGAAATGGTAACTAATAAAATTATTGAGAAATTAGAACAAGGCATTATTCCTTGGAGAAAGCCGTGGACGGGTCAAGCAATAGCGGTTAATTGGGTAACACAAAAGCCATATAGAGGCATTAATACAATGTTGTTAGACGCAGGAGAATACGCAACATTTAAGCAAATCACAAACGCAGGGGGCAAAGTTAAAAAAGGAGCAAAAAGCGAAATCGTAGTTTTCTGGAAATTCCTTGAGAAAGAAAACGAAGAAGGGGAAAAGGAAAACATTCCAATGTTACGTTATTACAGAGTTTTCAACATTGAAACGCAAGTTGAAGGACTTAAAAGCAAGCGTGGAGAGGTTGCAACATACACACACGACAAAATGGAAGAATGCGAAAACATCATAAAAGGCTATATTGGGAAACCAAGCCTTTCATTTAAAAATGATGGTGCTTATTACACCCCGTCAATGGATAATGTAAACATGCCACCAATGAAGCAATTTCCAAAGCTTGAAGAATACTATTCGACTTTCTTTCATGAGTTAGTGCATAGCACAGGACATAAAGACCGTTTAGCCCGTGAAGGTGTAACAGGCACAACTTATTTTGGAAGTGAAACATATAGCAAAGAGGAATTAGTTGCCGAGCTTGGAGCGCAAATGCTTTGTAGTATTGCAGGAATCAACAACGAACCAATTATAGATAATAGCGCAAGTTATATTGGGTCTTGGTTAAAGAAATTGAAGGATGATAAAACGTTACTAGTGAAAGCAGGGGGACAAGCTCAAAAAGCCGTTGACCACATTTTAAATATCAAATGGGAAGCATAAAAAAGACCGTGGGGGAGCAAAACCCACGGTTTTTTGCATTAGAGCAAAAAAAAGGAAAAAGCAATATGAAAAATTTGAAGTGTCTGAAAGTTTTTCTTACATAGGAAAGCAGGAAAACTTATGACCTTTATATTATAAACCCTTGTAAATATTTGTAAACGTGTACAATTGTTCATAGTTGATTATTTACCATATTTTACACCGTGAAAAGTATTGCCATGGGCGTACAAAAGTGGTATTATTAATACATAGGGAAGACAACAAAACAACTTAGGAGGAAACAAAAAATGACTAAAACAATTATGGGTGAAGCAATGGAGATTCTTGGACAAGGGTTAGCATTTAAAAACGAATTTACAAAAGATCAATTAAAAACAGTTGCTATGATGGAAAAGGACGGCATTGTTAAAATTTCAAGACGTGGACAAGGACGACCAACATTATATGCCTTAACTCAAAAAGGTAAAATGCTTTACAACTTAACAAAATAAGGGGCTTTGCCCCTTTTTTAAATAGGAGGAATGGACATGCACGGTTACACAGATAAAAAAGTTATGAGAGAAAGCCGACTAGAGAAAGCGGAAACCGTTGGACATTGGAACGTAACAGTACAAGACATTTATTGCGGACATATTGAAAGAAAGCCCCGTTATGGGTACACAGTTTATAGACTTTTTGATATTAACGGTCAATATTTAGGTATTGGACATACAAGGACAGAAGCAAAATTATTTGTAGCATTTCACCATTTGCAAGAGGTTTTAAAGTACGACGTTAAAGTTAAATAATCAATTGGAAAAAGTTAGTTATTGAATTTAGGTGTATGCCCTTGGTATGATAGGGACAAGCAAAACAAACAAAACAATTTCTTAGGGGGACAAATGACAATGAGTAATTTATTAGCAAAGCAAGGCATGACAGGGGAACAATTAGCAATGGTACAAGGTGAATTAAACCAGAAACAAAAATCAAAGAACACGGCATTTATTTTATGGTTTTTCTTTGGTGGTATGGGTGGACATAGATTTTATTTAGGACATACGGGTTACGCAATAGGAATGTTATTAACGTTTGGTGGTTTAGGGTTATGGACATTGATTGACGCATTTTTAATTGGGAAAGCAATTGAGCAACATAACGAGAAAGTAGAAATGGACGCAATACAATTAGTTAAAGCAATGAACACAAAAAACCAAGCCCTATAAGAGCTTGGTTTTTCTTTTATGAAAGGAGATAATACACATAGCACACAACAACTCTTACCCAACGTTATTATTTTAGTCAAGTAGGGGTGAAAACATGCAAACGGAATATAAAACAAAACAATTTAAGTCCAAAAAGAAAGAGCTAGACAAGGACAAAAAGAAATGATCTTAACAAAGCGGTATTTTAAAAGGTTTCAATATAACTTGTTGTGGGCTTGCGTAGGCTTTGCAACTATCATTGGTAGCATACAAACCGCATTAATAATTTTCAAATGCAAGAGGCGCTCTTAACAGGGGCGCTTTTTTATATTTCCATATTTTATATATGCCACGGGCGTACACTTCATGTTATAATAAGTCTTGTAAGGGAGCAAGACAAATTAACTAGGGGGAACGCAAATGACAACGGCTATAACAGATTTACAAAACTATATTAACTTTTTAGAATTAGAATGGATTGATAAAGGCTTTAAGGACGAGCAATTAGAAGTTAGAATAGAGGAAGCGAAGAAAATTTTAAAAATGCTTGAGAAAAGAGGGGCTTAACATGGAAGTAAATAAAATTGACGTTATCATAAAAAAGCTTGAAGATTTAGAAAATGGACAAAGGCAAGGCTTTGCAGTAGTGGGAATGGCATTAGAAAGAATTGAGAAAAAAATATCAGACATTCCAAGCACTTATGAAAATAATGAAAAATTACTTGGTGGAGCATTAAGAGATATTGAGTTAATAAAGAAAATAATTTTAAATCAATGAGCCTATAATGGGCTCTTTTTTTGTTCTAAGACAAATTAAGGCGGTCATATCTTAGAAAGTACCTACCAAGGGGAGGGGGCACATATTGTTAACTTGGATTGAACGCCTAGAGATTATTGAGGAATTAAGAAACGCAAAACAACGGCAAGCAAGAGCACCAAACGAGCATGACCAACATTTAAGAGATAGTGGAGGTATTGGAAGCGTTAGAAATATAAAAATCTTTTACCCCGACCCTTATAGTAATAGGCTTTTAGACTTTACCGAACATTTACGCAACAAACATGACAAAGACGGGGCATAATAAAAGAACCAAGGGGCGCACATTCCCTTGGTTTTTTATAATCCTAATTTGTCGGAGGTGCTTAACTTGGAGAACCAAACACCAGACTTAGAAGCTATTGCAAAGAGTTTAAAAAGGAAACCTAAGATAGATCAAAACCCATTTAGTAAGTTACCCAACGAGGCTTTAAAAGAAGCGCTCAAGTTATTGTATGAAGTGTCAGAAGAAATTGACCCTAAACTTTAACTATTTCGTCAATCTTTTCTAAGATCAAAGCTTTTTGACCATTAGTAATTTTTTTGCCCTTCCAAAAAATATTATCATTGTTTAATTCGTCGTATATATCTTCACTTGGTTTAGTTATATTATCAGAAAACCCCATTAAGTAATTAACATTTACATTATAGATCTTGCAAAGGTTGTAAAATACATATAGGGAAGGGTAGCGGTGATTTTTATTAGTTTCTGGAGCCTCATAACCTTGGATAGTGGAACGTATTGCCTTAATTCCTAAGTCTTGCACTTTGCCTAATTCGGTTTCAACTTGAGACAATGACAAGCCCGAATAGTTACGAGCCTCTTTTAATCGATCACTAATTGGTAAGCCAAATTTTTTACGTTTCATATCTTTGGGAAAACCAGACTCATAAAATTTATCGGTGTCCAATACTTTGAACGGTCTTTCATCTTTTTTCATTGCGCTTTGTGCCATAGGTTGTTTATCCCCCTTTATATTGTTGTTACCCTCATTCATTAGGGCACACACCTACTTTCATATATTTTAATAGAATTATATGTTAAGGACAAGTTAACAATTTATCCCATGTACGCCCTTGGACTTGAAAAGTACGCCCGAGGATGGTAGAATAATAAATATAGAAGCCCAAGGTTATACATTTTATAGTGGAGGTTGTTAACATGGAAATTATTTTAGATAAAGTTGTACTAGACCGTAATGGAAAGCCTTTAAACCGTCGAGAATGGTTAAAGGCAATTAGAAAGAGAAAAGGTTATTCAGTAAGAGAGGTTGCCCCGTTGCTTGGTTGTTCATGGACGCATTATAGCGACATTGAAAACGGACGACGCAATCCTAGTTTAGATTTAGCAATTAAAATTTCTCAAGTATACGGCTTTAAAGTAGAGAAATTCATTTCAGCATAAAGGGAGCAATGACAATTGAAAAAGATTTTAGATAAACGCAAAATGACTCAAGAGGATTGGGACAAGTACAGAAGCGAACAAACAACAAAAGCCGTAATAGGTGGGAGCGAAGTTGCGACGGTTTTAAATGTGCAACCAAGTTACGCAAAAGCACCTTTTATTTTATGGCTTGAGAAAACAGGGCAAAAAGAGCCAGATAAAATTGATAATGATTTTGTTAAGTGGGGAAACATCTTAGAGCCCGTTGTAAGAAAGCAATTTGCAATAGAAACAGGCTTTAAAGTGTATCAAAACAATTTTGTCTTACAACATGATGAACATGAGTTTATGATTGCCAACATAGACGGGGAAGTACAAGACCCCAACCAAAAAGGGCGAGGCGTTTTAGAAATTAAAACCACATCAGAATGGAACAACAAAGAGTGGGACGGTGACAAGGTACCACTTGCATACATGGCTCAAGTGCAACACTATTTGGCGGTAACGGGTTACAACTATGCTTACATTGTTGTCTTAATAGGCGGTAACAAGTTGCGTTGGTGGTTTATCCCACGGGACGAAGAAATTATAAATACGATCATACAAGCCGAAAAGGACTTTTTATATAAAGTGGCTAATGACATTCCACCGACAATTGGAGCGACGGACGGGGAAAGCAAGTATTTAGCACAACTTTACCCAGAAGCAATTGAGGAAGAAATGAGCATACCACAAAATTTAGAAGATCTTGCAAGCGAGTACCAAGAGTTGGACGAGCTTGTCAAATCATCAAAAAAGCGTATGGACATTATTAAAAATCAAATCAAACTTGAGGCAAAAGAGTTTAAAACGCTCAAAGGTAAGCAACTACAAATATATATGCCTCAAATAAACAAAGTATTGTTCGATCAAAAACGCTTTTCAGAAGAAAACCCAGACTTACACGCCCAATATAAAACAAAAATTAGTTCTTATAGGGACTTTAAAATCAAAGCACTTGGAGGGAAATAACATGACAAAGACGGCAAGCACGGACGGTTTAAAAAATGCAATTACAAACTCACAGGAGCAACAAAAGAAAAGTATCAACGAATTAAGCCCATATAGACGAGCAGAAGCGTTTTTAAACAAAATGAAGCCTCAATTAACCGAGGCTTTGCCAAAGAGCGCAGGAATGAGCGTAGAGCGTTTAAACCGTATTACATTAACAACCTTAAAGACAAACCCAAAATTATTAGAATGTAGCATAGAAAGTTTACTTGGTGCCGTGCTTCAATCGGCTCAATTAAATTTAGAGCCCAACCTTTTAGGGTCATGTTATTTCATTCCCTATAAAGGGCAAGTAAGTTTTCAAATCGGCTATAAGGGTTTAATTGATCTTGTTACCAGAAAAGGCGAGGTCTTAACCATTGTTGCAAAGGAAGTTAGAACAGGGGACTTTTTTCATTATGAATACGGGAAAAATGAAGACTTGAAGCATGTTCCTGCACCTCATGACCAACGGGGAGAAATTACACATTTCTATGCTTATGCTCATTTAAAAAATGGAGCTTTCACATTTGACGTAATGCATGTTTCAGAAGTGGAGCAAGTAAGGAACGAACATAGCCAAGCTTTTAAATATGATTCTAAGGGCTCAATATGGGTTAAGCATTATGAAGCAATGGCAAAAAAGACCGTGATAAAACGCCTTATTAAATATTTACCAATAAGCGTTGAAACACAAAGTGCCGTAGCACACGACGAGACAATTAGAAAAGACGTAACAAGCGAGGCAACACATTTCGACGTTTTGCAAGAGGAAGAAATACCATTAGAAAATGCAAATGTTGTTGAAACAAATTAATTAAATTAGGCAACAATATTTGACAAGGCGAAAAGCCTTGTTTTTTTTTACTTCAAAAGAACTCACAGGAGGTTTTATTGCAAATGGAAAGAGATTTTAAAGGGGTTTGGATTCCAAAGGAAATTTATCTAAATGACAAAATGAATTGGTCAGAAAAGATATTATTAGTTGAAATCGACAGTTTAGCTAAAAATGGTGAATGTTTTGCAAGTAATGAACATTTTGCAAAATTTCTTGGAATTTCAAAAAGGCAAGTGCAACATTTATTGGCAAGCTTAAAAGAAAAAGGATATATAACAACGATAAATATTTATAAGCAAGGGTCAAAGGAAGTAGAAAAACGAATTATAACCCCTGCAATGAATTTCGTTACCCCATGCAATGAACTTCACGGGGGTAGTGAAATAGATTGCATTACCCCCCATGAAGCGGATTGCATGACCCCCCATGAAATAAACTTCATGGATAATAATACAGTTATTAATAATTCATCTTTTAATAATACAATTACTAATCCAATTAAGGTTAAAAAGAATACGCCCAAAGACCTTGAAAATGAATTTGAGCAACTTTGGAGCCGTTACCCGAAAAAAGAAGGAAAGAAGCAAGCTAAAAAATCATTTATCAAAGCCAGAAAAGAAAATGTAAGTTTAGAAAAAATAAATAGTGGCTTAAATGATTATATAAATTACATTCAAGCTCAAAACGTAGAACCACAATATATAAAGCACGGGTCAACTTGGTTTAATGGTGAATGTTGGAATGATGAATACAACGTTATCCAATTTAGGCAACAAAGAAAGGGCTTTTTGGGGTTATTGGACGAGCTAGAGGAAAGAGGGACTATTATTGATTACCCTAGAGGAAATAACCAAGATTTTGAGCTTATTCCAAACATGTTACCCGAATCATTACAAGACTTTTGAAACGGACAAAGACACGTTAAAAAGTGCGGTTAAAATGTGGCACATTGCTATGAAAGACCATGACTTTAAAACGGTTTTGCTTGCTAGTGAAAAGTATATTTTGGTTAACAAGTTTCCCCCGACTATTGCAGATATTCGGGAAGAAGTAACAAAGATCAAATTTCCAACCCCAGAAAATGCAGAAGAAAAATGGCTTGAGGTATTAGAGGCGGTTAAAAAATACGGCTCTTATAATGAGCCCGACGCATTAAGGAGCCTTGACGAAATAACAAGGCAAGCAGTAAAAACGATTGGTTATAAAACAATTTGCATGTCTGAAAAAATAGGCGTTGAACGTGCACATTTTTTTAAGGTCTATAATTCGATCACGAAAAAGACCCATGACGAAAATATCATACCAGAGCGAATTGTTAATCAAATTTTGAGTTTACAAGAAAGTACGCCAAAAAAGATTGAATAATAAATAATTTGTCAATCCTTCTAAAAATAGGGGGATTGACTATGAAATTTAAATGCGAAAAATGTCAAGACGTAGGAATGGTTATTTTTGAAAAAGAAGCACCAAGCCCACCCTATAAAAAAGGGTCAACATTAACGCATGGAGTGCCCTGCACTTGCACAATTAGGAGGAATAAAGATGTTTGAAAATAACCAAGGGGAAGAATTTGAAAAGCTCATAGAGTGGGCGAACATGCAGTATTACGAACGAGGCGAGGGCGTAATACAGAAAATCCCGACCCCTTGGAAAGTTGAAAGACATTTTAACATGGTTACAGGAAAAAATGAAATTGTAACGGCATACCCAGAGAAAAAAAGCACCGTCGATTTTGGAGGCACGGCAAAAGGTTACTCAATTTGGTTTGACGCAAAAGTCACTAAAAACAAGACGAGCTTTCCAATAAAAAATATCAAAGAGCACCAAATAGAATATTTAAAACAAGTACATGAACAAGGTGGAATAGCCTTTTTATTGATCTTTTCCCAAACGCAAAATAAGACATGGTTTTTACGAATATTAGACTTACTTGTTTTCATGGAGCAGGAGACTAGAAAAAGCTTGCCTTTTGAGTGGTTAAATGAAAAATGCCCTTTGGTTAATTCCCGTCAAGGCATTGTATTAGATTATTTAAGCGAGGCACTAAACATTAAACGAGGTTAAACCATTGAGCAAACACACAAAAGAGAAAAAAATTGAAGCTCATTTAAGGCATTACAAAACATATAAAGTAGGCATAACGAATTGTGAAAAGCAATTAGAGTACATAATGCCAAACATTACACCTACATACGACTTTAAAGGCAATGGGTCTTTTGTTTCTAACACAACGGAACAAATTGCATTAGACCGTATAGAAAGCCTAAGAGCGCTTGAGTTACATGAAACGATAAAGAAGTATAGCCATATTGTTGAAAGCATTGACAGGGCAACAGGAGAGCTTACAGAAATAGAAAAGCGGTTTGTTATCCTAAGATATTTTGATCTAATGCAAATGGGAGAGGTTACGAGGGCATTAGATTACGCAGAAGAAAAGAGTACATACCGAATTAGGCGACATGTTTTAGATAAGCTTTTAATTAGTCTAAAAAACTTATTGGATATGGAGATATAAAACATATGAACATAAGAAAGATACAAGACGAATTTAAAACGAATTTAAAAGAGATTGAAAAAATATGTGACGATTCAATAGACAAGCTTGACAACGTTTTAGAATCAAACGAAAACATAGACGACGCAAAAAGACAAATACAAGACATGTGCAAAAATGGAATGTTAGAACAATTAGAAATAATACTTAGAAAGCAAGGGAAAAACTTTCATAATTTAGCAGATGAAACCGCAAATTTAAACAAGACTATTTTAGATTGGAAACCCAAACAATGAAAAACCTACACTTTTATAAATGTGACGTATGCGAAAAGAAAGATAGTGAAGCTATTTTAATTAAATTTCCTTATACGACAACACATAAAAAAGAATATTGGATTAATGAGCATGTAGAAGAAGACTCATTTATTTGTATTGGGTGTATTGAAGAAGATTATAAAAATATTGGACGTTTAGAACGTACAACATAAGCCGAATATGATTTAAAGGGTTGCTTTTCATTGCTTATGGAGGGGTAAAAGATTGAGTCAAAACAACGACAAAGAGCTAAACAGTTTAGAGAATTTGCAAGGAATGTTTCAAATGTTAAAAGTAGAAATGCTAATGTTAGTACACGAATTAGAAAAACGGGTACACTCAAAGTAAGTAAAAGGTTGATATGACAGGTTTTGTACAGGTTTTGTACCATATATTTTTGTAATTAATTGGCTATACTTAAAATTAAGGCGTGAAAACGTCAACCCTTTTCCATTTGCTTTGAAATCTCTTTTTTCTAGCTTGACTTTTAGACCCCCTTTTTTCAGCAACGAGCCTTTCATGCTTTGTTGCTTTTTTATATTTACAGGAGGAATTAACATGAGTAGTAAAACAAGAGGTAGACCAACAAAATTTAATAAAGAGATAGCCGAAACTATAATAAACCTTGTAGCTCAAGGGAATTATTTTGACACGGCTTGTAAGGTTGCAGGAATTGATTATACAACTTTTCGTAATTGGATAATCAAAGGTGAAGAAGAACAAAAGGGGCAATTTTACGATTTTTTCAATGCTATAAAAAGAGCAGAAGCAGAAGCAGAAGCAAAACGGGTTGAATTGATACTAAGGGCTGGTATGGTGGAAGATTGGAAAGCCAACGCATGGTATCTTGAAAGACGTTACCCCGAAAAATGGGGCAAGGTTGACCGTCTTGAAGCTAATGTAAAAAGTGAAAACACTCAAAAGCAAGAGTATTATATAGAGCAAATGATTAAACAAGACCCAGAGACCATTGAGCTAGTACGTCAGCTTTATAGACGACAACAGGCAATGGAGGGCAAAGAATGAAAATAGATCAATTATATGACCTTGAGGCAATGAAGAAAGTTAGTGCCAGATTGTCTTATAATTTTTATCTCGAAATGGTGCACTATGGAAAATATCGCCCTGCAAAGCACCACGATTTAATATGTGAAAAGTTGCAACAAATATTAGACGGGAAACTTAAAAGGCTAATGGTTTTTATGCCCCCACGGCATGGAAAAAGTCAAACCATTACCGAAAGTTTCCCGTCTTATTTTAATGGCAAAAATCCAAATAAACGGGCAATTGTTGTTTCATATGGGGACGAGTTAGCCCGTGATTTTGGACGAAAAAACAAACAAAAAATAGACGAGTTTGGAAAAGAACTCTTTGGAATTGAATTAGATAAATCAAATCATAGTGCCACCAATTACAGTATTAAAGATCATACAGGGGGCGCATTTTATACGGGGATTATGGGAGGGGTAACAGGGCGTGGAGCCGACCTCTTAATTATTGATGACCCTATAAAAACCAGACAGGAAGCAGAGAGCGAGACATACCGCAACCGTGTTTATGAAGAATATCAAAGCTCATTAACTACACGTTTAATGCCAAACGGTGCAATTATTATTATTTTGACCCGTTGGCACTATGACGACCTAGCAGGGAGAATTTTAGAAAAAGAGGGACGCATAGAAGACGGGGGCTTATGGGACGTTATTAATTTACCATGTGAAGCAGAAGAAAACGACCCAATAGGGCGAGAAGTTGGGGAGCCACTTTGGAGCGATTTTGGATATGGCAAAGAGTGGATAGAAGAAAAGAAAATTGCCGTTGGTAGCCGTACTTGGTTTAGTCTCTATCAACAAAGACCAAGCCCCGATAGTGGGGACATATTCAAAAGGCAATGGGTCAAATATTATAGGGCTTTACCTAACCTTGACGAAATGATAATAAGCGTTGACGCAACTTTCAAGGATAAAAAGACGAGTGATTTTGTTGTCATGCAATGTTGGGGGAGAAATGGAGCCGATAAATATTTAATTGACCAAATTAGAGACCGTATGAGCTTTACCTCAACCCTTAGTGCTTTAAGGGCTTTTTGTGCTAAGTATCCAGAGGCACATACAAAGCTTGTAGAGGATAAAGCAAATGGAACCGCAGTAATTGACACCCTAAAACGTGAAATTTCGGGAATGATACCTATTGACCCTCAAGGGGGAAAAGAAGCAAGAGCAAACGCAGTAAGCCCCCAATGGGAAGCAGGAAATATTTATTTACCAGACCCGAAAAATTGCCCGTGGGTTAATGATTTTATAGAAGAACTTTTGCACTTTCCAAATGGCAAGCATGACGACCAAGTAGACGGAATGACTCAAGCCCTAGCCCGTTGGGAAAATGCACAACCGTTTTTTATTGGGAGGGCTTAGAAATGAAAGTAAAGGCGATCTTTACAAATTTTTGGCTAAAAGTCTTTTTTGTTTCTCATATTCTTGGTTGGTCAATGGCTATGTTTCAAACTTTATGGATTGTGTACGAAATTAGGAGGAAAAACAAACATGTATGATTATCCACTAGACGCAATTGGTCAATATTTTGAAATGCCAACAAAAGAAGCATTTTTAGACAAGGTAAAACCAACCTTAACTTTTATTCAAATGGACGACGTTTTGATGATGATAGGAGTTGTCACAATTGTTCTTATTGGCGTTGGATTTGCTATAAGAAATAGCGCTAGGAGGCATTAAACCATGATACAAAAACGGTGGCATGTTTTTGCCTTAATCGCCTTTGCTCTAGTTGCTATATTTGTCACTAATTTAATTACGGGCATGACTTACTCAAATGAGGGAAGTTTTGACGTAGTAACAGGGGCATTTGTAGAGACTTTTATTTTGGCGGTATTTTTTGAATACTTTAACGCCAAACATCAAAAAGAAATAGAACAACATTTGCAAAACCATTTAAGACAAGTTGAAGAAATGATAAAGAACGAAGGTGAGTAAATGAAATTCCCATTTTTTAGCCCAAAGGGTAAAAAGTCGGTGAGGTTTTCCGAGGTTATACCATCTTGGAAGACAAACCAAGACGCAAAATTTAACGATTGGGAAACCGAAAGAGCCATAAAACACGGCTTAAAGGCTAGTACATACGTTTATGCATGTATTAACGCAATTGCAAAAGCCGTTTCTAGTGTGCCTTGGTATGTATATAAACAAAACAGTAAGGGCGATTGGGAAATTGTTCAAAATCACCCATTAGAAGCTCTTATAGATAGACCGACCCCATTTCATTCTCGAAAGGATTTAATGACGGGAATGGTGCAACATTTGTACTTAGGTGGCAATAGTGTTTTCTCAAAAGTGCGAGGCGGTGGGACGGTTACAGAAATTTGGCAACTACCACCCGACGCTATAAAGGTTTATCCAGACAAACGTAATTTCATTAGTCATTATGAGTACAACAAAGAGGGGGTAAGAAGACGACTTGAGCAAGCGGATATTATACACAATCGCTTTAATGACCCTTCCAACCCTTATTGGGGCATATCACCTTTACAAGCAGGGGCACGGCTAGTTGATTCAGATATAGAGGCGGTAAAGTTTCAAAAAGTAAGTTTACAGAATAGAGCCATAACAGACGGTATTTTTAGTTTTGAACACCCATTAACCAAGCAACAATGGGAAGAAGCTAGAACAATGGTGAGAGAGCAACACCAAGGCATGGAAAACGCCCGTACACCGTGGGTTTTAGGTGCAGGGGCACAATGGACGCAAATGTCATTAAGCCCCGTTGAAATGGATTTTCTTAACTCAAGGAAATTTAACAGGGAAGAAATTTGCTCTATATTCCAAGTACCTCCACCAATTGTTGGCATTATGGACACGGCAACTTATAACAACATTGAAACGGCAAGAAAGATTTTTTGGCAAGATACTATTATTCCTTTGCTTGAAGATATAAAAGACAGTTTTAATTTAGCCCTTACCCCCGAATTTGGAACGGGTATAGAACTAAGTTATGACGTTTCAAATGTCCAAGCTCTACAAATAAGCAACCAAGAAAAGATAACAAACGCAAAGAGCCTTTTCTCTATGGGTGTACCTTTCAACATGATTAATCAAAAACTTGAATTAGGCTTTGATGAAATTGAAGGTGGAGACCTTGGATATTTGCCAAGCGGTTTAATGCCATCTAATGTTTTAGCAATGCCACCAGAGGACAACCCACCACAAACGGACGACAACCCACCAACAAACGAAGAAGAAGACCCCAAAAAGGGTTTTATACCCGAACTAACAAAAGATCAAAAAACAAACGCTTACAAAGGTATTAACTTAAAGAGCGAAATTCAAAAGGATTATTACTCACGACGCATTGACCGAATTAGAAATAGTTGGGTCTTAAATTTGAGTCGTAAAAGCTCAAGACTTTTTGAAGCAGAAGGGGCAATAGTTGCAGAAGCCTATAAAAATGGCAATTGGCAAAAAGCCTTGGAGAAAAACAAAAAGAAGTGGGAAACATTTTTAGTAAAGTCTTACACCTCAATACTTGAGCAAGTCGGAGGGGAACACTTTGAAAACCTTGTTAAAAGCTCTAAGAAATATCATACCAAAGCGGACGAGGAAGAAATACCAGAAGACGCTTTTAACCCATACGACGAAGTTTTACAAGCGTATATTATCGAACTTGCAGGGACGAAAGTAACAATGGTTAGTGATTGGACACGGCAAGTAATAGGGGCGATTATCCTAGACGCAAAAGAAAATAATTGGACTATGGACGAGACCGCAAAAGCAATTAAGTCAGAATTTCAAGACTTTTCCCGTTATAGAGCTTACAGAATCGCCCGAACCGAAACACAAAATGCCGTGGGCTTTTCACAGTTTGAAGCAGGAAAACAAGCTCAAGACTTTTTAGGGACAACTTTAATAGGCGAATGGTGGACGGCATTAGATAGCAGGGTGCGAGATAGCCACGCAGACTTACACGGCACACGGGCAAAACTAGGGGAGCCATTTGGAAACGGCTTGCATTATGCAGGAGAATACACCAACACAAAAGGTGGAGCCAACAACATTAATTGCCGTTGCGTTATCTTACACCATTTAGAAAGTGAGGATTTATAACCATGCTAACAAAAAACCTTGGTTTTGAGTTTAAAGCCAATTCAGATAATAGAACTTTTGAGGGTTACGCCTCAACATGGGATATTGATTTAGGCTTTGACAAGATTGAAAAAGGAGCCTTTAAAAAGACTATTGCCGAAAGATTCCCTAAAAATGACATTAAGATTTTATGGCAACACGATTATACAAAACCAATTGGCTTACCTTCACATATGGAGGAAGACTCAAAAGGGTTATTTATACAAGGTAAAATTTCTAAAACCTCACTTGGAGACGAAGCCTTAGAGCTTATGAAAGACGGGGTTGTAGACAAAATGAGTATAGGCTATGACGTGGTAAAAGACGACATAAGCGAGGACGGGCAAATTAGACATTTAAAAGAGCTTGTTTTATATGAATTTTCGCCCGTAACGTTCCCTATGAATACAGGAGCCGACATTTTAAGCGTTAAAACGCACTTCAATAGCCTTATTAAAGAATTTAATAGCCCTCATTTGGCAAACTATTTCAAAGAGGGACGAGCGTTAAATAAACAAAACGTGCAAGCCTTAAAAAGTGCTATTGAAACGTTACAAGGTATTTTATCGCAAGTGGAGGGCAAAGAAGATAATGAGCCGAAAAAACTTTCACTCATTGAACAAGCCCTAGAGGATATTAAAAAATATACAGGAGGCAACAAGAAATGAACTTTCAACCTAAAAAAATAGAAACGGCTAAATTATTGCCGTTAAACTTACAATTCTTTGCAGAAGAAAAACTAGACCTAACTAAATTACAAAAAGACTTTTCAGAATCTTGGAAAGAGCTTAAAGGCTTATTAGATACTCAAGCCGATCAAATTAGAACATATGGAGAAACAAACCAAACAACCGCAGATAGCATTACAAATGTTGAAAAGAAAATTGAACAATACGAAAAAGAATTAAAAGGAATTCAAGACCAATATAAAGCAATGGAAACTAAATTTAATCGTCCAGACCTTGGAGGACAAGATTTAAGCCAATACAAAACCGCAGGACAACTTTTAATTGAGTCAGATTCTTATAAAAATATGGGCTCAAGCCTTAACGCCCGTCAAGATCTTAAATCATTTTATAAACTACAAACAAAAGACCTTGACTCACTTGACGCAAACGGTGGACTTTTAGCAGGAACACAAACTATAGGCGGTGTTTTTGCAGACCCGAACAAGCCTATGACAATGAGAACGTTATTAAACGCTCAACCAACAACGTCTAATGCAATTGAATACATTGTAGAGACAGGCTTTACAAATGCTTCTGCAATCGCACCAGAGAAAGCGCTTAAAGCTCAATCAGACTTAACATTTGGAATTGAAACGGCAAGCGTTAAGACTATTGCTCATTGGATTCCTGCGACACGTCAAATTATCAACGACGCACCACAATTACGCTCTTATGTTGATAACCGTTTAACTTATGGATTGCAATTAACAGAAGAAAGTCAAGTGCTTTATGGTGATGGAATTGGTGATAATATGCAGGGTATTATGACAAACCCTAATATTCAATCAATGGGCTTACGTCCACTTGCAGACACGCCAAGCATGATTGATTGGGTACGTTCTTCAATTACAAGATCACTTTTAGCAGGGTACCCACCAACGGGAATTGTTTTACATCCTAGTGATTGGGAAGACATTGAACTTTCAAAAGGTACAGACGGACATTATATATGGGTGAACGTTGCCGACGGTGGAGTTAGCCGTTTATGGAGAATCCCTGTAGTACAAAGCACGGCACTTGTAGAAAGTGAATTTCTTGTAGGTGCATTTGGTCTTGGTGCTCAATTATGGGATAGAGAACAAGCAAATGTGCGAGTATCGGAACACCATGCAGACTATTTCGCCCGTAATATGTTGGCTATTCTTGCAGAAGAACGCCTTGCACTTACTACTTATAGACCAGAGTCATTTGTAAAAGGTGACTTTTCAGTAGCAACGGCATAATTAAAACCGACATAATGAAACAAACTATATAGCATAGACGAATGAGAAGGGGGCTAAAAGCCTCCTTTTTATTTGGCGAAACTCTAAATTAGGAGGGTCTTAAAATGAAATTGACCGCACTACAAAGCTTTTCACAACGTGGAGCAACGATCATTAGACAAGGTGAAACTTTCACGGCTAGTGAAGCGGACGCAGAAATTTATATACGTAATGGAATGGCAAGTTTATACCAAGAATCAGAAGCACCAAGCGAAATAACAGAGCTTAGAACCGACGGAGCATCAACAGAAGCAACGGCAACCCAACAATTTTATACAGAAGAAGAATTACAAGAAAAAAATGTTACTGATTTAAGAAAAATTGCAAAGAATAAAGGCGTTAGTGGTTATACAAGAATGTCAAAATCAGAATTAATTTTTGCTATTCTTGCAACACAACAAGCCGAACAAATACAACAAATGGAGGAATAAACAATTATGCCTAAAAACCCAAATGAACCAAACCAAGAGCCTCAAGATACAGAATTTGCAGAAGAACAAACACCCGTAGACCCGTATACAACAGGAGAAAAGAAACAAGCACAAGACTTTGAGAACAAAGACGCTAGAGGGGGAAACCACAACCCAGAGGGCGCAAATCAGTACACAAGCGGACGACACGACGACCGAGGACGCAAAGAGGACGACAACCAAAGAGAAAATAAGGGGAGAAAATAAACATGGCAACAATTAACCTTTCTTCAATTGCAGATAAAGCAACTTACTTAGAACAAGTAAACGGCATGAGTGCAGAAGAAGCAAAAACAGAAGCACTTAGACAAGAAGGCGTGGAGCAAGATCTTTCACCAGAGCTACACACAGAATTAGACAAGCTTATTCAAAATCAACAAATGACTGAAATGTCAAGCGAGCTTGGAAACGATAAAGACAAGCTTATTGACCGTAGCAGTACACAATATAACGCAGAACATGAAGTTAACCCAGAACCAACGCAAGATACTAACACACCAACAGAATAAGAAGGTGAATTAAATGCCATTTATTGACCGTCTTTTGACCGACGTTAACGAGCAAATTACGTTAACAGAAATAAAAGGTTGGTTGAAGGTGGAACACACCCTAGACGACGACCTTTTAAATGATCTAAAAGAAGGTGCAGTACATGAGGCGTTTAATTTCATGCAAAACGACTTTGAAACAGAAGTAGAGGAAACGGGGGAATTGGTCAATGTGCCAATTCCCTTTAATGTTAAAACGGCTTGTTTAATGTATATCGCTTATTTGTATGAGAATAGAGGCGACCAACAAACGACAATGCCCCTCAATTGCATGAAATTACTAAACCCTTATAGAAAGCTTGTCGGCTTATGATTGGACAAAT